>CENY01026899.1_pt1 | contig 57016 bp, 54 predicted proteins | sample 356181 | NCBI WGS metagenome assembly CENY01 (sample SAMEA2619840, study PRJEB7988) | marine metagenome | isolation source: saline water (ENVO:00002010), including
CTTGAGAGAATTTAGTCCGTTGTTAATTCTTTCCCAGGTTAATCCACTGTCAGAACTACGGAACAATCCTTCGTTTGTTGAAGCAGCCAATATGATGTTTGGGTTGTTCTGGTGAATATCCAGACCCATCACTTTTGGAGGGTTGTTTTCATTGAGGTTTTTCTTGCTGTTAGCGACTTCTTCAAGATACGAAATCACGTTGCCGCTCCATGTCACTCCATCATCACGTGTGTATTGGACACCTCCATCCCCTGCAACCCATATCACTTCAGGGTTATCTGGCATCACAACAATTGCATCGATAGCAGAGCATGTTGAACAGGTGCCTGTCTTGGTCCAAGTTTTGCCAGAATCTATGCTTTTATATAGATCAGAAGGTTCAGCTGGCCATATATCTCCTCGCGTATCGCCAGACTGAAGAGCGGCAGCATATACGATATTAGGCTGCTGGGAAGAAAATTGTATTGCTGTGAAAGGTATAACATTGCCTTGATCGGCAGTAAAACCAACTACTGATTCCCATGATTCTCCGCCATCAAAGGTGGCTTGGACGGACCATTCCAAATTTGTATAAATAGCAATATCTTTATCAACTGGACTTAGTGCTAATGAACCAACGTGGCCTGTTACATGAACTAGGTCCCAACTGGCACCAGCATCCGTGCTCCGGTACATAGTCATATCATTAGAATCGACACCTGCATACATGATATTTGAATCAACAGGTGAGATTTTGATTTCCACGAATTCGCCTGCCTGTACGTCTGACACCTTCTCCCACTTTAATTCAGAACATTGTTCTCCTTCATAAATCTGGCAACTATCAAAAGGTTGCTCATATTTAGCGACTGGTAGGGTTACATTAGTTAGGTCAGCAGCGACAACGCCGTTTGGAAGTTCTACTGGAGGTACGTTGCAGTCTGGTGTTTTAGGTAAACCACTTTCATCTTTCTGATCTCCGCTGCATTCCCATTCTTCATCGTCGTATCTGCGTTTATCATCATCTTCAGGTCTATCTTCATTGCGGCGTCTGTCATCATCTTCAGATCTATCTTCATTGCGGCGTCTGTCATCATCTTCTTCAGGTCTATCTTCATTACGCGTTCTATCATCATCGCGACCTCTGTCCTCTTCAAAATCATTTTCTATTTCAGGCTTTCCGAGCTTGCAGTGCTGGATACTCATGAGTTCTGCTTGATCTATTTTCGCATCAAAATAGACAATATCGTCTGTTCTCGGTCTACCTAAAACTTTAATCATACAGTTGGGATCATATGTACTCTCACTAATTTCTTCAGTCACTTCACTTTGATCAACTGTGTCTGTAGGATCTATTTCATTGGAAACAGGAGATGCTGTGTTTGTCGGTCTTGGAGTTGGATCTGCAGACTGCTGTGCTGTTGCAGTGGGCTCTGTAATTGACTCTATTTGTTCTTTTGGTTGTGTTTCGATTGCAATCGGTTTAGATTCTGCACAACTTAATGCGAGAATTGACAATATTATTAAGAGTTTAATTAAGAGATTTTTCACTCCGAGATATTATCACCGAAACAAATTGGTAGCCATTCATAGTCGTTTATCAGTTTAATTATGAAAGGCTCGCACCGAATCATGAAAACAGTCATCTTGCTTACCACCCAAAAGTTTTCAAATCGACCCTTCCGCTATTATCAAATTCTACTCCTTCAGCCATAAGTAATTTTCTTTGTAGAATCACATCGTTTGGTTGTCTGCTACTGATTTTCCCATCGCGATTAATCACTCGATGCCATGGTGTATTTTGATCAGCTTCTGTCAGGCTTGCAAGAGCAAATCCGACCACTCTTGCGCTAGATATAGGCACCAGTTGTGCTACTTGTCCATATGTTGCTACTTGCCCATAAGGTATCGAATTAACTATTTGGTATATTTTCTTGAAAATACCAGTTGGTTTTTGTGACATCTGGATACCATAACCGTGTTTATGTAAAGGGTGCAATTAATCTACAAGTTTGTTCATCTTATTTTTAGTTAATTCCGTTGTTGGGCCAGAAAAAGAAACACGCCCTTTACTTAAAACGATCAAACTATCGCTATATTTCCTAGCCATATCAATATCATGAGTTATGACTAATAAGGTTTTGCCCATATCACATATATCTTTGAGCAAAGAATAAAATGTTTCTCTAGAATCTGAATCTATGGATGATAATGGTTCGTCCATGATAATTACGTCTTTACCTTGAGCTAGAGCAAAAACCAACCAGGCCCTTTGTTTTTCGCCGGTTGAGATATCAGTGAAAGATGATTTTGAAATTGATGAAATTCCGCAAGTGTCAAGCAAGCTTTCTAAAACTACATCTTTATCAACTTCATTGCTATTTTTGTAAAAACCGAGTTTGCATATTTCTTCAACAGTCAGGAATGGAGGATCTTCTATATCTTGGGGCAAATAACAGATTTCAGTGACATCTACATTTGAAATAGTTCCTTGGTAATCTGTGATTTCGCCAACTATAGATTTAACTAAAGTCGATTTACCGGATCCATTTGGTCCAACTAAGCAGGTAAACTCATCATTGCTAATATTACAAGACACTTTGTCCAAAATCATAGTTTCATTTATCTGTATAGATATCTCTTTTATTTCTATATTCATCGTATTCTCAAAGCTAAATACATCATTAGTGGTGCGCCAATTACAGTAGTTGCCATTCCAACTGGTAATTCTGTAGGTGAAAACAGTAACCTTGCGAATTGGTCAGACAGCATTGTCAGTATTCCGCCTGTTATTATCGACCCGATAAATAATTGCACGGGAACATTTCCAAATAAGCGACGGCTAATATGCGGAGAAATCAAGCCAACAAATCCAATTATTCCTCCCCCATACACTGAAGCTGCGGTCAGTATTCCAGCCAGTATCATACTGAATAACCTCAGTCTGTTAGGGTTAACTCCCAAAGATTTGGACAGTGTGTCTCCAAGAATAATAGGTTGGAATTGCCTCGATAGTACTAGGGCAATAGTTGAGCAGATGACAAAGGTTATTAAAACGTAATAAAAAATTGTCCAGTTACTGTAAGCAAAAGAGCCTGCTACTAATCCAAGTACCTGTATTGAGAAAATACTGCCATGAGAAATTACAGCCGTGCTTATAGCTATTGTTAGAGCTCCTAATGCTATACCCATGATAGCAAGCCTAGTTGGGGTTAAGTTACGTTCAGAAATTAGCCTTACCAAAATAATAGAAACAACGATTGAGAAACCAATTGCACCTATGAAAATAAGAGGTTCTTGAGTTGTTATAAGGCCTGCAGCACTGCACGCGAGAAAAATAGCTGCTGCGCCTCCGATTCCGAAAAGATTAGGGTCTCCTAACGGGCTTCTAGAGGATAGTTGAATAAGTGCCCCAGCTAATCCTAAGCATGCACCAACTACAAAGCTAACAGCTATACGTGGAATCCGAATGTTCCACATAATAGTGTTAACTACAGTATCTTCGGATCCAAAAATACCATTTATAGCATCTTTGAACCCGTAATTAGAGGGGCCCATAAAGAGCCCCGCTAATATTAAAGCAAAAATAATTACGCCTAAGGTTGAATATCTTAGGGCATAGGTCATGTTATTTCATGGAATCCAAAGCCGACTTTAGAAATTCAACGGCTTCGACTATACGCGGCCCTGGAGCTTGCAGGAATAGATCTAAATCTGCTTCTATTATGCTGCCAGTTTGTATGGCCTTAAGTCCAGCAAATGGAGGAATCATAGTTATCAATGACGATAATCTAGGCGCAGGTTCGGGAGCCGGGGTGATAGTTATGATGACATCTGGGTTAGCCATCAAAACTGCCTCTGGACTCATCAGTGCAAATCCAGGGTATGGCCCTGAGTTTGAAAGGTCTGAAGCCTTGTTTTCCATTCCTATAACTGCAGCAACCAGACCTGTGTATGAGGATGGTAGTGCGGCATATAAGTTTTGGTCTGGGTCAGATATTAAGATCAAAACGCTACGACCGTCATCAGTTCCAGCTGCTGTTAGCCTGTCCTTGATATCCGTAGTAGCTTTATTTGCAATTTCTTTTGTGCCGAATATGATGCCGAGATTCGTAATGCCACCCATTACGTCCTCTACACTCTCAGCTTTGACAGCAAATACATTAAGTCCAACGGCGCCTAAAATTTCTACAAAACGAGCCTGTGTTATTGCCTCAATTACCACTAGGTCAGGGCGACTGCCGATTATGGTTTCTACAGAGGGGTTGTACGCGCTTCCCACATCAGGTAGTGATAATGCTGCCTCGGGGTGGGTTGATGCACGATCTCTTAAAGCAGACTTTCCGCCAGAGGCATATACCATTTCTGTTGCTGTGGGACTAATAGTTGCTACCTTTGTTGGAATAGATTCAAAAGTAAGCTCTCTGCCTAGGGCATCAATCACAACAATTTTTTCAGGTGCTGGTTCATGTGTCGGAGTTATGACTACGATTTTTTCCGTCTCTACTTCGACTATCTTTTCAACTTCTACAATTACTTCTTTCTCAACAACTTTTTCAACCTCTACCTCCACCTCCTTTATTACTTCTTTAGCAACTTCTACTATTTTTTCTTCAATAATTACTTCTGGTTCAGAGGAACAAGCAATACTGAATAATAGAACGGAAATAATAGAAAAACCGAAAAAACCTAACAGTTTTGAATTTATACGCGACATCAACTTTAACTCCTTGAGTCAATTAAATTTTTTCCAGCCAGCTATTTTTGGAAGTAATAAATATATTCATTACTTCTTAGCCCAATTACAAAATCCAAAGTTAAAGAGGACATTTGATTTCATGTGCTTAACAATAAGTCATAAAGGACTTTTGTTAATACTAATTTAGTCTATTGTGAAACAATTAACAATCCTAATAAAAGGATTTTTAGCTGGTTGATGCCCTTTTTAAAAATAAGAATAAATGGCTCAAACCATTAGCTTTGTATATACTGCGCTCATGGACAGTAAAGAGTGAGGTTATTCGTGTCATCAGAAAATCCAAAATGTGATAATCCAAATTGCACGTGTGATCCATGTGAATGCGATCCATGTGAATGTTGAAATTGCTATTAGAAACTTGAAATCGATTAAAAGGAGCTAAATGTGTCTAAATCAGAAAGGACGGGGAAAATACAGACCGTACTGGGATTAATTGAGCCAGATGATCTTGGAGTTACATTAACTCATGAACACTCATTAATTGATTTATCTTGCTATTTTAGTATGCCTGAAGAGGCTACTGAGCGCTGGTATGTGGATCAGCCGGTAACAATTGAGATTCTTAGTAGTCTTATGCCACGTCTATTTCATAATAGAGATGTTGGTGATTTGTGTGATGAAAAACATCAAACAGAGGAAGTATACAAATATTACTTGTCCGGAGGCAATTCGTTAGTAGATACTACCTCGATAGGCATAGCCAGGGATCCATTGGCACTAACTAGGATATCTCGCGCTACTGGCCTTAACATAATTATGGGAGCATCATATTATGTTCCAGCTTCATATTCTGAAGAAATTTATGATCAAACAGAACAAGAAATTACTGACGCAATAGTTAAAGATATAACAGTCGGAGTTAAAGATACTGGAGTTAAGTCGGGCATAATAGGAGAGGTTGGTAATTTCTGGCCAACAAATGAGACTTCTCGAAAAATTCTCAGAGCTTCAGCTCATGCATCTGTTGAAACTGGTGCAGCCATTTCTATTCATCCGGGCGGACACCCAGACGCGCTTTTACAACATTTAAATGATTTAATTGAAGCTGGAGCTGATCCAACTAGGATCATTATGGGACATCTAGACGTGTTTCCATATTCTCCAGAAGTAGTTAAGGAAATTGCAGAAACTGGCGCGACTCTTGAGTTTGATCGTTTCGGTAGTGAAAACACAAACTTTGCAGAGGCCGGCCTTGAAATTGCATTTCCTTCTGACGTGCAGCGTATAGAGCGTATAGAACAATTAATAGAATGGGGTTATGAGAGTCAAATTGTTATTGCTCAAGATGTTTGCTTAAAGACGGATTTAAGTTCATATGGGGGTGGGGGATACACTCATATTTTGGATAGTATCATTCCAAGAATGCGTAAGCGCGGGTTCTCAAATGACAATATCGATAAAATGATGGTTGAAAATCCAAAACGGCTATTAACCTTTAAATAAGGTCCGGTTATTTGGAGAGGTGTATGGCGCCTTTATTTGAAATTATTGATGTTGAGATATTGCTTTGTTGGCATGATGAGTCTTTAGAATATTGGTTAATTGATGACCATTCGTTACAAGAGATGCGTTATGGGAAAAGACACAGATCCAATATTTTCACATTAGTTAAGAATAAAATTGAATTTGGATCAACTAAATTTGACGCTAACTTAGAAAATATTAGTTTGGATGATGGGTTTATCACATGGGCAAAATTATATCCAGAATGGTTTGACCGGCCTGATTGGGATGCACTTGGTGTACGTAAAACTATAGATCATCGGATTCAAGCATTGATAAATAGAGGTTTTATTGAGAAAGTGCCAAGAGTAATGATGGGACATAGCAGGGATATGTTCCAGATGGATTTATTAGAAATCACAATTTCTGAATGGGAATTATTGAAGGATATAAGCAATCTTGAGCCTAAAATTGATGTTGTAGTTCCTAAGCTCACTCAATTTAAGGAAGTGCTCAGGGTTAATAATTAAAAAGCCAGGTATCAAAAAACTGTCCAACCACCATCGACAACTAGATTTTGGCCTGTAATCCAATTACCTGCAGGCGATGCGAACAAAGCTGCAGCTCCTTTTAGGTCGTATGGGTTACCCATTTTATTAATTGGCTGCCGCGCTACCATTCGTCTTATCATTTCTTTTTTTACCGTGGGTTTTGGTATTTGGCCAGGGCTAATGCAGTTAACAGTTATCCCGTACTCTCCTAGCTCAGCTGCCAAAGCTTTTGTTAAATTAATAACGCCTCCTTTAGCGGCAAAGTAACCTATTGAAGACCTTTTGTGATTCAGGCCTGCATATAATCTTTTATCCGTTCCCATCACACCGTGTACTGAACCGATTGTAATTATCTTTCCATATCTTTGCTTAATCATTACGTTGGCAGCAGCTTGAGCGCACATAAAAGTAGTTTCAATATTCATGGTTATAGTTTCTCGAAATGCCTCTGTCGATGCAGAAGGGAAATCATTATCTGGAGTTGAACCTCCTGCATTACAAACAAACACGTCCAATTTACCATGTGTTTGTATTACAGATTCAATCAATGAATTAATTTCGCTTTCAATGGTTGCGTCACATTGCAGGGCATGTGCTTTAAGCCCTGATTCTGAAAGTTTAGCAGCCACTTTTTTACAATTGTTTAAGTTTCTACTTGCAATTATTACGGTGGCCCCAAGTTCACATAATGATTCTGAAATAGCTGATCCTAAATGAGTTCCACCACCGGTTACAACTGCAATTGAATCTGACATATCAAATAATTGTTTTATTGTCGGCAAAAGATTATTTACCTTCCTTTTTCAAGCTGAGTATTTTGCCACGTGTAATCTACTTTGTCTTTATAAAAACGATCTGGATTTTCAATTGCCCATATCTGTTTTCTTATGATGTAGTTGTTTGGGTCAATCTCTATAGCTTTACGCCATAGCTTTATTGCTTCACTTCTTTTATCTAAGTCAAATAATTTTTGGCCAGATTCAAAGAGTTCATTTGCTTTTTGGTGAGTGTCGTGTTCAAATTCTTCAGGTTGTGAGCTTTGGAAATGATTTCCATACGCCCAATTTTCGACCAAGGAACGTTTAGTTGATTCCCTTATGTTAAATGTGCCTAATTCGATAAAGTCTACTTTGCCATTAGAGCCTATTAAATAAACATTTGGTACAGCTTTAAAGCCATATAACTTACCAAGCTTATTGCTTTGGTCGACAACTGTAGTAAGGTTTGCGCGAGCTTTTTCCAGGTAAAATTTTGGTTTTGCAATTCCCTGAACATCCATTGCTACCGTAATTACTTTTACATCAGTTGAGATATTGTCAGAAACCTCTTGCCATACAGGCAATTGAACTCTACATGCTCACCAAGATGCCCAAAAGAACAAGGCAACTTTTTGCCCGTAATAATCTGAAAGTTCTACATTTTCTCCAGTAACTGACGGCAAGCAGAAGTCAGGTGCTATGTCTCCAACATTTACGTAGCCATTTTGTTCAGACATTTTTGATTTCCTTATACATAGATTGTGCAATATAGTGCATTATAAGAGGATTATTCCAACAATGGCCAGTACTGTAATACTTATTGCAACACTTTTGATGAATAATCGTTTCGGGTTAGTGTGTTCGTTAAGTATTTTAAATATTCCAATGCTTAGCACGCTGCTAAAAACGAATACCCATACTGGAGCTGTTGCAAACAATGTTGATACCAATGCTACCGAGTTGCCAATTTTCAATGAGCTTAAAAATGATAAGTGAGCTAAAGGCAGTATTACCGCCTCAACTACTAAAACAAACACCATAGTTCTAGGCTGTTTGACCGTTGAAATAAATTTACCAATAGAGTCTCGTCTCAAGTTGAGCAGAATGGGTAACAGGGCTCCGATTCTTTGCGCCCAAAAAGCATTTTCTGCGGTAACTTCATTGAGAGCGTATCCGCCTAGTACCTGTGACATTCCAGACAAAGCAGCACAAAAAATTAAACCAACAATTGCATATATTTTAGTTTTATTATTTGGATTTTCAGAAGATTCTGAAGATAGAATTATTATTCCAACGATTGCTAGTATTATTGATCCCCACTGTAACAAAGCTAGAGATTGATCTAGTAAAAGCAAAGCGAAAATAGCGACGAAAAGTGGGCTGGTATTAAATATAGCGAAACTAACCGACGCCTCGGTATTTCTAAGTATTCGATAAAAAGTTGTGATGGCAATTCCGTAAACTGCGCCACTACCAAAGATTGCTGCTATATGTGTTCCCGGTACACTTGCGTCAAAGGGATATAGTATTCCAAAGATTATGCTGTAAACGATAAGACTTACAGCTAACCATAGCATTAGAGTTGTCGCATCTGGTAGATATCGAATTGACAGGATTTTTTCGCCGGTGCCACCTAATCCGATTAGTGACGCGGCCAGAATTGCTAATGCAACCCATGATTCAGTTGGTAGAAATGACAGCAACATTTAATATAAATTCAAAAAGGGCATAAGATTTAGGTTTTACAAATCCTGAAATACCTATTTAATCTATTATATGTGTGCTGGACTACATAAATATTTAAAATCAGTTAATTTTTTATAAGGATCGAACAATGGTAATAGCGTTAATTGTTGGAGCTGGTGGTTTTATTGGTGCCATTGCAAGATATGGCATAAATTCTGGTTTTGGCAGGCTAATACACGACCAATGGTTACCGTATGGAACACTGACGGTCAATGTTATAGGCTGTTTGATAATAGGGATGGTTGCTGGCTTGATAGATGGTAAGCACATAGGAGGAGTGGAATTGCGTGCGTTTGTTGTGGTAGGTATTCTGGGAGGATTCACAACTTATTCTGCATTTGGTTATGAAACAATTAATTTATTACGAGACGGTAACATTTCAGCAGCAATTGTAAATATTGCCGCGCAGATAGTTTTAGGATTATGCGCTGTTTGGATTGGTTACAAACTGGCAACCATCGCCTAACCCACTAAGAAAGAAATTTTACAACTGCAGGTGATACAACATCCTGTCTTTCGAGTTGAGGCACATGTGCTGCCTTATCAACAACGAAAACCTCCGCATTTGTCAAAAGACTTTTGAAGTCATCTGCATATACTGGAGGGACTAAACCATCTTGTTTACCCCAGACTATAAAACTTGGAGCCTTTGCTCGATGGATGCGCCGAGTCAGGCCTTTTTCCGGTATTGGCCAAATGAATGCTGCAGAACATGCGAGAGACCATGACCTCTTAATTTCTTCATCTTGCCTTTCTATCTCATCTTCAGGCATTGAAAACATTTCGGTCGCAATTTTGCCTTCAGGCTCATAAAAACATAAAGGAATTAATTCATCCGGGGTTAATTTCATCCAGTCTCCTACAGGTTGATCTTCTCTCCATAACCCTATTGCTGATATAAGCACTAGTTTACTTACTCGGTCTGGATTAGTAGATGCCAATTCAGCTGCTAGCATTCCACCAAATGAATGCCCGATTACTGCTGGTGAATCTAGGCCCAGTTGATCAAATACTTCGTAGTAGTGAAGCATTAATTCCCAAAGACCACGTATTTCTCGCACCGCGTCTGGATCACCCTCTGTACCAGGTAAAGACGGGGCATAAACTGTGAAGTGATTTGCTAAATCATCTAAAAATGGATCCCAAGCAGGGCCACCTGCACCATGAAGAAATACGACAGGAGGTCCACTGCCAGCTTGATGAACTACAGATTCGACTCTGCCATTCATAGTTTTAAGTACGTTTGTTGTCCTGTTCATACTGTCACCACTTCTTGTGATCTTTTTGCGCCTTTTGGCCACCAGTGATTTTCCCAGCCTTGGTCATCCCAAATATTCCGGAGCTTAGGTAAAACTTCCTCTCCAAATAACTGAATATTTTTCTTAGTTAATTCATGTGGCATTGATCCAAGATGCATTAGTGCCATTAGATTACCGCAGTTTAGGTCTTTTATAACTTCCTCAAGTTGTTGTTTTACAGATTCTGGGCTCCCTGCAACAATAAATCGGTTATCAATATAATCTTGGAATTTCCAATCCTTTCTCTGAGTAGCAAGGTCTGCTGGTATTCCATATCCTCCTGCTCTTGTGGCTTTAACTAGACTACTATGATCCACATGACCGGGAGCCATAAAGAAATGCAACGGAGTGTGAAGAGATTTCTCGTAGAAGTACTTAACATGTTCAAAATACTGTTCCTCAGCTTTAGCATCAGTTTCGGCTACAAGCACCAACTGTAAGAAGCCAAGCCTGTAAGGATTAGGATCTTTCCCGAGCTCATCTAAACGTTCCCAGTATTTATCTACATTTTTTTTTGCAAATTTACTTCCAAAATAACTCAGGAAGCAATAACAGTAATCACGCTCCGCCACCCAATCGACGGTTGATTTACTACCAGTTCCTGGCACCCAAACTGGCGGGTGGGGTTGCTGTATAGGTTTCGGCCAGGTATTTACGTATCTAAGTTGGTTGTATTTTCCGTTGAAAGAAAATACATCTTTTCTGGTCCATGCTTCGATTATAAGGTCATGAGCTTCCCGAAACCTTTCGCGTTGTTCCATCGGAGGGATACCGTAACACCAATTAACATCACAAGAACTGCCTAGAGGCATACCGGCGACAAGTCGGCCGCCACTAATTCCATCTAGCATGGCATATTCCTCTGCGACTCTTTGAGGCGGGTTGGTTGGAAGGGTAGCTCCCATGACCACAATAGCGGTGTCTTTTGTGTTCCGAGCTAAGGCTGATGCCATAATGTTTGGGGACGGCATAAAACCGTAAGCGTTTTGATGATGTTCATTTACACAAACCCCGTCAAAGCCCATCTTGGCTCCAAATTCCAGTTCATCTAAAGTCCAATTATAATATTGCCCCACACGCGATGGATCAGCTAATTCTGACCAAGGCGGTGTTACCCATACAGAACTATATTTTTTTTCAAAGTCATCGGGTAATTCTCGGTGTGGCATGAGATGGAACATTGATATTTTCATGTTGTAGCCCCTTTAAGAAATTGTAATATTTAGAAATCCATACATTTAAAAAGTTTTGGCGAGTATAACATCATTCGCCAAATACCAGTTAATTTTGTTGCTCAAACTTAAATTAGGTCACTTATTATGTCGTAAAACGTAGGATTTAATATGCTTTGTTGAAGTTTGCTTTTTGGTATAAACTTTCAATTGGCAAAGCATGAAAAATCTAATTGAAACTACCACGCTAAAACGTGAATGGATAGAAAGCACCTTATTTCCTCAATGTGATTTCTTTCGTTTGAAAAAAGGCACCGGACGAGAATTACAAGGTAAATCCCTTTATTGTTTATTTTATGATCCTAGTTTTATAACAAGGGCATCATTCCAGCGTGCTATGCATTTGTTAGGAGGACAGTTTTATCAAACTGAAAATGCTTCCCAATCATTTCCAGTAACGGAGACTAATCATATTGATAATGTAGTAGCAATATTGGATAGCCTCAGAATGGATGCAGTAGTTATAAGGAGTAACGAGCCTAATGTGATGAGTGAGGCAGCCAGTGCTGACCTTATACCAGTTATTAGTGGGGGTGGTATCTACGATCACCCAACCCAATGCTTGGCTGATCTTTATACCTTGCAGCTAGAAAGAGGATCTATAGATGGGTCACATGTAGCGATTGTAGGTCGGGTTGAGCATCGAAATATAAATGCTTTGATCCTAGGTTTGTCACTTTTTAAAGACATAACCGTTAGCGTGTTTTCGCTGAGTGGTGCAATCAATCCAGAGATATATTCTCTAGGTTCAGACCGAGGAATAAAGTTTCGAGAAGTAAATTCTATGAATGAACTAAAAAATGCTGATGTAATCTATCTCAATGCGCCTAGAACAGAAGCTCACGCTAATCTCCTGAGGTCGAGAGGAATACCAACCATAAACATAAATCAAGAATTTATGGATTCCTTGGATGACAAAGCAATAGTTATGAATCCAATTCAGCGAAGTGGTGATTTCTCTATAGAGGTTGTTGATAAAAGACTGGCATTTTATAGGCAATCAGAAAATGCTTTGATAGTGAGAATGGCAGTTTTGATGGGTATCTTATCTTAAGCCACCTCAATTGGTCCCTTTGATTTAATATCTGCCGATTTTTCTTCAAGTTCGGGAGTGACCAGACTCAAATATTTTCCGAAAACTGAGTGCATAAACGCACTATTAATTATCCTTCCATGCCAATCGAAAGATACTCCTGTAGCTTCCAATACATCTTTTCTAACGTCATCAGTCATTAGTTTGGAAATCAAGAAGTCAATTTGAGAATCTCTAAGGGACTCAAATATTCCTCTTGCGATGTTACCGAGTTTAATCTCGTTGTTGAGAATTTTCTTCCATTCTGACTCATATGGCTTCAATTGTTTTGATGATAAGTCGCCTTGATTTAATGCTTGTATTAAAGTTTTAGCAGCTAGTTGACCGGAGAGTAGAGAATAATAAATTCCTCCACCAGTGGTTGGTTTAGTTAGACCTGCGGCATCACCTATCGATAGCGCTCTTTGGCTATATGTTGGTGTTGATGGTTTGACAGGTATACCCCATTTTCGTTGAGGGCTTTCGATCTTGTTGTAATATCCCTTTGACTTTAATAGTTTTGTTAAATTATCCATATCTCCGTTCAATTTACGAGAGGTTGCTAAACCAAGTAATGCTTCATTATTTTGAGTTGGTACCAACCAACCAAATGAACCACGGCCAATGTTTGAGCCAAGAAAAACAGTTGGCCTAGATAGCCCGTCTGTGGATACAGTCGTTTGGCAGCCAGTCAAAAAGTTTTTATGCCCTCCATTACCGAGTCCAGCCATTTTTAATAGAGGAGATCCGAATCCTGTCGCAATTATTACTGCCTTACAATTGGCTGTATGATTTCCTGCTTTCGTTTCGCTTATAACAGAAACCTTAGAATCACTTATATCGATAGATATAACTTTTTCATTAAGGCGATAAATAGCTCCTAGTTGGATCGCCTTGTCTGCAAATGATTTCACATATGAGATGCGATTTATTACATAAGCTTGAGGATTTCGATGATTGATTAAGTAGGTTTTACCAGAAGGGGAAACAATATTGGCACTTGAACTGGATCGATAGATATCATTTTCGGCTGGTGGGAACTCCTTGAAACATGAGTGACCTATTATCCCTGTGCATAGTTTGTCCCCGATTTTGGTTCTCCAATCATATACTTCGACCGAAAAACCAGCCTTAGCAATATTTAGGGCTGCTAGGTTGCCTGCAGGGCCTGCGCCTATGATGATTACGTCGAGCAATCTAAGCTCATTAACATGTTTAACACGAGTTGTAATGCTACCTTAATGGGACCTTTGTTGCCAACAATTTTTTTATTGAATTAGTCATTCATATGGTCGCAACGATAAGCCATTATAAAGTCATTTGTGTGAAGGCCTCCGATCGAATGGGTCCACCACTCGACTCTGACTAATCCCCACTCCAAAACAATTTTAGGATGGTGGTCTTGTTTATCTGATTCAATTCCAACTTTATTTACGAATTTTAATGCTGATGAATAATCAGGAAAAGAAAACTCCCTGATTAGACGAGGAGTTTCAGTGTCATTACAGATTATCCATTTTGGTGTTTCCTTCAGTAATTTTTTTATATCAGAGTTTTGTAATTTTGGGGTGTCAGCTTTAGTTTTTACGCAATCTTTGTTTCTTAATGACATTTTTCCTCCTTTAACTGGCGCTTCAAAAAATACCGTGCGAGGGTTTTTGAAATGGATGTAATAATTCCATTGCTGCTTAAATCTGTAATAATGGAGTTTATCAAATGCAAAAACTGTTAAATAAATTTGTTACTCTCCCTGTAAGAGACCACTTGGTATCTTTAGTTAGGTATCCTGATTTTCGCTATATTTGGCTTACAGGTATATTTTCATTTGGTGGTATGTGGATTTTTACAGTCACCGCCACATGGATAGCTGTCGAAGAGTCTGGAAGTTCGAGATGGCCTGGAATAATCGCTTTTTCAAGCCTTTTGCCATTTTTACTTTTTTCTGCTCTAGGAGGATTTTTTGCAGATAGATATAATCGCAAAAATGTAGTTCTTGTCACATCTATCGGCAATACAATTCTGGCTGTACTGATTGCTGTGGGTGCTGCGACAGAGTCTTTAGACCTGTGGCATTTAGCTGTTGGAGCGTTTTTGGCAGGTGGACTTAGAGCTGTAATGGAACCGGCAATACAGGCTTTAATTCCGAACCAGGTAGATAAAAAGCATATGTTAAATGCTATAACTCTAAATGCATTAACTCATCATGGTTCACGTTTTTTCGGGTTATTAATTGCTTCACCTTTATTGGCTAGCGGGGTAGCTATATCAATATCCGGTTTTACTATTGTCCCTGGAGGAGTAAAAACTGTACTAATTCTTAGTGCAGTTTTTACAGCCATAAGTGCTTTGTCCGCTATGTTTTGTAATACAGTTTCATATGGAAAAATAACTTCCAAGATTCAAAAAAGTTATATTACTAAAGAAGCTAAGCGTTCATTGTTTGGTATCAACAGCAGAGTTATGGATATATTAAGTGGTATTAATTATGTTGTCTCAGGAATGACAGAAGGATTTAAATATATATATACACATAAAATAATTTCGATTTTTATTATATTAGTTGCTTTCCACTGCGCATTAGTTATGTCATTTGAGTCTATAATGCCTATTTTTTCCCGCGAGACCTTAAACGCAACCGATGGATCTATTCTTGGATATTTGGTAATGGCATTCGGGGCAGGGTCAATTATAGGTGTTTTACTGGTAGCGGGGCTAACCAGCGAAAAGCATAAAGGATGGGTTTTATTGTGGTCAGGCATAGGAAGTGGCATCACACCTATCTTAATGGCGTTAATGCAAGACCCGGGTTTAGCAATGGTGTTTGCAGGCTTAATGGGCGCAACACAAGCAAGTTTTATGGCAATTACTAATGTATACGTTTTGACTGTGTGTCCAGATAGGTTGAGAGGGCGTGTGTCTAGTCTGTATGTGTTGCATGCTGGAGGCATCATGGCATTTGCCAATTTGGGTTATGGATTCCTAGCTGATTTATTTAATGCTAGCGTCATATTTATAATTACAGGAGTAATATTTGTGGTATTTTTAATGGCTATATCGACATCACTACCTAAATTAAGAACCATTTATAGGACTGGAGAAACTACAGTTTAATGGGGTCTAGTATTAAAAAAGCAGTTATACCTGCAGCCGGGCTTGGAACAAGGTTTTTGCCTGTAACGCGATCAGTTTCCAAAGTCATGTTGCCAGTTTTTAATATACCAACGATTGATTTTGCAGTTGCTGAATTGAAAAAAAGTGGTATCAATAGCGTAGCTATTGTTGTATCCACTCTCAATTATGATATTCAAAAATACTTTGAAAGTGCATCTGACATGCAAATTGAATTTATATTACAGAAAGAGCCCAATGGGCTAGGAGATGCAATTCTTCAGTCTGAAAAATGGGTTGATGGGGAATCTTTTTGTGTAATATTGCCCGATGATTTGATTATTGGTGAAACATCTACAATCGAACAAATGATTTCAATTCATTCTAGCAACAACACCGCGGTTTTGGCATTAAAATCGGTTGAAGATGAAAGGGTGCCGTTTTTGGGTATAGTGGAATCTCAACAAATTGATATTTCGACACATCGGATAATTAAATGTGTAGAAAAGCCAAAACTAGAGGATGCTCCATCAAACTTAGCAATAATTGGCAGATATATATTCACAAATGACATTTTTAAATATATTAAGCAAACGACGAAAGGTGCACTAGGCGAGATACAAATAACCGATGCAATTAATGCGCAGGCTACGGAAAAGGATGTTTATGGATATCAGTTTCCAGAGGAGCATTTTGATACAGGTAATCCTTCCGGATTATTGGAAGCATCGATAGGTTATGCTCTTAAACACCCTGAGAAGGCGCCAGGTCTTATAAGATTTATAAAATCTTTAAATCTCTAAACATTGTCAATAAATCCTTTGACATATGTATTCCACACTATTAGGATTTCTTAATCTGCGGTAGTCACTTTTTGGAGACGTAAATTGAGCAAAATATTTGAAAGCATGATAACGGAAATTAAAGATGTTAATGCCTGGCGGCAATGCCTCGCTGAATTTTTCGCAACAGGACTATTTGTGTTCATAGGCGCAGGTGCTGTGGCAGCTAGTGGAATCGCTAGCTCAGGAGGACTGGACACCGGAAGGCTAGTTGTTATAGCTCTAGCACATGGGTTGGCTATTTGCTTGCTCGCATATTCTGTAGGTCATATATCCGGTGGCCACCTAAATCCAGCGATTACTATCGCAGCAATTATTAATGGGAAAATTAGCTGGGTAAGAGGCAATTTATACATAGTTGGCCAGATTGCCGGTGGTATTGTTGCTGCGCTGATATTAATGTCTGTTATCCCAGATGTTAATGAAGGGAATTTAGGTGCTCATGGTCTAGGAGAAGGTGTGTCAGTTGGCATGGGATTTGGTATCGAGGTAATATTTACTTTCCTATTATCATTTGTTGTGTTTGCTACTGCTATGGATAAAAGAGGACCAGGGGTTATGGCACCGGTAGCAATCGGTATTACAGTTGCCGTTGTTCATCTTGTTGCAGTGCCATTAACAGGTGCTGGTATAAACCCTGCACGAAGTTTAGGTCCTGCAATTGCGTCTGGTTTTTGGACTGATCATTGGATATATTGGGTAGCTCCAATACTTGGTGGCTTGGTAGGAGGCACTTTATACCAATTGATTTTTTCAGGTGAAACAGAGTCTAAGTAACAAGTTCTGAATTTAACCAGTCGAAAATAAATTTTGTAGCCTGACAATCATCTTCATTGTAAGTCAAAATTTTGTTTTTGCTTTCTAGGTCTTTGCCTTCAGACTCAACAAAATTAGTAAATAATGCTATTGAACCCATTGCATCTACATCATCGAGAGTCCAGCTGAAACCAAGATATTGAGCTATTTCTTTTAAACCTTCCTTGTAAATTGGGAAGGCATAGGATTTCAAAACAATGGGGCTTAAATCGATTAGGCGTTCTATAACAAACTGTAGACTAATATCATTAATTTCAAAACTCTCGCCCATCAATTGAAGCTGAGTTTTTTCATAATTGTGCCAATGATAGAAAACAGGATCTTCTAAAGATGAAGCCCATTTAAAAAACTCTTTAGTGTTATCTGGCTCTTGATCAGGAGTATCAGCAAAAAAGGAAATAAATTCCTCGGCAGAATTATTTGTTCTAACAACAGCTCCAATCAGGTAGTTCACCATTGCAGACCCTGACTTACTCGGATATAGATTACTTCCTTCTAGATCTATGAATACTTCAGTACCATGTTTAGGTAATTCTGGTAGTGGTTGTTTAAAAAATATTGATTGACTATCCAAAGCCTTGGCACAAGCGATCATTTTTTCTGCGGTTTTATTACCAATCCCTTGTATATCTTCCAAGTCTTCTTTGGAAGCTTCAGCAATTTCGTTTACAGTTGTAAAACCTGCATCAGCAAGATATTCACGTCTTCTTGATTTGATGCCGGGTATTAGAGATGCGTCATTAGCAGCTATAGCGAGGTCATTTACATAGGATTCCCAAGGCCATCGAGCTCCTCTCAATGTAGGTGCTATTGATTCTCCATTTATAACATTTATGAGTTGTTGGATTATTTCGTCTAATTGCTCATCGTACTCTTCTGCATAATATGGGAACTCCTCTAAATCGCCATTAATTAGATAAAAAACGGGTGGTGTGAATTCTTGTATTTTACCTATCATTCGATTGTATATCGCAGCTTGTAATACGTGAGAGGTTTTTATATTTTTAGCAGATTTAATTTCAATTATTTCATAGGAATGGCTGCCAAAAATTGAAGGTTGATCACTAACTTTTCGCATTATGTCAGGTCGACCACTAATTTTTAAGTTTTTACAAATTAGAGGCATGTCTAGAATCCCAACTGCTTCATCGTTCATAAGTTCGAGTACTTGAGCAAACCCCTCCGTTTCCGTGGCAAATGGCAAATTAGCCGCACTGGAAAACAGTGTTTCATTAACAAATTTATGATGTCTTTTGCCCTCTGAAAACATTAATTGCTGGAAGTCCGTCATTGGATCTTTATTGTTTGCGTCTGCATGGTAGTCACACCATACATTTATAGGAGATTCGGCAAAAATCTGTATTATATGAGCTTTTATTAGTGGGGATTTGTTTTTCTCAGTATGTAAAGAAAATATGCGATCTAGGTCTGCTGAGCTCAGCTTACTCATATAATTCTATTTCTCATTTGTTTTTGTTGTGCTTTCGTCAACAAGTTCAATTAAGTCGACAGCCTTTCTTTTTTTAGATCCGTCTCTGGAGCTCAAACCTTCGTCAAACATTTGCAGGCAGAATGGACAAGAAACTGCGACAGTGTCTGCGCCAGTTTCTAGGAATTGATCCGTTCGCATATGGTTAGTTCTTGTGCCTCGATTTTCCTCTAGCCAAGCATGTCCTCCGCCGGCGCCACAGCAAAATCCTTTTTCTCTATTTTTATTCATTTCCAATAGATTTAATCCAGGTATTGATGAAGCGACGCTTCTAGGCTCTTCATAAATATTATTTTGTCTGCCTAGGTAGCAAGAATCGTGATACGAAACCGTTTCTTTTATTTCTCCGATGGTATTTAGTTTTCCAGTTGATATAAGTTCGTCGACGAACTTACTATAATGTGTGACTTCGAACTCTCCTTGTAAATGGGGATATTCGTTTTTCATCACGTTGAAGCAATGCGGGCACAATGTGATTATTTTTGTTACTTTATGAGCTTTTAAATTGTCTATTGTTTGGTTGGCCATATTCTGATACAAATACTCATTACCTAATCTTCTAGCCGGATCTCCTGTGCAGGTTTCTTTTTGGCCTAGAACAGCAAAATCAACATTCGCTCTTTGAAGTACTCTTGCTAATGATCGTGCTACTGCATGTCCTCTTTTATCTAAAGCTGATGTGCATCCTATCCATAGAAGATAATCGGCATCGGGGTTTTCATCAATGGTAGGTATCTTCATGTCGGCCATCCAGTCAGTTCTACCGTATGTTGTTCCTCTCCATGGGTGACCTCGCTGCTCTAAGCTAATTAATGCTGTTTGACCAGTTTCAGGTATTTCTGCTTTTTCCATAACAAGATGTCTGCGGACATCAACAATCGTTTGCACGTGTTCCACTCCGACAGGACATTCATATACACATGCGCCACATGTTAAGCAATCCCAAATTGCTTCTTGAGGTATTTCATTAGGAACTAAAGGATTTGCTTGTTCAATACTGCTGCCTTTTATGATGGAAGGGCCTACTTTTTGAGTATGGTCCTTAAGGCTGGCTACGATATGCATTGGAGATAGACTCTTTCCGCTGAAATTTGCAGGGCATACATCACTGCACCTTCCGCATACGGCGCATGCATACCCATCAAGCAACTGTTTCCAGGTGAAATCCTTAACATTAAGAGCACCAAAAGCGTCAGACTCCGCTAGGTTTGGGGTGGTAAGAGTTCCGGGACTTTCCAGAGATCTAAAGAAGAAGTTAACCGGAGCACCAAGCAAATGTGTATGTTTTGATAATGGAATTACTATGGAAAATGAAAGTATCAAAAGTACATGTAGCCACCAACAAATCTCATGAAGGAGTAATCCTAAGCTCTGTGAAATATTAGCTGATATTAGAGCCTTCCCAATAGCCTTACCTATCAATGCCTCAGCGTGTGAGCCAGTTCCGTTTCCAGAAACATAAAAAGCTTCTGTCATAATTGTTAAACACATCAAAAGTGTAATAAAGCCCAGTATGATTGCAGCATCAAGTTTTTGTGTTAAATCGAATGAGAGGCGTCTCGGAGTTTTCAACCATCTCCGTACAATTCCAAGGAATATAACAAATAAAAATATTATGGCTAAAATATCAAGATATGATGCAAACACCTGTACTCCCTTAGGAGTCAATATAATTTCGGAAAATCTATCGGATATCGAATCGCCAAAAATAAACAACACATAACTTAATGCAAAAGATAAGAACCCCCAAAATATAAACATGTGTGCGAGGCCTGCTAAATCTGTTTTTAATGAAAAACTTTGTAGGACTTTGCTTTGGCCAAAAACGGGTTTTAGGATGCCTGTAAATCGTTGCAATTTATTCTTCGTAAGATCAGATTGCTGCCCCAGTAATATAAGCCGTATAGCATCTTTGTATAGGATGAAAGTTGCAACACCAAAAAAGATTGCTGTTAATGTGTAAACACCAACCCAAATAGGGATAACGTTAAATAGTATTTCTGGAGGACTCACTTATATCTCTTAATTTTTTTATTAAAGTTTCTAGGGTTATCGGAATATAACTAGTACTATAGCTGTAATAGCAATCCAAATTGTAACTGTACCGAATAAGTGTTTATCTGACAGTAACAAATCTTCTGGTGATTCCCCCAGATTTTTAAAATGTACCAAATATATGTATCTAAGCAAACCATATATTACCATTGGTATTGTCAATGTCATTAGGTAATTATCTGGTAAATTAGTTGCTGCAAAAATATAGGTTGTGTATACAATGACAGTGGCTATTATAGCCATAATAGAAACAGCATCAATCAACTTTATCGAGTAAGATTTTAGGCTGGTTCTTTGCAATGATGCTTTTTCGCCGGAACGTATTAATTCGCATCTCCTTTTACCTAATGCAATGACTAGTGCACCTAACCCGGTGCACAAATAAAGCCATAATGAGATAGGTACGTCTAAAACTGCAGCACCAGCGATTGCTCTTAAGACAAAACCTGCGCTGATAGCAAAGCAATCAATAAGCACAATATTTTTCAAAACTATCGAATATGAAGTCATTAAAATTACATATCCAATTGATATCCAGCCGAAATTTAGGTGTAAAACAAAGGATAAGGCAATTCCTATAAATAGCAGCGATGTTCCTGTAATTGTGGCTATTTTCTTTGATAACTTGCCTGAAGCAATTGGACGCATAGATTTTACTGGATGTATATTATCTTTTTCGTAATCGAGTACATCGTTGATCAAATAAACAGCGCCCGATATAACAGAAAATATAATAAACGCAATGATCGAGTTAGCGAGCATGGAATCGACAGTTGACCATTGTGTTATATCCCAGGATTCTTGAACACTAAATAGCAAAGCGAAGAAAACCAGAAGGTTCTTACTCCATTGCTTTGGTCTCATTGTTACAAATATCGCGGTTACTAACTCGGTTATTTGACCGTTTAAACTGTTTTTGTATTGTTTTTGTTTACTCATTGCTTGATAATTGTTCAGTATAGAGCATTAATTTTACATTTCTATTGACATATACACTGTCGTCTTTTTACAATTTTTTGTTGTCTTATTGGATAGGTAGTGTCAAAAAAGACGTCAAATATTAATTTATCTTAAGGCTATTGAAAGGTCATATTAAAATATAATGACCTATTCAAATATCATTAAAACACTAGGAGGATAGTGAATAATGGCAGATTTCAAACCGCTTGGTAATCGGGTTGTAATTGAACCAATGGAGTCTGATGAACAGATTTCAGCTGGAGGAATTTATATCCCAGACACAGCTAAAGAAAAACCACAAGAAGGTAAAGTAGTAGCTGTGGGGCCAGGCAAGCTTAACGAAGATGGTTCACGAACTGAGTTAGAGGTGTCGGTTGGAGACATTGTTGTGTATTCAAAATATGCCGGTACCGAGTATAAGCATGGTGAGACAGAATATCTAATTGTCAGAGAAGACGATATTCTTTTCAAAAAATAAGATTAATAATGTTACCGACACAAAATTATAGTACGGTAACTTTTTCAGGAGGACTTTAATTTGGCTAAACAGATCAAATATAGCGAAGATGCTCGCGCTTCTATGAAGGCTGGTATCGACAAACTCGCCGATACGGTTGGAGTAACTCTCGGACCGCGTGGGCGTAACGTAGTGTTGGATAAAAAATTCGGACCACCTCAGGTAATATCAGATGGTGTAACAATTGCAAAAGAGATTGAATTAGAAGACCAATTTGAAAACATGGGTGCACAGCTTCTTAAAGAGGCTGCTTCTAAGACAAATGATGTTGCTGGTGACGGTACCACAACTGCTACTGTTTTAGCCCAGGCAATTATTCGCGAAGGTTTCAAGAATATTGCTGCTGGTGCTAACCCAATGGCTTTAAAACGTGGAATCGATACAGCAGTAGTTACTTTAAGAAAAGCAATTGGTGATATGTCTCAACCTGTTGAGGGCAAGACTCAGATAGCTCAAGTTGCATCTTTGTCTGCTCATGACGAAGTGATGGGTGATCTTATTGCTGAGGTTATGGAAAAAGTAGGGAAAGATGGTGTGATCACCGTTGAAGAATCTAAAGGCCTTGAATATGAACAAGAGTTTGTCGAAGGCATGGAGATAGATCGCGGCTATATTTCCCCGTATTTTGTTTCCAATTCAGAGAGGATGGAATCAGAAATAGAAGATCCATACATTCTTATCACAGATAAAAAAGTTTCTGCTGTCGCAGATATTTTGCCTGCTTTGGAGAACATATTAAAGGTTACAAAAAATGTTGTAATCATTGCTGAAGATATAGATGGAGAGGCTTTGGCCACATTGGTAGTTAATAAATTACGAGGCACATTGAATATATTGGGCGTTAAAGCTCCAGGATTTGGTGATCGCCGTAAAGCTATGTTGCAGGATATAGCGATTTTAACAGGTGGAAATGTGATCAGCGAGGAAGTCGGACGCAAATTAGATTCTGTGGAAGTTGCAGATTTGGGTCGTGCAAGAAGAGTAGTCTCAACCAAAGAAGATACTACTTTCGTAGATGGCTCTGGAACTGAAGCAGATATTGAAGGTCGAATCAATCAGATAAAGGCTCAAATTGAAGAGACCACATCTGATTTCGATCGGGAAAAACTTCAAGAGCGATTAGCTAAGCTATCAGGTGGTGTTGCCATAATAAAGGTGGGAGCAGCTACAGAAGTTGAGCTAAAAGAGAAAAAGAATCGCGTTGAAGATGCATTGTCAGCCACTCGAGCTGCAGTAGAGGAAGGAATTGTGCCTGGAGGTGGACTTGCGTTAATTAGAGCGAGGCAAGCTTTGGATAAATTAAAGTTGAAAGGTGATGATGCAACTGCGGTAGAGATCCTGAAAGGAGCTTTAGAAGCTCCTATGAAGCTTATTGCAGAGAACACTGGAGTTTCTGGAGACGTTATTCTGTCTCAATCTTTAGAAAACGAAGGTGACATGGGATACGATGCGGAAACAGGGGATTTTACTCCATTATTAGAGCGAGGTATTATGGATCCGGCTAAAGTTACCCGAGCAGCGATTGAAAACGCAGCTAGCGTTGCAGCTATGGTACTTACAACAGAGTCTTTAATTACTGATATTAAAGAACCAGAGCCACCAATGCCAGCTGCTCCACCAATGGATTACTAGGCGATAGTAATAATCAGTCAATTAAAAGGCCTCCATGAATTTGGAGGCCTTTTAATAATGTGATTGCATAAGTGTTGAAAACACTGTATTTTGACTGGAAAAGTGTGTGCTCATACCTATAATATAGCGTTGTAAAAAACCCTATAAATTGAACTACTAATTTGACAGACAATCATAAATTTTCACACTTACATGTACACACCGAGTATAGTTTGCTTGATGGGCTTAGCCGTCTTGAGCAATTAGTAAAAAGAGCTTCCGAGTTAGGGATGGAGGCTTTAGCGATCACCGACCATGGTGGATTATATGGAGCAGTTGATTTTTATCAAATAGCCAAGCGCCATGGAGTTAAGCCAATCATTGGATGTGAATTATATGTGAGCCCTTCTAGTAGGTTAGAAAGGAATCCATCTGATAAAAGGCCATATCACTTAACTGTTTTAGCCAAAAATAATACTGGATATAAAAACCTCGTTAAATTAGTGACATTAGCGCATTTAGAGGGTTTTTATTATAGGCCTAGGGTAGACCGGGAGTCTTTAGAGAAATACAGAGAGGGCCTGATAGTAATGTCGGGATGTCCCAGCGGAGAAGTGCCACGGGCGCTCATCGATGGGCGTTTAGATGATGCGAAATCATCTGCAGAATGGTATAGAAACACATTTGAAGATTACTATTTCGAAATAATGCGTCATGGTGACGTTCCTGAATTGCCAACAATAAATGACGGGCTTTTAAAACTTAAAGAAGAGCTTGATATAGGAATAGTGGCCACTAACGATGCTCATTATGTGCTAAGGGAACATGCGCCTTTTCAGGATATATTAATTTGTATTCATACTAATACAAATGTTCAAGATTCAAAAAGACTACGAATGGAGGAAGATTCATATTATCTGAAAAGTCCAACTGAAATGGTGGAAACATATCAAGATTTACCTGAGGCCATATCTAATACTAATGTCATTGCAGATAAATGTAATTTAGAGCTCGATTTCGAAACTTTAAGGTTGCCAGAATATAAGGATACCGATGGTAAAACATCCATCGAATTTCTAACTGAGCTTTGCCAGGAAGGTCTCAAAAGTCGTGTTTCTAATCCAGGGGAGAAGGAACTAGATAGATTGAAGTATGAATTGAGTGTCATTGAAGACACTCATTTCCCCAACTATTTTTTGGTGGTATGGGATATCGCACGATTTGTTAGGCATCACGATATCTTCTTTGCAGTTAGGGGTAGCGCGGCGGCAAGTTTAGTGCTTTTTTGTTTAGGCGTTACGGACATAAATCCGTTAGATTTTGATTTAGTTTTCGAGAGGTTCTTAAACCTGGAACGTAAAGAAATGCCTGATATTGATATGGATTTCCAGGATGATAGGCGCGATGAAGTAATTAATTACGTAGTGGAAAAATATGGAGAAGATCATGTTGCTCAAATAATTACATTTGGCACACTAGGAGCAAGGGCCGCTATTAGAGATTCAGGTAGAGCATTAGCCATGCCTTACCCAGAGGTCGATAGAGTAGCCAAATTAGTACCTCAAAAGTTGCATATAACTTTAGATGAAGCTGTTCAGTCAAGTGGGGAATTGGCTGGTCTTTATCAAAATGATCAAGCTGTGAACAAACTTTTAGATACGGCTAAGGGTGTAGAGGGATTGACTAGGCATTCAAGTACTCATGCTGCTGGTGTGGTTATCTCCAAAGAGCCATTAGAAGATTATATTCCTCTTCAGAGACCGGTTAAAGGATTTGAGAATGGAGTTAATACAACTCAATATGCGATGAAACCTCTTGCTGATTTAGGTTTACTTAAGATGGACTTTTTAGGGCTTGCAAACCTCACAATTTTGGCAAGGACTAGGGATCTTATAGAAGAGCGTACAGGTCAACATCTAGCATTAACAGATATACCTTTAAATGATTCGAAAACCTTTGATTTACTTTCAAATGGTGAAACAGTTGGTGTCTTCCAATTGGAAAGTACCGGAATGACAAGGTACATTCAAGATTTGAAGCCTACATCCTTGGGAGACGTAGCAGCCATGATCGCTCTTTATAGGCCGGGCCCGATGGAACATATCGATACTTTTATTGACGCTAAACATGGTAGGAGCGAGGCGTACTACCCCCATGAGGATTTGGAAGAAATACTTAAGGAAACATATGGGGTAATCGTGTTTCAGGATCAGGTTTTATATATAGCAAGAAGGTTTGCGGGGTATTCTCTAGGGGAAGCTGATGTAGTGAGAAAGGCAATGGGAAAGAAAATTCCTGAGATTATGGCTGAGGAACGTGAAAGATTTATGGATGGTGCCTTGAAGCAAGGATATTCGCAGGATGTTGCAGATAGAGTGTTTGAATTAGTTGAGCCTTTTGCGGGATATGCCTTTAATAAAGCTCACAGTATTAGCTACGGACTTATTTCATATTGGACAGCGTATTTCAAAGCTAACTATACGGGCGAATACATGACATCATTACTAAATGCATATTCTGGTAATGCAGATAGGGTTTCCATAGCGGTGGGAGAGTGTCTGAGGTTGGGCATTAAAGTTAAAGGACCAGATATTAATTCAGGAGAGGTCGAGTTTTCTTTATATGACGAAGTGGATTCCGAATTATCTATAAGATTTGGAATGTCTTCGATAAAAAATGTAGGTGTTTCCACTTTAGAAAAATTGATTGATGTTAGAAAACAGCATGGTAAATTTAGTTCTATAGAGGAGATGTGCAGACTTGCCGATATGACAGGATTAAATCGTAAAGCTTTGGATAGCTTAATTAAAGTAGGAGCTTTTGATTGTTTTGGAGATAGAACCTCAATTTTAAGTGTAGCGGATAGGGTGGTTGCTTTGGCACAAAGTGAGGCGCAGCTTAGGAATTCTGATCAGACCTCAATGTTTGATATGTTTGGTGAATCAGTTCAAGCTCCTTTGACTGAGATCGAAATAGAGGAGGGATATACAACTGATAATCAAAAAGGAGAGTGGGAATTAGAGTTGTTAGGAGTAAATTTATCCAGTAAAGATGTATTAGCATTTATAGCAGCAAGTGCTGATTCTACTACAGTGGTTTCACGTGATTTAATTCGACAAGATATGAATAGGGAAAAAATTAAAATTGCAGGACAGATTCAATCTGTCTCGTTTAGAAACACGCGTAACGGTAAAGCATTTGCGATCGTGAATGTTGGCATGCTTAACGGCTCTGTAGAAGTTTTTGTATGGGAAGAACTGTTGGCCACAACACGTGAATTGCTTAGAGATGGTAAATCCATTTTGATAAGTGGAATTGTAAAAGATAGAGGGGAAGATCAGGTTAGTATATCTGCAGCAGAAATCAATGAATTCATGCTTAGTGATTTACCTGTGAAACCTGCGGATAATTTAGCACCGCAAGTTGAATCCAGTCTATTTTCGAATGAAAAACCTTTAGCTGTAGTGCCAGAAACTGAGAGCATTGATAGTTTAAAACCTGCAATCGTATCGACTAATGGATCTGATGTTAGCATTGGTAAAAAGATTGAAACTAAATCTGAACAACCTTCAAATTCTTTGCCGAAGAGATTGCTGATAACAATTATTGAATCAAAGAAAATAGAAGCCGATAGAGTATTACTTAATAATTTGATTCGTGAATTACTAGAACATACAGGACATGATGACCTTGAGATGGAAGTAAAGACTCCAAATAGTGTTGTTAAGTTAGCTTGGCCATTAATTAAAGTCGAAGCGACAACCGAATTAGCTGAATATGTTGCAGAAATGTTGGGAGATTCTGGATATGTAGCTCTAGTAGGGCACTAATAAGCTACGATGTTAAATTGAACTGTTTCTAGGATACTCCCCATTGATTCAATTTATCGTCAGTCGCAATTTCATAGAATTCGATTTCGTTTGATTGAATAAGCTTTGCGAGTTCACCACTATATTTACTCATTATTAACTCAGGTACATCTTTTCTCTGGTTCGATTCGATAGATTCCTGGTCCCATTCGGCAGTTACAGTTATTTCAGCACCTGGAGTGCCGAATCCGCCTATTACTATGGTTGCCGGACGCCTGCCTTTTTTCTCGTATTCAGTGCAAACATTTTTTAAAATGCCTGCAACTTTCCATGTGTCAGGGCGAGTTTTAGGTTTGCATATTCTTCTTATCCGAAACATTCGTACCTCACTATTGATTTAGATATTAATTCAAACAGCAGTTCTGCCTCCATCTATATATACAACTTGTCCGGTCATATAATCACTGGCTTCACTTGCTAAATACGCCGCAAATATGCCAAGATCTCGCAATTTACCTCCACGTTTAACAGGAATTGCGTCTATATGTTTTTCAACAGATTTAGCATCTGACCACACAGCATTAGTCATTTCAGTGTGGAAAGACCCAGGAGCTAAACCATTTACTGTTACTCCATATGAAGCCCATTCTAAAGCCAGAACTCTAGTAAGCATATTGATTGCTGCTTTTGACACATTATATGGGGCACAGTATGGAACGCCCTGCGCGCCATTACTGGAAGAAATATTTATAATTTTGCCATAACCTCTATCTATCATATGAGGTGCAACTGCCCTGCATCCATACATTACGCCGTTTACATTAACATCCATTATCTTTTGCCATTCATCGTCGCTTATTCGAGAATCCGGCGTCCTTGAAAGTCTTGCAGGATTAGGCACTTGATCTGGTATAGGTACTAGCGGTAGGAAGTGCAAAGCACCGGCATTATTTACCATAATGTCGATTTTCCCAAATTCGGAGATTGTATTTTCAACAAGATTATCTACTTGTTTTGAGTCCGATACGTCAGTTCGTAAAGCGATGCAGCGCTTTCCTTTTTCAATTACCTCTTGTTTTACCGACTCAAGTTCTTCTTCAGTTCTCGCGGCTAAAGCGATATCTGCTCCACATTCAGCCATCGCAAGTGCGATTTCTCTTCCAATTCCTCTGCCGCCACCAGTTATAACGGCTACTCGACCGGTGAGATCCATTTCTTTTAACAATTTGAACTCCATTTATTTAGTTGTCTATATAGACAATTTTGTAAGACACGTTTGGTTTACCTAAAGATATTACAATTTAATTCAGATATCTGTAAGGTATAAGAAAATCTATCAATAAAATGAGGCTCTATATGTCTAGCCCGGTAATAACAAAAATAGAAATTACACAATATAGACTTCCATACAAAGATACTGTTAGTACTGGGATGAATATTTATTATGAACCTGGAGCTAGTACAGGTGGTCGTAAAATTCTTGGTGTTCGAATTATGACTAACGAAGGGATAGTTGGTGAATACATTTCAATTGCTCCCGGAACTTTGCCACAGGTTGAGGCGATTGCCCCTGCCCTTATTGGAAAAAACCCACTTGAAAGGGAGTGGTTTTATGATACCGCTAAAGTAGTTCTGAGAAAGCAAGACAAGATGGGTATTGGTCCAGTGGATATAGCTTTGTGGGATTTTGCAGGAAAGTACTACCAAGAACCTATCTACAGACTTTTAGGTGGACATAGAAAAAAACTACCCGCATATGCTAGTACGCTTCATGGGGACAAAAGTAAAGGAGGATTATCTTCACCAGAGGAGTTTGCAGATTTTGCCGAACAATGTATGGAGTTAGGTTATAAAGGGTTTAAGATCCATGGTTGGGACGATGGTGATGTAGAAAGAGAGATTAGCATAATAAATGAGGTTGGTTCCCGAGTTGGAGACAAGATGGCTCTTATGACTGATCCTTGCTGTATTTTCAATACTTACGCTGATGCACTGAAAGTCGGGCGTGCTTGTGATGATCAAAACTTCTTTTGGTATGAAGATCCAATGAAAGATGGAGGAGTATCTTTCTTTATTTATAGAAAACTAAGGCAGGCAATCAAAACACCGATTTTGCAAGGGGAACATTTGCATTTAGTAGAACCCCATGTTGATATGGCTATTGCTGAGGCAACAGATTTTTTTAGAGCGGATCCTGAATATGATGGTGGTATCACCGGAACTATGAAAATTGCTCATGCAGCTGAAGGTTTTGGCATGGACGTTGAATTACATATAGCTGGTCCTGCCCAGAGACATTGTATGGCGGCAATGAGGAACTCTAATTTCTATGAAATGGGATTAGTACATCCAAAAGTTCCAAATCCAGCCTCTCCTTCAGAGATATATTTAGGGGAATACTCCGATCAATTAGAAGCGATTGGCAAAGATGGGTGTGTAGATGTTCCAGAAGGGCCTGGTTTAGGTGTGGAATACAATTGGAAAGGTATCAAAAAGTATGCGATTGCTGAATTTACATATGATTAATGAACTAGCTTAGTTGAATTTAATGAGTAACAAAATAGCTATCGTCGGTGTTGGCGAATCAGACGAAATAGGGAAAGTTCCAGGAAAGTCATCTCTTCAGCATCATGCTGAGGCAGCATATAACGCTTTGGAAGATGCCGGAATTTCGATTGATCAAGTTGACGGTCTTTTGACTGCCGGTTATTCATCAATGGTGGTTGCAGAGTATTTAGGAATAACGCCAACTTTTACTGATGGCACGAATGTCGGCGGATCATCTTTCATAATACATATAGCTCATGCTATGGCTGCAATTAGAGCGGGATATTGCAACGTGGTTCTTGTAACTCATGGACAGGCAGGACGTAGTGCACGAACTAGAGCCGTTGCTGACGCTGCAGAGCCGGGATCACAGTTTGAAGCGCCATATGGAATCATAAATGCACCAGCTGCATATAGTCTGGCAGCTTCTAGGTATATGCATATTTACGGAGAAGATAGAACTAGAGATGCTATGGCTGAAATTGCTGTTTCTACTAGAAAGTGGGCTCAGTTAAACCCAAAGGCATATATGCGTGATCCTATGACAAAGGATGATTACCATAATTCCAGATGGGTGGCATGGCCTTTCCACTTACTGGATTGTTGCATTGTTACCGATGCTGGGGGGGCTTATGTTATAACCTCGGCTGACGTGGCAAAAGATTTGAAAAAGCAGCCAGTCTGGGTTTTAGGAGCTACTGAAAGTCATGATCATGCCATTATTAGTCAAATGCCTGATTTAACATCGCCTATTTCTAAAGATACTGGAGCTAGAGCTTTTGGCATGGCGGGTGTGGTTCATTCAGATATTGACTTGGCCATGATCTACGATTCATTTACGTATACTGTTTTGGTTACTCTGGAAGCATTAGGTTTTTGCAAACCTGGGGAAGGTCCAGAATTCGTGGCCAACCAAAGAACAGCACCAGGAGGGGATTTTGCTATGAACACGTCTGGCGGAGGTTTGTCTTACACGCACTCCGGCATGTATGGGATGTTTTTAGTATTAGAGGCTGTGAGACAGTTAAGAGGGGAGACTGGCGAACGTCAACTTGCATCACCAGAAATTGCTCTAATTAATGGGACAGGTGGATACCTTTCATCAGCAGGTACCGCTATTTTGGGCCTTGAATAAGATCTATGAACAACTATAAAAAAATACTACCAATTCCACAAGGAGAGTCTGAATTTTATTGGAATAAAGCCTCTGAAGGGGAGCTTTGGATCCAAAAATGCAATCAATGTTCAGAATCATATTTTTATCCAAGGGATATTTCTCCCTGTTGTTTTTCTCGCGATACCGAATGGGTTATATCGAGTGGACGAGGGGTGGTTTATGCATTCTCAATTATTCATCGATCTCCTAATCAAGGTTTCCAGGATGAAGCGCCTTTTATTATTGCTATAGTGGAATTGTACGAGGGCCCGCGGATGGCTACTAATATTGTGGGGATTGAGGATCCTACACCGGAAAAAATTAGAATAGGTATGGAAGTTGTGGTTACGTTTGATAAGATTACCGAGGAATTAAGCTTGCCAAAATTTCAATTGGTTAAAAACTAAATTAATTAATGGAGTGAATTTAGTAATGAATAGTCTTCACAGTACAACTGGTTTCAAGGTTTTATCATCGATTTTTATTATTGTACTTTTATCGTTGGGGGTAGTTGCTTGTTCTGGGACTACATCTGAAGAGGAAGCAGTAGATGATTTCTCTACTGACGTAACATTTTTTACCGGACAATCCGGAGATGAAGAATATACGGGAGAGGCAAAACCTGTCGTTGCAGGAGAGGCGAGAGGGTTCGAAGCAGCTAGCGTTATGAGGAATAAAAGAGGCTCTCATGGCGCGGTATTACTTAATGATGGAAGAGTGTTTGTCGTTGGTGGGCAAGGTTCAGGCAGTCAGAGAGGAATCATTTATACTTCTGCTGAAGTATTCGATCCGGTCACTGGAGTTTGGGAAATGGCCGGAGATATGAAAGATAATCGTCATGATCTGTGTGTCGCGTTGCTACCAGATGGGAGAGTGTTGGTAGCTGGAGGCAGGGGGAATTTAAATATGGCTATTCCTACCTCTGAAATCTATGACGCTGATGCGAACACTTGGTCATCTACGGGTGAGTTAGTCACTGAACGAGATTATATGCCATGTACATCCTTGAATGATGGAAGAGTGTTAATTACTGGAGGCGAGGGAAGAGACTATCAAGACTTAAGTTCATCTGAAGTTTATGATCCTGTAACTGGTCAATGGGAAGCTGTTCCAGACATGTCAGTGACTAGAGCAAGGCATACGGCGACTTTATTAGATGATGGCAGGGTGTTAATTACCGGTGGCGGTAAATTAGACCCTCCATATGAAAAAAGTGCTGAAATTTTTGATCCAAATACAAATACTTGGACTGTCGTAGCCGAAATGTCTACTGGTAGAGCGGATCACCATGCAGTTTTGCTTGATGATGGACGGGTGTTAGTGGTAGGCGGCAGAGGGAAAAAATTAACTAGTGAAATCTACAATCCCGAGACAAACACATGGGAAAAAACCGGAAATACAATACAACCTCACGCTGAGGGAGCAATCATCCGTTTAAGCACAGGTAAAATATTGCTTACAGGCGGTATCGGGTATGGCTTACGTGCTGCTGCTTTATATGATGTATCTACTGGTGTATGGGAAGAATTAGAGGATATGAATAACGATAGATATAGACATGAAATGATTCGCCTTAACAGTAACTTAATATTAATAATAGGTGGACAAGGTAGGGAAGGCGTGACAGCGCAAGTAGAGAGTTTTACTCCTTAAAGGTAGGCGTTAATTAAGAGCTCGGATTGCGGATTGAATTTAAGTTCAAAAGATGATGGCGCGCTTGGTGGGATTCGAACCCACGACCTCAGCCTCCGCAGGGCTGCGCTCTATCCACTGAGCTACAAGCGCATCATGTTTGGCATATTATACTTAGTTGTCATGCCTCATTAAATCCAACTTGATAAGTTGTTATCACTTTTGGTGCCGAAGGAGGGATTTGAACCCACACGCCCTTGCGGGCACTGCGACCTGAACGCAGCGCGTCTGCCGTTCCGCCACTTCGGCATTGACCTGTGTAACAAATGAAATTTAGATATGGTGGGCGATGAGGGACTCGAACCCCCGACCCCCTCGGTGTAAACGAGGTGCTCTAGCCAACTGAGCTAATCGCCCTAATTTGAAATGTAAGTATATCTTAAAAATTTGAGGCTATAAATACCGCTAGGTTGAGCAATATATGTTAAAACTTATTAGTACCGTTTTGTAATAATAGATATGAGTGCAATATGCTTGTGAGAAAATTAAGAGATTATATCGTAGTAATTATAGCTTTAAATGCTTTAATTCTTGTTGGTTGTGGATCTTCTGACACTAAATATATTGATAGCGGAATTGAACATTTGGTAATTAAAGCGTACAAATTGGCAATTGATGATTTCAGTGCTGCTATACAAGAAAATTCTGAGAATAACGACGCCTACTTTTTGAGAGCTTATTCGTACTATGAGTCAGCCGCAACCATGGAGGATATTGAGCTTGCGCGAAATGATTTTACTTCATATATTGAGCATTATGAAGATGCTGAATTAAGAGAAATAAAAGATTTGAATATTGGAATATCTCTTGATAGGGCTTACATCGGGCGAGCGATAACTTACCACCAGAATTGTGAAGCGTTTGGAGATATAAAAAGCTGTCAAATGGCGGTAGATGATTTGGTGCAAGCATCGCGCATATCGCCTGGTAGCTGGCAAGTCTATCAAACACTAGGTATCGTTTATGAAACCTACTCGCAAAAATCAATCCAAGGTGAAAGAGATGGTTGGCGTGACAGGTCAATTCAGGCTTACAATAAAGCTCGTAAATTAAGATAGTTTTCGTAACAAGAGTAGCTTTCCTTTAAAAAAGTAGAGAAAGAGAAATTCTTGATATATTTGCATTTAAGTGTGACTACACATTTTAAATTGGCATTAAAGGTATTTTTAGATAATAAAACAATGACATTTATAGAGTATGCTTGGGAAAAATAAAAAAACCAATATGACAACTGTGAGGCTCAGTCGATCTAATCGAGATGCTTTAAAATCGTATGGTGATGCCAATAATATCTCCGTGATGGATGATATTTTGGGTAAATTGCTTGATATCCATTATTTCAATCAACCAAGACTTTCTAAGGACAATGAGAGCAATTTAATTAGTGGGTCATATCAAAAACTTGAAAAGCCGCCATTTGCATTAATTGATACTGAAATTTTGTTATGCTGGGAAACTGATTCTTTAACACATTGGCGACACTATAAAGCATCTAAGAGTTCTAAGTACGCTGCGAATAAGCTTCCGGATAAATGGGTAACAAAGGAACGAGTTGAGTTGATAGGGGCTGTAAGGCAAAAGATGAAAACAGGTTATTCTCATGAGGAAAAACAGGAGAATATGAACTTTCATTTAGACCCGGAAGAAAATACATGGGCTAAACTTTTCCCTAAATGGTTTGCATTAAATGATTATGAAAAACAGAGCCTTTCTAGAACTGTTGATGACCGTATATCAGCTTTAGTAAATAAGGGTTTTATCGAGCAACAGCCTAGAGAACGTAGAGTTCAGGTAAGAGGACAATACCGTATGAACTTAATAGCAATTAATCCTTATGAATGGAAAATGCTTAGAGGCATCAGTTATTTGCCCCCACAAAAACATCTTCATCTTGAATTATTAAAGTCTAGGAATTCAGGAGAGTCTCGTTTACCCGCGAAAATATCCGCAGGTAAACGAGACATATAGTAAGAATAAAACCTAAACTAAGTTGGAATAAGTCTAAAACAAATGCATAATTAATATTCAGCACATATTTTATATATTTTTATTAGTATTAGATAAGTTATGGACAAGTCTAAGATACATTTTAATGAAAAACAGTCGTTTAGGGCATGGTGGATATGGACTCTAATTTCAATTTCCCCGATAGTATGTTTGGCTTTGTGTATCAAACATACTATTTTTGAGAAACCAATAGGTATCAATCAACAAGAAGATTTTGTTTTATTGACTTTAACGTTGGTTTTAGGCTTAGTTTTCCCTTTACTGTTTTATATGATTCGACTTGAAACGAAGGTTAATTCTGAGGGAGTGTTTTTAAAATTTCGTCCGTTCCATATCAACTGGGTAAAATTAGAATTCAATGAAATTAAAGTGGCTGAGTCGATCAAGTATAGCCCGTTAAAGGATTATGGAGGATGGGGTATCAAATATGGCCCCAAGGGCAAAGCATACAATGTTAGCGGCAATAAAGGAGTTTTACTGACTTTGAAAAATGGTTCACGAGTTTTGATTGGATCTGGGTACGTTGATGCCTTACAAGCTGCTATTAGTAAAAATCTATAGAATGCACCAATGACGGTTTTGCGTATACTTCAAACTCCGAAGTTTTTATTCTCCATACTATTAATGATAATTTTAATAAACTGCAACGCTCCAGTTGAAAGTATGCGAATCTCAGATGAGCAGGACATGAAATTTTTAGTTGTGCCTGGAGAAACGCCCGAGGCAAGTCCTACACCCACTCCGGATATAGGCATATCTAGTGCAGAAAACCTTGGGATAATATTAGAAGACTCGTGGGAATTGGCCGGAGATTTAGGCTTTGGAAGATGGGGCCATACTGCCACTATTTTGGATAATGGATCTGTGTTAGTTGTAGGTGGTAGCAAGAGGTTAAGTTATCGCGCGTCAGCGGAAAACCAAGCTAAACTAATGCCTTTTGGTCATGATCAGTGGTTTACAGCTGGTACTCCTAATTGGGAGAGGACTTATCACACAGCAACTTTATTACCAGACGGAAGAGTATTAGTGGTTGGAGGATCTGGCAGAGCTATGTTTCAAGATGATGGTGAAGATAAAGTCTTTAGGGGTATTAAAGATTTGTTCTCATCGGAAATATATGAACCCAATACCAATAAATGGGTTGAGACTTCGGAAATGAATTATAAAAGGAGTCGCGCTCAAGCGATTAGTTTAGCAGACGGAGATGTAATGATTATTGGTGGACGTTCTGGCGTAGACATAACGGCTACTACTGAAATCTATAGGGTGAAAACTAGGTTGTGGGAGGAGTCAGCTGTTATGAATCACCACAGGATGTCTCATTCAGCCGTAGAGTTGATTGATGGCCGTGTTTTGGTAACGGGAGGCCTGGAGTCAGTAGTTCCGGGTGAAACACTTTCTTCTGCAGAAATATATGACCCTTATACAAAAATATGGACCGTTGCTAGTAATATGCACTATCCCAGATTGGGACATCAATCGACACTTTTATCTGATGGCAGGGTACTTATTACTGGAGGTGCTACTGCCCTAGAGCCTGAATCTAAAGACCAGTATCCTGGAATATCTGCTGAGATATATGATCCTAGTTCTGATACTTGGACAGAGGTTAGCAATATGGACTTTCCGAGACAAGACCATGTAGCAATATTAATTTCGGAAATCCAAGGAAATTCGGTGTTAAAAGATAAAGTCATTTTGTTTGGAGGCGCTAATCAACTCGGCTCAGGAATAAAAGTCGTTGAAGAATATAATGTGCAAGAAAATGAATGGTCAAGAATCACTCAATTGCCCGAAGGTAGGACTTTATTGACGGCAACATTTATGGAACCCTGCTCGGTTCTAATAGTTGGAGGAGGCGATGTTTCTCGTCGAGGAGATAATTTCCCGGAACACTCTTTAAGATTTGATATAGGTTGTTGAGCAAAAATAGATTCTGTGGAGTTGAAACAAAAAGACAAATAGTTTTATAAGTAAAATCAGTCAGTCTATTGTCTGGTAAAATCTTAGTTGCTAATTAATATAAAAAGGTAGAAAGACATATGGGATTTTTTGGAAACATATCGAGAACAATGGCAATGATGAAGGCATCAGCTAATGTGCTTCAGAAAGATAAGGAATTAGTTTTATTTCCGTTAATGGCTGCGGCATGCATAGCAATATTTTTAGCTCTAATGTGGTCTTTTGGCGCAATTGGCTTGGATAATGTAGAGGAAGAAGGCCAGCCAATAGAGGTGTATGTTGTCATTGTTTTTGTTTCTAATTTCATAATTGTGTTTTTCAATTCAGCTTTAGTTTCTGCTGCTTTGGAAAGATTACGCGGTGGTGATCCAAATGTTTACTCGGGTTTTTCGCACGCAATAAAGCATATTCACCACATTTTGATATGGTCGATAATTGTAACTATTGTGGCGATTTTAATAGCCGCTATAAAGGGGAATAGAAGAGGGATAGTTGGTCAAATTCTAGGCAGTTTGCTACAGGCAGGTTGGACTATGATGACCTTCTTTGTGGTTCCAATTATTGTTTCTGAAAACTTAAGCCCTTTTGCTGCAATAAAGAAGTCAACCAGTTTGTTTAAAAGTACCTGGGGTAACCAAATAACAGCTAATTTTGGATTTGGGATTTTTCAAATCTTAGCCTTGATTATCAGCGCTGTTATTGGATGGTTCTTTGGATTGCTTGATCAGACTTTTGGTCTAGTAATCGGAGTATTACTCGCGGCTGCGTCTGTAACAATAATATACACTCTAGAAGGAATCTACAAAGCTGCTTTATACGAATTTGCTTCCGGTGAGAAACCTCTAGAGTTTCAGGAAAGTCAACTTAAAACAGCATATAGTGTTTACCGAGCTTAAATCTTATTTTGGTGGCTACGACAGGGCTCGAACCTGTGACCTAGCGCTTATGAAGCGCCCGCTCTGCCTCTGAGCTACGTAGCCGAATTAAGTTACACTAAAAATATTATTACAGTCAGTCTAACTGAGTCAAAGTGAAAATGAGCCCTTTAGTTAGTTGGTTTTTACTCTAAAAGCTTGTAAGTGTGTAATACCCAGACATATACTTTTGGAGACAGATCTTGATCATCTTATAGATAGGATATTTTTATGAATACGCCAGCCGAAATAGAACATGTTCGTTTAAAGGCTTTAAATAATTTATGGATTCATAATCGAGATTGGACGGAAATGGCTGAGTCCGGCGGTCCTCATGTTATTACTTCTGGAAAGGGAGTAAGGGTTACTGATAGCCAGGGAAATAACTGGATAGATGTCAATGCTGGTTATAGTTGTGTAAATATTGGTTACGGAAGGCCTGAAATTGCCCAAGCTGTATACGAGCAAATCAATAAAACTCCCTTTTGCCCAATTGGTACTACCACAGAGATAGTAATCAAATTAGCCGAAAAACTTGCTGAATTAGCACCAGGTGATCTCAATCGAGTGTTTTTTTCCACAGGTGGTTCGGAGGCCAATGAAACTGCATTAAAGATTGCAAAGGCATATCATAACCATCGTGGAGAACCAGGACGTTATCGAGTCATAAGCAGAAAAGGCTCGTATCATGGAATGACAGGTGGGGTTCTTTGGACCGGTGATGGCCCGGCAGTTCAAAAGGCTGATTATGGGCCTGCTTATCCTGGTATGCTTCATGTGCCTCAACCAAATCCATATAGATGTGAGTTTGGCGGAAAAACTGAATCTGAGTGTGCAACACTTTGTGCTCAGGCTATTGAGGATACGATTTTGTTTTACGGACCTGAAACAATATCAGCATTTATCGGAGAGCCAATTGCTATCCCTCAAGGAGCTCCGGTGCCGTCTAAAGAATATTGGCCTATGGTGCGGGAAATATGTGATCGATATGGCGTAATAATGATTGCTGATGAAGTCGTATGCGGTTTTGGTAGAACAGGAAAAATGTTTGCCATGGAACACTTCAATGTATCTCCAGATATTATGACTGTGGCTAAAGGGATTATTAGTGCATACTTGCCTATGGCTGGAACGATTGTGAGCGATCGTATTGCTGATAGTTTTTCAGGTGGAGATTCTTCGCTGAAACATGTCTTAACCAATAGTGGACATCCAGTATCAGCTGCTGCAGCGCTTAAAAACATATCGATAATTGAAGAAGAAAATATGGTTGATAATGCCAAAGAAGTTGGTGAGTATTTCAAAGATCAGCTTGAAAATATGATTCAGGATCACCCTTTTGTTGGCGATGTTAGAGGTATTGGATTGTTTTTGGCTATGGAACTTGTAAGTGACAGACAAACCAAAGCTGGATTTGATCCGGATGTTCAAATCGGCGTTAGGTTGACTGAGAAGTTCAAATCCAAAGGATTAATTTTTAGAGCTCGTGAAAACATACTGCATTTTGGCCCTCCATTATGTATAACTCGCCAAGAGGTTGATGAAATAGTTCATGCTGTTGATCTTGGATTGTGGGAGTTTGAAGGTGAATCTGGCGTAGGGAGATTTGCGTGACAATTACAACTGAATTACAGGGAAAAGCAAATAGGTATCTTTGGATGCAGGCTAAAGGCTGGGATGATATGGCCGCATCTGGTGAGCCAATGATTATTGACCATGCAAACGGTGTTTCTGTCACTGATATTGAGGGTAATACATGGTTGGATGTCAATGGCGGATATTCTTCCATAAATATCGGATATGGTAGGAAGCAAATGGCTGATGTAGTTAAGAATCAAATGCTTGAGCTATCATATTACCCGGAGCAAACCACCACTTTCCCAAATGCTTTACTTGCCGAAAAATTAGCAGAAATTACTCCTGGAGATTTGAGTCGAGTATGGCCAGTTTCTGGCGGGTCGGAGGCAAATGAGATAGCCGTCAGAATGGCCCGAGCTTACCATGTAAGGAGAGGTGATAAAGGTCGGTATAAAATAATTAGTAGATACGGAAGCTACCATGGAGCTACATCTGGAGTGGCCTGGCTTGGTAGGCCATCTTCTTTAGGCTTAAATCAGTACGAACCTGGCCCCTTAGGTATGATTTATGCTTCCCAACCTAATCCCTTCAGCTGCTCATGGGGAGGCAAATCCCCTTCAGAGTGTGCTGTATTGTGCGCTCAAGATATTGAAAATTTAATTATTCAAAACGATCCGGATACGATTGCGGCAATTATAGGTGAACCAATAACTTCGTCTCTTGGAGCTGTTGTTCCTGGACAAGAATATTGGCCCATAGTTAGAGAGATTTGTGATCGATACGGTATTTTGCTGATTGATGATGAAGTGGTGTGCGGGTTTGGAAGAACTGGACGCATGTTTGGAATTGAACACTTTGGTGTTACGCCCGATATAATGACACTTGCAAAAGGTCTAGGCAGTAGTTATGTACCAATAGGGGCAACAATAGTCTCTACAAAAGTAGCAGATGCATTTGCTGGAAAAGAAAATATTTTTTATGCTGCTCTTACTGCTGGAGGACACCCTGTTTCAACTGCTTCGGCACTAGAAAACATAAATATAATAGAGCAAGAAGATCTGGTTGAAGCCTCTGCAGTTAAGGGGAGGTATTTCATTGAAAAATTAAATGGTCTTTCCGACAAGCATTCTGTAATAGGGGATGTTAGAGGTATTGGTCTTTTGGTAGCGATAGAGCTTGTTGGTGAATTTACAATTGATGATGAAGATCTAGGGGTTTGGTTGGTTAATACATTTAAGAAAAATGGATTATTGTTAAGGACATTGAGTAGTAGGGTAATACAAATGTCGCCTCCTTTGTGTGTTACTGAAACTGAAATCGACTTTATCATAGATGGGCTTGATGCTACTTTGACAAAATTATCATCGCATATATCTAAGGTCTGACGCTTTTAAAAAATTAGGATGTAATTGATGCATTATTTTCGTTACTTATATTAAGTTTTTTTATTAATATGTCTATGGAATATTTGGAGAAATAATTTGCCAGCATACGCTATATTAGGAGCACAGTGGGGAGATGAAGGTAAGGGTAAAATCGTCGACTTTTTGTCAGAAAAGGCCGATGTAGTCGCACGCTTTGCGGGAGGCAATAATGCTGGGCATACTGTTATAAATGATCAAGGTCATTTTAGCCTGCATCAAGTACCCTCAGGAATATTCTGGCCACAAACACTAAGTGTTATGGGTAGCGGTGTAGTTGTTGATCCGCCAAGCCTATTGGATGAAATAAGTTCTCTCAAAAATAGAGGCATTGATGTCGAAGGACGATTGTTGATTAGTGAAAGGGCACATTTAATAATGCCTTATCATATTGAATTGGATCAACTTTCCGAGTCAGCTAAAGGTGACAATGCAATTGGAACAACTGGAAGAGGAATTGGGCCTGCATACGCGGATAAAGCTTCAAGAAATGGGTTAAGAGTGTCAGAGTTATTGGACTTAGATGCCCTTAAACCTCGTTTGAAGGAAACTCTCGAACATGCTAATGCATTGATTACAAAGGTTTATTCTGGAAAGCCAATGGAATTAGAAACTGTATTCAATAAATGTAAAGAATGGTCCCTCCTGCTATCCCCATATATAGGTGCTGCTGAAGATATTCTTCACGAAAGATTGGAAGGCAATCAAATAATTGTTCTTGAAGGAGCTCAAGGAGCGTTACTTGATCTCGATCATGGTACCTATCCGTTTGTAACATCATCGAATCCAACAATTGGTGGCGCAAGTGTTGGGTTGGGCTTGCATCCTAGTCAAATTGCAGGTGTTATAGGTGTATTTAAAGCATATTGCACGCGAGTAGGAGGCGGGCCTTTCCCAACTGAATTAACAGGCAAAACTGGAGACCGCATTCGGGATTTAGCTCAGGAATTTGGTACTACAACAGGTAGGCCGAGAAGGGTGGGTTGGTTCGATTCGGTAATGGCTAATTATAGTAGTAAGATAAATGGATATTCATCAGTTGTTTTGACGCGGCTAGATGTTCTGGATGGTTTTGATTCCATAAAAGTTTGTGTAGGTTATGAATTTGATGGAAAGAGAATTAATAGGCTACCAGGAGGACAGGGAGTGTTACAGCACTGCGAGCCCATTTTTGAAGAATATTCTGGTTGGGATAAACCAACCGCGGGAGCTACCAGTTTTGCGGAACTGCCTAAACAGGCGGTCGATTATGTCATGAGACTTGAAAGTCTTATAGGATGCCCAATCGATGTAATATCTACCGGACCTAAACGGCAAGAGGCTATTACAAGAAGATCGATACTATAAAAATTATCGTTTTATAAGGTCTATTTAAATCGAGGTGCTAGATCGATGATGTGTTTAGAAACAATTTCATCTACCTTGCTTGCGGACACATCATCAAGTTTGATTAATGGCAATCTAGGTTCACCCACTTTATAGCCTAGTTGTTTAACAGCATATTTTACAGGAATTGGATTAGATACGATAAATAGAATCTTGTTGATATCAAGAAGGTTTTTGTCGAGCTTGGATGCAGATTCCCGATCTCCACTTAATATTAGACTGATCATTTTTTTAATTTGATTAGCTATCAAATGTCCAGAAACAGATACCACTCCAAATCCACCTAACGAAATTATTTCGAATGTCTCATCATCATTTCCACTCCAAACCTTAAAATCAGGATCAGTATTTTTTATGATATTACTGATTTGATCCATATTACTGCTAGCTTCTTTTACGCCGATAATATTGCTTACATTACTAAGTTCAATCGTAGTTTCTGCATCAATGTTTACAGCTGTTCTGCCAGGTACATTGTAGAGAATACAAGGTATAGACACTTGGTCTGCTATCGATTTGAAATGTAAGGATAACCCACGTTGAGGAGGTTTATTATAAGATGGTGCAACAAGAAGCACAGCATCAGCCCCAGCCTTTTCAGCGGTGATACTGTTCTCTATACTCTCAGCGGTATTGTTGGTTCCGGTGCCAGCAATTATTGAAGCTCTGTCGCCGACAGATTCTTTAATGCTTGAATACAGACTCAGTCGTTCTTTTTCTGTGAGGGTAGGCGATTCTCCAGTAGTTCCTGTGATTACCAATCCATCATTGCCTGCATTAACTAAGGCATCAGCTAATATGGCAGCCTCATCATAATCAACCTGCCCATTTTCATTAAATGGAGTAATCATTGCTGTGATTACTCTGCCAACTTCATTCATTTATTTATTCCTCTGTTTTTGGATTAAACGTTTTTCAATCATTGATTCAGCAATTTGGATTGCATTCAAGGCAGCACCTTTTCGCAAGTTATCACAGGATAACCATAAAACTAAACCATTAGGTAAGGAAACATCTTTTCTTAATCGCCCAACCATAACATCATCTTTATACTCGCTGTTAATAGGCATAGGGTAATGATTATTTTTGGGGTCATCTAGTAATGTGATTCCTGGCGAGTTAGCCAGAGCTGAATAAGCTTTGTCTAGTTCGATATTCTGATCAAATTCAATATGAATTGCTTCTGAATGCCCAATCTTAACGGGCACTCTAACGCATGTAGCCGATATTTTGAGGTCAGGTTGATGAAGTATCTTTTTGGTTTCATTCACCATCTTCATTTCCTCGTTTGTGTATCCGGATTTCGTGAATTTATCGATTTGAGGTATCACATTAAATGCTATTCTATGAGGATGTATAGATGTTTGAATTTCAGAATTGTCATACATGGCATGATTCTGAGAATCCAGCTCAACAACAGCTCCTGCACCAGCTCCTGAAACGGATTGGAATGTGTCTACGATTACGCGGTTGATTTTAGCTAATTTCCCCAATTCATGTAAAACCATTGTTAGGGGAGTTGTTGAACAGTTAGGTATTGAGATAATACCTTTATGTTCAGCTAGATCTTGCGAATTTACTTCAGGGACTACGAGTGGCACAGTTTCATCCATCCTAAAAGCAGAGCTGTCATCAATTGCTATTGATCCTAATTTGGCTGCCTTTGGAGCAATGTCCAAGCTTACTTCACTACTAGCAGAAATAAATACGAAATCAGAATCAATTAATAATTCATCTGTTATTGGCTCAACTATAAGGTCTTTTTTACCAAATGTAATTTTTTTGCCTAAAGACTTTTGTGAAGCACAAACCCGTAATTTATTTAAGGGGAAATTTCGTTCTTCCAATATCGAAAGAAATATTTTTCCGACTGCTCCGGTCGCCCCGATTACTGCTAAATTAAAACGATCCATAATTCGATTCTGTTACTCAAATATCCAGGATTTGTTCTAAGCCAACGGTCAACCCAGGCCTGTTCACAGCTGCATGAATTGCACTGACTACGCCTGGCATAAAACCGGAACGATCAATAGAGTCGTGACGTATAGTTAAAGTCTCACCAGGACCCGCAAATACAAGTTCATGATGTGCAACTCTTCCGGGAAGCCGTACACTGTGGATATTGACACCACTATATTGGCCTCCTCTTGTATGAGCAATCGTTTCATTTTCGGTAGGGGCATAATTCATACTCACACCTTTTCCTTCACTAATAGCTTTTGCTATAGCGATTGCGGTACCTGACGGAGCATCTATTTTTTTTTCATGATGGGTTTCTGTTAGGTCCGCGTAATCATAATATTTAGAAATTAATCTGGCAATATGCGACATTAATACGCCACCAAGAGCAAAGTTTGGAACAATCACAATTCCAACATTATGTTTTTTAGATAGATACTCAGCTTCCATATAAGTTGATTCTGGAATTCCAGATGAACCAACTACAATATTGACCCCTCTAGGAGCTAGCTTGCTAATGGCTTTCTGAGCACCTTCCGAGTTAGTGACATCAACTAAAACATCAGTCGTGTCTGGTACATCATCAATCTCTGTGGATATCGGGATAGAGCTACCATTAGGTAACTCCAACGACTCGACTTTTGCCATTTTATCTATAGCCGCTAGTGGGTTTAAGTCAGTTTCCTGGCATAGAGTTGCAAGGATTTCAGAGCCCATTCTTCCTAATGCACCCTGTAGAACTACATTTATCAATTTTTCGTTTGACATTTTCACTCTCTCCATAGAGGTGCAGATTAATCGTGCCTTCGGCGACTTTGCCCTCTATTACCACCTCGAGGGTTTCTACCGCGAGACCGGTTATATCCTTGGTCTCTTCGACCTCGACTCCGGTCTGGTTCTGAAAATCCTTCATCATTACCACCAGGTTTTTCTTGTGATTGATGTTCTGATGAATTATCGTCATCGGTCAGTAGAGCTTTTCTTGACAGACTTATTCGGCCCCCTGGATCAACGTCTTTAACGATTACGGTAATTTCATCACCAAGTGACACTACGTCTTCCACCGAAGGTACTCTGTAGTTAGCTAGTTCGCTGATATGCACCATGCCATCTTTGCCAGGTAATATTTCAACGAAGGCTCCGAAATCCAGGATTTTTACCACTTTACCTGTATAAATTTGCCCTACCTCAGCCTCTTTGGTTAGATCTTCAATCATTTGAACAGCTTTGGCTGATGAATCTCCATCAACTGCGCCAATAAGGATTTCGCCATTATCTTGAATATCGACAGTTGCCCCAGTTGTTTCTTGAATACCTCTTATGGTTTTTCCGCCTGATCCAATTACTGCTCCTATTTTATCAACTGGTATCGTTATCTTGATAATTCTCGGTGCGAAGTCACTTACCTCTCCACGAGGCTCTGCAATTGCTCCCTCCATAACTTCAAGTATTTGCATTCGAGCATCCTTGGCTTGGTCTAAAGCCGATCTAACAACATCAAAACTAATGCCCTTAACTTTCATGTCTAATTGTATGGCAGTCACTCCACGCTTAGTTCCCGCAACCTTGAAATCCATATCTCCAATATGGTCTTCTTTGCCCTGAATGTCAGTAAGAGTTAACCATTTGTCTGCCCCGTCTGTTATCAAACCTATAGATATTCCAGCTACGGGCGACTCGATAGCCACTCCTGCATCCATTAATGCCAATGAACTAGCACATACCGTTGCCATTGAGGTACTACCGTTACTAGACATAATTTCCGTTACAACTCTGATCGTATAAGGGCAGTCTTCTTCTCCTGGTAATACTGATGTTAAGGCCCGTTCCGCTAGGGCACCATGTCCAATCTCGCGTCTCTTGGGTGAACCAACTCTTCCAACTTCCCCAACTGAATAAGGTGGAAAATTGTAATGTAAAAGAAAGCGTTTTGTGGTGTCAGGGTTGATGTTATCAATTTTTTGCACATCACCTAGTGATCCTAGGGTTACGACTCCTAAGGCTTGTGTTTCGCCTCGCTCGAACAGGCCGGTTCCATGTGCTCTTGGCACGATTCCGACTTCCGCTGATAGCGGCCGTAGGTCTAAAGGACCTCTGCCATCAGGTCGTACACCCTCCATCATTTTTAACCTATATACTTCATCAGATAGACTTTCTATTACGTTGGAGATTTCATTAGGTTCGAATTTATCTTCTAACTTCTCTAATGCCTCGTTTTTCAGCAACTCAATTTGTGAAGTGTCTTTTTCTGGTGATATAGAATGCTCCACTGCTTTTTTAAGCCTATCGCTAATGATCGCTAATACTTCTTCTTCTACTCCTTCGGTTGGGGCAGGAGGAACAAATTCTGTTTTCCCTTTTCCGATCTCAGCTACAATTTTTTCTTGGAATTCAACAAGTTTTATATTTTCTTCTTGAGCTTTAACAATTGCATCGTAAACCAAATCTTCATCTAATTGATTTGCTCCCGATTCCATCATCATTACACCATCACGAGTGCCAGCGACTATTAAGTCTAAACTGCTCTCGGATATTTGCTCGAAGGTAGGGTTAATTATGAACTCTCCATCAATATAACCGATTCTAGTTGCCCCTAAAGGTCCATCAAATGGTATGTCAGAAATTGATAATGCCAGAGATGCGCCATTGATGGATAAAATATCCAAAGGGTTTTCAAGGTCTGCAGATAATGGAGTGGTTATTATTTGAACTTCATTACGAAAGCCCTTTGGGAAAAGTGGCCTGAGAGGTCTGTCTGTCAGGCGGCATATTAGTATTGCATCCGTGCTTGGCCTACCCTCTCTTTTAAAGAAGCTTCCGGGTATTTTCCCTCGCGCATACATTCTTTCTTCAAAATCTATTGTTAAAGGGAAGAAGTCTGTGCCTGGCCTGGCATCTGATGTAGTCGCAGTGACTAGTATTATCGAATCTCCGTATCTTAATGTGGCTGATCCATTTGCTTTTTTTGCTAATTTTCCTATTTCCACCGATAAAGTTTTATTTGCGATGGGTAATTCATATTTTGATGACATTTAGTTTTATTTCCTCTTTCTGTTTCTCTTGCTACGGTAATATAGTTTCTGTTTATCTTAGTGTGGCGATATAGCGAAATTGTATTTCTAAGAGTGGAATTCATTTCTTAGAATCATTGAATGAAGTAGTGTTTTTTGGTTTTTAACTACTTTCTGAGGCCTAGTTTTTCAATTAATGAGCGATATCTATTAACATCTTTGCTGTTCAGATATCGTAGTAATCTCCTGCGCTGACCTACTAATTTAAGTAGTCCACGTCGCGTAGACTCATCATGATTATGGATCCTGAGATGTTTTGTTAAATGATCAATCCTCTGAGAGAGGCTTGCCACCTGAACTTCTGTGGACCCAGTGTCATTTTCGTGTAATTGTAATTCTTTAACTGTTTCTTGCATAATTTTTGGAGCGTGAAGTGTTTTTGTTTGCTATTGAAATGCCAACCAGTACAGTTGACTTGCATATACTTCCTTCACATTCACGTTAACCCATTTGGACAAATGTCTTTGGGTAACTGACTTTAGTCTAGCATAATAAATATTGCTTAGGCAATCAAAATTTGCAACCCTTCCATCTGGATATGTAGCGGTTAATGCAGGTAATGAACTAAGTCTCTATGCTATACTTCACTGACGAGTGAGATTGATCTCGCAGGGTTGTCATGTATTTTTACATAGGACAAAATTCTCGTACTTTGCTAAAGAACAGATCATCTAAATACAAAAAGGTTAGTTAAACAATGGTGGAAGAACTAGATAAAGAAGAGACGGCTGTTAAAGAAAAAGAAGAGGTAAAAGAAAGCGAAAAAAACGAACTGTCAATGAAGTCTTTGCTGGAAGCAGGTGTTCATTTTGGACATCAAAAGCGAAGATGGAATCCTCAAATGCGCCCCTATATATTTTCTGCTAGAAATGGAATCCACATAATGGATCTGTCTCAAACTTTACCACTCCTTCAAAAGGCAAAAGAATTCATTTCAGATGTTGCTGCATCAGGTAAAAAAGTCATATTTGTCGGAACCAAGCGTCAAGCTAGTGATGTAATTACCGAAGAAGCACAAAGAAGCGACTCATTTTATGTTTCTACTAGATGGCTGGGTGGCACTCTTACCAATTTTAAGACCATACAATCTAGGATGGATCATCTGGTTAAACTCGAACAATCTAGGGATTTAGGTGAATTTAAAAGCTTAACAAAAAAAGAAGCCCAGAAAAAAGAAGATTCAATTAGGCGCTTAAATCGTTACCTTGGCGGCATTAAGGAGATGACCGAGATGCCTGGAGCTTTGTTCATAGTTGATATAGGTAAAGAGAATTTGGCTGTAGCTGAAGCAAAAAGAGTCGGAGTTCCTGTCGTGGCGTTAGTTGACTCAGACTGTGATCCTACTTTGGTTGATCAAGTTGTGCCTGGAAATGACGATGCTATTCGGTCGATTCGACTCGTAGCTAGTCATATAGCTGATTCTGTAATTGAAGGTCAACATCGCAGAGAATCTATGCAGGCTGAGATGGCGGAGGAATCTGGGGGTGACAAAACTACAGTTCCAGTATCTGCTCCGGAATCAGAGCAACAGGTTGTTGCTGAAGTAGAAGTACTTGAAGGAGACTTAGAGCAACAAGATCTGTCTTCAGAAGAAGATAAATCATAAATGATTTTCAGTGTAGATTTAATTACATTATAGAAAACGGGGGATTGAGTGGAAATAAGTTTAGACAAAATAAAAGCGGTTCGTGAGCAGGCAGGAGCAGGTGTCATGGATGCCAAAAAAGCCTTAGAAGAGTCTGGAGGCGATATAGATAAAGCCTTGGACTCTTTGCGAGATAAAGGCATGGCAGCTGCTATTAAGAAGGGTGGCCGGAAAACGGAAGAAGGTTTGATCGAAACATATGTACACGGAGGCGGCAGGGTAGGTGTGATGTTAGAAGTGAATTGCGAGACGGATTTCGTTGCTCGTACAGATGATTTTAAAGATCTCTGTCATAACTTGGCTATGCAGATTGCTGCTATGTCGCCAATATATATAAATTCAGACGAAATTCCTGATGATGAGAAAAGAAGCCCAGAAGAAGTTGCATTAACGGCGCAAGCATACATTCGCGATCCAGGTATATCTGTTTCTGATCTTATTCTAGAAGTGGCGGGCAAATTGGGGGAAAATGTAAAAATAAAACGATTTTCTCGATTCGCATTAGGAGAATAAAGGTTTATGGCCGCAAGTAAAGCCACCCTAAAACGCATTTTACTTAAATTAAGCGGTGAATCATTTAAAGGCAATCGAGGCTATGGAATAGATCCAGACGCAGTGGATTCTATAGCTGCTCAAATTAAAGTAATGCGCGATTGTGATGTGGAAGTAGGGGTAGTGGTCGGTGGAGGTAACATATGGCGTGGATCTGCGGCAGAAACTGAAGGAATGGATAGGGTGGCAGCTGATTACGCAGGCATGCTGGCAACAGTTATAAATGGCTTGTCACTACAAGATCGTCTTGAGCGCATACATGGAGTTGACACAAGAACACAGACAGGTATTAACGTTCAAGAAGTAGCAGAACCTTATATTCGGAGACGGGCGGTTCGTCATTTAGAAAAGGGGAGAGTAGTTATCTTTGCTGCGGGTATAGGTAATCCTTATATGACTACAGATACAGCAGCAGCATTAAGAGCAGTTGAGATTGAAGCAGATGTTTTATTGATGGCTAAATACTCCGTTGATGGCATATACGATACCGATCCAAATATTGACACCGACTCAACTAAATACGATTTCATTTCCTATCAAGATGCAATAGAGAAAAGACTAGGTGTAATGGATACTACAGCTTTGTCTATATGTATGGAGAATGATTTACCTATAAGAGTTTTCGATATTAATAATCCGGAAAATTTAGTCCGTATAATAAACGGAGAATCTATTGGGTCACTTGTTTCAGAATCATATTAAACTATTAATTTTATCGATGAATAATTTAATAGAATAAATTTTTAAGTCATAGGAGAGCGATATGACCATTGATAGTGTTTTAAGTGAATGCAGAGACAGGATGAGTAAGTCCTTAGATGCTCTAAAAAGAGAATTGACCGTTGTCAGGACTGGTCGTGCCAACCCAGCTTTGATCGAAGCTATAAATGTTAATTATTACGATGTTGAAACTCCATTAAACCAACTTGCTACCATAACCGTTCCGGAAGCAAGAGTTTTACAAATCCAAGTTTGGGATCCTACTGTTTTACAGGATGTAGAGAAAGCAATAATGGCTTCGGATATAGGCTTGACTCCCAATAATGATGGTGAATTAATCAGAATTGTATTGCCCGCACTGTCGGAGGAAAGGCGTTTAGAGTTAGTTAAGACAGTAGGTAAAAAGACCGAAGAAGGACACATAGCAATTCGCAATATCAGGCGTAATGCTGTAGATGCTTTGAAACAGTCTGTTAACGATGGCGAAATAGGGAAAGATGAAAGTTTTAGGGCTCAAAATGATATCCAAGCAATTACAGATGAATACGTTGCTAAAATGAACGATTGTAAATCTGCAAAAGAATCGGAAGTTTTAGAAGTTTAATGAGCACAAATTATTGTAGCTCAAATCAACTGATGCTACATCAGGTTACAAAACTATGAGTAGTTTAAAGCATGTAGCTATAATTATGGACGGTAATGGCAGATGGGCCCAAAACAAGGGATTAAGTCGTGCGGAAGGTCATATAGCAGGCACACAGAACATTCGTCGAGTTGTCCGTCAACTTATAATGGAAAATGTCGAATATGTAAGCCTATACGCATTTTCAACTGAAAATTGGGATAGGCCTGTAGACGAGGTTGACAGCTTGTTGCAGATTTTGTCAGATTCGATTGTTAATGAAACTGCAGAAATGCATAAAGAAGGTGTTAGGATACGGCATTTGGGTCGGATTGACAGGCTACCAGTAAGATTGCAGAAAGCTATTAAAGATAGCGTTAATTTAACTAGTAGTAATAGTGTGATTAATTTAAATGTTGCTTTCGACTATGGCGGAAGAGACGAAATAGTTAATGCTGTACGAAGTCTTGTAGAATCAAAGATCAAACCTGAAGAGATAACTGAAGAAACTTTATCAAGTGAGCTCTACACTGCAGGAATGCCTGATCCGGATTTGATAATAAGGACTGCAGGTGAAATGAGAATAAGTAACTTCATGATATGGCAGGCAAGCTATAGCGAATATTATTCAAGTCCAGTTTGTTGGCCTGATTTTGATGAAATTGAATTAAAAAATGCGTTTACTGAGTATAGTCGTAGAAAACGAAAATTTGGTGCGCTTAATAAGACTGTAACATAGCGGAATTATATTTTTTTGACCGCTGATTTACTGAAAGGTTTGAATAAAAAGGCAGGTTTGTCGTTGGAAGGACTCTGGAGGTTTTGCATAAGTTTGCAGGCAAAGAACCCTAAGGTACGGAATTTTTTTATTCGGACTGCTGTTACTGCTTTTCTTGTCCCGGTGACTTTTTTAATAATTTGGGCTGGCGATTGGTGGTTAACTGCACTGCTAACAGTTTGTGCAGTTCTGGGAGGGTGGGAGTTAGCTAACTTAGTTACTAGGAAAAAGCAAAAACCAATCCAATATATTTGTTCGATTTGGTCAGGGGCTCTAGTCGTTTCAGTACACTTATACCTTGAAGATTATGATTTTATGTTTACAGTCTTTCCAGTTTTAGCTTCTATCCCTTGTATTATAAATCCGTTTACCTTTTTGGGTGAGTGGGCAATAAAATCGAACTTAGCAAGAAAGTTATCACACATTTTTATCGGAATTACAAAGTATTCTGTGGTGCCGTTAATCATTGGAGGATTGCTTTCTTTCGGATTATTATTGAATGATTTGCAAGGTGGAAGAGACTGGATCTACTCTATAATTATTCTTGTGGCTGCAACAGACGTGGCTAGTTACATTTTTGGTTCATTGTTTGGGAAACGTAAGCTTGCTCCAAAAATCTCTCCTTCAAAAACATGGGAAGGCGGTGTGGCTGGTCTTACATTTGCAATCATTGCATCTATCGCACTCTATTACTTATTCGATTTGCATGCTAATTTAGGTAAGTCGATTGGATTTGGCGTGGTCATTTATTTCTCAGCGTTATTTGGAGATTTATTAGAGTCAAGTTTAAAGCGAATAGTAGGTGTAAAAGATTCTGGATCTTTAATTCCTGGTCACGGAGGCATATTGGATAGAATGGATTCTATTTTAATTAGTTTGTTTGTGGGGTATTTTTTTGTTTTATGGACGATAGTATGATAGGCGTAGCTTTACTAGGATCTACTGGATCTATCGGTACGCAAACATTGGACATTGCCAGGAGATTTCCTGATCGAATTAAAATTGTGGCTCTTTCAGCCCATAACTCTACAGAGCTTTTGAAATCCCAAATAGATGAGTTTAAGCCAAAACTTTTTAATTGTTCTCAGCTATCTGAGCAAATGAAAACTGAAATGATAGGTGAAACTAAAAATTGTTCATATGAAGATATGGTTACAGATGAGGATGTTGATTTGGTGGTAACTGCTACAGTCGGAGATGTTGCTTTAATCCCAACTATACAGGCTCTACAAGCTGGCAAGAATGTAGCCTTAGCCAACAAAGAATCGGTTGTAATGGCTGGTGAAATGTTGATGAAAATTGCAACTGAAAATAACTGCATGATATTTCCAGTAGATAGTGAGCCTAACGCGATTTGGCAATGTCTTCGGGGTGAGGAACAGTCTATATCTAGGCTCTTTATAACCGCGTCAGGTGGAGCGATGAGAGGTATGACTGACGTTCAAAAAAAGAAAATAACCCCTCAACTTGCATTAAAGCACCCTACGTGGAGCATGGGACCTAAAATTACTATAGATTCAGCAACTCTGATGAATAAAGCTTTTGAGGTTATCGAGGCAAAATGGTTGTTTGGTGTTGAATGGGATCAAATTGAAGTAGTCATTCATCCTGAAAGCATGATACATTCGATGGTTGAATTTCAGGATGGGTCTGTAAAGGCACAGATAAGTCCACCGGATATGAAGTTGCCTATACAATATGCGTTATTGTATCCAGATCGGCTTGATAATCCAGATTTGATGCGATTTGATCCTGTTAAATTAGGATCTTTAAATTTCGAATCTGTAGATGTGGATCAATATCCATGTTTTTCACTAGGTTTACAATATGGGAGTAAATTTGGCACTTTTCCAGCCGTGTTGTGTGGTGCTGATGAGGCGGCAGTTGAGAGCTTTCTAAAGGGTACTATAAGTTTTTATGATATTCCCACAGTCATAAAAGAAGCATTGCAAGCGTCTAGCAATGAAGATGCAAAAACCCCACAAGAGTACTTAAACGCGGCTGAATGGGGTAGAAGTAAGGTTAAAGAAATAATCAACCATAAGTGAATAATGAATTCTAAAATCCTAAAGGACTGCTATTGATAGATTTACCAAGTTGGTTACTGATATTTCCCGTTCTAGGGATATTAATTTTTATTCATGAGTTAGGCCATTTTGTGACCGCAAAGTGGTTTGGAGTCACTGTAAAAGAATTTGGGTTTGGGTTCCCTCCAAGGATATTTGGTGTCAATTACAAGGGAACCATTTATTCGATTAATCTTATTCCTTTGGGTGGTTTCGTTAAACTACTAGGTGAGGAAGACCCTGATGGTCCTGATAGCTTTGCAACACAGGCTAGTTGGAAACGGGTGACGATATTAGTCGCTGGACCCATAATGAATCTCATATTGCCAGTGATTATATTTTCCATACTTTTTATGTTGCCTCATGACAAATTAGTACATAGTGAGGTGATGGTTAATTCTGTCGCACCTAATTCGCCTGCCCAACAAGCTGGTTTGAAGTATGGAGATACTATATTAGCAATAAATGATGAACAGATAGACGTACCCGATGATCTTGTAAAATCAATTGGCGACAGCAAGGGTAATGCGATTAGATTAATGGTTAGGCGCAGTAATTTGATTACCGGGTTTAATTCAACTCCTGAGTTAGCAGTTACTGAAATAATTGAATTAGTACCACGAGATGAGCCACCTGAATTAAAAGTTGTAGCAATTGTTGTTGACCCTAAAACCGAAATTTCTATAGATGATGCTATCAAATATAATCCAGATTTAGAAATTGGCGACACTTTGATTCAAGGTGCTATAGGTGTAACTATTGGGATTGTAAACCCTATAATACGCAAAGAATCAGAATCATTTTTCACAAGCATACCTTTATCTCTTGACATGATTAAAAATATTTTTGTATCTACTAAAGACGGAGTTACCCAAGGAATTAAACAACGCAGTGATCCTGGGTTTGCAGGTCCGATTGGAATAGCCCAAATAACAGGTCAGGTAGTGGACGAGTTTGGATTTGCTTCGGTATTTCAGATAGCGGGTTTACTCAGCGTTAGTCTCGGCATATTGAACCTTCTTCCTATACCTGCGTTGGATGGAGGTAGGCTTTTATTTGTTTTAATCGAAATTGCTAGAGGGGGAAAAAAGTTGCCTCCTACTTTAGAAGGCAAAACACATCTCATAGGCTTTGTATTACTCTTAGCGCTTATATTAGTAATAAGTTACAGAGATGTATTAAAAATATTGAGTGGAGACAGTATACTGAATTAATCTGTCCTTAGGTAAAATAATTAAAATGCATAACTGGGATTAAAGATTAAATAAAAAGCTTTGCATATGAAAAGAAGAATTACTAAATCTATTAACGTCGGTGGCGTCAAAATTGGTGGTGACGCGCAAATAAGTGTTCAGTCTATGACCAAAACTGATACCAGAGATGTAAAGGCCACAGTATCACAGATTAAAGGTTTGGAAGAAGTGGGCTGTCAAATTGTTAGATGTGCTGTTCCGGATATGGAGGCAGCAGAAGCTTTGGCTGAAATAAAGAAACAAGTAAAAATACCAATAGTAGCTGACATCCATTTTCACCATCAATTAGCACTTAAGTCATTGGAAAGTGGCGTAGATTGCTTAAGGTTGAATCCAGGCAATATTAGAGATCGAACTAAAGTTGAGGAAATAGTAAAGGCTTCCAAAGAAAGGTCAGTACCTATTAGGATAGGAGTTAATTTTGGCAGCCTTCCCCCAGTTGGAAAAATTGGTTTAACTGGAGGGATTTCAAGACACACTGATGGAGTTAATGAACTTCCAAAAGCCGGTGACGTTGTAGAAGGACAATTTACTATCGTCGACCACATGGTTGAAACTGGTTTATGGGAGATAGGTATTCTAGAGAATTTAGATTTTGACTTAATAAAAATTTCTTTGAAGGCATTCGATATTGACACTACCGTCGAAGCGTATCGAAGGATGGCTAACTTGGTTCCATACCCATTGCATTTAGGAATCACGGAGGCTGGAACCGCAAAAGGTGGCAGTATACGTAGCTCAATTGGATTAGGAATACTTTTATACGACGGCATTGGGGATACTATACGAGTCTCCTTGTCTGATGAACCAAACGAAGAGATCATTACTGGCCTAGAGATCTTGAAGTCTTTGGGGTTAAGGAAAGAAGGTGCTACATTAGTTGCATGTCCCAGTTGCGGACGTGCAGATGTTGATATAAGAAAGCTCGCCAACACAGTAGAGGACCTTTTAAGGAAAACAAAGACGCCGGTAAAAGTTGCGGTTATGGGGTGTGAAGTGAATGGGCCAGGAGAAGCAAAAGATGCTGATGTAGGAATAGCGGCAGGAGTTGGAAGAGCGATAATTTTCCGAAAAGGTAAAAAGTCGAAAATTGTTCAAGAGGAAGATATGCTAAGCGCTCTAATGGATGAAATCACTGAAGTTGAGAAAGAACTTATTAAGGCTTAGGCTGGTCAATTATAGAAACTGAATAATTTCATTTCAAGCTTTTGTTAATTCGTTTTGATAAGCATATAAATTGATATGAACTGATGACTTGGCTCCCCTATGTAAATAGACAGGATATTAATTTAAAAGTGTGTTGTTTTGAAAATAAGTGAATTATTAGGAAAAACTCATCGTGATAATCCGGCTGAAGTCGAATTAATTAGCCATAAGCTAATGTTGCGATCAGCTATGATTTATCAGGTAGGCGCGGGGATTTATGGGTATCTCCCGTTGGCGTGGAAATCGCTTCGAAAGATAGAGGAAATAATACGCCAAGAGATGAATTCAGCTGGTTCCCAAGAATTAAGATTATCAATTCTTCAGCCTAAGGAATTGTGGGATACCACTGGTAGAACTGATGCATTTGGTGATGATCTTTTCACTTTAATTGATCGAAAAGGCAGGAAACTTGTCGTAGCGCCAACTCACGAAGAAG
>CENY01033291.1_pt1 | contig 56453 bp, 45 predicted proteins | sample 356181 | NCBI WGS metagenome assembly CENY01 (sample SAMEA2619840, study PRJEB7988) | marine metagenome | isolation source: saline water (ENVO:00002010), including
CTACACATTGTTCGGGGTGAGATGCAGTACTTACACGCGGCAGATGGGACCAGATATCTCGACCTAGTCAACAACGTTAGCCATGTTGGCCATTGCAACCCACACGTAGTCGAGGCTGGAAGGAGGCAGATGGGGGTATTGAACACCAACAGCAGATATCTGTACGCCGAACTTACAGATTACCTTTCCCGGGTTTCTGGGACGCTTCCAGAGAGCCTCTGTGTTGGCTTCCTGGTAAACTCCGGAAGTGAGGCAAACGAACTCGCAGTTCGTCTTGCCAGAGCCTTCACCGGAATGCAAGATATGGCAGTGGTGGACGGAGCCTATCACGGTCACACTGGGATGCTCATCGAACTGAGCCCATACAAATTCAAGGGCCCCGGGGGCAAGGGATCACCTGAACCGTGGGTTCACGTTTTGCCTATACCAGACTCTTACAGAAGAGAAGGCAAGGATTTCTTCAGAGAGGCAGATTCTGTAATCGGCAATTCGGGTGGAGTGGCCGGTCTTCTCATCGAGACGATGCTTTCCTGCGCCGGGCAGGTCCCTCTTCCCAAAGGCTACTTGGAAGCCGTTTCAGAAGCGGTGAGAAAGGAAGGCGGCCTGCTGATAGCAGACGAAGTACAGGTCGGATTTGGAAGGGTCGGCTCCAGTATGTGGGCCTTTGATGACTCGGAAGCTATTCCAGACATTGTGGTAATGGGAAAGCCCATGGGCAACGGCCATCCAATGGGGGCCGTATTCACCACAAAGGAGGTGGCCTCTGCCTTCGGTGAGATGGAGTTCTTCAGCACGTTCGGAGGGAATCCGGTTTCCTGTGCCATTGGAAGCGCTGTACTAGATGTAATTGAACAAGAGAAATTGATGGAGGGGGCCTCTTCGCTGGGAAAACGACTCATGGACGGACTCAATTCTCTAATGGATAGTCACCAGATAGTTGGCGACGTTCGTGGTAGGGGCCTTTTTCTTGGGATTGAATTGGTTAGGGATAGGGCTACGAAGGAGCCAGCAGACATCGAGGCAGCGTTTTTGGTCGACATGATGAGGGAAAAGGGGGTTCTTCTAAGCACAGACGGGCCGCTTCACAACGTGATCAAGATCAAGCCTCCAATGGTGCTAACCGCATACGACGTCGATGACGCTCTGCAGAAATTGGATGAGACCCTAGCTAATTGTGGTAAGCAGTTCCGGCCTTGACCTCAATTACTGTATGGTGGTTGTTGCATACTTCTTCCCACTCGTTCTTCCAGCGACAATTGACTAAGACCTCAATTCCCTTTGCACCTTCTTTCCTTGTAATCACTTTGTTAGGGGATTTCACTGAACAAGCCGGACAGGTCACAACCAAGGTGTCTCCAAAGCCCTTTGATACCGTCTTCTTCGCTTTCGAGGCCTTCTCTTTGAGAGCAATCAGATCTTCGTCCGTTCTGTACAGTTCTCTCCGAATCCTACCCTCCTCTGCCTTTGAGATATACCGAACCTGTAGCGTGATGCTGACTAAGGCTATCGAAACGACCCCCCAAACCTCAGGACCACCGGGCTCTGGTTGTATCCCTGTTACCAAGAACACGAACCCATAGGTAATCAAGAATCCCGAAAGCATTCCAGAAATTACCAATGGTGCATACCTCCTCATCACCCTTCTCGTATATATCGAAATCGCGGTGACCAGTATAATCAGAAGGCCTTCCATAGAGCCCGCTGAAATGTTGGGGAAGCTAGGAATCTTCTGAGCCAGGCCCAATATGTCAATTCCCTTTTGGTATTCTAGATAATCAATGAACATCAGAATCGCCCATGGAGGCCCCAATATCACGATTGCACGACGAGCCATCTTGGCCCATTGTCTGGCAATATAGGCCCCCAGTAAGGTAAACACAACCTGGATAACCCGTGGATCACCATCACCGACAAACTCTTCCGCCCCAATCGCCAAGGCTCCCGTTGCCGCCAAGTATCCCACAGATCCTCCGATAATGGTGAAAATCTGAATAATCCTCTTGCCCGAACCCCTTCCAGTCTTGTCCCGGAACAGGAAGGCTCCAAGGATTATGCCGAGTAAACCAGCAACTCTCAGCATCAAATCCATGGTGCTCGCAAACGGCACTACATCAAGAACCCTCGACAACCTTTTGCAGGTTTTTTCACCTATTATCGAGCATTTGGGCCAGATTATAATATGGTTTTGCACCCACTGGCACTGCAAGGTGAACAGGATATGGAGCTAGGAAAGAGCGAGAGAACGGAGCAGAATGGGAACAGAGCCACAATCGGGGTAATCACCCTCGCAGTTGTGTCCCTGCTGGCCGGGGCCTCGGTTGCAGCGACCCTGGAGGACTACGCTGCACCGGTTTACGCAGAGGCGGACCCCTTCGAGGGAGCGGTCGATGATGTGACCGGAGAGGACACTTGGGAGGAGAAGGAAACTGATGGGAAGCCAATGGGTAAGTACATCAGGAAGGCAATGAAGAACCGAATGAACGACAGGATGGAAGACAGGACCGAGCACCTCGAGCAGAGGATCGACATCGACTCCAACCTTATCGCAGCCTTCCAATTCTGCCTCGACAGCGCAGACTGCACAGCAGACGCCGAATCCCTATCCTCCATGATCGAGAAACTCACTTGGGCTGTCGATGGAATGCAGGCCAAGGTAGACGGGACCGACTCCGTGGATGACGAGGTCAAGGAAGACAAGGCCGATGACTATCACATTTGCATAAGAGAAGAAAATGGTGTTGTTTACTACGATTGTGACGATAAGGAATTCAAGGACTGGGACGAGAGAAAGCACTGGGAAGAGACCGAGAGGATGGAGTTCGCAGAGGAGAAGTTCACCCAACTCAGGGCTGCTCAGGAGGCGATTGACTTCTGCCTCGACAGCGCTGATTGCCCGGCTGACTCAGAGACAATAGTAACTGTACTAAGGCACATGATCTCTCGTGCAGAGCACCACAGGGGGTGCGCAGACGATTTCAGGTGCCACAGGGACCATGACGAGAGACAGGGATTCCGCGGCCGAATGGGCGGAGCCCTTTGCAAGATGATAGACAGGTGCGAGGACCGGGGGCATCCGCTTCCAGCACCCCATCACACAGAGATTACCCAGGAGATGTGCGAGTCTAGGATGGGAGTCTGGACAGAGGCCGCAGACCGCGGCGACGGCGTGTTCTACTGTGATTGGGGCGAACTGGAAGAGGATTCGGAAAGAGAGGACGACTCTGGGGATGACGACAGGGGAGACGAGGCAGACTCCCCCCGATAACCAAGAGTAGTGCGAGAATCCCGGCAACGCACCGGGCCGCCCAACATTCACATCTACACTAGTGGCGGATGCTTCATGGATGCGACTTCAGGGAGGGGCCAGGAACCCCCGATGGACAGGGTGGCTAGGATCACTCTGGCATTGGGCGGATTCATGCTGATACTCCTAATCGCGGTTCCGTTCACCTTCGAATCCGGCACGTCCGGATACTTCGCATCCTACGTAATCTACTCGCTATTCCTTACCAGCGTCGGAGTAATCATCGGCGTATCCCTGATGTGGCTAAACGACCCGCGCAGACAACCGGCGCCTGAAAGCAGGGATACCCCCAGCACACCTAGGATGCTTTCGGAAGACCAGCAAACAGTGGTCGGTATACTGTCGTCAAGCAACGGCTCGATGTGGCAGGCCGAGCTAGTCAGAGAGACCGGTTTCACCGATTCGAAGGCAAGCAGGCTCCTGTCTAGGATGGAGTCAGAAGGCCAAATTAGGAGGATCAGGGACGGAATGGGTAAGCGAGTAGAACTAGCGGAGGAAGGAAACTGATGTCACAAGGCAAAGGCAGGGACGGAAGAATGGCAATGATTGCCGTATTGGCAGTAGCGATACTAGCAATCTCCCTGCGTGTCCTGATGTCAATGGAGACATCTCTCGAGGAGGGCAGGGGGCCCCAGGAGGTAAACCCATTAGCAATGCTCTCATTGATGGTTTTGATAGTTTGGCTGATACTTCTGCTGCTGCCTCAGAGACTAAGCGGAACCGGCCAATCCATTATGGACAATATGCGAATAGCGGCGCTGATGGCGGCCATGTTCATCACTGGGATGCTGATAGAGCCTGCAATTCCCAGGCCAGGAGGATCCCCAGCGGGCTTCTTCGGAGCCATCTTCATCCTCATCCCTGTGCTGCTAATCGCTGCCATGCTGGTGCCAATGATTCCGATAGAGTCGGACGAAGAGGAGTAGGATGAACCCTACTCATAGGGATCTAGGCCTAGAGAAGGCCCTCCAAGAGGCACTTGACGGGGGCTCCTCGGTATGGGCAGTTGGCGATATCCATGGATACAGGGAAGAGTTCGAGATTCTCCTAGACAAGCTCGAACTAATGGAGGGGGATATGGTAATCTGTGTCGGCGATTTGATCGACAGGGGCCCGGATAGCCAAGGGGTCCTCTGCATCGTAAGCGAGAGCGACCGAATCTTCTCAATCAAGGGAAACCATGAGCTTCTGATGTCGATCGCTCTGGGAGACAATCCCCGCCGAGAGGATTTCTGGATTGACAGAGTAGGGGGTAGGGCAACTCTTGATTCCATGGGCAACAGTGAACAGGAGAAGAGGAAGAACGCAAGACTCTGGCTTGATTACACCGACAGCCTGCCAACGGAAGTCATCCTGAACCGATTCCGCCTAGCCCACTCCGGATACAGAGCAGACATACCTCTCGACGAGCAAACGGATGAGGATCGACTCAAGTCCCGAGAGGTGTTCCGAGCGACCTTCCCATTGGATCCTCATAGGCAGATTATCGCAGGCCACACTCCCGTGCAGATGCTCTCAAACTTCGAAGTAGAATCACCCGAAGGGGGCATTTGGAGGAGCCCGGTACCGTTGGAAGACGGACGTCCATCCGCTGTCTTGCTCGATACGGGAATTGTCCTTCGGGACCCGACTCACCGACCTAGGATTTCCGCTTATGATCTCCAGACTGGCCAGGTCGAAGAGGTACACAGGATCAATCAGGTACTGACCTAGTCAAATCACCATCCTCTAGAACGGATCCATTCGGACAGCCTCTGCCCCGTTTCGAACCCACCCAACCAGAGGGAGATGCATACCAAGGCAACCTGCCCAACTCCCCGTAGGGCGTGCCAGTGACTAGCATACGTCTTACCATTCAATGGGATGTCGTTTACCCACATGTTCAGGTTCGCCCAGTACAGCACCAGAAGCATCAGCGTCACCCCAAAGGCAGCCTCCTTGCGGAACCAGGGCAGAGCAACCCCCAGCCCGAGCATGATTTCGAAGGCGCCACTGGCATAGACCCAGAACCTTGCACTCCCGAGTATGCTTGGCACTATCGGCTCAAACCATGCGGGATCACGGAAGTGCTGAACGCCTACCCATGCAATCCATAGTCCGTATGGAACCGCGACCAAGTGCTCCAGCCAGTCTTCCATAATATCAGTCCGTGTTTTCACGAACCAGTGCTAGGTGCAATGCAACCCCAACCGGCATCAGCATGACTCCGAAGAAAACCGACACCGTCGAAACCCATCTATCGACCTCCCTTTCCAAGCACCTCTTCCACATCCACCTAGTTACCACGATGTCACCAGCGACGAAGTGGGCCCAGGCCGCAGACGCTCCGACCCTCGTTCCCAACAACTCGGCCAAGCCGTCTAGCACCCCTCTAGGATCCATCGAGTCCTTCGCGAAGTCAACAAGTGCTTGTGGGTCGGATGCCATCAAAGCCCACCAAATCACTATCGGGCCCAAGAAGAACCAGGGGCCACCCATTACAGATTGGGTTTTTTCATGCTCGGGGTAGACTAGCATCGCTATCCAGAAAGGGCCAACCCACATCGTGGAAAGAAAGAAAGAGAGATCGAACAAATCCACCTTAACACCTCATACATTTCTAGCTTTGATCTTTGGGCGTCTCAGGTCCTCGAACCACGGGTCTGCACCGTTCCAATCAGGATCAATCCCCATGTCGGCGCAAATCATCTTTGCCGATATCCTGCCACTCTCCAGAATCGTCGGTAAACCGCTCCCGGGATGAGTTCCACCACCGACAAGATACAACTTCTCCAGTTCCTCGAACTTGTTCTGAGGCCTCCGCCACAACATCTGGTCGAGGCCATGGGCTAGATTGAACACAGCTCCCTTGTAGATGTCACGAGATGCCCAGTCATCGGGAGTCACAATCGTCTGGGAGACTATGTGGTCCTTCAGGTCGGTGAACCCTAGATGCTCCATCTGTCCCAGTATCACGTCCATGTAGTCATCCTTGATATCATCCCAGTCAATCCCATCGTGACTGCTGCTCACTGGTACTAGGACGTAGATTGTTGAGTGACCCTCTGGAGCCATTGTCGGATCAGTGACACAGGCGTTCTGGACGTAGACAGAGGGGTCGTCCCAAGTCACCTTGTTCTCCGTAACCTCTCTCAGGTTCTTCTGGTAGTCCTTCGCGGCATAGATCTGGTGATGCGGGGTGTCGTACAGCTTGTCAACACCGAGATAGAGCATGTACGTGGAACAGGAGTAAGACTTCTCGTCCAATTTCTTGTCTGACCACCTCTTCCTAAGGACATCTGGAACCAGCCCCTTCATCCCAGTGGCGAAGTCCACGTTCATGACGTATCTATCTGCAGTGTAAGTTCCCTCGGAGGTTCTAGCGCCCACCACTGTCTTTCCCTCGAAGACGAACTCACTCACTGGCTCGTTGAGACGAATCTCGACTCCCAATCCCCTGGCAATCTCCCCCATTTTCTGGGTTATCGTCCCTAGTCCCCCCTCTGTGTGGAAGACACCGTGTTCGTACTCCAGGTATGCAAGAATGGTGAATAGGCTAGGAGCGTGGAAGGGACTCATTCCTAGGTACTTGGTCTGGAACGACATTGCCAGTTGCATCCTCTCGTCGGGGAACATCCTAGCTAGGTCAGATGCCACGCTCCTCCATGGTCGAAGAACCCTAGAAACCCTCAGCGCCCTTCGGTTTATCAGGTCCATCGGCCCTCTCCAAGGAGTGTTCAGGCAATTCTTCGAGAGCCGCATCTTGGTCCGGTTGTCCTCCACGTACCTTCTGAAGCCCTCCGCGTTCTTTTTACCGCAAAGTTCGGTTATCTGAGCGACCATATCCTCCATGTCTGTGGTCGCATTAAGACTCCCACCGGCACCGAAGACGAGACGATAGTTTGGATTTAGAGGAATAAGGCCAAGCTCCTCATGAGCATCCAATCCCAGAGCACTGAATATCTCCTCTGCTATCTCTGGATAGTGGAAGAAAGTCGGACCGTTGTCGAACTTGTACCCATCCTTCTCGAAGACGCGCGTCCTCCCTCCCACGTCATCCGATTTCTCGAGTATCGTCACGTTGACCCCGGCCTTGGCCAGCAGCATCGCGCAAGCCAGCCCACCAGGTCCAGCGCCTACCACGAGAACGTCACTATGGCTGCTCATCCAATCACTCCATCCCCAGCCCTTCTCTGAACTCAACCAGCGACGGACCCATCTCGGCAATCAACTTGACCTCTGGATGGGTTCTGATTACCAAACCGTCCATGTACATCAGAGATCTAATGATTGGAAAACCCTCCTCGCCGAAGTCGGCCCCCGCGTCCTCGACTGCCGCCCTAACGGTCCTCATCATTAGGTCAGTCAGGCTCTGTTCACCTACGCTTTTCTCTCCGAACCCCTCGTAAATCTCATCCATCCTGCTCTTGAAGCGCCTGACCCTCTCTTCCGAAGGCCTCTCTTCAGTTAGGTCCAATAGGGCTTCAAACGCAGAATCAAGACTACCTTTGGATAACTCTTCGAAGAACTTGAACAGCGATAGGCTAACTCTCCGGGGGGCTTCGCAGATTGCACCATTGTCGATGAATACGAAGTTTCCTTCTTCGTCAATAATGCAGTTACCTGGATGTAGATCACCGTGAAAGGCCCCCACTCCGAACATGTAGGCACCCTGAATCCTGAATAACTCGATCAAGTATTCCCATGGAAGGCTCTCATCATTGATGCACTCCTCTAGAGTCTTACCCCTCACAAACTCGGATACCAGGACGTGTTCGTTGGATATCTCTGGATAGTACTTCGGGAAACGTAGTCTAGGCATTGGGAAATCCTCTGATAGACTACTTTGTATCGCCTCCAGTTCTGACCCTCCTCTGATTTCATTCCGCAGGTCCAGCTCCCTGGTTGTGTAATCCTCAACGTGCCTGAGCAATGCCATGGGATTCCCCACCCTCCTCAGTTTAGGAGACAGGGATATGGCCATCCTCATCAACCTCATCAACCTCTTTACGTCCCTCTGGAAAGACTCCTTGTGGTCAGCCTTCACCACCTTAACCACGACATCTTCTCCGTTGGTTAGAGTAGCCCTGTGCACCTGTCCTACCGAAGCAGCAGCAAGTGGGGCTTTTTCGAACCAAGCGATCGAATCGTGGAAACCCTCTGGGGCCCTTTCTCGCAGAATGCGCTCTACGTCCTCGGGGGGAATGGTGGATGCGTTCCTGTACATCTGCTGCAGTTGTCGGCACTTCTCTATGCTGAGCATGTCGGGCCTAAGAGCGAAGATCTGGGTCAACTTCACTGCGAGAAGCCCCTGCCTTTGTATCCAATCTAGGTCCGCAGGCCCATCCTTTCGGATCTGCCTGTAGAATCTGAAGAAGGTCAGAAGTCGCACGCTTGCCGCATGCCGTCATCCGTTTCAAATTCTGTATTCTGGATATTCAGAATCCCGAGCAGTTCGGAAGCGCCGCCTTCGAGTTTGCATTCCCAGATGGTATGGACAGTCCAGCCGAGTACCACTAAGGCCTCCTCTTTTCTACTGTCGCGCTCGACGTTCTTCTCGAACTTCTGTCTCCAATAGTCGACGTTTGACTTTGGAAGGCCTAGAGCACATCTCGGGCATCGATGCCAGAAGCAACCATGGACGAAGACAGCCAACTTCCTACCGGGGTATGTGATATCGGGCCGACAGACGTACCTGCCCCCCTCATCATCTATCCTCCAATGGAGCCTGTATCCCGGGAAGCCGCCCTTCCTGAGAATCCTCCTTACCAACAGCTCTGGTTTCGTGTCCTTGCTTGTGTTGGCAATCATTACATTGTGGACCGCAGGAGAAGAAGGGCCGGGAACCTCCATTGCCATTTGCAATCTCCCCTACTCATTTTCTTCAAGGAAGTGGACCAGAACCACTGACCTCTGCCAACCAGGCCATTGAGCTTCTGTAATCTTCCTCGGCCTTCAGGTCATCCTTTAGCAGTAGGGAGTCAGCAGCATCCCAAAGTGCTTGTAGAGCCGGAACCCAATCCCCTCCTTTGTCTCTGCTGCCTTCGTCAAACCTCCATGCATCTGACTCAGTTCTGTCGTGGACAACAAGCCAAGCCCAGCCCATTGCGGCCTCAATACCCCTTCCACCCCTAGCCAAAGAGACGGTTGATGCTATACCGTCGTCCGCCGCCTTCCTGACTAGTAGGTCTGCGAATGACAGGGGCGAGGGCAGTGAATTACTCTCCCAAGGGAGCCTATCCAGCCTCATTGCAGTGCTGAGGCTCTCCCCTAGTTCTCTCAGGAATGCGCCAAATCCTTGCTTCCTCTTCGTCTGCCTTGCATGTGTCTTTTCTGCCTCTTCGCCAGAAATTCCGAATAGGCTTTCTAGGACCTCCATTCCGTGTTCTGGCCAAAGGGAGACAAGTACAGGATGACATGACGAATCTTCTAATCTCACTACTTTGTCTTCGAGCTCAAGCACTACCCCATCACTCCTCACATGCACCCCACCTTCTAGCGAGTCTAGTATGCAAGCAAGAGCGCGCCTCTCGTCTTCTGTTCCGCTCATTTGCTCCAGGAATCCACTTTGGTCCTCTTCTGCAAACCAATTATTTCCAACCACGAAACCGTCTGTAATCGAGTTGAGTACACTGGATCTGCAGGCCCTGGCCAGTACCCCGTCTTCCAGTGACATCTTGAGCCATCCGTCAAGAACCTCGCCCAATCTCTCTTCTCCCTGTTCCGGAAGGCCCCGGTCTTCTGGCCATCCACCCGGCTTCCACATCCAACCCGCCTTGCAAACTTCTCCGAGCTTGTTTGGGGGCATCATAGCCATTGCAATGCTCTGTGCAAGGGGCTCATCGGTCTTAGAAAGAGCAGTTTGAGATAGCCCTACCACGGTTCCGTCCGTGAAGGTAAGCTTTAGCCAGCCTTGCTCGGTCGGCTCATCATTCTTCACAACATTCTCGTCAAGCCCGACAGTCCACCTCAAATCACCTCCCGAGAGATCTACAGAGGAGTTGTCCAAGGCCCATTTGATCCACTCTGGAGGGGCTTCCGGTTTCGCGCCAGTGTAAACGAAACCGCTATCCCATGAGAAGAAGTAGTGTCCTGACCTTGCATGATCGTCCCAAACTAGCAACCTCAGCCTTGGGTGGGTGAAGTTCTGTATTCCTACAAGGTGACCCGGCCTCCCATTGCCTCTTTTCAGATAGCTAGCATTCCCATACAACGGGCTCTTGAATACTGAAACGGTGGAGAGGTCCTCTTCGGAAGCGGCTAGTAGGCTGCCGGCCAAAGCCATGCTCACACCGTCCCCCCTCCTCTTAGACATCCGGTTCCTAAGCCAACGGGAGTCATTTCGTTTCGAAGAAACGTTACCTATTTCCTTGAGCGTAATCGCCATCGGATCCTTTGGCCCGAAGAATGACGCCTTGCCAATTTCACATTTTATGTCAGGAAGGAAAACCTCCGGGTCCTCCTGCAGTGACTCTAGGTTGGACTCAAGCCTCCTCTGGATCTCCTTAGAGGCCTGTTTTATCCCCCTGACTCTAAGCCTACGTCTCCTGTTCTTGTCCCCTGGGAACCGAACTTCGGCTGGCGGCTTGGCCATGTTATCGACTAGGCGACGGGTCAACCCGACTTGATTCCGTCGCAAGAGCGATTCTACATTCTTCTTCGTTCGAATGCTTCCTTCTCATTCGGACCCATGTCGCTTGGGAGGATTAGAGTATGGATCAAACCATCGTGGACATTTGCAATTTCACCCAACTCACCAGAAACTATCCTTTGCGCCTCAGTACCAATGTCACTAAGGAGAATGCCATCCCATTCGTCAACAGGGACCTCAAGGCTCTCCTTCTCCCCACTCTCCTCGATGAACTTCTCAACCATTGCCCGTAGAACAGAGACCGCCTCTCCAGGCTGCATTGGTTTGGGGGGGTCGAAACCCATCCCTGTTGGGTCTAGATCAAGCAGGACAAGGGTGTGCAGTCCTCTGACATAGTTCGCATCGATCATCTCCAATGGCGATGTTGCTAGATACTCTCCGTAAGGGTACGGAAGGGTAACCTGTCGTCCAAATCGATATGATTGCAAGCCTGAGAGGGATACCGCTAAAGTTGTAGCCGACATTCCTGGAACCACCTCAAAACTAACGTCTTGCTCTATGCAGTGCGCTTCCAGGTCGATGTGAGTAGTGGCCTGCATTGGATCACCGACCACCAGAAGTGCAACCGCCGAGTTCTTTGCCTCTAGAAGCAGGTCCTTTGGCTCCTCAACCTCTGGCCGCATTATCCTATTCCATGGTCCCACCACGCCCTCTAGCAAATCCTCCTGCCCCGGAGGAAGAAGCGCCGTGTAACCCTCTAGGTATCTCTTGTTGCACCCTCTAGCGACACGTCTTGCTTTCTCTGTCATGTGCTCTAGATCGCCAGGACCGATTCCGATTAGCCAGAGACCCGGAGGCATTTCATCGGCTGCCATCGCCCCCTCCCCTCCTCTAAAGCACATCAATCTGATGTGCTTCAGAATTTCAGTCGAAAGGAACCCTTTCTGCCTAGCCTTATTCCCGAGTAGTACACGTCTACCCTAGAATCGAAGGGATCCATGGAGTAAATCAACTCCTTGCTGTAGGTCTTGTAGAGGTACATCTCCCACAGCAAACCTCTGTTACCTCCCGCGGAAAGGAAGTCACCACCAGAGACTCTTCTGATTTGCCCTAGAACCTTCTCCGGGTCTTTTGAGAATCCAAGAACCCCGGTCTCCATTACCACGAACGCCCCGTCTTCGAACTCATTCCATGCGGACATGTCGTTGATATCCATTCTCTTGCAGTCATCACATCCACCCAGGTCCACAGTAACATCGCCGTGTTCGCAGTTCGGGAACAAGCTTGACATGAACTGGAAGTAGTTCCCACTACAGGGATCACCTATCACCATCAGCCCCTTTCCCTTAGACTGCGCCAATTCTTTGGCTTCTGTGAACAACCTCTTTGTCAGAAAGTATCGTTTTAGAGGGGAAATCAGAATACTCCTGATCACGCTGTCCCGCCTTCCGTCATTGTGAAGCGATGGCGCCTACCGGCCCATCAACGTGCTGCGCCACCTCCGAGTCCCAAATCGAGAAGTTGAGCAGGCTCTATCCATACTCAGGGAAAGGCAGTGGCTTGCCCTTGGAATGAGGGTTTTCTCTGATGATTCTGGCAATCGGATGATTCCAATCAGTGCCGGAGCACCAGTCACAATCACAGCCCCCCTTCATGAATACGAGGTAGAGCTAATGGAGGGATCCCCTGACTCCAGAATAGACTCGGATTGGTGGAACCACCTCTCCTTGCTCGTCGGGAAGGACGATATTGAGTCACATGGGGATGCGTGGCCATCTTCCCATGAATTCATTTCCGACATGATGGTTGTGAGGATAGAAGATGAATTGGAGGATTTCACTTCTGAAATTGCCAGGGCTAAGCTCCTATCCCACCCACACATCAGACTTGTTCTCAATGACGAAGGAGTGCAGGGCGAGCTGAGGATAAGGAAACTCACACCCATAGGGGCTAGGATCGGGGAAGAAATTGTCACCGAAGAAATTCCAGATTCAGTCAGCACAACCAGAGTTCTGGTCCGTGAGTCTGGGCGGGCGATAGCCTGTGACCCAAACAAGGCCTACTTCTCCACAAAACTACAGTCAGAGAGGCTGGAGACTCTATCACTTGCAAAGGAATTGCGCGCTCTTCTCGGCCGACCCATCAGAGTTTGCGATCCTTTCTGTGGAGTCGGGCCCGCACTGTCAGCCCTTCTTTCGGAGCCCGATCTAGTGGGGGAAGTCCTTGCTTCCGATCTAAACTCAGATGCAGTGGAACTGCTCTTTGACAACCTTCGACGATGGGATGGGCGCAACTATCCCTCCCAGCCTGAGCCGATAGCAAGGCTATTCGAAGATAGAATTGTGGGCGTGGCCGATGCTACGAAGCTATGTGAAGACCCCGAGCTTAGAGGGAGATGGGACTTGCTGATTGTCAATCTTCCTCACAGGACAATAGATCTACTCCCCACCCTAGTACCCTTGCTAGATCGAAAGACACCCTCAATGGTTAGGGGAAGGGTGATTGCTCCGGAAACAGACATCGAGGATGCGAACACTTCCATTCGGAGTGCTCTTCCATTGACTCTCGAGGGTAAGCCAGAGCCCTCTCTCAGAGTCAAGAGGGACTATAGCAGCACCCTTCGCCTGTGCTCTTTCGAAGCGTGGATTTCCTCCCAATGAGGCGGTTTGATTGGCGCCCCGACCGGGATTTGAACCCGGGTCGCAGCCTCGACAGGGCTGCATGATAGGCCACTACACCATCGGGGCCGGCTCTTTTCCGAGATTGCTTCCCTTTTTCAAACTTTGAGAGGGCATCATTGATGGCCCAACTGCACTCAGGTTCTTCATGGAGGGCTCTAGGATAGCCATTGATGTCATTGACAATGGCGGCCAATGGACGCATAGAGAGTGGAGGATGCTCCGTTATCTTGGGGTCGACACACAGATACTTCCGAACTCAACACCTGCTAGCGAATTGAGGGAATTAGACGGGCTCATTCTCTCGGGCGGTGCGGCAAGGGTTGGACTCACCGGAGAGCTCGGGAACTGTGGGGAATATCTCGAGTTAGGAATCCCAATTCTGGGAATTTGCGCCGGCCACCAGTTCATGGCCCGTCACTACGGGGGCGACGCAGGAGAGGCCCCTAAGCCAGAGTTCGGAGCCGCGACAATATCTCTTGTTGGGGGCGGGGGGCCTCTTTTTGCCGGAACCCCCGAGCAGCAAACTGTTTGGGAGAGCCACAATGACGAGGTCACCGTAATACCCCCGGGCTTCTCAGTTGTAGCCCATAGCGAGTCGTGTGAGGTCCAAGGAATGCAGAACGAGGACCTCGATAGATTCGGACTACAGTTCCATCCCGAGGTAAATGATACAGAGCACGGCTCGACTATTTTCGAGAACTTCGTCGAGATATGCAAACGAGCCCGTGAGAGCCTCTGAATGATAGGACAGATTGAAGAAGGCCCCCTAGGTCGCCGGGACGATACGAATGAAGACAGACCAGACCATTCTCCACAAGTGTAGGAACTGCAACCGCACAGATAGAAGGGAGTACAACCCTACTGGCGAGGAGCAATGCAGCCACTGCAATTCTCCGATGGACCCCCTCGAGATTCGATACAAGTGCGTTAATTGCGGGCATATGACATGGTCCGAGGCCGGCTCTACAGGGAAGTCTTGCCATAAGTGTGGATACAGGATATTCGTCAAGCCCAGGAAAGATGGGATGGCCAAGGTCCTGAAGGCCGAGTGACCAACGCGGAGTTCAAGGCCCGCCACTTCCCCCTAGTTCCATGGCGAGCTGGCTGGAATCTGAGGCACCCTCTCGCTTCTCAGAGCTGGCAGTTCCAGAATTGGTCCGCCATGCTCTGTCATCTGCCAGCACATCCTCCGACCCCCCGCATCTGCTAATCACGGGCCCTGCCGGCGTCGGAAAGACCGCATCTTGGCGACTCGTAGCGAGGCAGATACTCGGTCCTGGATGGAAGGCTACTTCCCATGTACTCCAAGCCCGCGACCTTGCTAAGCAACGTGGAGCAATGGCATCGTTCGAAGAGTTCCTCAGGCCCGGAGGTTCGGATTCGGACAGTCTCGCTGGAAGAATGAGCCTTGATGCGTTCGACAGAGGAATAGTCAACCCAACCCCCGGAGATATCGCCCCATCTGGTAAGGAAGCGGAAGCCAAACCGAACAATGTTCCCATCAGCCGACTCATCGTCATAGAGGATGCGGACCACCTAGGGCACATCCGCCAGGCATATCTTAGGAGGATGATGGAAGTAATTGGCAACGCATCTAGGTTCATCCTAGTTGCTCGGGCTCCTTCTAGGATTATCGAAGCCCTTAGGTCCAGAAGCCAGATGATCCGAATCCCCTCGACCGAAAGGACGACCCTAGTAGAAACACTGGCTTCGATAGCCGAAAGAAACGATTGCGTACCCGCTGACGGAGTTCTGGAAGACATTGCTTACATCAGTGATGGAAACCTGAAGAAAGCGATATTCATATTGGAACTCTTGGAACTCAGAGGGCTCGCGAACGACAGGACCTCTGTCCACAAACTGGTACAAGCCTCTACCCTACAAGCCGGAAGGCACCTCTTGGAGCTCGCATTGAGAGGTAGAGTTGTGGAGTGGCGATGGGAGAATCAAGGCGGTAGGAAGAGAAAGGTGCTTTCCGGAGCGATTTCAGAAATTGACAATCTCATGTCAAACCATGGTTTGGACGCGACCGATATAATCTCACAGATCCACAGCGTAATTGTTGGCAGGAGACTTAGCGTCCCCCCCTCTCTCAGATCAGAGATGCTAGACGCCCTCTCTGAGTGCGACGTGGGCATACAGCGATCAATGTATCCTAGGATACAATTCGAGAGGTTCTTGCACCGCACCGCAGAAGCAGGCAGATTCCACGGCCTGGCAATGAGATGATGGCGGGCGCGGCAGGATTCGAACCCGCGGTCCCCGGCTTAGGAGGCCGGTGCATTATCCAGGCTATGCTACACGCCCGTCTCCGCGAGCACGCACCCCCCAAGAAATGTGACGATTGAAAACGGGGGAAACAACCCTCAGACGTCCGATGCCATCAAGCAGAATGAACGATACGGATGGGCGTGGCGAAGAGCGACTCTCTACTTCCCAATCCCTATGGGGACGACAGCAGTTTCGGTCAAGTTACCGAGTCTGCTCTCTCTAGGAGAGTTAGGATAAGGGACTCTCAAAGAGTCCTCTGGACTCGGGTGTCAACTCTACCTACGATTTCCAGACTCAGAACGCTAGTATCTGTAGTTGCCATCTGCTATACCATAGTGCTCTTCTCGGACCGAAGCCACGCATTTGAGCAGGTGGGAGTTGCTCTATTTGCACTCCAATCAATTCTCTTCGCCCCCGCCCTTTTTGCCTCTTCCTTTGCACAGATGTCTGCTAGGGACCGTCTGCAACTTAAAGCGGAGGGTATGAAATCAATGGAGGCATACCCCGGGGTGGAACGAATCCTCAACACTCTCCACGAGAGGGTACTGAGAGAGAGGACACGCATCCTTTGCTCGATTGTTGCTGCTTTGGCAATTAACTCAGCCGACAACTTCGAGACTGGTACAATTCTAGCCTCTTTCTTGTTTGGTCTGGCACTCTTCCTTGGAGCAATAGCTCTCCTAAATACGATACAACTCGAGAGTCGGATTCCAATGACCGACAGTGACTTCCCGCTACTCTCTCTTCATGCGCCAACCCTTCACCAGAGCACCTTGGATAGGGTTCTCTCAGATCTGGTAGTAGCTCACCTTGATCCAGAAACGGCAGGAGCATGGGACGACTGGGTCGGTGAGTTGGAAAACAAGGTCCGGTCTAGCCAAACTCCCTCTTCAGCCGTAGAGCACTTACTTCGGGTGCTTCATCTGAACCATCTCGACCTCCTCGATGACGAAAGACTACTTTCCGAATCAAAGAGGGTTTTCAGGGTCGCTGCTATTGACGAACTCACTGACGACAACTCGAAGTTCAGTATCAGGACACTTAGGAGACTCATGGCTCACACCAGAGCTTGGCAGCCCGGACTGTTCAGGCTGATAGACCGGTTACAGGACTCTGCAATGCGAGGGCACTCCTCATTGATTGAGAGTCCATGGAGGATGGATCTAGACATCCCTCCTAGATGCTCCCAAGGACAGGGAGATCTATTCGTTATGGTCCACAATCACTCGAGGAAGGAATCCAAGGTTGAGATAGAGATCATTGCTGCGGATGGAGAACCGCACAAGCAGACCATCAGACTGAGCCCCCCACTCTCTAGACAACCCAAGGGACCCGCCCGACTTGGAGAGGAAGGAAATGATCTGGTCGATGTTCTAGGGAGGCTCATTGACAATTGCTACGTGTTATGGATAGGCCTGGCTTGGCAAAAAAACACCTCTGGATCTAGACCAGTGCAGGTAACCCTGAGAGGCCCAAATGGGGAGACCTTGTCGTCTCTTGTGGTGACTACTTCCCTGTCTTCGGGATTCAATCCAGAGGGAGCAGCAGAGAAGATGCTAGATGCTGCAGTAGCAGTGAGAAGACTGGCAATTTCAGTCGCAGAGTGAAACCTGTTTCGATGCTGCCGGGGCGTCACGTTCATGAGATTGGGACTTGTGGACGACTACGATAGCCTTGGAGTCGTGGGACGTAGTAGTGGTCGGAGCTGGACCTGCAGCCCTGCGTGCAGCGATAGCATGTGCAGATTCAGGCACCTCTCCATTACTCATCGACGCCTCGGGAGTTGGCTCGGCTTCAGGCGCCCATTCTATAGCCGGAATTGCAGCCTCAATAGATGAGCTGGACTCCTCAGCTCACAGGGAAGATACCATTTCTGCTGGTGGAGAGTCGACTGACAAGATTTCAGCAGCCAGGGTTTGCGGAGAGGGAGTCGCTACTTTGGCTGAGTTGGAGCGATGGGGCCTCGTACTAAGAACGAGAGAAGGAGGCCTCCCACATGCATACAGCGCTCCGGGTCACAGTGTAGATCGGATGACTGGATGTGGGGACTCAACCACCAGAGAGGTTACCCGGATTCTCGAGGAGCAAGCAATCAAGAGAGGAATCCAGCGATGGGCAGACACACTACCTATACGGCTGGCAGTAGACAACCAACAGGTTAGGGGAATTATTACGATGAGCACACTTACGGGGGAGATTGTCCCCATTCAAGCCAAGTCTGTTATTCTCGCAACGGAGGGCCATCAGGGCCTATGGGCAACGCCCAATGAAGGTGCGGGCACTGGAGCCTCTCTTGCGTTGAGAGCAGGAATCTCCTTGAGGGGCATGGAATCAACCCCTCTGCATCCGCTGTCTGTGAGAAATTGTGACATTCACATTCCAATAGACGTACTAGGCTCAGGAGCAAGGATCCGGAGAGAAAGCGGTGAAGATGTTGGCCCAGAGGAAGTCCTTGAGGGCGAACCGTGCGTCCTAGATATGAGAGCAATGGAGCCCGACTCGGCTACTTGGTTCTCCCAAATCGCTTCTGATGTATCTGAAAGGCTTGGAATAGACGTATCAAGGGAAGTTATTCCAATTACCGCCGGCGTCGCTTTCACTACAGGTGGAATACCATGCGACGAGTTCGGAAGAGTAACCTTCGATGGGTCTACTGGCGAGGGCCAACCTTCCAGGCTTTGGCTCACAGGCCTATATGCAGCCGGGAGAAGCGGCCATTTCGGGACGCATGGAGAAGGACCCCTGCCAGGAAACATCCTTCTAGAGGACTTAGTCACTGGAAAGGCGGCTGGGGCCCACGCATCGGGTTGGTCTGCAGAAGCCCAATTCGGAGGGCCATCGGCGATTGATGAGGCACTCAGGGAATCATCCGAACAAATCGAATCCATGAGAAACGGAGGAGGGCTCACGGTAGGCCAGTTCGCAACACGCCTGTCCAACGCCATGGCCTCGTCTATTTCATCTGAGCAAACATCATCGCAATCTGCAATTTCTTCGATCACTGAGATATTGGATGAGGGGATTCGGATAACAGACGACTCCGTAGTGATGAATACAGAGATGGTGACTGCAATAAGGCTGGACGGGCTGGCAAATGTCGCCAATTCCATCTTTGGTTCGGTGTGAATATGGATGAGGAAGGCCCGAGCATCTTCTCTCTGATTATTAACGGAGAAATCCCCTGTCACAGGGTATACGAAGATGATCTAGTGTTCGCCTTCTTGGATATTAATCCCTTCAGCCCCGGACACACCCTAGTAGTCCCAAAGGAGCCAGCTAGGACCTTGGAAAAACTATCCTCCGAATCTTCCCAGGCAATCGGGGCCGTCCTACCCCGGATTTCCCAAGCAGTGCTTAAGGCAACCGGGACCAAGGAATTCAACGTACTCCAGAATAATGGTCCAAACGCGTTCCAAAGCGTATTCCACGTCCACTTCCACATCATTCCAAAGTATGAAGATGGAAGGGGCCTTTCCTGGCCATTCAAGTCCAGCCCAATAGACCACGAAGAAGGAGCAAGGATCGCTTCAGAGATCAGGGAGCACCTGATTTGACGCTCTGAACCATCAAGACCTTAGACTCCTCCGACCCATCGTGGCAGGCAACGAACCAGCACCGGATGTTGACCCAGTACTGTCTAGCGGAGCCATGAAACTAAGGCGAAAGAAGCTCGATAACCTTCCTTGGGATCATTCTGGACGGCACCCAGGAAGCCCATTATTCTGGCACCTAATAATGCAGATGATGAGAATTGCTTGGCGGTACATTTTCCGAAGTAGGCAGGTAGACGATCCACCTATTCACAATGGAGGGCGCATCTTCTCTTCTATTCACATTAATGGATTGGTCGACCCAATGTCCTTGCTCCTTTCACAGGATAGGAAGGTGATTTCTATGGGAAGGCACGATCTGATGACTATGCCTCTGATTGGCTGGTTCTCCAGAAGGATGGGTTCACAACCAGTAATCAGGCGTCCCGAGATACAATTGGGGGTAGCAGATGAGGACTATGCTAGGAAGATCAATCAACGCTCCCTTCTTACCATGACAAACTGCATCGCAGCCGGACACAATGCAGTGGTAATGCCAGAGGGAAAGTCGCACCAAGACTCTCGATTACACAGATTCAAAACTGGTACCATGAGGTTTGGAATCAACGCTGCCGCCATTGCTTCAATGAAGGGAATCGACCCACCAGCCATCCAACCGGTCGGTCTTCACTACAGGAGACACTACTGGTTCAGAACCGACGTTTTCGTAGAATTTGGAGACCCCCTGCTAATCGAAACTCCAGAAGACTCAGATCACGGACCAAAACTGGTTAGTGGTGAGTGGGTTGAGCCACCCCACAAACAAGTAAACTCACTGAGGGATCAGCTTTTCCAATCTCTGTCAGAACTCACCCCGAATGCTCCCGATTGGACAACTTACAGGGCATGGCACCTATTGGCCCACGTTCAAGCTAACCAGGTCGGAGACAGTTTGTCGAGCTTCAAGGATGAGGTGATCGCAGCAAGGAGGGTTCGCGAGATGATTTCCAATGGGGACATTCCTGAAGAGATAATCGAACCGTCATCCCAAGCAGCCGAGATACTCCACTCTCACGATCTAGATGGAAGGTCTATCACAGACTCTGGGATTTCCACTTCCAGAAACTGGCGCAGCCTTATGTTCGCCTTGCCCCTAATGCTAATTTCTGCACCGATCACGATTATCTCCACCGGCCCCCAAGCCCTTCTTGCCCGTTTTCTTGGGGATAGGACTGACGAAGGCGTGGACGCCAGGACGACTTACCACATGCTGGCTGCAATGTTCTCCCCGGTTCTATTTTGGCCGCCCATTGCCGCGGCTCTTGCGCTTTCCGCTTTCGGCGTCTCCTACCTACTTGTCCCTGCAACGATAATTGCTATGATATCCTTCCACCTAAGCAACCTAATTTTCCTGTTCGGGTACGATTATTGGGTCGACTTCGCCGACTCTAAGCGTAGGAGGGCACTATCATCATCACGTGATGGGGCAAAGCTGGAAGAGCTAATATCTGAAGCGAAAAAACTTCTCAACTTGTCTAAATAGGTCGGGCCCCTGAGGGAGCCGTGAACTCTCGCGAAGCTGCAGAATCAATCAGGGCTTGGCTTGACGGTGAGAGGCTTGAGGCTAGGGAAGTTACTGATCCACAGGCGATTATGCACCTGCACATTAGATACCCACCAACAAAGCAGGGCCATCTCTTCAACGTAGTAATTCCAAAGAAGAGGAACCTCATTCTGATTTATTCAATCACCAGGGTAGACGAAGGCCAGCAGAAGTCAATGAGGGAACTATCTAACGAAGACCCGGAAGGATGGGAGGCTTGGCTACACGACACACGGATCAACATGACATCTTCAGACCTTGATTGGGTGCTTCATGTTGGGCGGAAAAAGGATGGAACCTCCGGACCTCTACAGGCCTTCAATCTATCAAGACCAGTATGGTTCGATGGCCTAACCCAGAACGAATTTATGCATTCTATGAGGCGGGTCTGGCTGACCAAGCTCTCCTTGATACATCAAATCAAATACGGTTTCGGACCTGGAATAGGAAAGCCCGGCCCCGTGGATGATTGGTCGGACAAGAGTCGGAAGTCCCGGGGACATTCCCATCCCAGGACCTCCGAGATAGACACGGACGAAACCGGCGGATTCGGCAAAGACTTCGATCCGCTTGATTGGGTTTAGACCGTTTGAGGGAGAGCCTAGGACTTGAAACAGTGACCGCAAGGGGTTTACGTTAAGTATGCGAAAAACTCGACAACAGCCAATGCAGGGCTTCGACTGCACCCTTCTGGAAGAAAAGAAGTCCAGGAAGGCGAGCATCGCCTTGGTCTTCCTAATGCTAACTAGCATCCTTTCCGCACTTCCCCCCGGGGCCAGCGCCTCCGACATCGTACTTACAGATGCAGTGCAGATCGTGCAAAGCGGAACACACAATGACAGGATGATTGCTCTAGATGCAGACTCCCAAGGCAACATCCACTTGGTGTGGAGCCGCAACACAAACCACCTATACTACAAGATGCTCGATCCGCGTGGAGAGACACTAATCGACCAGACTCAAATTTCTGACCCCGGAGCCCAGAGAGCATGGCACCCCGACATACGGGTAGATCACGATGACATGGTACATGTAGTTTGGACAGACAAGTCGAACCAATACAAGATCATGTACACCCTCCTTGATCCTTCTCTGGACGATCAGAGCGGGGACTCGTCGCTGGACTCCGTACTCTCCGTAGTTCCCGACGACTATGAGGTAGCCAATGATCCCCAGAACAGGGACTGGCCAGCGATCGACGTCGACTCAGACAACAACCCACACATAGTGTGGGAGGACTCTTTCGAACCCCTGGAGATGTTCTACCAGCAATCTCAGATTTACTACAAGATGCTATCTGTCGACCAAACCGCTAGAACTGTTATCGTCGAGATCGATAATACTCTCCTGACCCCCATTCTTGGTCACAAGGGACATCCGGACGTTGCCGTTGATGTTGACGACTTCGTTCAGATAGTCTGGGATGACACCAGAGGAGGCAAGGTCGAGATGGTCGTTCCAATCGACACTTCTGGTTCCATGAATACTGAGTGGGCAGACATGTGCGTGGTATTCTACGGTGGAAACTTCGCTAGCGGAGGCTACTTCCCCGGCCTCAAGCCACTACTTGTTAGCGCGAACATGACCGTCTACGAAACCCTCTATGCTCTGAGCGGCAACTGGCCGGCGGCCTCAACTAGCGGGAACTGCGCAAATGCCTACCAGACGGGGGGCTCTGGAAGCCAAGGACCGAGAAACACGCCACTTGGTATAGCTCCTGGCGACGACTCAGGAGGGATCCGAGAGCTAACAGAGGTGGTATACAACAACCAGGCCACCAATCTTCCAGCCGACGGGGGGTATTACAGCGAGTTCTGGGGCCCTGCGGCTACGTGGGCCTGCCTGTCTTGGAGGGACATCGGGGGCAACGTTCCAGGCAACCCACCTACTTCGGCGGACCATCACTGGAATCCTAATGCGACCAAGATAGTCATCCCAATTTCAGACGAGGGCCCGTATGGGGGGACTCCAATGGACAACGATGACACACAGAGCATCAACCAAGCCCATGACGCTTGCGTAGTTGCCGACATAATCCCAACTCCACTGTGGGCCGGTTCCGACACCTCGGTAGGATCCTACATGATGGACTTGGCACAGTGCCCGTCGGGCTCCGGCCTCAACTCTAGATCGTGCAATGGGGCAACGACTAGACTAACCAGTGCAGGTGGAGAGATGTACAGCTTCCCCACATCCGCGTCCTCTTCCACAGAGTTGCAAATCATGGTCGAGGCAATGGTATACTTAGCGACAAACAACTCTAGGGAGATTTACATGACAGTCCTAGATCCTCACTCTCTTTTGGATAACCCATGGCCAGGTTGGACAAGGGGTGATCCTGGGACCGAGGCAAACTCCCAACAGAACTACTACGCTGAGGATATCGGCCCATCTGAGGACGATCAGGGATACGGTCACCTAGTAGTCGTAAACGACACCCGAATTACCCTCGACGATGCATACAGCTTGCATCCATCAATAGCCATCGACACCTCGGGAAACACACATCTTGCATGGCAAGATGGGAGGGTGTATGGATTCGATATCGATGTGAACTATGAGATATACTACACACGTCTCCGATTGAGGGGCGCAGCCGAATGGGACGGTGTACCCGGGGGCCTTCCATCATTCGGCATTAAGCAAATTGCTGACGGAGCGATTTCGGAAGTCGAGGGAATTGCTGGAATTCCCGCAGATAGGCCATTTGGGGCAAACTCCCATTTCCCCGCCATTCTGACAGACGACTTCGACAATGTGCACCTCTCTTGGCTAGACAACTACAATGGCTCTCAAGGAGAGACCGTGATGTACACAAGGCTGAATCACACCAACGACGAGTACCCCAATGGATTCCCCCTCAACTCAATCGCTTCTGCGATTTTTGACCCCTGGCAAAGAGTTCCAGTTACCGAGTGGCAGTCGGACAAATTGGGACCCAACTCTCCATTAATTCCTGATTTCGGGATGCCTCCCGCATTCGCCAACGATCTGGGAAGCGGGGCTCACCTTGGTTGGTCGGATACGAATAAGTGCAACGATCAGAGCAATGGAAACAAGTACACGTTATGCTACGTACACGTACTAACGGGTCTAGTTGATGTCTCCCTAGCATGCGATGAAAAGATGCAGGCAAATACCAATATCGAGGGATACCCGTATGATTGCCCGGCCGAGGCAGAGACTTTCTATCACACGATACAACCCAGCGAACTAACTACCTTCAATATCACAATTGCCAACCCAACACCCGGTCCGGCCGAGTTGGTCCAGGACACGTTCACTGTAACCATGGACGGTGTGCCAAACAACTGGACGGCCACCCTGTTCTTCGCGACCAACAACACCCCCGTCTTTGACTCCACCCCTGTATTCTTGGAAGGAGGGGAAATCGTCCCATTGTACGTCAGGGTAAGAGCCCCCACAATTTACCAGGCTAAGCAGGACGAGTTGGCCCAGATTAGGATTCTTGCCACATCTCACAAGGACCCCGCGATTCGCAACGAACTCATGCTCCTAACTCTCATGGACGTGGTTCACGGAATTGAGTTAGACACCAGCCATTTCCAGGTCGATGTTGAGCAAGGCAAGTCAGCAGTATTCTCAATCTCAATTCGGAACACCGGCAACGTCTTCGACACATTTGCATTCTACGACCCCTCGACCCTAGGGGGTCAGAATGAGTGGGCTCTACCGTTCGGTTGGGGGATAGACTTCCCTCTGTCTATTTCCCTTGATCCCGGGCAAACAGTCACTAGGAACCTCAAGGTATCAGTTCCAGAGTCACAAGATCCGGGTACGTTCGTAATTTATCTCAAAGGATGGTCTACCGGTGAACCGGTGTTGTCCATAGACAGAGGGACATTTGACGTTCTTGAGCTTTGGATAAACGTCTCAATCAGAACCACGGGGAACATAGTATTCGAAATCGGTGACACGAAGCTGTACGTTCTACCGGGAGAATGCGCCGAGTTCCCGATACAGGTGACAAAGCACTTCACTCCCGGGGACCTAGTTTTCACCACCCCTGGAGCACCCACGGAGAAACCACCAAACTTCGATCTCCTAACTTGGAGGTTCGAGCATTGGACGGTGGACCTGGACTTCTCCGATTGGCCGGGTGCCTCGTCTTCTGCAGATGAGGACATCTACTGGGCGCAGATAGAGACTCCATACAGCGTTACAGCAGAAATGTGCTCACCCTTCAACTCAACAGCAGGAATAGGAGAATCTGTGACAATCAGAGCACATTTGGACGGCTCTCCGAAGGTCCGCGACTCAGTCCTAATTCTGACCAACGTCGTTCAGAGGTACGAGTTAGAAGCCGATGTCGAGAACACCATGCTGGAATTATACCCCGGCCAATCATACGACATGGATACCACGATCAACAACCTAGGAAACGGGCCGGACCGCTTCGACATCTCGATCGCTTCCATTGTAGATGGGAACGGGGAGTCCCATGTTTGGGATCTAAACATTCCCCGGATTCTGTTTACTGAGCTTGATAGGGACGAGTCCCAGACTGTACAGATTTCCATCAACGTTCCCGAGCAGACTCTAGCTGGGGAGTATACTCTAACGTTCAACGTGATGAGCGAAGAGCCATTCGAGGGTACTAGACTCCAAGATCAGATAGTAGTAAGGGTGGAGATTGTAGAGTTCCATGACATGAGGATAACTCTAGATCCATCTGTAGAGAGCAAGATCAAGACGACAGCCCCAAGCAGAATAGTCCGGTTCACTCTGAACGTCTCAAACTTCGGCAACGTCGAAGATAGACCAACTGTCCATAATCACACGATTGCAGACAACGTATGGGGCGTGAAACCAGGCCTAGGTCCGCTTAGCACATGGGAAATCGAATATGCGCTGCTAGAGGGATTCAGGTCTGAATACCCCCTAGAGAAACCCTGCTCCGAACTCACCGCGACTGAGATACTCCCTGAGGAGACAGACGAATGCTTCGTCACATCCAGCGGGACCGTCACTCTTCCAAGGATGCAGCCCTACGAAACTCTACAATTAGTAGTCATAGTTTCCATTGCTCCCGATGCAGCACTACAGGACCGCTTCATCGGAATCAAGTTACTATCCGAACATGGCTCTTCTGAGCAAGGTGGCGACCATGATGAGACCCCAATATGGGAGGACTCTTGCACTATCGACGCCAACAAGGACGGCCTGTTGGACAACCCTCCCCCAGAATGCGACGACAATGAGCAGGTACTCGAGCTCAGGCTCCGAGCCCCGGATCTTGATCTGTACAGGGTAGACATCTCCTCTAACGAGGGAGAGATTGGTGAGATGCTCTCTGTTAGCGTATACGTGTTGAACCGAGGAAACGCCCACGCAGCGGATGTGAACATCATCCTCTGCAAGGACCAGTCACCATCAGATATCAAGAGAAACGGCTGTGACGAGGGCAACATCGTCTACAGGCAGCTCGTCAAGGCAATAATGCCGATTGGTCAGACCGACACCGAGGAAGCTAACCCAATCACACTTCTCTACATGGTCGAGGCAGGCAATCACGAAATCGTCGTTGTTGTAGATCCAGACAACAACATCGTCGAGACCGACGAAACGAACAATATCATGGCCATCAGTGGGGGTAAGATGAGCTCCACGTGGGGAGCCCTCGACGTCGGCGTAGACGTCGTCGCGAAGTACTCTGTACCAGTGATTATTGTGGGCGCCACCTTTTCGCTTGTCGGTGTGGCTGGGTACGTAGTCTGGGGTCGCAGGGTAGCCGCTCTCGCAAGATTTGCAGAGCTTAGCAGCCTAATGCCTGGGGTCGACGACGACGACATGGTCTTCTGACTACTTCTTTGCCATCCACCAAGGGAGGGGTGCGCTTTCGCTGCCTGCTATGAAGCTCCCTCTGTTGGAGGCGAAGTCTCTCATCAGGCGATTCCTAAGTGTGTCCATCATCTTCTCGGCATGTACCGATTGAATTCTGAGACTGTTTGAGAAGATGTCCAGATCTAATGGCCTCCTGGGATTCCTCATCATTTCATGGGCGAGCTGCCTTTCTTCGTAAGATTCGAACTCCTCTTCGACACTGGGTGAAACCTTGTGCATAACTTGTTGGTGCAGAGCAATGATTGCATCCCTCTGCTCATCTACCCTTTCTAGAGCAGAATCCAGGTCAGACAGAACCCCCATTGCGTCGACCATTGGGATTGATCTCTTATTGCCGATACTCCGAGCAATTTGCCCAAGCTCCCTCGGAAGACTGCCCGACAATTTCACGGCCCCGCCCCTCGGCATCTTTCTGTGCTCGGCTCTGAAAAGGTCTGGACCGAGGTCTAGTCGTATTGAAAACGACTGATTGACCCTGTATACCTTCTTTGGAGGACCTCCTTTGTCCGACTTCTTACTCTCTGAGTCAACGAAACCAGCCTTTTCTAGAACTTTCAAATGCTTGACGATCGCCTGTTGACTAACATCAAGTATTTCTGATAATTGAAGTGGGTAGTGGGGCTCCTTGACCAAGCATCTGAGGATGTCCCTTCTGGTGGAATTCTCCAGTATGCTAAGGGACTCGTCGAAGCCTACCACACTTACCAACCCAAGGTTGGGTAGTCAGGGGCCTCTAAAAACCCACTCGGAACTAATCTACTACAGATTGCATTGTTGCTCAGCCGTCATCCCACTCGACCCAGCGCTTATCCGAATCTCCCGAACGTTCTTCGTTCTCTTCAACAGGCCCTTCTACAAATGGGCCCGGGACTCCAATTTGCTGCTCTTGAACGATATCCGCCCCATCCACTTCCGATATCAGTACCCTTCCATCATTGATAATTACGAATTGATCCGGCAACTTCCTCTTGTCGGTCCACACCATGATGGCTAGAACCAAGCCAATCAGCCCAATGGGGAGTCCTAGGCAGCATCCGACATAGAACAAGTATAGCCACGGATTTCCGTACAAATCGTCAGCCATTGCTCCGTCGTCGACCAGCCAAAGTATGGAGGACTCTGCGTCATTGTGTAAAGTGTAAGCCCCCTCTTCGATGCCGTCGAAAATCCTCACGGGCGAGTATATCTTTTGATCGTCTAGACCCGGCCTGTCCGACTCAATAAATCCTGGAGAGCGGCCCGGTAACTCGCTTCCATTGGAACTCTCCAGCCTCAGTTCACTCGCCGGACTTGCTCCTTCATTAACTCGGAGACAAGTCAACAAGGTCTCCTCAGTCAAATCAAATTGGGCCGACTCGCCCGGTTCTACTTTCACGACGTATTCATCGGGATCGAAAGCCAGACTAGGATATATCTGGATCATTGCAACAATTGCTAGAACCAAGAGGATAAATGAAGAGCCGGTTGAGCGGATCGCCCACCTCTTCCTACCACTCGCCATGACGGGTCCCGGGGACACACATCTATCAGGCTTATTTTCAGTAGGATAGTCCTAGTGCGGACAGCTTTTCCGGCAAATAGGTGTCAGTAACGAAATCTAAACCGTATTTGGCAAGAGACTGCTGTTCTGCCTTCCTGCCGATTTCTTTCATCAGACCTATTTGTTCTTGCCACCATCCGGTTGCGAATCTAGGGTCACTCAATTCTGCCTCTAATGCATTCATGTCTTGCTTTGTCAACTCGTCACTCGGCAGGTCGTAAGCTAGAATGTCGTCTGCGGTTATTCCGAGATACGTTGCTTCCTTAGTTGCCAGGTACTCAGATATGTGTGCCGTCTTGATTGCACCGTAAGCAATGCTAGCATATATTCTGAAAGACCAAGGATCACAATCAGCGAAGACCAAAATTGGTTTGTTCCATTCATCGCTCATCCTCCTCATAATCCTCCTAGTAGATCTTGCTGGTTGTCCCTTCAGATGTACTAGGGCACATCGCGCCTCTTCGTCGAACCCATTCTCTACCAATCTGTCAAACATTCCACCAGTCTCTATGGCCATCACGAAGTCGATATCTTCCTCGATCATCCTCAACTTCTCCGACTCCACGTTGTAGGGGACCCCATATCCGGAGTCGCCTACATCATCACGGCAGTTTATCCGCATCCAGTCCCCCCTCCGATTCCTCTCTTCGAAGGTAACGTTCCCGATTATTCGTGCCCCGTCCTCCTCTGGCCTGAGACCGAAGTCCTCTCTGAGGCACTTTGTGACTATCTCCAGATCCTCGGAGACTCCATTGCTCTCGTTCTGGCTGGAGAACTTTCCATGGCCCCAACCCTCTGAGATGTAGTACATTTCCCTCAGCGTCGATGTCTTCCCATCCGTAATCATGCCCTCTACGAAATCGGTGATATGCAAGGCTCTGAGAAGCTGTCTCGCCGAACCTAGTGAGGTAGCGTCACGCACCGTCTTCTTCTTCCCGTATTTGTAGACGCCCAACTTCTTGTCGAATCCTATGTTTGACTTTGATCTCACCGGAAGGGTCATTGTAGGCGGATTGCCCTTCAGCATCTTGTCATGCATTTCCGAAGCAACACCATGCAATGCCTCAATCACTTCTTCCTTTGTTTTCTGTCTGTCCATAGTCACTCGTCAACCTCCAATCCGTCCCTAGTGGTGAAATCCTCAAACAGGCTAGTCTGACCATCACTCAGTTTTTGGGGCTGCGAAGCCTCATTCTGTTCAGCCCTTTCTTTGAGTTGGGAGATTGGCTCCTTCGGCCCCTCCAACTCGACCTCAGCTGCTTCCAGAGCCTCCGATCTCCTCAGTTCTTCGAGCAACTTCTCATCAATTCTGGTCGCCCCAATTATCTCGCCATTGCCTCTGTAGAAAATCTCTGCATCACCCCATTCTCCCTTTCTCAGTCCAGATACCCCAAAATGAATCGTAGTCGCTGAACCCGGATTAAGTGTATCGAGCCTCCATGCCCATAGTCCTCTGGCTTGCTTGCTGCCACCCAGTGGATTTTCTGTTATCGCAGTCCCATCGCTTTCGGGCCATTTTGCAAGAATAGTGTAGGCTCTAGCCCTAGCAGTGTAGTTGTAAACAGTGATCGAACACGTGGCAAGCCCTCTTTCCTCATCCCAACCCAATTCCTCTTCGCAAAATACCGCATCCATGATCTTGGTGATAATCGGTGCCAAATCCGGCTCATCCCTTGATAGTAACTCTGAGGATTTCTTTGATATCTCAGGAAGAATGATGTTGATCAACTCGAATTTTTCTCTTGCCTTCTTTCTCTGAGAACTCTTCTTTAGATGGCCCTTCAGACCTCTTCCAACTTCTAGCATGGCCAAACGAATCTCCTCGAACACCTCTTCATTGTCGGATACTGCTTCTTTCGCCTCGCTAGTGAACTGAACGTTGGTGGAGGCCAGGTGAATCAGTACTGCCGCAGGACCCTTGGGGATGCCCTTGCCGCCAGGGTGGTCTAATCCGTACCGCTTCCAGTCAACCGCCTCGAGTGCCTTGGTTAGAAGGCAACCTCCTTGCTGGTACATCAGAGGAACTCTATTTGCGAACCTGAGCACCTCAATTGGCCCGTCAGCGCTAAGGTCGCCACCGAAAACCAAACCCACCTCTATCTGAAACGGGTTTCCTTGGGTAACCTTTGGATTCCTTGTGATTGTAGATGCAAACCTGGAGTCAATGGCCTTAGAAAGACCCTTCTTGATCAGCAAGTCTTCTATCGGTGAGAGACAATCGGTTGGGGGGGATAGTAACTTGACTTTCTTGAAGGCTGCAATCATTTCCTGAGCATCGTCTCCCGATATCCTCTTTGGACTCCTGCCTTCGTCTAATCCAGCTTCCGCGAGAATTTCTCTCGCTGCTCTCATGCTGACCCCAGAGAAATTGTGCCTTAGGAAAGAAGTTAATTTCCTCTCTTCCGACTCCTTAAGCATTCTTTGTAGTGAACCAAGTTGCATTCCATGTGGGTGCGGACGAATCTCACTCACTACGCGAGGCAGCCTCTCAGTAGTCCTTTGCCAGTCCTCCTCCTCTATCGTGCTGCCATCCCTATCCTGTACAACTAATGAGATACTGGCATGAGGGTTGACGATGGAAGTCATTCTAAGATACTGGTGAACCGACTGTCTACCTCTCTGGTACTTTGCCCTCATCTCTGTCTCGATCCTCAATCCGTGTGACACCGCCTCACCCGTTTTTCCATCTATCCAGATATCCCGGTTCTCCCCGGATTTAGTTGCCTTGTTTCGTCGTGTGTCAATTCCCAATTCAACGAAAACTGCAGACGAATCTCTCGAAATCTTGGAGACTACCTTTGTCTTTGATCCAGCAGTCAATTGGCTGTACATTACTACCCCTGTAATTCCTATGCCCTGCTGGCCTCTCGTCTGGCGAATTGCGTGGAACCTAGAACCCAAGAGGAATTTTCCGAAAACGTTCTCGATGTCCTCTCTAGGTATCCCCGGGCCATTGTCTTGAGTAATTAGCCTAAGACGGTCTCCCTTTAGCCTCCTTATCTCAACTCTAATTTCTGGGAGAATCCTCGCTTCTTCACAGGCATCAAGCGAATTGTCTACTGCTTCCTTTACTGCTGTGATTAAAGATCTCTGTAGTGTATCGAAACCCAAGAAATGCTTGTTCTTCTCGAAGAACTCGCTGATTGAAATCTGTTTTTGTTTGCTGGCAACTTTTTCTGCAGGGTCCACGAAATCACCAATTCCACCAAGTCCTCCCATGTCCAAATGACGCGGGGCTTGAGCAGTAATCATCCCCCGAATCGAGACCGCTATTGAATATACCTCGGTCGAAGCAATTAACACTGCATTTTAGGAGAATACATCAGGGTGCCAAGAAGTAATTTTTCCAGTGAATGCACTTGTCATCACAGTAAGTGGACTAGCAAGGTAGAGCATTCCTGGACCAGAACGGCCCTGGAAGTTTCTGTTAATCGCTGAGACAGTTACCTGTTCGGCACTCTCACTCACACCAGGACCAGCACCTATGCACGCACCACATCCAGGATCAATCAACTTCACACCGGCCTTCTCGAAAGTTTCAGTCCAGCCCATTCTGCTAGCGAGCTCCTTCACAGATTTAGAGCCAAACTGGATGTAACAGTCCACCCCTTCAGCAATGGTTAGCCCAGATTCGAGCGCAGATTCGCAGACCATCGCGTAATAGGAGAAGTCATCATCCTTACCAGCTGTACAAGATCCTGCGTAGGCTATGTCTATCCGAACTTCGCCGATTTCATCGATATATGCGCCATTAGTCGGATCCGAGGGGACCCCTTCGTCCGGGTTTCCTGGATGAGCCACCATGGGCCGAATTTTCGAGAGGTCGATTTCATGAATCCCCCCATCGTATTCTGCACCTTCGTCTGGCCATACGAACGCACCTCTGATGTCTTCCTCAGAAGTGCTAGAGCGCCTGGACTTCAACCACTCTACTGTCTTATCGTCTGCTTCGCAAATCCCCGTCTTCGCGCTGCACTCAGTTGCCATATTGCACAAGGTGGCTCTTTCGTCCATCGACAGGCTAGCTAGACCCGGTCCACCGAACTCCATGCTTCTATCCAAGGTATCTGAGTTCGCTGCAAACTTCCAAAGAATGTGAAGAATGACGTCTTTGGCGGTGCACCCGGGATCCAATCTCCCCACCAACTCAAACCGAATGCTCTCTGGAACGTTGAGGAACGCAAATTGGTTGTGTATCAGGTTTGCATACTCTGTAGAGCCAACTCCGTAAGCTAGAGCATTTGATGCTCCTCCCATGCAGGTGTGTGAATCGGTTGCTTGGATGAAGTCACCAACATCGATAAACTCCTCTCTGGCCACCTGATGGCAGATTCCCGGACTTACCCCATTCTCAGCTGAATAGTCCCGGACCCCAGTATGCCTCTGGAACTCTACCTGCATGTCCCTAAGATTCTGGATCTTGTCCTCGAACCTACCAAACCTCGGTACTCCCGTTGCATAGAGCAGATGGTCTTCGAATACAGCGAACTTTGGGGGGTTCGGAAGACTGTAGTCCTGCCCGTATTCCTCTTCCAGAAATGTATGTACCTGGGCGGTAGTGAACTCGTGAGAATATCCACCATCCACTCGGGCCAACACCGCGTCCCCGGGCTTTACAAATCCAGAACCCCCCTCTGTTCCGAGTAGTTTGTTTGCAACTATCTTCTCTACCATTGTCATCTTTCGGGGTCCAGTGGTATTCTTTGGGAGAACAATGGAACCCTCCTTCAGCTTCTTTGCGAAAGGTAAGATCCCCCCACTCTCCAATATCAGTCCGCTTACTTGGTCGTACTTGGAAGTGAACTCAGACAGAGGAATCCCCTCCCCATCTTGAAGCCTCTTTAGGACGGAATGATCCCCCATTAGTTGCCCCAGATTCAGATTGTTGCGCTCGTGAATAGGGGCAAATGATGCCGCAATCACGATCCTGATTCCTGACCACCTCTCACATTGAGCTGCAGTTTCTCTGCTAGAGCCTGTCCCCTTCCGATGCCCAGAAACAATAACCTCGAACTCCCCGTCAATTAGGGATCTAGGCTCGAAGACCCTCCTCCCTTCGTGAATTAGCCCTGCATATGCGTTCTCCGCGATTATTGCTGGCTCGTGATCGAAGCATACCCATGCCGGGGTCATCACGTCAGTATTGATGTCGTCCATGAGGTCATCTACCGACAAGTCCTCCATCCTAAGGTCAAGCCCATCATACAACTGCTTTCGAATAAGCTCCATGTCCTTGGTAAGGAAAAGAACCCTCTTTCCGGTAGTCAGACTAACTTCCTCCGGCGGCCATTCTGACGACATATTGCGAGCCCCTCATTTACTCCAGTATCGCTTCGTATTTCACGATTCTCGAGAAATGAAAACAATTTACAACCAGAATTATAACCTTAAATATGATGTCTTTTCGGAATTTAATACCTTTTCGTTGAAAGGGGGGTGAGGATGTTATGTCATACCTTGTTGAGGACACAGTAAAGTGCGATGAATGCGGAAGCCGGAATTTGAGTAAGGACGAGTCTAGGGGGGAGGTGGTCTGTGATGACTGCGGCCTAGTCCTAGAGGACAAGGTAATCGACCAGGGAGCAGAGTGGAGAGTATTCAGTCCAGAGCAAGGTGATCAACGGGCCAGGACAGGTGCTCCGATGACTGTGATGCTTCACGACAAGGGACTATCTACCGATATCGACTGGCAAAACAAAGACTACTCAGGGAAGTCGATTTCTAGCAGATATAGAAGCCAGTTCTACCGAATGAGGAAGTGGCAGAAGAGGTCTCGGGTAAGCAATGCTACAGAGCGAAACAAGGCAATGGCACTAGCCGAACTCGATAGGATGGCAAGCAGACTCGAGCTGCCCAAGACTATCAGGGAGACAGCTGCAGTGACCTATGGAAAGGCCGTCGATGCACGCTTGATTCGTGGGCGATCAATAGAGGGCGTAGCTGCTGCCAGCCTATACGCTGCCTGCAGGATTTGTGAGAATCCAAGGACCCTCGATGAGATAGGAGAGGCTAGCAGGACCGGGCGAAAGGAGATTGGTAGGACCTACCGATTCATGGTCCGGGAACTCAGGATGAAGATCCCACCAACCAAGCCCGAGGACTATATCCCAAGGTTCTGCTCCGGTTTGGATCTGGATGCAGAGGTGCAGGCAAAGGCCTACGAGTTGATTGCCGCAGCCCAAGAGAAGGAACTCACCAGCGGTCGCGGACCGACAGGAATCGCTGCTTCGATAATCTACATTGCTAGCGTACTCTGTGGTAAGAGGAGAACACAACGCGAGGTCGCCGAGGTAGCCGGGGTGACTGAGGTTACTATCAGGAACAGATACAAGGAACTGATCCAGAATCTGAATATCGAACTAGAGATTTGAGATCAGGAGCAGCCAGTGGTCGAACCACACTCGTTGCACTTGAGGCATGTCCCGTTCCTTACCATCTGACTGCCACCGCAGTCATCACATATGTCACCAGTGAAGCCCCTCTCCCGAGCTGCCTGCCTGGTCTTTTCCCCAACATCCATGATTGGGGCGACGCTAGCTTCTAGCGTCATCTGGACCTCTCTCTTCTCGCCTTGAACCCGAGAAAGCCCCTCTTCTGTCATCTCTGGTCTGCTAATCGAGAAGGGATCTAGGTCTTCCGCGTCTACGTGAGCCAAATCGCTCCTCCCGGCGTACTCTATCGCGAGCTCTCTGAACACCCAATCGATAATGCTGGAGGACATCTTCACCCTTCCGCTTCCTCCTTGGACCATTCCACTCGGCTCAAACTTACTGAATGTGAAGGATTTGATGAAAGCGTCAATGGGCACCCCATGCTGGAGTCCGATTGATACTGCTATTGCAAACTGGGAGAGAAGGGCCCTCCAAGCGGCGCCCTCTTTGGAGGTCAGCAGGAATATCTCTCCAAGTTTGCCATCTTGGTATTCTCCGGTGATTAATCGGACACTGTGATTGCCGATCTTGGCTTTGATATTCACGGAGTTCTTCTTGTCTGGAAGGGGCCTCCTCGATGCAATGTAACTCTGGACAAGGGCCTCGGCAACCGGCCTAGCCACTGGCTCTGGAGCGGGGATTGCGCTAACCGCCTCTTCAACCATCTTCGCCACGACCTCCTCTTCTTCCTCTTCCTCATCTAGTTCGACTGAGTCTACTAATTGGTTCATCAGTGGCTGCGAAAGTTTGCTCCCGTCCCTGTATACGGCACAGGCCTTGTTCATAGTGGAATGACTCAGATTGTATGCCTCTCTAACATCTCCAATAGTCGAGTCTGAGGGCATGTTGATCGTCTTTGAAATCGCTCCGGAGATGAAAGGCTGTGCCGCAGCCATCATGTTAACGTGAGCGTCCCAGGCTATCGACCTCTTCCCATACTTCCCACAAGGCGTTGCACAGTCGAAAACGGGAAGGTGCTCTTCTTTCAATCCGGGGGCACCTTCTATGGTATTGTGTCCGAAGATATGGTCGTTGGCTGCCTCAATATCCTCGGCTGTGAATCCTAGGGAGCCCAATGTGTCAAAGAACGGGTCGTTTAGTTGGGCTTCTGTCAACCCAAGGGTATCTGTGCAGAACTTCTTGCCCAGGATCGATGGTGCGAATGCGGAACGTAGGTCGAAGACGTCTGCTAACTTGGACTCAATAGAACTCAGTACCTTCGAATCGAATCCAGCGTCCTTGAGCCTCTCCGAGGACAGGGCCGGGCAATCACTGAGTCTTCCCGTTCCCATGATGTATTCTTCTATTTCTAGAGACTCGCTTTCGGAATATCCGAGCCTACCCAGAGCATTAGGCACTCCTCTGTTGATTATCCTTAGCGAGCCTCCTCCAGCCAGGGTCTTGTACTGAACTAGTGAGAACTGCGGCTCGACTCCAGTGGTGTCTGCTCCCATCACTAGGCCAATCGTACCAGTCGGTGCAATCACAGTGGTCTGCGCATTCCTGTACCCATGCTCCTCTCCCTCCCTAACCGCTCGATCCCAACACTCCTTTGCGGCATCTAGCAAATCCTTGGGACACTTCTTTCCATTAATTCCAACAGGAAGGACAGTTAGCCCTTCGAACTCTTCAGCGGGTGCGTCATAGGCTGCCCTACGATGGTTCTTCATGACCCTGAGCATATCCTCAGCATTCCTTTCATAGTCGGGAAACGGTCCTAGTATGGAAGCCATTTCGGCACTGGTAGCGTAGGATTCACCGCACATTATTGCCGTGACAGCACCGCAGATTGCGTACGCCCTGTCGTCGTCGTATGGGATTCCCATGTGCATGAGCAGCGATCCTATGTTGCAGTAACCAAGCCCCAGAGTCCTGTAGTCATAGGATCTCTGGGTTATTGACTCAGATGGGAATTGGGCCATTAACACGCTGATTTCCAAAGTTGTGGTCCACAGTCTAACACTGTGGCGGAAGTCATCAATTTGGAATGCGTGGGTGTCCAAGTCATAGTAGTGGAGAAGATTGATGCTAGCTAGGTTGCATGCCGTGTCATCTAGGAACATGTATTCCGAGCAGGGGTTTGACCCGTTTATTCGTCCTGCCTGAGGGCACGTGTGCCACTCGTTGATCGTTGTATCAAACTGCACCCCAGGATCAGCGCACGCCCAAGCGGTGTATGCTACCTTGTCCCACAGGGCATTCGCATCCATAGTCCTGCAGGGCTCCGGCTCCCTTCCCTCGGATTCAGCAGCCTCCAACTCGGTCCTCCAATAGAGGCCCCACTGCTCTCCATTCTTGACCGCGCTCATGAAGGAGTTTGGGACCCTGACCGAGTTGTTACTATTCTGCCCAGACACCGTAGCATACGCTTCTCCTTGCCAGTCGGTGTCTAAAACGTCGAATTCAAGCCCTTTCCAGCCCTGCTCAGCAAGGTCTAGTATCCTCTGGATATGTGACTGGGGGACGCTATCTCTGATTGCTCTGACCATTGCCTTTCGCAGACCCAGGTTAGTCTTCTGATTGAATCTGCCCTCGTCATCTCCATGCTCCCAAACCGCTTCCATAATCTGGTCCGCATGCTTTTGGAGAATGGTGCTTCCAATTACAAGGGCAGACACCTTTTCTTCCTCAGACGGCTTCCAATCAATGTACTCCTCGATGTCTGGATGGTCTAGATCCAAGGTCACCATCTTTGCCGCCCTTCTTGTGGTGCCTCCTGACTTGATTGCTCCAGCCGCCCTATCGCCAATCTTCAGGAATGAAAGCAGCCCGCTCGAAGTCCCCCCTCCTGAAAGGGGCTCCCCTGCTCCTCTGATATTGGAGAAATTAGAACCAGTACCAGAGCCATACTTGAATAAAAGAGCCTCTCTGTTCCAGAGTCCCATTATTGAGTCTGTGCCCCCTACCAAGGAGTCGGAAACCGACTGGATGAAGCATGCGTGTGGCTGAGGCCTCTCGTATGCGCTAGTAGACAGCTCTACCTTTCCGGTGTCCGGGTCAACGTATGTGTGACCCTGAGGGGGCCCAGCAATTCCGTATGCCCAGTGGAGGCCTGTGTTGAACCACTGGGGGCTGTTGGGTGCTGATCGCTGGCTAGCGATAAGGTAGCACATCTCGTCGAAGTAGGCGCGGGCATCTGCCTCGCTAGCGAAGTAACCGTACTTCCAGCCCCAGTAGGTCCAGGTCCCTGCAAGTCGACGGAAGAGTTGCCTTCCGTCAGTCTCACCACCCATTCTATCGGCGGCGTCCATTGTCTGCAACCGCTCGTGGTCTGGCTCACTTCGCTGTAGCCAGACAGGCACCCCCTCTTCGGGAACGTTCCGAAGGTGCTTCGGAACGCCCGCCTTGCGCAGATACTTCTGGGCGCATACCTTTCCGGGTATACCCGAAAATCCGGAAGGCAGCTTTACACCCTCGATCGAGTCAGCCATGGAACCATCCGGATTCCTTATTTCTACGTCCATCTCGATCCAGTCGAACGTATCGAAAGGATCTTGGCCAACAGAAGTGAACCGCCGCTCTATAACTAGGCCGCTTTCGGCTTCCGCCGTACCTTTGGACACTCCAATCTTGGTCTGCATTTATCTCTCTCTCCAGTCGTTACCGGTCAGGATTCGTCCCGCCTTGTGCAAGGGAGTTGCGCTTCTGAATGGGGGGTGTTTAATGATTAGCCAAGAAGAGGCCAATCTCAGGACTATTTTTTCGAAAATTTTGAGAAAACCAATCAGGTAACCCATCCATATTTCAGAGCATTTCTAACGTCCATTCTAGAGAGGTTCCAGAGCGTGTAATCATGATCCCGACACTGCAAAACCTCTCATGGCTGCTTTCAATAAGGCGTCGAACGAGCTCCTCTGGAACATCTCCCTTGATTTTGTAATTCATTGATACCGCCGTGAAAACACGAGGGCTTTCCTCGGCCCTCTCTGCCTCTATGTCAACTGTAGCGTACTCCACATTCTCCACGCGCCCTTTCAATCCGTCAATTACATCGATCATTGAACAAGCGGCATGGGCGTGCAACACCATCTCCATCGGACTTGGGCTATCCTCACCGTAGATTCCAAACACTTTGCCCTTGGAGGTCTTTCCAACATAGCCACCGTCTCCGGTCCACGTTACCTCGCCTTTCACGACCCATTCACCATAGGCATCACCCTTCAAGGGTTGGCTTCATCAATCCCCGACCAATCGCAGGGTCGATGGATATGTCAGAGGGGAGTACGATTAGTATGTCCGGGTCAGCGTTGGAAGTACCCGACAACCCAATAATTCACTACATAGAAGGAGATGGAATAGGAATTGATATCACTCCAGTAATGATACAGGTGGTGAACTCTGCCGTACAGAAAGCATATGGTGGAAATAGGGAGATTAGATGGAAGGAGGTATTAGCAGGTCAGAAGGCCTACGACTCAACTGGAGAGTGGTTGCCAGAGGAAACAAAGGAGGCTATGCGAGATGGCCTCGTATCAATCAAGGGCCCATTAACAACGCCAGTAGGGGGCGGAATAAGGAGCCTAAACGTGGCCCTTAGGCAGCAACTCGATCTCTTCGCCTGTGTCAGACCAGTGAGGTGGTATTCCGGGACACCTAGCCCGGTGAAGGACCCGGGGTCAGTGGACATGATCATCTTCAGAGAAAATAGCGAGGACGTGTATGCCGGAATAGAGTGGGAGTCAGGAAGTCCTGAAGTCAGTAAGGTCATAGATTTCCTTCAGAAGGAGATGGGCGTCGATAAGATACGCTTTCCTGATACCGCAGGAATAGGTATCAAGCCGATTAGCAAGGAAGGGACAGCAAGGATTGTCAGGGCAGCAATTAGGTACGCAATAGACAACGACAGGGACAGTGTAACGCTTGTCCACAAGGGTAACATAATGAAATTCACTGAAGGTGGTTTCAGGGATTGGGGCTACGAGATTGCCAAGGAGGAGTTCGGCGCAGAGGAGATTGATGGCGGGCCGTGGTGCTCATTCGACAATCCGACTACGGGAACCAGAATTACTGTCAAGGACGTGATTGCCGATGCAATGCTTCAGCAAGTTCTGACCCGCCCAAGAGAATATGGGGTGCTGACTACGATGAACCTGAATGGCGACTACATCTCAGATGCCCTAGCAGCACAAGTGGGAGGGATTGGGATAGCCCCGGGAGCTAACATAAACTACGACACTGGGATTTCCATCTTCGAGGCCACCCATGGAACGGCCCCCAAGTACGCGGGCCAAGACAAGGTGAATCCAGGGAGCTTGATACTCTCTGCTGAGATGATGCTAAGGCACATGTCATGGACAGAGGCTGCAGACTTGATCGTTAAGGGAATGGAGGGAGCCATATCTGCACGGACGGTTACGTACGATTTCGAGAGGCTGATGGACGACGCAACCCTACTATCTTGCTCCGAATTTGGTAAGGCCGTGGTCTCCCACATGTAGGTATAGAAGATGGAAGAATCCAGAGAGCGGATGCTGGAAATATTCAATCGATCACAGATTTCCGACCAACCGCTTTCTTGGTTCGAGGATTTGTATTCCGAGTCTGATGAAAATAGAGGCCTGATCCCATGGGATTGGCAGGAACCCCACCCTTTCCTAGTAGATTGGGTGGAACAAAATGACGAGATGGGAAATGCATTAGTTGTAGGATGCGGACTCGGCGAGGACGCGTCTTTCCTCAACAAAAGAGGATGGGACGTTACTGCCTTCGACATTTCTGAGTCTGCTGTATCATGGGCTAGAAAATTACATCCACAGAGGAATCTGAATTGGGTGGTGGAGGACCTACTCGATCCGCCTACTTCATGGAGGGGAAAGTTTGATCTGGTACTCGAAGTCCACATCCTGCAAGCCATCCCCGAACAGATTAGGAAAGAAGCTGCACCAATATTGTCTTCCTTCCTGTCCGAGGGCGGGGCCCTCGTATGCATAGGCAGACTTGGCTCGGAAGAAGACCAAGAAGGTCCTCCATGGCCACTAACGGCAGAGTTCATCGAAGAGATAGGCAAAGGCCTGGAAAGAGTAGAGTTCTACTCCGCAGAAATTCCTGAAAAGGAGTCGACCAGATATCGTGCAGTTTGGCGAAACTCAGCCAAATCTAAGTTGGATAAGCCATCCCGAGAATAGTGGAACCGGTAAGATATGCAGTGGTCCTTGCTCACCCAATAGCTGCGCTATTACTGATTTGGGCCTTCTACAGGCAGAGGGGCTGGCGAAAAGACTCGATGTCTCTAAGTGGCGCGGAAAGGAGGTCTGCGGTGGACAAGCACGAGACTACAGGCGACCTCATCGCCATGGCAACCATCGGAATAGTCGCATTGGCATTTGCATCAAACGTGGCGAGAGGGATTATTGACAACGATGACCCAACCAGCCTCCTTCTACCTGGCCATTTCCATGGATGGTCGGGAATAATCGGTGTTTCGCTGATGTTTTTCCTATGGAGCCTGGGAAGGAAAACGAAGAATGAGAGAACGTCGGGAGAGAGCTTCGCAAGAACGAAGGAGATGCATGGGAAGTTAAGCGATATAATGGCAATAATTCTGGCAATCCATGCCTTCTTGGGCTTCCTGTATCTTTTGACAATTCTCTGATTATCTGCCTGCCCACAGCTCCAGCCAAGCAGCAACGTTCAGTTCGATGTCTTCTACCGAAACTCCCTCCTCGCCACTTCTGTGTCCCCGAATCGGCTTGATCCTACAGCCACAGGCATTCGCGTGCCCCCCTCCATCAGCATCGAAAAGAGTTGCAAGTTTCGTCAGATCGAACAGCCCGCCTTGAGGGTGAAGGAAGGAGTTGGTGTAGAATGAAGCCGAGACGGGGTATGCCCCCTCCTCGCCGAATGTCGCTCCAACTTCTCCGTGAATAATCACACAAGCGTCGCAATCCCCTCCTGCCATTGCAGTGACGTGGTATCCATTTGACCGAATCCCTAGGTCTTCGAGCCTCACAATTGCCATCCTATCCTCGATTCTCATGTTTCCAGCAATCGCCTCGCTCAGAGACTCTAGTTGCCCCCTCTTGTTTTCGATAACTTCGGAGACTCCCGGGCTTTCGAGAATCTCTTCTACCCCGACTCCGCGCTCTAGTGCCTCCAGGATCTCCATCGCAGTGCCCTCCCCTACGTCGATAGCCCTCCCAAGCCATAGAACCGGATGCTCGGACAGGTACTCCTCACGAGTGACTCCACCACCGTCCAACTTGTCCACCCACTCCAATAGTCCTTCCATGTCTGAAAGATCCAATCTCTCGGAAATCAAATCAAATGCAATTCTTGCTGCAGAGGGAGTGTCCCTCCAGATTACCACTGACTCGGACTCATCTATTCCAGATGGCTTGTTGGACTGGTGGTGATCGATGCTCAGCCCGCAATTAGGATGCCAAGGCAGGTCACAAACTGCCGTCCATCTGTCGATCTTCGAATCCAGAAGTCCAGCGCGAAGCTCCCCAGGATGACCAAACTCAATTTCTGCCTCTTTCCACCATCTTCGTAGGATAGCAGCAGTTACAACTCCATCTAGGTCACTATCAGTGACAATCCTACGTATTTCGAGGTCCAGAGGGCTGGGAACCATGCTATTCGACCGGGCCCCACGTCAATGGTGGTTTCGCAATAATTTCCCTTTTCGCGGAAGGTTTTCATCCGGAGGCGTTGCACGTTGTAGATATGCCAACCAAGGTCAGTGCGATCGAAACCTCCTGCGGCTTCATTCTAGTTAACTTCGACAGCATCCTGCTTCTTCAGTATCCACAGGGGCATTGGAGCTTCCCGAAGGGGCACGTGGAGGAAGGAGATTCTGACCACCACTACACTGCGTCAAGGGAGTTGTCCGAGGAGACGGGCATTACCATGGTTTCCGTAGACGAATCTTGGAGTGAGAGAACCGAGTACACTTTCACGAGAAAGGGCAAACAGATTCCCAAGCAGGTCTATTGGTACCTAGCAGAGACCGATCAGTTGGATGTGACTCTATCTCACGAGCATACTAACTACCTCTGGCTTCGATTTGAAGAAGCGGAGGAGCAGATTACGTTTGAGCAGGAGAAGAACCTCCTTCGGTCAGCATGGGACCACCTAAGAGCTAAGGGTCGAATCGTCTGATTGGGACATCCTTTCGCCTAAGGGAGTCCATAGCGTCTCTCCCTCTCCAGAAATCTTGCCAAACCACCTCGCCAAGACAAATAGCCAGTCAGAGAGCCGATTTAGATAAGCCAATACCTCACTCCTAATTGCCTCCTCTCCCTCAGTTGACCTAAGGGAACAAGCCACCCTCTCGGCCCTTCTGGCAACTGTCCTCGCTACGTGCATCGAAGCCACAGGTGCAGATCCGGTTGGCAAGATAAATGACTCCAAAGGCTCTAGCCGCTCCAACCAATTGTCCATCTCCGCCACCAGTCTTTCCCCCTCGCCAGCTCCTATCAGTGCCACGCTTTCCGGCAGCGACTCGGGAGGACAGGCGCACTCTCCTCCGATGTCGAACAACTCCTGCTGCACAAGACCCAATCCCGAGCCTATCAAATCAATCTCATCCTCGGAGTCAGCATCTGGGACGAATCTACCTATTTCCATCCTGACGACCCCAATTTGCGAGTTCAACTCGTCAATGGTACCGAATAGATCGACCCTGTCATCTTCCTTCCCCACTCTCCTTCCATCAAGAAGGGAGGTCTCACCACCATCACCTGTCCCGGTGTGGACTCGGTTGATTCGAACCATGATGTCGCGAGGGGGCTCACCCTTTCAACCGTGCTCTAGTGTGAAACCAGAACTCTCTAGGGCCTCTTCAATGGCGTTTGTCCACGACGAATCAATCGAATCCCACCCACCCGACTTTTCCAGTTCCAAGTTGTGCTCGGCCTCTTTCTCAGAATCCCCAAGCCTCCTGTGAATCAAAACCAAGGCGGCATGGCTCATCGAGTTGATCCATGGGTCTTCCATATCCCAGGATCTCTCAAAGTGACCTATGGCCCCATTTGGGCCCAAAACCAAACCCCTTCTTATCTGCCTGAGTCCAGACTTCGACCATGATATCCCGGGAACACCGATTACAAGGCCCCTGAATGATAGGTAAACCTCTACCATCACCATTATGCTTGCGAGAACGAAAGATCCTATCTGTTCGGCCTGATCGGCGTACTCCCATCTTGCCGAGAGAAGGGCAACTCCCCCAACACAGAACAAAATCCCGCCAAGGGGGGCCACTATAACGTCGGTTTTCGTCACACCCATGCTCCTGGCTCCAACCACTACCGAAGCCCCGCCTACAAACACCGCGAGAAAGGCTGGGAAGTGCTCCGATCCCTCTCTCGGACTTGTACTAGAAATCCAAAGAAGAAATGCCATCAGCAGTACAGTAGCCGCAAACCTCCCCCCTATTTCCGGAAAAGGCTGAAGCCTGCTTAGGTAGTATCCATATGCTCCGACCAAAGAGAATAGAAGAATCCAGAAAATCACTCACTCTTCCTCCACCGTGCTTCCCCAACCGGGTTTCCAGAAATCCTCATCGTTCAACAGCGTATTCCATTCCGCGTCATTCGCTTCCAACAGTTTGGAAGCCCTCCTATCTAGCCCATCGGAAAGATTGCCCACCAACTCTCCTTCAGAATGTGCATTCTGCCACTCTATCCTGATTTCTAATACCGCCTTCTGTCCCTCGGCCCTATCATCGAAGCACCTCTCGCAGACCTCTCTTAGGTCTTGAATCCAAATTCTGGACCCCTTGATGTGTGGCTCGTTGACGAAGGCCTTCGATTTCCTCTTGAACGGCCACCATCCCATGCTATTGCGCCTTAGTTCGGTTTCTTGATGCTTTGTGAACCGCTAAGTGCGTGGGCCCTTGCGATGCTGCGTGGGTCGAGTGTACGTTCATCTGTTCGGCAGCCCCAAGGACAAATCCCTCCGGGCCATTGTTAAGGACTACGAGAGCAGGGTTCGCGGCCGTGGAATCAGCGTTAAGGAACACCAGGATAGGAGCATGACGAATTACGAGGCAAGCCTCTCCAGAGCAGGTGGGAAGCTTGTGATTTTGGACGAGAAAGGGGAGGAGTTGTCAAGCTCCGAATTGGCGAATTGGCTAAACTCTGCAAATCTAGATAGCGAGCACACAAACATAGCGGTAGGGCCAAGCGAGGGGTTCTCGGAAGAATTCAAATCCCGGGCAACCAAATCGATTTCTCTCTCCAGACTCACGCTAACTCACGAGATGGCAGCAGCGGTCATACTGGAGCAGTTGTACAGGGCCACAGAGATAAATCGGGGCTCGCCCTATCATCGAGAATAGTGAAATTGCGGATGATACTACAATTGCGTATTGATACAAATCACTACAAAGCAGGAATCCATTGATAAGCAGGCCGAACTGGTCGGGCACCCTGCCTCAGGGCAAGCGGGGATATGGATGAGACAAACAGACGTCAAACAAGTTGGCTACGGGATTGTCCCCGCGATTTCGATGGTTCTGCTGATGCTACTCAGCACCCAGCTACTGGTATTCGCGAATTGGGACACCGAAGAAGAAGAACCGGGACTTGTGGAGATCCCAAAGAGGACCGCCCTCCAGCAGCATCAACAGTATTCCGGACCCGTCCAGGGTGAGAATCAGAACCAGCCTGCTTCGTCCTTCCCCTTCCAGGAGGCAGCCTTCCGAGACCCGTTCTACAACGACCCAGCAGCAATCTACGGAAAGGTGTCCAATCCCTCAGCACTGGCTTTGGGACCACAATACGGATTCTTCCTTGCTGAGACAAACACGGACGACCACGACAACGACGGAATCGACGACCTAAATGACCTAGATGACGACAACGACGGTATCAACGACCTGATTGAGCGATTCGATGGTTGCTACGGGACAGATCCATTGGATCACGACAACGACGGAATCCTGGACAGGGACGACTGGGACGACGACAACGACGGAATCCTAGAGGGGCCAATTGACTACACCCAGGGTACCGACCCTTTGAACGTGACTTCAGATAGGCATGTCGATCCCAATGCTATTCACCCATGGACAGGCCAGCCCGTCGGATTCAACTACCTGGTCGACCAGAATCCAATGGATCACGACAACGATGGGATAACCGATGAGGACATCGATGGGCCTGGCCGAGGCTCCTATGATGAGGACGACGACAACGACGGCAGGATCGACCAGTTCTACTGGCCCTGCGACTTCGACTCTGACGGTGTCCAGGACTACTTCGACGAGGACGACGACGACGACGGCGTCGTGGACATTGAAGACGTGCACCCCTGGGATGCCACGCAGACCTCGCGAATTGACGCCACGCCGGGGATTCTCTGGGACGATGCCACTCTTTGGTCGGCCGCCGACTACGGCGTATACGTCGATGGACTGGACTTCGTCGCTTTGGAGGCCCTCAACCATCCACGAGAGCAGAGCTTCACCAGCATATTCGATGGCGATCTTGATGGAGACGGGATCCCGAACTTCCTAGATCCTGACAACGACAACGACGGATCCCCGGACTCATCGGACACCGACGACGACAACGACGGCCTCGCGGACATGTACGACGTCGACGACGACAACGACGGCATTCCCGATGCCTGCAGGCAGCTAGACACCAATGGGGATGGCCAGGGTGACTATCCGATTGCAGTTGTTGAATTCGACACCCCAGGAATCGACTGCGAGATTGACTACGATGGCGATCTGGACGATGACAGGTTCAGGCCAATAGACCAGGATTACGATCTAGTCTGGGACTGGTTGGATACCGATATGGGGGGGACCCCAAGCCCGGACAACCCGTCACTCGCCGGAAGCGGGGGCACAACTCCTTGGGACTTGGATGACGATGGAATCCTAAACGAGGACGATCCATACCCCCTAAACGACACCGCTGAGGTAGTTACTTGGGATTGCGCAAGCGTCGAGAACCCAAATCCCCAAGATCCCAGCATCAACTGCGTCCTCTGGAGGACTTCTTACACAGGATTCAACGACTGGGACGGAGACGGCGTAAACAATTGGGTGGACGTCGACGATGACAACGACGGTATCCTAGATTGGATGGACATCGATCCGGACTGTGACCTAGACAACGATGCCGGCCTTCACCAGTTGAACGGCTCAATGTACCGGGATGACGGGCCAAACGACATCGACACGGACATAGACGGCGACGGCCTCCAGAACGACGAGGACTGGGACGACGACAACGACGGAATTAGCGACTACTACGATCCCGATGACGGAAACTGCGGAATCGTAGACATAGACAACACAGACCAGTTCTACGGAAACAGCTGGCCCCAGAGCGACGGAGACGCCATTGATGGGTCCGAGGACGGACCCGCATACACCCAGGTAGACCACTACTATTGGAACATGACCTGGGGATTCAACCCGTTCAACGACGGCAACGGATTCATGCTAGACTACAACGGCTACGACGACGCCATTTTCCCTCCCACGGGAGGAAGGGTACCCGAGATGTACTGGTTCCTGATGATGAAGTGGAGCCCATACAATGGCATGAACTTCTTCGACATAGACACCGACGGCGACTCCCTGATCAACGGTATTGACGTTGACCAAGACGGCGACGGACTCCCCGACTGGTGGGACCAGGACGAGGGCAATGACGGTGTCCTAGACGTAAACGACGTGAAGATGGGAGGGACACTAGACGGCAACTCGTGCGGGACCATATTGGTCTCTGCAGTGCAAGAGCGATGGTGCGGATTGGATTACGCCTTCCTGTTCGGATATCCGCTATTGCCTGCCACGCAGTCAAACAACCAGTTGTTCACCGTACCTTACAGTTCACGGCCAGACTCAGAGCACGACGACGGTTCTTACGACGGGGGCAACCATCCCTTCGATGATTACGCCTGCGAGAGCAACTGCTTCTGGTTCACATTCGATCCGGGCAGCAACCCCTCTCCCTCAGTCGCCGTGACCTATAACGCGATTAAGAACAACAGAGACCTCTGGATCGCATACGTCGGCCTAAATGGTGCAGAAGTAAACGGAAATACTGCGCTTTTCCAGTGGACATCGGATGCCAACGGCAACCTGTTCCCCGACGAGGTCGCAGACGAACTGAACGACGATGTTGATCCCGACATTGACTGCGGTCAGCCAATGCCCGATTTCTCATGGACCCCAACATGCATGTACAACAACACGAACGACCTCGATGACGACTGGGACATAGTGTACGACCACTTCGACGTCGACGACGACAACGATGGAATCTGGGACTACTTCGAGATAGACTCCAACGACGACCTCGATGACGACATGTCGATCGAGGAGCCCTACTACTTCACTGGTGACAACTGCGCTGACATGGATGACGACGGGCTAGACACCGATCCAGACCAAGATGGCATCTACCAGGCAGTCTGGGACAGGGGTGTGATGGGCCAGGCCCTTCTCTTCCCCGAGTACTACGACGTGGACAACGACAACGACGGCGTGCCCGACGGTGAGGACCCCGACGATGACAACAACGGCGTCCCAGACACGACCCAGGAGCTGGCATGCTTCGTAGGTGAGGAGCAGAGCCCATGGGACCACGACAACGACGGACTGGTGAACTGGGCCGATGACGACTGGGATGGCGACGGGGTGCCCAATTCCCTAGAGCTCCTGAACCTGATTGACCAGAACGGGACCTTCGATACGTCCGACGACACGTGCTGCCTCAACTTCCCCATAGCACCTTGGGACCACGACAACGACGGGATTCGTGACGACTTCGACGACGACGATGACTACGATGGGATGAAGGACGAGGACGAGGTCATGCTATGGCCATCCAGATTCGGCATGGAATCGACCAACCCCTGGGACCACGACGACTTCGGCGGGGGCGTCGCAGCGGCGAACCCGACAAACAACACAACGGGCCCGGACTACTTCGACGTCGACGACGACAACGACGGCAGGGCCGACCTCGATTGGAACGGCCCCTCGATGGGCAACTGGGCGAACCCCTCCAACAAGACAGAGGAGTTCGACGGGGGGAGCTCAGACTGGGACTCCGACAACGACGGGATTCTCGATGACGATGACAAGATAACCACTAGGATAACCCTGACTACCCAGCCGGTACTCTGGGTCGATCAGAACACCCCGGCAATCTTCAATGGCTCCGTGTTCTGGATGGGAGACTCTGGCACCTTCGAACCTGCCCCCGACGTCCCGGTCCAGGTCCACGTTCGGTACATAGGGAACGGCACTGCGGTGATTGAGACAATCGACGTCCTAACCAACGAACTAGGCGAGTTCATCGTCGGACAGTTCCTGTTCCCCGAGGACATCGACGTCGGTCCCAACACCACCTACGAGGTCTTCGCCGAGGTTACCGAGATGTTCATCCACGACCACAGCTCCACCCTCACTGACTCGGATGGGGATGGTATCGGCGATGCGGGGTTCCCGGTGGAAGTCCGTGCGAACACGACAATCGGCTATGTCTCCGGACAGAGGTTCAGGGCCGACGAGCAACCCCTGAAGCTGGACTTCAAGGTCCACTACACGGCAGATTACGACAGAGGCATTTTCGACAACAGGATCCCCTACGCCCCGGTGTCGTTCACCATTAGCGACTCCGGATCGCAGTTCGGCAACATAACCCACCCCACCGTCTACGATGGCTATGGAGACGGGTATCGGGCCGACTCGGGGGGCTGGGTATCCCTGTCGTACAACCAGTCTGATGACGCGTGGGAGCAGGTTCGGTGGAACAGCGGGTACGACAACGGTCCCGGAATGCCCTCAGGCGCATACGAGCAGATACTATGGAATCCCTGCTCATTTCTGAATCCCGTTGGCGCTCACGTAGTGCAAGAGCTGCCCTACGAATACAAGAACACAACACTGCCCACTGGTGACTACAGCTTCGTGGGCTTCTCGAGGCCCGATCTGGGCACGTGCAAAGACATGGGGGTTCCGTATGACCCGTACGAGTGGCCCTGGCCTCATCTGGAGGGCTCCCAGACTGACACCTTCTACATCCGTGCGATGCACCGGATGTACATCGAGGCCGAACTCTCCGCAGCCTCATTCCGGCCGGTTTACTTCTGGGACTCCACCCAATTCACCGGGTCTTCTTTCGGTGCCTGGCGCGCACTCTTCCATGCGCCTTCCCTAGCCAATGCGGGGCTCGACTACTACGAGGCCAGCCTGGGCAAGGCATACCCAATCCTCTGGGACGGTAGCGCCGAGGGACTAGCCGGAATAGCCGGGGGGGCCCTCGTCCCGTTCCTCTCATCGGATGGAACGGACTGGACGGTAGCCATGCAGAACAGCGCTGACTTCGACTCACCCCCCTGCGGTCCCGTGGACCCCTCGGTACCCAACAGCCCAGTAAGGTGCGAGATAGTACCAGAGATGTACACCGGGGAGACTTACCGGGTCGTCGCAAACGTCTGGAACAGGACATTCTCACCTTGGCTTAATGACTCCGTCGGCCTACAGGTCGACGGCGACAGGAACGGTATTTTCGCAGGGTCAAAGGAGACCCTCCGTGTAGGCTACCCAGTGTCAAACATCACGGAATCGGGTGAGCGTCTCGCCGTATTCGATGAAGTCGGGCAGTGGACCAACGAGTTCACCGCCGGACATTTCGGAATCAGGGTCGACTTCACAGCATCCGACTACTACTTCACCGGGGATCAGGCGGAAGTGCTCGCTGCGACCGGCGCCTACAACAACATCTCCGTGATTGGCACGACCAGCTTCGAGATGAACACTGTTCCAAGGCTGTACCGGGGCCAGAACGCCACCATAGAAGCCCGCCTCACTGACAACGCCTTCCAGCCCGTGAGGGAGGTCCCGGTGAACTGGACATGGTCCGAGGACAGTTCCAGCGGGATAGCCGTCACCGACAACAACGGCATCTTCAGGGTCAACCTCACAGAAATAGACACGCTCGGGAACTTCACCCTCGACTTCACCTACCTAGGCGACGAGTTCAGGCAGGGGACCACCGCGGACGTCTCCCTGTGGGTGGTCTCAAGGACCTACATCAATATCATGGCTGTCAGCCCGAACATCGTCTCCAGTGGAGATTACTGGGATTTCACCGCCATGGTCACTGACGACAACAAGACTCCCTTCGAGAAGGACGGCGGCGAGGGCCTGAGTACCTGCGAGGGAGAGGACCAGAACCCCGACGGCTACGACCTGGGCGGCAACGTCACTATCATCTTCGAGGGAATAGGCTTCGATGACAGGACACACAGGCAGGTCGTGCAAGTGGACTGCCCTGCGGCCGGGCTAATCGGTCTAGACGGTCTTGGCTGGCTACTCGATCCACAGCTTCTCCGTGACGACCCCTACTCGTTCCTCCCCGACGGCTTCGGCCCCGTCAACGTCATCCTGAGGTTCGAGGAGAACCTGCCCCACGAGGGGTGCGGGCCCCTGGACGCGGGCATGCTGGCCACGTCAGGTGCCTGGGACCCATGCGTCACCATTCAGAACAGCGACCACTTCAGGAAGGTACTGCAGTTCCAGGTCGACGGATTCAGCCTGATAGGAAGGACCTCCCTGAAGGTGGACGACCAGATCGTCTACACGTCCGAGATCGATCCCAACACCGGACAGGCGATAGAGAAGCCGATGATCGTTACCGGCCAGCTAGTGGACGAGCTGGGCAGCAACCTGTCCAGCCGGGCAATCAGGGTGACATACGAGATGGACTCGGGAGACAAGGGAGTAACCGCCTGCATCCCCGGAGTCTCAGACGAGAACGGGTTCTTCGAGATCGTCTGCCCCCTGTCCGGGGTAGACGCGGGCCAGGCGAAGGTCAGGGTCGAGTACAACTCATTCGAGAACAACGACAGGTTCCGCTACCACAACGCCAGCGTAACCAAGTTCTTCCCGGTTTTCTCGAACTCTACCGTCGATATCTCCGAAATAGGGCCGTTCAGGTCGGACTACCTGACCTACACCTTCCCAAACGGGTCCACCTTCGAGGTACTCTACCTGAAGGAGGCCTTCCACATCGATGCGAAGCTTTCCCAGACCAACGGCAAGCCGATAGGCGGTAAGTGCCTCAACATATACCTGGACCCACAGGTGAACACGCGCCCCTTCGCCACGGCGATAACCACTGACGGCACAGGCGAGTTCGAGTGGTACTCCGCCGACCCGGACGACAATCCTAGCCGGCGTGGTGTGGAGCCAAGCGGCAACAAGCTGGAGGGGTTCCGGACCATCAGAGTGGCATACGAGCCGGATAGGGAGATACCCGGTGGCTGCAGGGCCGAGGACAACCCAGTTCTGAACAGCTCGTACATGGACATAGAGGTCCTTGTTCGCAGCAAGGTCGACATCCTGCTGAAAGAGCACTGGTCAAACCCATCAGGCTTCCAGGTCGGAGACGTAATCGCCGGGGAGGTCGCGATACTCAGGGACAGGCTGGATCTGTCCGTCGAAGGACAGAGGGTCGAGTTCATCAGGCAGTACTGGAATGGATCCGGATGGCAGACTGCCCCCGGAGGCGTGGAGATTCTCACCACAAACGAAAGGGGCTCTGCCAACTTCTCCTTCATCTACCCGGGCGAGGAGGTATTTGGAGAGGGTTCCGAGGTCATTGCGGTGGATGGGAGATGGAGGGTCCTTGTGCACTTCGAATCTGCTGACGAAAATAGGCCATACTTCGTCGAGAGGTGGCTAAACAGCACTCCGGAGATCAGGCTGGGAGACGCCTCCGTCGATGCCCAAGCGTCGTTCTTCACCACGCAGGTTCTGGTAGTCACCGGAATAGCGCTGTCCTCCCTACTGCTAGTTGGCACAATGATGTACAACAACTACAGAGAGAGAAGGAAGGTGGAGGTGCTCAGGGGGATTCTGACCGACTCCCTGATGTCCCTGAAGGCCTCCAACAACTACATCGAGACCATTTTCAAGTGCTACAAGGACCTGATCAAGTACTTCAGGATGAGAGGGGCGATGAAGAAGGTATTCGAGACCACGAGGGAGTTCGAGGACGTCATCGTCAACATGCTAGGCGGGGTCGTCCCACCAGAGGAGCTGAACATGTTCTTCTCGATATTCGAGGAGGCGCGTTACTCCGACCACGAAATAGGGACGGAACAGAGGGATGGAGCAATCCAGATTTTCCAATCGATGATTTCCCGGATGAACACCTCACTTGGTGACACGATGCTGAACCGAACCTCGTCGAACGAGTCCGCCCTTTACGGGCCCTCGATCAAGGCGGGGCAGTTCGTCGACGCCGAGGGACAGGTCCGGTATGCCGGGGTCGATGACTCCGTCGATGACGACGGTTTCAGAATCTGAGGACGCCCAGCGACGCGAAACGCCCCTCTGGGGCGCCCCGCAGGATTCATAACACCGACTTGGGTGGCCGCGCTACCCGGAGTATCGGAGATGAGGCAATGAGTAGGGCTGACAGGAAGACCAATCACGCGATTGTCTCCCTCATCGGAGACCTGAAGGAGCAGAGCAGGTCAACCGGCACCGCCATCTGGCGAGACATCGCCGGAAGACTCGAGTCCAGTCGGAAGAACTGGGCCGAGCCAAACCTGAGCCACATCTCACGGCACTCGGAGAAGAAGGAGACTATACTGGTTCCCGGCAAGGTCCTGGGAAGCGGCAGCCTGAGTGGCAGTCAGACCGTGGCTGCATTCAGCTTCAGCGAGGGAGCGAAGTCCAAGATCGAGGCCTCGGGCGGCAGGACCATGAGCATCAGGCAGCTGATGGAGGAGAATCCGAAGGGCAAGGGAGTGAGGATACTTGTCTGAGGCGGCATTGGTCTACGATGCCAAGGACAAGATCCTTGGTAGGCTTGCCAGCCAGGTTGCGAAGGACATGATTTCCGCTAGGAAGTCCGGTAGCCAGCAGAGGGTCATCATCATCAATGCCGAGGAGGCGATAGTCTCCGGCCCCAGGACCAAGGTGTTCAGCGACTACAGGGCCAAGTACAAGCTCAACCACGCTCGAAAGGGGCCGTTCTTCCCAAGGATGCCTGACAAGATCATCAAGAGGACAGTCAGGGGGATGCTCCCATACCAGAAGAACAGCAGTGGGAGGGAGGCCTTCAGGGACCTCAGAGTGATGATAGGGACCCCCTCCAACCTGTCCGGGGACGACCTCCCGGACGGTCACCAGTGGGGCGACACGTCGAACATCGAGAGGTCATTCCCAAACAAGTTCGTAAGGCTCGGCGAAATAAGCTCCCACCTGGGAGTCGACTCAACAAGATGGGGAGGCGAGTAGGAATGGCGAAGAAGAAGGGACCCAAGATAGTCAATACCAGCGGAAAGAGGAAGACCGCAGTCGCCCGCGCGACCCTGAAGCCCGGAAAGGGCAGAGTCAGGGTAAATGGGAGCCCGATCCACATCATGGAGCCCGAGCTCGCCAGGAGAAAGGCACTGGAGCCAATCAGGATAGCCGAGGCGATGAACCGTCTGGGTAGGGTGGACATTTCGATCGACGTCAAGGGCGGAGGGCAGATGGGCCAAGTAGACGCAATCAGGACTGCTATCGCCAGAGGCCTGGTCAAGTACAACGACGGTGCCGAGGGAGACGACGAGGAGCTCAGGGACGAATTCATCAGGTTCGAGAGGAAGATGCTTGTCAACGATCCACGCAGAAAGGAACCCAAGCATCAAATGGGCCGGGGTGCTCGTAAGAAGTGGCAGAAGTCGTACAGGTAGGTATCAAGATGCTAATCCCAGTAAGGTGTTGGAGTTGCGGAAAGGTGATTGCACACAAGTACAAGCAGTTCAGGGAGGCTGTCGACGAGGGCAAGGACCCAGGCGCGACCCTGGATGAGATCGGATTCGAGAGATACTGCTGCAGACGCATGTTTGTTGGGCACATTGACCTCATCGACGAGGTAGCCCCGTTCAGCATCGACAGGCAGCACTGACGTCCGTCAGGGCTTTGACCGGTAACCGGCTCGGAGGGGAGCCCAAAGGGCCTGTAGGTTAGCTTGGCCTATACTTCGCGGCTGGGGGTCGCGCGACCCAGGTTCAAATCCTGGCAGGCCCACCAATTCGCTTCGCTGCATGCCAATGGTCAGTTTGAAGGGTGTCGCCCCCTTTGCACCAACATGGCAGCGGAGCCTCCGGCCGAAGCCGATATCGACGCGAGAATCGACTGGCTGGCGAAGCAGATCGAGAGGCACTCCGACCTATACTACAACAGGGCCGAGCCTGAGATTTCCGACGCAGAGTATGATGAGCTGTGGGACGAGCTGAATTCCCTATCCCCCGAACACCCGCAGCTGGGCATGGTGGGCTCAGACCCCCCTCCAGGATCGACCAAGGTCGACCACCTGTTCAGGATGATGAGCCTTGACAAGGCTACATCCGACGAGGAGATAGCACACTTCGTTTCGGAGACCACGGCCCAGGGGAGGAGGTTCGTTTGCCAGCCGAAGCTCGATGGCTCGGCACTCTCATTGGAGTACCGGAGGGGGAGGCTCGTTAGAGCCGCGACTAGGGGCAACGGAACGAGGGGGGAGGACGTAACTGCAAACGCCAGGCGGATGAGGAACGTCCCCGAGGCCCTTCGATGGGAAGGGGACTGCCACGTAAGGGGCGAGGTGGTGATGCCGCTCGCCGTATTCAGAGAGAAGTACTCGGAAGTGGCACCCAACCCCAGGAACCTAGCCGCAGGCTCCCTGCGGCAGAAATATGCCGACGCCGGCAAGGGAAGCCCGGAGGACCTGATATTCCTGGCCTACAGCGTCGAGTTCCCCTCTGGTTCCGACAGGCATCCCGACAGCCCCAGCCCCCCGGATTTCTCATTGGACTCCGAGGCGATATCATGGATCGAGGAGATGGGGATCGAGGTGGCTGGTAACACCGTGGTTTCGGGGGGGGACGATGCCTCCGCTTCGCAGGCCATAATCGAAGTAACCAGGGAGTGGACCGCATCAAGGGAATCGGCGGACTGGGAGATCGATGGAGTGGTCGTCAAGCTGGATCGCCTCGACAAGAGGGGGCTCCTGGGTGTCACCGCGCATCATCCTAGGTGGGCGCTGGCGTGGAAGTTCCCACCGGAGGAGGCGACCACCGTTCTAATGGACGTGTTCTGGCAGACGGGGAGGACCGGGAACGTTACCCCGGTCTCCAGAGTCGCCCCGGTAGTGGTCTCCGGGGTCACCGTCGAGAACACCACCCTTCACAACAGGGGGGAGGTGCAGAGGCTCGGAATAATGATCGGGGACAAGGTCAGGATTGTGAGGAGGGGCGACGTGATCCCCAAGATAATCGAGGTCCTGGGTCCCGCCCAGGAGACCGACCTCCTCGGAAGGGCCCACTCGGACGGCGCGCCCTTCGAAGACCCCCTTCCCGCTAGGCGGGACGTAGAGTACCCTGCCCATTGCCCGAGGTGCTCGACCGAGCTCGTCGAGGACGGGGCATTCATCCGTTGCACAAACCTCGACTGCCCCTCAAGGCTCGAGAGGGCGATACTCTACTGGTGCAGGAAGCTGGGCATGGACGGCATCGGGGAGAAGCTAGCCGAGCAGCTGTGCTCTTCGGGGCTCGTGGAGAGCCTGGCCGACCTCTACCGTCTGGAGGACAGGGAGAGCGAGCTCCTAGCTCTGGACCGGATGGCAGAGAAGTCTGCCAGCAACATCCTGGAGGAGCTCAACTCGACCCGTTCCATGCCCCTCAGCGCATTCATCTCCGCCCTGGG
>CENY01024600.1_pt1 | contig 56058 bp, 63 predicted proteins | sample 356181 | NCBI WGS metagenome assembly CENY01 (sample SAMEA2619840, study PRJEB7988) | marine metagenome | isolation source: saline water (ENVO:00002010), including
ATGGTTGCATGCTGACAACGAAAGCCCGGACTCTGTCATGGATGCAGCCCAGATTTATTCAGATGCTGCTTGGATTGTGTCTCGAGAACAGATGCTCGACGAGCAATGGTTTGGAGCATATGTATCCAATGAAGCTCGGCGACGAATGGGCGACGTGGCAATTGTGGCCCGTGACCCAGTAGCCATTCTGGATCCACGACTTCCTGACTCTCCGCACCTAGTCGCTAGACATGGCTCTTTAACAGCGGATGAAATGCTTGTGCCCTTTCTCAGCTTCTCCAAGTAATTCCCGGTCGCTCTCAGCAACGACACCGGTAGGATTTCTACATGGTCGAGCAGTACCGAGACCCTACCGGCGGGTCGTCCGCTTCAGTAGACGAGCACGTTGAATTGATCGAGCCCCATGGCGCGCCAGAAGGCGACGAAGAACCCCCTGCGATCTCAGAGCCAGCGAAGGTTATGCGCATTGGGTCGATGATTAGAACCCTTCTCGATGAAGTACGCGAAGCGCAGTTGGATGAAGCCAGCCGTGACCGTATGCGGGAAATCTATGAACAGTCGGTTACGGAGTTGTCTGAGGCCCTTGCTCCTGAGTTGCGCGAAGAGTTAGCGAGATTGGCATTGCCTTTCAGTTCCGAATCGCCATCTGAAGCAGAGTTGCGTGTTGCGCAAGCTCAGCTTGTGGGCTGGCTCGAGGGATTGTTCCACGGAATTCAAGCCGCGGTTGCGGCGCAACAGATGATGGCGCAACGTCAGCTCATGGAGATGAGACAAGGAGCCTTGCCGCCGGGAGCAGGTGGCGACATGGCTCCGAGCGGCGGTGAACAGGACCCCCGACCCGGAGGGGTATATCTGTGAGGACCGAGATCGTTTTGCTCAATAGTCAATTATCGACTGAACTATTACACCGACGAGTACCGATGAAGGAAAATTCCTGATGGCCCTGACGGTCGAAACTAAAGATTGCACTGCCCTAAGCGACGCTGAGCTTGAGGAGATGGCCGACCTTATTGAGGATGAACCAATCATTTTTGATGTTGGTGAACTGTCTAAGCAAAGAGATGCCTGGGTTCTGGTGACACAAGTTAGAGACGGCAACAAGCTATCGGCGTATGGCTTTTGCACCCTTGAACGAGTGGGAGGTGACCCCACAGTGTTGATCGGACTTGCGGCGGTTCGTCGGAGCAGTCGTAGAGATGGCGCTCTAAAAGCAATGATTACGGATCAAATGCGTCGTGCCGTTCTTGCTTTCCCCGACGAAGATGTCTTAGTCGCATCGCAAATGTGCGATCCAGCTGCTTTCGACGCCTACAAGTCGCTGAGCCGAGTTGTTCCCCGGCCGGGCTACGAAGCAAATGGTGAGGACCGCGCATGGGGCAGGCGGCTAGCGAAACGCTTTGACGTCCGAGGCGAATACAAAGCAAAGGAGTTTCGCGTATATGGCGAAGGCTTACCGTCGTTGGTGCTCAGCCATAACTCCGCAAAACCTGAAGGCATTAAGCCAGAGGTAGCTGCTCTTTTTGATGGGCACGATGCGGCCAAGGGCGATGCTCTTGTGACCTTCGGATGGGCGACCCGCGAGAAGCTCGCCAAGCTGCTCTAGCTCTGCGTCTCAGCTTGTGGAATTCTCCGAACTGATTCACAAGCGAAAAATGACACGCTCGTTTCTGCGCGACCCAATACCTGAAGTGGTGTTAAGTCGGGTTCTTGAACAAGCTCGGCATGTGCCATCAGCCGGCAATACTCAGGGGTTTGATTTTGTTGTTTTGGAAGGAGATCAAACTTCAATCTATTGGGATGTGACCTTGCCCAGAGAACGGAGAGAGACGTTCCGGTGGTCCAACCTGTTGGATGCCCCTGCCATCATTACTATATGGGCGAACCCTGACGCATATTTGGAGCGATATAGCCGGAGCGATAAGCAGGCGACCGGGCTAGGGCAGGGCATGGAAATGTGGGGTACGCCGTATTGGCTCGTTGATAGCAGCTTCGCTGCGATGGTCTTGCAGCTTGCAGCTATTAACGAAGGTCTTGGTGTCCTCTTTTTCGGAATGTTCGACAAAGCCTCGAAAGTCGCAAAGGCGATTGGGGTCCCTGCCGGACGTCTGCCTGTTGGCACCGTAGCTCTTGGTTGGCCGGATCCATCTGGTGAACAGCCCGGGCGGTCAGCAAATGAGGTGCGTAGGCCAACTGAAGGTGGCATGGGAGCGGTAGTTCATCGAGGTGGCTGGTAATGAGAGAAATCCTTCAATATGGCTCTATCTAAACCTATGGATGCTCGAGGTGGTGGCTACGGCGCTATAGGAGAGCTCCTGCATCGATATCTGACGGGTCTGATCCTTGCGATGGTTGTCGAAGTAGGAACTGAGCGAAGCGCCAAAATAGTTAAAAGTCTGTTTCGACGTCAGCAAGAAGAGCGGTTCTTGCCAGGGCTGCAGAAGCTGGGGCTGGCCGAAGAGCCCGATGCTGTTGCGTGCGCTAAATATCACTATCTCTCGAATCATCTGGGGGGCGTCTCGGTTGTTTATGTGGCTGAATCTGACAGCAAAGCTTGGGTTAAATATGTCCCTCCTCGTTGGATTTTTGATGGTGCCGCGATTGCTGGGATACCGACGGAGATATCAAGAGCGATGCTGTGGGGCTGGCATGCTAATAACGGTGTGCTCTTAGGAAACCCTTGTCTGGGGTTTGTCTGCACTGGGCAGACAGTTGATGCCATGCCAGGCTTAGAGGGCTACTACATCCAAGAGCAAGAACCGTTGCCGCCAGAAAAGAGGCTGAGATTTCGTTTTGGGGAAAGTTGTCCCCCGATTGTTGTCGAGAATCTTCCGACCCTAGATAGTGACGATTGGCCTGCGGAGAGAAGAGCCAAGGCTGCTCGAAATTACAGTATGGACTACATCCGTAACCTTGTTCCTGTTATCTCCGAAGAGCTGGGACCAATTGTTGCGCAAGGCCTTTTGCGTCGTACGGGTCGCAAAATAGGCATGCAGTACTCGTCTGTGGTGAGAGAGAAGTTGGGAACCGATAATCCTGGCGAAATTTTGGCAGGTCTGCTCGAAGCTCAGGGTGATGTGGTGACACTGGACGGGAACGAAGTGACACAGGAAACCTGGCGCCTCATGAGGGGGCTAGAAGCGGAGAGCACTCCCGAATGGATGGATGGGATATCGGGGCTATGGGAAGGGGTTTTAGAGGTTCTCGACCCTGAAATACGACTGGAGTTACCAGAGCGTCTTGATAGTGGCGACGACAGGTTTCTTTGGCGGCTTTCCAGGTTGGGGCGCCCTACTAGCTATTAAGAGCGAAACTCCTCAATTGCTGAGGTGAGTTCATCGATGTAGCGCAGGGTCTCATCTGCTGAAGGCAAGTCAAAGTTCACCGGAGTGAAAACAAATTGAGTGACGCCAGCTTCGGCATATTCTTCAAGCCGTTCTTGCCTTGGGCGCCCCCAAATGTAGAGAGAGATAGGGATCGAAGATCCGTCGCGTCCCGCTTCGTCGGCGAGGTTTCGGAATCGCTGGATACCTCCCAAGACGTCGGGCTTTCCATCTGTGTTCATTACTCCTACATCGATCGGAGCCCACTCGTCTGCATATTCAGCGGCATGCTGGATTCCTAGTGGCCCGGCGTTTCCTAGGGCTATAGGCACGGTGCCTTTGATCGGTTTGGGGAAAACCCATGAGGTAGAGAAGCTGTCCCAAGTCCCCGAAAAGCTAGCTTCTTCGTCGCGCCACGCAGTACGGAGGGCCTCCACTCGTTCTCTCATTGCTGAATACCGCTTTTTGAAGGGAAGATCAGGCCGGTGATTTTCAAGTTCTTCTTCGTTCCAGCCGACGCCTATTCCCATGACGACGCGTCCCTCGGCCAAGACATCTGCTGTGGCGACGGCGCAAGCAAGGTCTAACAGGTCGTGCTCAAGTAGAAGGCAGATTCCGGTCCCCAACGTTAGGGTGCTCGTCTCTGCAGCTGCTGCGGCTATTGAGACCCAGGGGTCCATCATGTGGAAATAGCTTCCAGGAAGAGGCCCACCGTTTGGGTAGGGGCTGCGCCTGTCGACTGGGATGTGACTGTGTTCTGGGAACCAGACCGAGTCGAATCCACGAGCCTCGAGCTCCCTTGCTAAATCGCCGGGGAGAATACCTTCTGCGTGATTGCCTGTGAGATAACCGAACTTCATGTGTGGATTCTAGAACGAACAAGGTGTTTGAGGCTGTGTGTTCTAAGTCTGGACCCTCAAATGGTTAACCATGTTTGAATGCAGTGCTGAGGAGTTCGCATGGCGTAACGCCTTATTGCTAGTCGTCGTGTGTCTTTTGATGGCTCCGCTCAGGCTGATTCAGCGCGGTCATATTGTTGTGGATTGACCCCAAAGGTTCTGAAATGCCGTGCAGAACAATCACAAATTCACTCTGAGAAGGCGGTTCTCTTTGAGGCGCCTTTGCATTGGCAGTTGACTGAACGTAGAAGCGATTCTCAGTTTTCTACAGTGGTGGAACTGTTGGGGGAGTGGTGGTACCCGGTGAAGGGATGAAATGAATCGATTTGTTGAGAAATCAGAAAAAGCTTTGGATACCCGATGGGGGATAGATTGATTGCATCCGATTGCGCCTGGAGTCGCTGTGACTGAATACAACGAAATTATCCTGTCAAAAACTGGTCACACATCTACTGTGACCCTGAATCGACCGAATTCGCTGAACTCGATAACCCCGACGATGCTTGGTGAACTTAATGACGCTACTGCTGCTCTTGAAGCAGATAACGATACGCGGTTCGTGGTACTGACAGGGCAAGGAAGAGCTTTTAGCGGCGGGGTTGACCTGAAGGCACTAGGAGAGAGGGAACTCGTTAACGGAAAAGTGGGGGACATTTTAGATATACCTGCGCGAGAGTTAACCGGTCGGCTTTCTTCGATGTCAAAGGTGACCATTGCCAAAGTCAATGGGTTTTGCTTTACCGGTGCCTTGGAGATCGCTATGGCGTGTGATGTTATGGCCGTTGCAGACGAAGCCAAGCTTGGTGACACCCATGCGAAGTTTGGATTGCGTCCGACATGGGGTCTAAGTCAGAGATTGCCAGCGTTGGTAGGTCCCGCTAGAGCGCGTGAGTTGTCGTTTTCTGCCCGTGTCTTCTCAGGGGTGGAAGCTCGCGAGTGGGGAATGGCTGCACTTGGTGGACCACTCGACCAGCTCGATCAAATCGTCAGCGACTTTTTGGATTCGATGAGCGCCAACTCAAGCGAGTCATTTGCCGCTTATAAGGATCTGTACGGTGCGACCGAGCGACTGTCGATGAGAGATGGCCTCGACTTCGAATCTGGGTCTGAATATTCGATCAGTGATACAGCAGAAAGACTTGCCGAGTTTCGCTGATATGTAGAACCTAATTCTGGCGGTTTTCCCAATTGTTCTGATCCTTTATGCCACGGGATTAAAACTCGGGAATTGGGCTAATTGACCAGGAATGTGCGGAGGGCTGCTACAGGCGATGCGCTTAAACGAAAAAGGGCTGACCCGAAGGGCAGCATGTCTTAGTCGGTAGCTGTGCCCCCTGATTTAAGCGCTTCAATGGACCCGGACTGTTCTGAGTATCCCGAACTTGAATCTGATTACCGGTTTCTTTGACGCTCAGCGCTTCGACCGTTAGTCGTCTTTCCCTTCATGTTCGTAATCCCTTATTGGTTGATTCTTTAGAGATTGTTCTCTTTTAACCAGATAGGAGCGAGGTGCTCTGGGTTTGTTTGGTAGAAGTAGAGACAGATTCAGTTCGCTGGGAAGTTAAGAGGAGTTTGAGTGGGGATTTGGTTAGCCGGTGCAAGACCGAGAACTTGGCCGGCTGCCATTGTGCCGGTGCTAGTGGGAACTGCTGCTGCTCAGGCCCAGCCAAATATGCTTCGCGCAACGTTGGCTTTAGTGGTAGCAATCGGCCTGCAGATCGGCGTCAATTACGCAAACGATTACAGCGATGGAGTAAGAGGAACCGATGATGAGCGGGTAGGTCCGATGCGGCTTGTTGCTTCTGGAAATGCCAGTCCGGGGAGTGTGAGGAATGCAGCGTTTGCTGCATTTGGTATCTCCGCTCTATCGGGCTTGTATCTAGCTTCTGTGACCACATGGTGGCTTGTATTGCTAGGGGGTTTAGCAATTCTTTCTGCATGGTGTTACACGGGTGGCCCCAAGCCCTATGGCTACACCGGTTTTGGGGAGTTATTCGTCTTCATCTTCTTTGGTGTTGTTGCTACCGCAGGAAGCACATTCGTCCAAGACGAGCAGATAACTACTCTCGCAGTGGGTGCATCTGTCCCTGTGGGGTTGCTAGCAGTTGCTCTACTGATTACTAACAATTTGCGAGATATCCCCGGCGACAGCGTGACGGGTAAGCGCACTCTGGCGGTTCGCATGGGGGATAGACCCACGAGAGCCTTATATGTAGTGGTGATGCTGCTGGCGATCCTCTTTCTTCCTTATTTGAGCCTCTTACGCCCGGCGGCGCTTTTGGCGCTGGTAGCTACACCATTCGCGATTAGGCCAATTCGGCTGGTGGTCAAAGGGGCTGTCGGACTCGATCTCATCCCTGTATTAAGCGCGACCGGAAAGTTTCAGATGATTTACGGGCTGCTTTTGTGTTGTGGCCTTGGAATAGGAATCTGACTCACTGGTCGAGGGTTCCGACAAACAATTGAGTGATGCCCCCGCTTAACAGGGTTCTGCTTGCGTCGGAAAAACCGACTGCTTTGAGGCCAGATAAAAGCTCTTGTGGTGGGGGCAGGTACTCGACTGACTTCGGCAAATACTTGTAAGCATTGCGGTCCGAAATTAAGCCACCGATCTTTGGGACGACCTTCCCAAAGTAAAATTGGTGTCCAATTCTTAAGAGTGGATTAGAAGGTTGAGCGACATCTAAAAGAGCGATCCGGCCACCCGGTCTCAAAGCCCTTGAGAGTTCCTCGAAGAACGGGGTGAGGTCAGTCAAGTTACGTAAAGCAAAGCCACAAGTCGCGCCGTCGGCACTTCCTGTTAGGACAGGCAGTCGCAGCGCATCGGCTCGCACTAGCGGTGCATCCGTGCCGGCGGCTTCGAGCATTCCAGCGCTGAAGTCCACGCCAACGGGGTCTAGACCGAAGCGCAGAAGGTCGTTGCAAAAATCACCGGTGCCACAAGCTAGGTCTAAGACTTTTGAATCTTTTGGGAGATGCAAGGCACGAACGGCACGCCGTCGCCAACCGACGTCCATGCGAAAAGTCATGAGTCGATTCACGAAATCGTATCGCGGAGCGATCTGATCGAACATCTGCTCGACAGCAACCGCTTTCTCTTCTCCTTGGGGTAATTCCTCGTTGTTGGGCACGGGTTCCAAATCGGGTTCTGCAAGCGCTCAGCTGTAGACGCGGTATATGCATTCAGCAATACACGCCGGCTTTTCTGAACCTTCGATTTCAAATTGAAGCTCGGCGGTGTACTGAGCCCCGCCATCAAACCGTGATACATCCTTCAAGGTTGCTCCCATCCGAACATTTGATCCGACAGGGACAGGGGCTGTGAAGCGAATTTTGTTGGCTCCGTAGTTCACTCCCATTTGCACGTCGCCGCCAATTACAAATGCCTCAGACATGCACATTGGGGCTAAGGAAAGAGTTAGGTACCCGTGCGCGATCGTGGTACCGAATGGCCCTGCCTTTGCCTTTTCCTCGTCAAGGTGAATCCACTGGAAGTCACCTGTTGCTTCAGCGAATTTTTGTACTTGCTCGGGGGTGATGGTGTGCCAGTCGCTGTAGCCGATATGTTGCCCTACTCGGCTCTCGAGGTCGTCAATTCCGTCAATTTGGGTAGTCATACTTGGCAGTTTAGGGCGGTCGGCTAGCTGAACCAGATCCTTCTGTATTCCTTGCTTTGAGGGTGGAGTAACAGAACTACAAGAACTATGTCGAACATCAGCCTTAGTAGGAAGCCAAGGAGCTCTACGTCATATCGGATACCTATCCAGAGTGTGGCAACCACCGAGTAAATGGCTGCACCCAGAGCGAAACGAAAACCCAGCTTCTTCTCGTTCGCTATGCCTAGACCGCCGCCGATAAGAGCAACAAGGAGGAGTAGGGGGAACACGCGGGAAGCAAATAGTCCCAGTAGGTCGTAGGCCAATTGACGGTAATAAACACTGCCGAATAAGACAATGCTTGCGCCTCGGAAATAGGCCAGCATCACGGCGCTGTACAGAGTCTGAGGTTGTGTGGGGTTAAGCCAACGCAAGTTGTTCACCTTGCCAGTGTGGCAGAGGTCGCCACAAATCCCTCAGTGTTTGGGTCGCTTTGACAACGTAACCGCTTGTTCGGCGCGTAACTGCCCACAAGCGGCATCGATATCGGTTCCGCGGTTCGATCGAATTGTTGTATTGACACCCAATGAATCGAGAAGGTCGCGAAAATGAGCGATTGCCTCTGGCCCAGAGGGAGAGGTGGAATACCCAGGGGTTGGATTTAGTGGTATGAGGTTTACGTGGGCGTTCAGGGGTCGAGCGAACGCTGCGAGTTCATGTGCGGCTTCGTTGGTGTCGTTTATCTCCGACATCATTGCCCATTCGAAACTGATTCGCCGGTTTCGCACTCGTTTGTATTTTTGGAGGGACTCGGCGAGTTTGCGAAGAGGGTAGGTCCGGTTGATCGGAGCCAGGTGATTACGCATCCGATCGTTTGCAGCATGAAGTGACACGGCCAGGCTTACGGGAAGTTTTTGTTGGGCTAAGCGCTCTATTCCGGGAATTATGCCAACTGTGGAGACAGTTATTTTTCTAGCCCCGATGCCTAAGTCTGCGTTAATACGTTCAATGGCGGACCATACGTTGTCGAAGTTAGCTAATGGCTCACCCATCCCCATAAACACAACGTTGCTTACGCGTTTGTCGGGGGATTGCTGAGAGGCGCGTATCACTTGTTCAACGATTTCGCCAGTGGTGAGATGTCGATCAAATCCAACTTGTCCGGTAGCGCAAAAGCTGCATGCCATCGCGCAGCCCGCTTGAGAAGAAACACACACAGTCGACCGTTCGCGATAGTGCATAAGAACTGATTCGATGAGATGGCCGTCACTTAGTTGCCAGAGACTCTTTATCGTGGACCCGTTGTCGGCATTGACTTCTCTAAGCGGCGTGAGGGCTGCAGGCAGAAGTGATTCGATGGCGGAACGTAGTTTCTTAGGAATGTTGGTTAGGTCTGCAGGGTCTCTGTGTTGACTGTGGAGACCCTCCCATACTTGGTCGACCCTGTATTTGGGCTCCCCTTCAAGAAGGTCGGCCAGCTCGGATCGCGACAAGTCGTAACGAGTAATCACCACTCTTATAGGGTAGGGCGGATAGCGTCATTTGCATGGCTACGCACCGTTACGACGAGCATCATCGGGACCTACAGGGTGGGGGAGTTCGAGCCGCAGTTTTTGGTGCCTCTGATGGACTGGTATCGAACGTTTTGCTGATAGTGGGTCTGGCTGGCGCTGATGTTTCCTCCGGAGTGGTTCGAACGGCTGGAGTTGCGGGCCTACTAGCTGGCGCTATTTCTATGGCAGCGGGCGAATACGTATCGGTTCGAGCGCAAAATGATCTCGTCGCCCGAGAGCTAGAGAAGGAAAGACAGGCGCTCGCTGAAGACCCTGAGGAAGAGACCGAAGAATTAGCTCAGGTCTATGTGGAAAGAGGCATGAGTATCGAACAGGCCAGGGAGATGGCTCAGTTAGTGATGCAAAACCCTGAAATGGCGCTTGAGGTTCATGCAAGAGAAGAACTTGGAGTCGCTCCGAACGCGCTTGCCTCACCATATATTGCAGCGGGTTCGTCATTCTCGGCGTTCGCCATTGGGGCCTTAGTGCCCCTAATCCCTTGGTTTTTCTTTTCTGCGAACTTCGTGATTTGGTTGTCAGTAGCTGCTGGTGTTACTGGAGCGGCAGCCATTGGCGTTACGTTAGCAATAGCAACAGGTCACTCGATTTGGCGTGGTGTCTGTAGGCACGTTGGAATAGCGATTGCGGCAGCGACCTGTATTCACTTCGTGGGTCTCGTGCTTGGATCGGTTGTGGAGCTTTAACGCGGTTTCGTTTGTCTCTGGTACAACCGCCGAACTGTCGCGACTTTAAGGCCAATGTCGCGGTACAGGTGTACGGCAGGAGTGTTGTCAGCGTCGACGTACAGCATGGCTCTCGTGATCCCCTGGGCTTCGAGGTGCTGGTAACCGGCTAAAGTTAGGGCTCGGCCGAGTCCCAGACCATGAAAATCGGGATCGACGGCGATGACGAAAACTTCTCCAACCGGAGGCTGTTCCAAGTCATGAACTTTGGTCCAGCAAAACGCCGCAATTCGACCCTCGCGCTCGTGGATCAAGAATCCTTCAGGGTCAAACCATGGTTCGGCTTGATGTTCTGCTAACAGAGAGGGCGTCCATCCACTCTGTTCGCGGTGCCAAGAGAAAGCCCGATTGTTTACTATGCACCACTCTTCTTCGTCTTGATTTGGGCGAAAGGCCCGAGTGTCAATATCAGTCCTTTGCTCGAGAGGAATTGATCGCTCCATCCGAAAGAGGTCTCGTTGAGGTTCCATCCCTAGTCTTGCGAATGTTTCGTCAGTGTCGTCCGCTGGGTTGTCTAGCCACAGGGATATAGCATCCTCTGCTCCTGTTAGGACGTCTCGCAAAGCCATTGACAGTGCGTCAGAGGTCCACTCGTTCGCATCTAGCTCTATGACATCGCCTTCTCTGTCTCGGGTAATCCGTATGGTGGGTTCTGGTGCGCCAGGAGAATTCACAGTCTCGAAGCTATCGCTAGATGCCGGTTGATGAGGTAAACAAAGAACATGGGTAAGCCGCGATCCCCTAAGGGCCGAGCGAAATTAGTGCATCAGCGACTTAAGGAGGAGTATGAGGCAGTGTGCGAGTTGAATCATCGCAGCCCCTTTGAACTCTTGGTTGCGACAATCTTGTCGGCTCAGTGCACTGATGCTCGCGTAAATAAGACAACCCCCGCCTTATTCGAACGATATCCCGATCCTGTCGATCTTGCCGGCGCTGACCAGCGGGAGTTAGAGGAGTTGGTGCACCCCACGGGCTTCTACAAAAGCAAGGCGAAGAATCTTTTGAAAATGTCGAACCAGTTGCTCGACGATCATGAGGGGGAAGTGCCAAACGATTTGAGTGATCTCGTCAAATTGGGGGGTGTCGGACGTAAAACGGCCAATGTAATAAGGTCTGTTGCGTTTGGACTTCCCGGCTTGCCGGTGGATACCCACGTAGGTCGCTTGGCGCGCCGTCTTGGGTTAACCGAAGAAGAGGATCCTGTAAAGGTAGAAATGGAATTGAATCCGATGGTGCCCCAATATGAGCGCGGGGAGTTCAGCCTTCGGGTGATACTTCACGGGCGGCAAGTTTGCTTCGCTAGAAACCCGCAGTGTGAGGACTGTGTTCTCAACGACTTTTGCCCAGCTGCATTCGACTTTTAACCCTTAAAGGACAATCAAAATGACTATTCGGCGAGCGGCTCACTTTGTTCCAGGAGCCAACGAAAAGATGTTGAACAAATCCTTGGAGACAGCAGCAGACGCATTGATCCTGGATCTCGAAGACGCAGTGACTCCGGAAAATAAGGACTCTGCGAGAGTTACGGTAAGTGATTGGCTAGAACACGTAGATTTCGGTCGACAGGAACGAGTGGTTCGAGTTAACCCATTGGGGAGCCCCTGGTTCGAACGCGACGTTGAAGAAACTATGGGGCATCCTCCTGACTCCTACCTCATACCCAAAGTGAACAACGCAAATGAGGTAGCGGAAATCGATGCAACTATCCGCGAACACGAGCGCTCATTTGGTCACACAGAAGGCGCAGTAAAGCTCCTGATACTGGGAACGGAAACTCCGCAGGGCTTCTTGAATATTGGTGACCTAGCAGCCAACCCCAGGGTTGATGCCCTTACCTGGGGGGCCGAGGATTTATCGGCGGCGATTGGTTCTCGAGCGAATAGAAATCCCGATGGGAGTTATTTGCCTATCTTTGAACATGCGCGAGTGATGTGTTTGCTTGCTGCTACGGCGTGGGATAAGCAGCCGCTTGACACTGTCTTTGTCGACTTCAATGATCCGAGTGGGCTCAGAAGCGAATGTTTGGAATCGGCGAATATGGGGTACACAGGGAAGATCACCATCCACCCCAACCAGATCGAGATCGTTAACGAATGCTTCACACCATCTCCTGCTGAGGTGAGTGAAGCGAAAGAACTACTTGACTTGTTCGCGGCAAAAGAAGCTGAGGGAGTGATGGCTTTCAGCTTCAAGGGTCAGATGGTGGATGTGCCCCATCTGACGCGCGCCAAGAAGATTGTCGAGATGTCTGAAGCCTTAGCTGGGCTGGGGTAATTACGATTTCCTAAGAGTCCGCAAGACCCTGAGCGGCTCGAGCTATGCGACGTTGAGCGGTCTTCAAGCTGCGTTCAACGTCGTAAAGATCGAGAGCCACATCTTCCTGCTTGGTTCCTATCAGTTCATCAGCGGCGACTGTGATTCGTTCGCTCAACTCTCTAATGGCTGTTTCGAGAGATGAGAGCTCTGCTTGGGAGACCATGGAAGAACGATACAGTCCGAGTCAGGTAGAGGTGATATCCGCTTCTATGTAGCCCTCTGTCAGCGGTACCCTCAATAGCGTGTTGCAACGCATCGATCTTCGAGGCGCTAATAAGCCCTTTGCATCTCTACTGCCGCGCTTCGATGTAAGCGCGGGCATGCCGACCGCTGCCGTGAGAGAGATTCTCTCAAAGGTTCGCGATGGAGGCGACGAAGCCGTTAGGTCCCTAACTTCTCAGTTTGATGGCGTCGATATTGCAGACTTTCGCGTTGCCCCAGAGATCTTGAGCGAAGCATGGGAAGCACTGGACAAGGGTCTAGCCAGCGCTCTTCAGGTGGCGCACGACCGAATCCTAGAATTCCATCAAGGGGAAAGGGCCCAATCGCACGAGGTGACTCAGGACGCGATCACGGTCTTGAGTGTCCCTCAGCCGGTCGAACGCGCTGGGTTGTACATTCCCGGCGGCCTTGCTTCTTATCCGTCGACTGTTTTAATGACTGCGTTACCGGCGAGAGCAGCAGGCGTAAACGAGATTGTTATCTGCACGCCCCCGAACCCCAGAGGCGAGACCGATCAAGCGGTTTTGGCCGCTGCGTACCTTTGTGGCGTTGATGAGCTCTACAAAATAGGCGGTGTCCAAGCAATAGGGGCTATGGCTTACGGCACTGAAAGTATGCGCGCTGTAGACGTCATAGCCGGCCCGGGTAACGCATGGGTAGCAACTGCGAAACAGGAGGTGGCGGGTACCGTTGGAATCGCGGCGGCATTTGCAGGGCCTTCGGAGATAGTGGTCGTAGGGGACGAAAGCTGTCCCACCAGCTCAGCTGCAGTTGACCTTGTTCTCCAAGCTGAACATGGCCCAGGAGGCAGAGCATGGTTGGTTACATGGAATGAAAAGTACGCGCACGAGGTCGAATCGGCGATCGAAGACATTGTCTCGTTGTCTCCGCGTCGTAATGAAACATTAGAAACTCTGACTGACGGCGGGTATCTGTGTCTAGTAGATGGACCTGCAGACGCTGTAGAAGTGGTTAATGCCATTGCACCGGAGCACCTGCAGCTCATGTGCGATAACGCTAAAGAGTTGGCCGGGTCCATCCGAAATGCAGGAGCTGTTTTCATAGGTAATTGGGCACCAGCGTCAATAGGTGATTATGTAGCGGGCCCCTCACATGTATTGCCGACAGCTGGCACAGCGCGATTTAGCGGAGCGCTAACTGTCGATGACTTCCAAAAACGTATGCACGTTATTGAGGTTTCAAAAGAAGGATTCGACACGGTTGGCTCGGCGGTCTCGGAAATAGCTGAGGCGGAGGGTCTTTGGGCGCACGCAGCGTCGGTGCGAGAACGCGAAAGATGGGCTAATGAGGGGATAAAGCCGTGAAACGGCCGCTTGTACGAGACGACCTGCGATCGATGGACGGTTATCACTCTCCTCAGGTTGAAGTTAAGGTCCGCCTCAACACCAATGAAGCGCCGTTAGCGCCCCCCGAAGAATTTCAGGCAGCGTTTCTGGCGGAAGCCACCAAGGTCGATTGGCATCGTTACCCCGATCGAGTAGCGCAGTCCCTTAGGGAAGAATTGGCAGACCTTCATGAGGTCGAAGCAGGACAGATATTCGTTGCCAATGGGTCTAACGAAATTCTACAAACCCTTTGTCTCACATTTGGAGGGCATGGACGAACTGCCGTGACATTTGAGCCCACTTACGCCATGTACGGCCAAATAGCTCGGACTACTCAATGCCGAGTAGTTGAGGCTGGGCGAGATGAGGATTTTAGAATTTCGGAGTCAGAATTAGAGGCGATAATCGATTCGGAGAGGCCTGACCTTCTGTTTCTTTGCTCGCCAAACAATCCAACTGGTACACCCGAAAGTCTGGAGATGGTTGAGCTAGCGGTGTCAAAGTCGCCGGGAGTGGTTGTTGTCGATGAGGCCTATGGTCAGTTTGCCGACTTCACTGCAATCGAAACCTTGAAGCAGACTGAAGCGCCTGAATCGCTAGTGGTAACGCGAACTTTTTCCAAGACTTGGTCTATGGCTGGAGTTCGCCTCGGCTATTGCGTCGCCCCTCCTTGGATGTTGCCTGAGTTTGAGAAAGTGATACTTCCGTACCATTTAGACTCTTTGAAGCAAATCGCAGGGCGGATAGCTCTTAGGTTCCGCGACGAGATGGAACAACGCGTCGCGCAAATATCAGCGGAAAGGCAAAGAATTGCAGAAGCTCTTTCAGCTCTGGGCTTAGAGGTTTTCCCTTCACAAGCTAATTTTCTTATGTTTAGAACAACTGAGTGCGGCGTTGATGGGGATGAGCTTTGGCATCGACTGCTAGCACAATCGATTTTGGTAAGAAACTGCTCCAATTGGCCAGGTTTAGCGGATTGTTTACGGGTGACTGTGGGTACTGCAAACGAAAACGACAGTTTTATTGAGGCTCTCGAAGGGGCGATCAAATGACACGAACAGCTGAACGACAGCGACAAACTAAAGAAACAAGCATCGACTTATTTGTAAACGTGGACGGCTCGGGCAAGGTAGATGTAAGCACCGGGCTCCCGTTTTTCGATCACATGCTTAGCCAGCTTGGTAAACATTCGCGCTTCGACTTACGGGTTGCCTGCCAAGGTGATATCGATATCGACTCACATCACACTGTTGAAGACGTCGGAATAGCTCTAGGAGAGGCCTTTGGGGACGCACTTGGCGACAAACAGGGTGTTCGTCGTTTCGCGTCGATTTCGGTTCCCCTTGACGAGGCGGCAGTAGAGGTGATTCTGGACCTTTCAGGTCGACCGTTTCTGCATTACGAAATCGACCCCCCAGGGGAAAAGATTCTTGGGGACCCTCCTTTTGATCCGCAGCTCTGCGAAGAGTTTTGGCGAGCTTTTGTTATGGCCTCCGGTATAACGCTGCACTTGGTGTTGCTGCGGGGCAAAAACACCCACCACATCATCGAAGCTAGCTTTAAAGCAGTTGCGAGAGCGCTCTATGACGCGGTTCGAATAGCCGATGACGTTCTGCCTTCGACAAAAGGTGTTTTGTGAGGGTTATCCGGTGAATGAACCGAAATCAGGACCGCTGATTGCTGTTTTGGACTACGGCATAGGCAATCTGCGATCCGCACAGAAGGGATTTCAGCGCGCCGGCGCTGACGTTCGTTTGACTGACGACCGAGGCTTAATAGCGCAGGCAGAGGCGGTGGTTCTCCCTGGGGTGGGTCATTTTGGCGCGTGTATGGAGCAATTACGAAGAGCAAAGTTGGACGACGCCGTCTATTCGGCAATTGAGGCCGGAACCCCCTTTCTGGGAATCTGCGTAGGAATGCAAATGTTGTTTGAAGGTTCGGAAGAGGCACCCGAGGTCCCCGGATTGGGAGTATTTCCAGGACGAGTACGTTTGCTGCCCGACGGCTTACCGCGCCCTCAAATGCAGTGGAACGAATTGCATATTCGTCAGCCTGAATGCCCACTATTGGAAGATATCGGTGACCGCTCCTGGATGTATTTCGTTCACAGCTACGCGGCAGATACCAACACCGAGTTCGTGGTAGCCACATGCGAATACGGAGAAGACGTTACGGCGATGGTTGAACGGGGTTCTTGTTGGGCAACACAATTCCACCCGGAAAAATCTGGCGAATTGGGACGTCTCTTCGCTAGTAACTTCTGTCGACAGGTTGCATCTCGATGAGTTTTAACCTCTACCCGGCTATCGATCTACGAAATGGGAAATGTGTCCGTTTGATTCAGGGCGACTACGACCGCGAGATTCAATACGAAGTCGATCCCGTCGAGGTAGCGACTTCCTTCGAAGCTGCTGGCGCCTCGTGGATACATGTAGTTGATCTTGATGCTGCTCGATCCGGCAAATCCCAGAACTTGGATACCATCGCATCGATTGCGAATGCCGTTGGCGTCCCAGTTCAATGCGGTGGGGGAGTGCGTACCGTTGAAGCCGCGAAAGCGTTATACGACGTGGGAGTGTCGAGATGCGTGATCGGCACCGCAGCCATTGAAAATCCGCAAATAGTGGACGAAATAGCGGCCCTGGGGTACGGCGTTGCAGTCGGTCTCGATGTCCGAGGTGAGAACGTCGCTACACAAGGTTGGGAGCGAGATAGCGGTCTCAGAATCCTTGATGTATTGCCGAGGTATGAAAACGGTGGCGTTGATGCTCTGATCGTCACTCAAATTATTCGTGATGGAATGGGGACTGGCTCAGATGTTGAAGGGCTATCGCAGGTGCTGGCTTCGACATCCATAGACGTAATCGCAAGCGGTGGCGTTGGCGCTCTTTCGCATATAGCCGAGTTAGTCGGACTGAAAGTTGATGGCAAAACTCTTGCCGGCGTCATTGTCGGAAAATCCATCCACGATGGAACCATCGACCTTTCAGCGGCGCTTGCGGTAATTGAGGGGAAATGAAATCCATAAGAGTGATCCCGTGCCTAGACGTCGATAGGGGCCGCGTGGTGAAAGGGGTCAATTTCGTGGGTCTTCGTGATGCAGGGGATCCAGTTGAACTAGCCGCCCGCTACGACTCCGAAGGAGCCGACGAGATCGTTTTCTTAGACATCACAGCGAGTTCAGACAACAGAAAAACAATCGTCGATCTAGCTGAAAGAGTCGCCGAAGAGGTCTACATACCCTTTACGATCGGTGGAGGTATTCGGTCTACAGCCGATGCTCGCGCCCTTCTTCGAGCCGGTGCGGACAAAGTTTCGATTAACTCGTCAGCAGTGAGTAACCCCGACCTCATAGGGGAACTCGCATCTGCTTTCGGCACCCAATGCGTAGTGGTCGCCATAGACGCGAAAGCAAACGAGAACCGCACTTGGAATGTGTATGTAAAGGGAGGCCGAGAAGATACAGGCATAGACGCTGTCTCTTGGGCAAAGGAAGTCACTGAACGAGGAGCAGGGGAAATTTTGCTCACATCGATGGATGGGGATGGAACGAGAAATGGCTACGACCTTGAGTTAACCCGGGCAGTAGTCGAAGCCGTGAATGTGCCGGTTATCGCGAGCGGGGGAGTTGGCACACTGAAACATTTGGTGGAGGGCGCGGTAGAAGGAAAAGCTGATGCTCTGCTAGCGGCATCTATTTTTCACTTCGGAGAGCACAGCATCCGGGAGGCCAAAGAAGCGCTTAGCGCCGAAGGTGTGGTAGTCCGACCCCCGGCGGATGAAGAGTGAAGCGTTCCCATCGGATAGTTTCAACACTATGAGTTATCCAGGTATCCACGCTGCAACAAATCCCGATAAGACTGCTGTCGTCATGGCGAGAACGGGCGAATCGCTCTCGTATCAGGAACTTGAAGAGAGATCGTGCCGATTTGCTCAAATGATGAGAGATGCTGGGCTTCGACCCGGTGACCACATCGCTATCTTCGCTGATAACCACATTCGGTATTTCGAGACCTATTGGGCTGCGATACGAAGCGGACTGTATTTCACAACTGTGAATCGCTTTCTCACCGCAGAAGAAGCGGCTTACATCGTTGAAGACTGTGGGGCCCAGGTGCTTGTAGCAAGCACAGCAGTTCGGGAAGTAGCAATCGAAATGCTGCCCTTAATCCCTAACTGCCCCGTGCGTTTGATGTTCGGAGATAGCGTCGAAGGCTTTGAAAACTTCGAAACAACTGTGGAGCAATATCCTGCTGAACCCCTCGATCAGCAGCCGCGGGGGTCCCTGATGCTTTATAGCTCGGGAACGACTGGGAAACCCAAAGGAATCAAGCGCCCACTTGATGGATCTGAAATAAGTGACCCTGACTTAATCGGGGCGGGCTTAGTTGGCGGCATATTTGGAATGGACACTGAGTCGGTTTACTTATCCCCGGCACCTCTGTACCACTCAGCTCCGTTGGGGTTTACTACGGGAACTCAATCAGTTGGGGGGACTGTGGTGGTCTTAGAGAAATTCGATCCGCTTGAAGCACTAGAAGCAATAGAACGGTACGGAGTAACGCATTCGCAGTGGGTTCCCACCATGTTTACTCGAATGTTGAAATTATCTGAACAAGATCGCAGCAAAAACGATTTGTCGACGCATAAGGTCGCAATCCACGCTGCTGCCCCATGCCCGGTAGAGGTGAAGAAGCAAATGCTGGACTGGTGGGGTCCCATTTTGCACGAATATTATGCCGGCACTGAACTAAATGGCTTCTGTTACGTCGGACCTGATGACTGGATAGCCCACCCAGGCACTGTGGGCAAGCCGCTGATCGGAACGTTACATATATGTGATGAGGATGGGACTGAGCTCCCAACTGGTGAATCGGGCCTGATCTATTTCGAACGAGAAGAACAGACCTTTGAGTATCACCAAGCTCCCGACAAAACTCGTAGCTCCCAACATCCTGATAATCCGCTGTGGACGACTCTTGGCGATGTGGGCCGCGTAGACGAAGACGGCTTCCTGTACCTCACTGACCGCAAGGCTTTCATGATCATTTCAGGCGGGGTAAATATTTACCCTCAAGAGATCGAAGACTGCCTTATTCTTCACCCGGAAGTAGCTGACGTGGCTGTTTTTGGGGTACCGAACGAAGATTTTGGTGAAGAAGTAAAGGCTGTGGTGCAGCCAATGGATGGAGCTCGAGGAGATGAACCGCTAGCTAAGCGACTTACCGAGTTTGCTCGTGAGCACATAGCCGGATACAAGGTGCCGCGCTCCATCGACTTCATGGATGAGTTGCCTCGACTACCGACCGGAAAGCTATACAAGCGTCTATTAAGAGATGCCTACTGGGGTGCCGACAGCGACGCCGGTGCGACTGTGTCGCCCATTGAGCAGATCACCGATTCTTGAGGCTCATCTTTAAAGTTGGAATAAACGCTAAAGCTCCCAGTTAATTAATTGTTGGGTCTGACTTTTGATACTTTCTGTCGTCGTTGCGACAAGGAGAACGACATGTCGGTTTATTTCGTGGTTCAAGAAGAGGTTCATGACCCTGATGGGTTGAATGCCTACATGGAAGCGGCTAAAGCTTCCTCGCTAGGGAGAGGAAAAGCTGTGGTGGTCGACAATGCTGTCGCAGCGGTTGAAGGCGATTGGCACGGAACTCGCCTCGTGATTCTTGAATTTGAGGATGAAGATGCCTTTAGGGAGTGGTACGACTCTCCTGAATACCAAAAGGCTTTGCCATTGCGGATGGCCGCAACAGATTCACGGGCAGCGTTGGCTCAAGGGCTGGGGTAACGCTCACCGGTGTTGGTTTACGACGGAGAATGCACGTTTTGCTGCCGATGTGCCACTTGGGTAGAGCAGCGAGCTTCCATCCCGATGAGTCCAGGTACACAGCCGGATCTGGATCGAATGAACCTTTCCAAGAGCGATGCTAAGCGTTCCCTTTGGTGGATCGAGGGGGACCTCAGGCTCGCAGGTCATAAAGCGGTCGCTAAGACCTTGCGTCGGCTAGGAGGCATCTGGCGGGTTTTGGGAGTAGTGATGATGATCCCACCGGTTTCGTGGATCGCGGCAATCGGCTATCGGCTGGTCGCAGCAAACCGACACCGACTTACAAGGTTATGAGCTCAAGGCTGCTCACTTGGTGGCAATGCAGTCGGCGATAAAAGAACTCACTAGTTCAGAGACCTGTTGAGTTTCCCCGAATAAGAAGTGGTCCCCTGTGTCAAGCTGCTGCACCGTTGCGGCAGTCCAGTCGCTAACAATCTCTTGAGCTTCTTCGAAGGAGCGATATTGGTCATTTTTCGGCACTAGAAGCAGAGCGGGGCGCGCGTCGGAATTCGCCTTCATGTCGCCTGGTGCTAGCAGTGCAAGAGGCGACGCTATTCCAACCCAGCCAGCAAGAGCCGAAGTGTCGGCGCTTAATGACACATCTGCTCCGAAGGAGTAGCCGACAGAAAACACAGGTACAGACGGAACCAAGCCCGCCGCGTGGGAGAAAGCTGCTTGGCAGTCGAGGATCTCAAGTTTCCCTTCGCCATGGCTACCACCAGAGTTCTGCACACCGCGGAAGTTGTATCTAAATGTCGCTACCGACGCTTTTGGTAAGGCCTCAAATAGTGCATGAACCACGTTGTTGTGCATGTCTCCGCCATACAAAGGGTGAGGGTGTGACAGTACGGCGATAGCGCTGGCTGACTCAGGGATCACGTACTCGGCCTCTAGAGAAACTCCGTCGCTGGCAGTAAAATTTGTTTTTTGAGGTGTTCCGACGTCCGGGTTCATGTCTAAGAACGGTACCGTGCGATAGTGGCTGAAGAACCTAAAGACGTCTCCACAGACCAAAATCTCAAGCGCCCGATCAAAATGTTGCATGATCGAATCCTCGTGCGCATTCCTAGTGATGAGGCAGAACGGCGAAGTAGCGGGGGAATTCTGATACCGGCTACAGCGCAGCAACAAAAGAGACTGGTGTGGGGAGAAGTCGTTGGTGCCGGCCCTAATGTCCGCAGTGCGGAAGAAGGCGACCAGGTCTTGTTTAGTCCGGAAGATCGGTATGAGGTTGAGGTGCACGGTGACGATTTCCTCATCCTGAGAGAGAGGGATGTCCACGCGATCGCAGCGCCAAGAGTTGAGCCCGGCAGCACGGGCCTGTACCTCTAAGTAGAGGCGATCTCTGTGGCCGAAGAGATCCCGCGGGGGTACAAGACTCAGGGCGGTATACAGATTCGTACCGAAGTCACTCCTATTGACCCTCAGGCGGCTATCGAAGATCTCGTTGATCGGCTGGATTCTGCAAGGGGAGTACTGCTTTCCTCTAGCTATGAGTATCCGGGTCGTTACACCCGCTGGGATATGGGATTTGTGGATCCGCCATTGGTGGTGACAAGCCTTAGTGACCGGGTCCAGATTCAGGCACTAAACCAGCGCGGTGAACTGCTTTTGGCACCAGTCCGAGAAGCACTGAATCAGCTTGAAGAGGTATCTCTCGTTGAGGTAGAGCTAGCGCAACTTACATATCAAGTGCAGCGGACTGTTGCTCGTTTCGAGGAGGAAGATAGAAGTCGCCAGGCATCATCGTTCACCGTTGTTCGGTCGTTAGTCGAATTGTTTTCTGGAGATGATGAACACCTCGGCCTATACGGGGCCTTTGGCTACGACCTGGCATTTCAGTTCGAGCCGATTGAGTTGGAGCGCCCACGGCCATCAGATCAACGAGATCTCGTGCTTTACGTTCCTGACGAAATCATTGTTGTCGACCACCAGGGTGGGGTGGCTGAACGTCGTCGTTACGACTTCGCGTATGGCGACCTCAACACTGCTGATATCAGCAGGGGCGGGGCCAGAAACCCGTACCAACCTGATTTGGAATTGGAACCAGCGCGCGACCACGAGAGAGGTGAATACGCACAAATAGTAGAGAAAGCAAGGGATTACTTTGCACGCGGGGACCTATTTGAGGTGGTGTCCAGCCAAACGTTTGTTGAGCCTTCACCAGAGCCACCATCAGAACTTTTTCGACGACTAAAAGAACAGAACCCTTCGCCCTACGGATTTCTAATTAACCTGGGGCAATCAGAGTGGCTAGTGGGCGCCTCTCCGGAAATGTATGTCCGAGTTGAAGGAGATCGAGTTGAGACATGCCCCATCTCGGGGACGATCGCGAGAGGCCAAGACCCTCTAGACGACGCCTCGCAAATCCTCGCGTTGCTCAACTCCGAAAAAGACGAGTCCGAACTCACAATGTGTACTGATGTAGACCGGAACGACAAAAGTCGAATCTGTGTGCCTGGTTCGGTCAAGGTAATAGGTCGACGTCAAATCGAAATGTACTCGCGTCTAATCCACACCGTGGACCACGTAGAAGGAAGGTTGCGCCCTGAGTTTGACGCCTTGGACGCGTTCCTTACTCATACGTGGGCGGTCACGGTAACAGGCGCCCCGAAGACGGCGGCGATGAAGTTCCTCGAACATCATGAGAAAAGTCCACGTGCCTGGTACGGCGGCGCAATAGGAAAAGTTGGATTCGACGGCAGCCTCAATACAGGTTTAACGCTGCGAACTATACGAATTAAAGGTGGCCATGCTGAGGTGCGGGTCGGCGCTACCTTGCTATGGGATTCCAACCCTGTCGCAGAAGAAGAAGAAACAGAGCTCAAAGCCTCCGCTTTCCTCGATGCGCTCCGACTTCCCCGTAGAACGTCAGAGACGGTTATTTCTTCCTCACCTGCAGAAGGCAAAGAAATCCTCTTGGTCGACCACATGGACTCGTTCGTGCACACACTCGCTAACTACTTGAGGCAGACCGGAGCTCAGGTCGTAACGCAGCGAACAGGTTTCCCACTTGAGGAACTTGTCGCCAACACACCAGATCTCCTGGTCTTATCCCCAGGCCCGGGTACTCCGAGTGACTACGAGGTCTCGGATACGATCGGCTCGGCAATCGAACTTGGGATACCTGTTTTTGGTGTTTGCTTGGGCCTTCAAGCCATAGTGGAATTCTTCGGAGGTCGTCTTGGGCAACTTGACACACCGATGCACGGCAAACCTTCCTTAATCGCGACCGATGAGAGTGGTTTGTTTGCTGGTCTCCCAAAAGAATTTCGAGCTGGTCGATACCATTCCCTATACGCAAAAGAAGACAGTGTGCCTGATTCCCTTAATGTGGTTGCGCGAAGCATCGACGATGGAGTTGTGATGGCAATTGAACATAAGACTCTGCCGATTTGTGGAGTTCAGTTCCACCCAGAATCGATTATGTCCTTCGACGATGAAGTCGGGTTGAGGTTGGTTCACAATGCAGTAGTGAAGTTGACGGGGAATTGATGACTACAAGAATCTGGACTAGCGCCCGCGATGTCATTAGTGTCCGAGGGCCTGAGGCCGAGAGCTACTTGCACAGTCAGGTGTCACAAAACGTTGACGATATGTCTGACGGGGAGTCACGTTTGTCGTTTCTTTTGGAGCCCAAGGGGAACATAGAGGGCTTTTTCAGAATTTCTAAGTTTCAGGAAAGTCAGTTCTTCCTAGATACCGACCCAGGCTTCGGAGCACAGCTGCTGACTTCGCTTGAACGTTTTAAATTAAGAACTCAAGCAGATTTTGAGCTTCACCAATGGAAAATGGTTTCAGTTCTTGGGGAATGGACTCCCGCAGACCTTGGGTCAAAGGTCATGTTGGTTACCTCTCCTTGGCTATGTGAAGACGTAGTCGATGTTCTAGGTGAAGACCTAGAGGTAGATCTGCCTGTCTGCGCTCCCGAAGAGTACGAGCGTCTTCGCTTCGAATGTGGTCTGCCAATAATTGGAAGAGAACTTCAAGTGGGAGGCATTCCAAACGAGTCAGGTTTCGTTGAAAGAGCGGTGTCGTTCGACAAGGGGTGTTATAGGGGACAAGAGCTGGTAGAACGAATTTCGGCTCGTGGCGGCGGACGTCACAAGATCTGCCGAATACGAAGCGATGAAAAATTGCTTCCGGGCCAGGCTCTCTTCCTGGCCTCCGAAGAAATTGGCAAAGTTCTGACCGTCGCAACCACCGCTCCGTACGTCGGATTCGCATCGCTGAGCAGCCAGGATTCTTTAGTAGTCACCGATTCTGGTTCCGAGGTTTCCGTGGTTTCCCTTGAATTCTGCCTTTAGTAACGGGATCCCTTGAGAGTCGTAGGGCAGTACCCTCTGGATTAGCCAAGAAAGATCACGAATTGTGAAACGGTTGAATTAGGAGACGAACAGTGGCCAAAACTGCACTTTTAGCGAAACTGACTGCGAAAGATGGACAGCGCGACGCGTTGTTGGCAGTGATCGCGGACCTCGGAATGAAGAACGTTTCGGGGGAACCTGGAACAGAGATATACGCCGCACACAAAGACCAAAATGACGCAAACGTCGTTTGGTTCTATGAGATGTATACCGATGGTGATGCCCTCGCGGCTCACGGCGGATCGGACGGCATGAAGGAGTTCGGTAGAGCGACGGCAGAATTCATGGATGGCAGGCCAGATCTGATATTTCTGGAGCCGACCTGCGCCAAGGGGCTCGACGTCTAAGCGCAAGCAACGCTCATCAGAACATCTGGAAGGTACGGAAGATGGCTGCCGGGAAAGAAACCTACCTGGACAAAATCGTCGCGCAACACCGCAAACGTGTTGCTGCTGACCGGCGAGACCAGAAACATCTCCTCGATCTCCTAGAGGGGTACCCTCCGGCAAAGAAATTCCGGAACGCCCTAGCTGAACCAGGACTGAGTGTCATCGCAGAAGTGAAGCGAAGATCACCATCCAAAGGAGACCTGTTTGCTGGATTGGACCCAGCAACGCTAGCCAAACAATACTTTGAAGGCGGCGCAGCCTGTCTTTCAGTTCTCACTGATGGACCGCATTTTGGTGGGTCTGCAAAAGATCTAGAAGAGGCCAGCTCGGCCGTCACCCTTCCAGTTCTGAGAAAAGACTTCACCGTAGGCGCAGTCGACGTTTTAGATGCACGTCTGATGGGAGCAGACGCGGTTTTGCTTATCGCAGCGGTCCTATCCGAAGAAGAGCTGGGGCACTTCTATCAACTTGCGCGAGAAGTCGGTCTAGACGTATTAGTCGAAGTGCATGACGAAGGAGAAATGGAAGTCGCCCTTGGCTTGGGCGCCGATCTGATCGGGGTTAACCAACGAGACCTATATACCTTTGAGGTGGACCATGAGCGCGCAGTGCGAATGGCGACTCTCTTGCCACCCAGTGTCATCGGAGTAGCCGAATCCGGCGTAAGGGGACCCAAAGATGCTGCTTTGCTGAAAGAAGCTGGGTACAAGGCGGTGCTAGTCGGCGAAACTCTTGTGACAAGTGGTGATCCCGCTGCAGCAGTCGCCGCTTTACGAGGATCTGTTTGATGTTTGTCAAAATTTGTGGAGTTACCTCCGAAGAGGATGCGTTACTAGCCGTTGGAATGGGGGCTGATGCACTCGGCTTCAACTTCGTGCCAGGTTCAACTCGACAAATTAGACCCGCTGTAGCTCGCGACATCGCCCGACGCTTACCGGGCGGCGTTCTCACTGTAGGGATCTTTCGAGGTGAGCTAAGGGAAACTGTTGTAGATGTAGTGCACCAAGCAGGTCTACAAGCCGCTCAACTCCATGGCCGTGAATCAGCCGAGGACAGCAGGTGGGTTGCGGAACGTGTGCCCTACCTGATTAAGGCATTTACAGCAGGGGATTCAGCGATCGACGATTTAGAACAATATGGGGCAAAAGCGGTCTTGGTAGATGCCCCAGAACCGGGCTCTGGTGAAGTTTTCGATTGGTCGATGCTTGATGGCAGAGAACGCGGACGACCATTGATCTTGGCAGGTGGACTTACGCCCGCCAATGTTGGCCGAGCAGTCAAGTCAGTAAGGCCGTGGGGTGTTGACGTGGCTAGCGGAGTCGAAATGTCGCCCGGTGTGAAAGACCCAGTCAAAGTGAGAGAATTTATTGTGGCTGCGCGAGAGGCCTGGTCGGGCTTGGCTTCAGCGAGCGAAGAATTCGACCCTAACGCTCCTCGGCCATACGACTGGCGCGAAGAGTGATGGCCACGGCCTCGCCGGCGATAGGTTGAAGTTATGGTGATGACCGATCCGAACAAAGAAGGACGTTTTGGCGACTTTGGAGGTCGCTTTGTTCCCGAGACTTTGATACCCGCGTGTGAAGAACTCGAGGAAGCTTTTCGGGAGGCATGGAATGATGCTGAGTTCGTCGAGGAGTTTCACCGAATCCTAAGGGACTATGGTGGGAGACCATCACCCCTTACTGAGTGTTATCGCTTGTCAGAAGATCTCGGACTCAGACTTCTTTTGAAGCGAGAAGATTTGAATCACACCGGATCACACAAGATCAACAACGTAATTGGGCAGGCTCTCCTCGCCCGGAGGATGGGTAAATCTCGGTTGGTTGCGGAAACAGGAGCAGGGCAACACGGTGTTGCTTCAGCAACTGCGGCAGCCTTACTGGATATGGAGTGCAAGGTCTACATGGGCGAAGTAGACGTAAAGCGACAGGCGCTCAATGTATTTCGGATGCAATTGCTAGGCGCCGAAGTCGAAGCTGTCTCATCAGGCAGTAAAACCTTAAAAGATGCGGTCAATGAGGCTCTTCGGGACTGGGTTGCGACTGTTGAACACACTCATTACTGCCTAGGTTCAGTAATGGGACCGCACCCTTACCCCTGGATGGTCAGAACATTTCACCACGTGATCGGTGATGAGGCACACGAACAATGCCTAAAACTGATGAATCAACTGCCAGACGTGGTCGTCGCGTGCGTTGGCGGCGGAAGCAACGCAGCGGGAATCTTCTCGGGCTTCTCCGACAGCGATGCTCGGCTAGTGGGAGTTGAGCCAGCAGGTGGAGCAGCAGTGGGAAGGGGCGTGCCAGGTGTCGTCCATGGTATGACCTCGTACTTGATGCAAGACGAAGTCGGGCAGGTCCAAGAAGCAGAGTCGATTTCAGCAGGTCTTGACTATCCAGGTGTCGGGCCTGAACATGCCCATCTCTCTGCTATCGGCCGAGCTGAATACCCGGCCGTCACAGATCAAGAAGTTGTAGAGGCCTTCCAGCTTCTTTCGAGAACCGAAGGAATAATTCCAGCTCTGGAATCAGCTCACGCCCTGGCTTGGGTAGTTCGCGAAGCGCCGTCGTTGCAAGGGCAGACCGTTCTTTTGAACTTATCTGGCCGTGGAGATAAAGACGTCGATCAAATGATGGATGTGTTAGGACCGGGAAACATTCAGTGAGTTCACCATCCAACGTAGGTCGCATGGAAAGGCATCTCCGCGATCGGCGAGATAACGGAGCAAAACTTCTTGTGGCCTACATCACAGGAGGCTATGACGGTTGGGAGGCAGCGGTTGAAAGCGCCGCAGCTGCTGGAGCTGACGCGATTGAAATCGGTATACCGTTTTCAGACCCGGTGATGGATGGGCCGGTGATTCAGGAAGCAAGTCAAGCTGCTCTTGAAACAGGCGCCACACCAGCATCTGTGCTGTCCTCAGTTCCAAAGTTGGATACCGGTGTCCCTCATGCCGTAATGACTTACTACAACCTTGCCCACCACCCGGGTCACGAAAGATTCGCGGCAACGTTGGCTAAATCCGCCATTGACGCTGCCATTCTTCCCGACCTCCCCTTGGTTGAATCAGGTCCTTGGAGGGAGGCCGCATCCAACGTTGGAATTGAGACCATTATGTTGGCTGCCCCCACTACCCCAGATCACCGCCTTCCCGAACTGTGTGAAGCTTCCAAAGGATTTGTGTACGCAGTTGGGTTACTGGGTGTTACGGGAGAAAGAGCTGCCCTCGCGGCAACGGCGACAGAAATAGCGAAACGTTGTAAGGAAGTAACCGATAAACCAGTGCTGACAGGGGTGGGGATCGGTTCGCCTGAACAAGCAGTCGAAGCGAGTTCAGTGGCCGACGGAGTCATTATCGGTTCAGCGGTTGTGCGGCGTCTGCTTGATGGCGGTGGAGCTGAAGGAGTAGGGGATCTAGTTGCTGCCTATCGAGCGGCGCTTGACGCTGGATAGGGTGTGCGTCGGTGAGCGACCTTACGGATGATGATTGCGAACTTTGCGAGGCCGCTCGATTCACACATTGGTACTACGAAGATGAGATCTGTTGGGTCGCCGACTGTGAGGCCTGTTCTACACCAATGGTTGTATGGAAATCCCATGGGACTGAACCCAACGAAAAAGACATTCAGTGGATGATTGACCGCCTACAAGATGCTGCTACCGAAAGATTCGGCGAAGGAATCGGAAAGATCGACCGCACTATGCGTCAGGTACCGGAGCATTTTCATGCTCATTGGCGGGACCCTGAATGGCTTTCTCGCCGTTGGACTGAAACGCCGAGTAAGTATTCAGGGGTTGGCGGAGAACGGTCTCTCCTGAAATGAGAAATATCTCGCTTTCTCTCACTGCACTCCTACTCGTACTCGCCCTTTGCGTTGGGTGTATCGACCGAACTGATTGGGCATCGAAGGGCCCGACAGATGAGAATTACAGCGCTCAACTAATGGTTCTCGGAGCAGAGGTGTACCGGGATAGCTGCGCTGCGTGCCACGGGTCAGATGGCTCAGGCAGTTTTGGGCCAGGGCTAGTGGGTAAGGGCCATAAATACTCGTACGAAGAGCAACGACGCCTGGTCGAGCGCGGCCGCCGCTCAATGCCTGGCTTTGGCGCCGGGCTAACGGAAGACGAAATTTCGGCAGTACTAGCCCACATACGAGTTGGTTTCTTCGCAACGAGCAACAATTAATTACTGAAATCAAGTGTCTACTACCTGAATTGGGTGGCTAAGTTGGCTAAATGTTGCAGCCCGGCGATCGAGTCCCGACTTTCACACTTCTTGATCAACACAACAACAAATGGCGCTTGACGGACCACGCTAAGCGCCGCGTGGCTCTGTTTTTCTACCCCAAAGCGAATACTTCCGGATGCACCCAACAAGCCAGCGAACTTCGCGATTTGTTGCCCCGCTTGCATAACGTAACCGTGGTCGGTGTAAGTGCAGATGAACCGGACAAACAAGCGAAATGGGATGATAAACATCAGTTCAACTACCCGCTGCTATCGGATCCAACCAACAAGGTCGCGAAAAAGTACGGTGTTTATGGCCCGAAGAAACTTTACGGGCGAGAATACGAAGGAATTACGCGGTCCATGTTTTTGATCTCTCCTACTGGTCGCCTTGAAAAAAGTTGGCTGAAGATTTCTCCTGCGGCGACCGCACCTGCATTGTTGGACGCATTGGATGAACTTAATGACTAACTACCCAGATCCCGCAGACCTTCTTGCTCACCGGCCCCCGTTTCTATTCTGTGACGAAATCATCGATCTAGAACCAGGAGTATCCTGCAAAACGGTGTGGCATTTGTCCGGCGATGAAAGCTTCTTCGCCGGACACTTTCCGGGCCGACCGACCCTTCCGGGCGTTCTGATGGTAGAGGCCCTTGCCCAAACTGCTGGCTTAGCAGCCCTAAGCGATGGTGATTTCACGGGGAAACTTCCTCTGTTCGGAGGAATCGACAAAGCGCGTTTCCGACGACAGGTCGTACCGGGCGAAACACTCACTCTGGAGGCGCACCTGGGACGCATGTCTCGTATGGCTGGCCGGGCTTCTGGCGTCGCTTCTGTGAATGACGAAGTGGCTTGCGAGGCGGACATGATGTTCGTGATCGCAGAAACTTCTGACCTATAGCCGGCGAGCTCTATCACGTGGCTAAACGACTGAGAGCGTTTTGGTACCAAGAGCACAAGCGTGATGGTTTTTTGCTGGGGCTTGCGGTGGGCTCGTTTGGGATTACCTTCGGCGTTCTAGCCAATTCGGCCGGGCTTTCAGGTCCTAAGGCGCTCACTATGTCTCTCCTGGTGTTTACAGGCGCATCTCAGTTCGCCGCAGTAGGAATAGCTAATTCGGGGGGAGAGCCTTTATCGGCTCTAGGTACGGCGCTGCTTTTGTCGGCACGCAACTGTGCCTATGCCCTGTCCCTTGCTCAAATATTGCCCCAAAAAACCGGCGGCCGACTTCTGGCAGCACAGTTGGTAATTGATGAGAGCGCTGCGATGTCGAACGCGCAGTCGAGCCCTCAAGATGCCAAGGAAGCTTTTTGGATTACCGGGCTTTCTGTCTTCGTGTTCTGGAACACCGGAACCCTTGTAGGAGTTTTTATCGGCGAAGTCGTAGGCAACCCACAACAGTGGGGCCTTGATGCAGCTTTCCCCGCCGCCTTCTTGGCTCTTTTGTTTCCACATGTACGGGAGAAAGAAAAACTACGTACAGCCTTGTTGGGTGCGGTCATAGCGGTGGCAACGATTCCCTTCGTTCCATCGGGTCTACCCGTGCTGTTTGCGGCCTTAAGCGCCGTGGCGTTTTTCGGCCTAGAAATTAGAAAACGATGAGTATCGCCAAATGACCTGGATCTCAATCGGGGCCCTAGCGGTCGGATGTTATTTCTTCAAGGTCATCGGTGTGTTCGCTGGGCGTGGTCTGCGCCTTTCAGGGGTTGGCGGTGAGGCATTAAGTCACTTAACCCCAGCGGTTCTGGCTGGCTTGATAATGGTGCAAACCTTTGACGGAGGTGGAACGCTCGAGGTAGGCGCAGTGACAGCAGGGGTGGCGGCTGGGGGACTAGCAGCATTTGTGCGGTTGCCATTCCCGGTTGTTCTGGTTTCGGCCTCGGCAGTTACCGCGCTTCTACGGTTGTTGTAAGTGCCCTACTGAACAGGGGAAATAACAATAGAACCGTTGTGGCCGCCGAACCCGAAGGAATTTGACAGGGATGGGCCAGGTTCCCATGCCTGCGGGGAGCCCGACACGAGATTGAAGGCAGCCATCTCAGGATCAGCAGTTGCGTGACCAGCAGTTGGCGGGATTGATTTGTGGGCAAAGGAAAGCAGTACGGCTGTGGCTTCTAACGCTCCAGCTGCGCCCAATGCGTGACCGGTCACTCCCTTGGTAGAAGTTACCGGGGGGCCATTGTCGCCAAATAATTTGGAAAGGGCCTCCGCCTCAGCTGCGTCGTTAAGTGGGGTTGAAGTCCCATGAGCATTTACCGAAGCAATATCAGACGGCGCGAGCCCAGCGTCCTCTATAGCTAACTGCATGCATCGGAGGGCGCCGTTTCCTCCAGGCGATGGGGCAGTTATGTGATGAGCATCGGCATTCGATCCAGATCCTAAAATCTCCCCGTAGATATGAGCTCCTCTTGATTGCGCCGAAGTCATTTCCTCGAGAATCAGAGTTGCTGATCCCTCTGTCATCATGAAGCCATCTCGGTCTTTGTCAAAGGGCATAGATTTTCCCGATGAGGACAAAGCAGTCATATTTTGAAACCCGGCCATACCCACTGGCGACATAACTGATTCAGTTCCACCTGACACGATCACATCCGCATACCCCATTTGGATGAGCCGTGCTGCGTAGCCAAGAGCATGAGTGCTAGCGGCACACGCTGTCGTGATCGTTTCGTTTGGGCCTTGGAGGCCGAACCGCATGGAGATCGCCGCGCCTGGTGCATTGGGCATGATCATTGGCACCATAAAAGGCGAAACACGTCGAGCACCCTTACGGTCATGAACTATGACCTGATCTTCGAATGTTTGTAACCCTCCGACACCAGTGGCATAGATCACACCGCAGCGGGCGGGATCAGTGTCCAGCTCGCCCGCGTCTTCAATTGCCATTGCCGCCGTGGCCGTCGCCATTTGCTGCGATCGATCTGCTCTGCGCGCCTCTTTAGGGTTTTCGTAATAAGGAAGTGGGTCAAAGTCATGAACTCGCCGCTCACCCTCAGGTGGCTCTGAGTTCAATCCATTCCAGAACGCGTCGAGACCGGTACCGGCGCAGGAAACGACCCCCAGGCCGACGATAGCGACCCTGCGCCTTTCGGTCACAGCTTTGACTCAACCAGCGCCACAGCGTCGCCTACGGTGGCCACGTCGGACAGTTCCTCTTCTTCGACGCTGATGTCGAACTCTTCTTCTAGAGCCATTACTAATTCGACTAAGTCAAGACTGTCTGCGTCAAGGTCATCCGCAAAACTCGCCTCAGGGGTAACGGCGGATGCATCGACTGCAAGCACCTCTACCGCACAGTTTTTGAATCTCTCGAAGTTGTCACTCATTAGGTGTTCCTTGTGTCATGGGACAATGCGAAGTGTAGAGCCTATGGGCTAATGCCCCATGCCTAGTCCGCCATCAATTGGAATTACTGCCCCTGTTATGTATGCGGCCGCGTCAGACGCCAAAAAGGCAATTGTTTCAGCTATCTCCGCTGGTTGAGCGACTCGATTGAGGGGTACTTGTGCAGTAATAGTTGCCCGCTGGTCTTCGGTGAGAGCATCAAACATCTCGGTTTCGACCGGGCCGGGTGCGACAACGTTTGCAGTGATGTTCCTTGAGCCCAGTTCTCGAGCCATGGAGCGGGCCATTCCGATTAGACCCGCTTTGCTCGCCGAGTAATTCACCTGTCCCGCAGAACCGAGTAATCCAACCACTGAGGAAACGAAGATAAGGCGGCCCCAGCGGGCTCTGAGCATGGGACGCGCTGCTCGCCGGGCCATCCGGTAGGAACCGGTCAGGTTAGTTTCAACTACTGAAGAAAAGTCGTCATCGGACATGCGTAGCATTAGCTGATCGCGTGTAATCCCAGCATTAGCGACCAAGATTTCAACCGTCCCTAAGGTCGACTCGATTTCCTCAAAGGCAGCGTCCACAGCGTCGGAGCTGGTTTGATCACAAGCCACGGCTAAAATTGCATCGTCGATGTGTCCTGGCTCCCGGGCAGTAATTGCGACTCGGTGTCCTAGTTCGGCGAAGCGCTTCGCCGTAGCGAGTCCGATCCCTCGATTACCGCCGGTCACCACAACCGTTCGAGTCTCACTCATATGCCGTCCCAAGTAATGACCGCCGCAGCGGAAGTCATACCTGCCCCGAATCCAACAAGAAGGATGTTGTCTCCTTGGTTCACCCGCCCGCCTGCCCAAGCATCTTCAAGCGCCAAAGGGATAGACGCGGAAGAGGTGTTGCCGGTTCGGTGAATCACCATCGATGTCTTTTCGTATGGAATTCCTAGGCGCTTGCATGAGGCTTCCACGATTCGAACATTGGCCTGATGCGGTACCACAAGATCGATGTCGTCTGCTGAGATGCCAGCCATAGCTAAGGACTTCAGCGCAGCGTTTTCCATGGCGAGAACAGCATTCTTGAAGATGGCTTGCCCAGCCATTTCAATTTTGCCGTCAAACTCGCAGAAGAGAGCTTCCTCCAGAGCCCCATTGCTATCGACGTGCCAGCCGTGGAGATCTCCAGGGCCGTCCGCTTTTTCCACTACAGCTGCTCCGGCACCATCGGCAAACAAGATGCACGTGGTTCGGTCCGTATAGTCGGTCATCCGTGAAAGAGTTTCAGCGCCGATAACTAAGACGCGTTGGTGCCCCATTTCGATAAAGCCGTGAGCGGCCACCAACGAGTAAACGAAGCCTGAGCAGGCTGCGTTGAGGTCCATCGCACCGCACTGCAAACCTAGAAGCTCTTGGACTGTTGACGCTGAGGCAGGGACTCTTCGATCCGGACTCGTGGTTGCCAGAATCAACAAGTCGATTGTTGCTGGATCAATGCCGGCTCGCTCGATAGCGATCTTGCCGGCTTCGGCAGCAAGATCGGATGTGGATCCTCCGACGCGCCGCTCATGAATGCCGGTTCGTTCGACGATCCATTCACCGTTCGTGTCGACCATCTCCGCAAGGTCCTCATTAGTTAAGACCTTTTCTGGAAGGGCTGTGCCTAAAGAAAGAATCCTGGCTCCAGATATCGCGGTGGAGGTCATCTATATACGCCTATCTCGTTCGGAGCCATGCTATTGGTTGCCTGGCGGTTACCCGTTCGCTGTCTAACGCCATGAAGTCCATAAGCAGTCCAGCGAAAGGGGAGCGTACTTCTTCTTCAGCGACCCAGCCCACCACGTCACCGACATTGACTAACTGGTCTGCTTGAAGTCCCTCTTTGGGAGAGAAGATGCCAGCGCAAGGGCTCACCACGAGGCGTTCTGTAACGTATAGGTGTTCTCCGGCTACGCCTGTGTTTTGCCCAGAAGACCCCAGATCAGTAACTGCGGCAAGCAGGGTGTCGACATCCTCTGGGGTCGCTACCGACATGGTGTTGACGTCCTTAAGTGTTCGCTTGGCCATCCCAGTCAAGACGGTGCCTGGACCTAGTTCTACAAAGGTGTGACACCCAAGTTCATGCAGCGCGTAAAGACTCTGTCGCCATTGCACGGGGCTACACAGTTGACTGGCTAAGAGTTGTGGCCATTCCTCAGCATCCTGCCTAGCGGCGGCGTCGACATTGGCCACTATTGGGATTGCCGGATTACGTACCTCAATTTCCGCTAGTGCCTTCCGCAAGCGATCTCGAGCGGGAGCCATAAACGGGGTGTGGAATGCTCCTCCAACTGGTAACCCCATAGCGCGCTTGGCGCCAAGTTCCTTTGCCTTGTCACCAGCTTCTTGGACAGCTGATGGAGATCCAGCGATAACGACCTGTCCAGGAGCGTTGTAGTTAGCTACCCAAACGTCGCCGTCGACCCGGGCGCAGGCTGACACGACAAGATCGTCGTCTAATCCCAGTACTGCAGCCATGGTTCCGTCTTGTTCGTCGGCAGCGATCTGCATGGCCTCACCGCGTTCAGCTACCAGCCTGACAGCGTCCTCAAACGACAACGCACCGCTGGCACACAGAGCGCTGTATTCGCCCAGGGAATGACCCGCAGCCAAATTAGGAGCGACGCCTGTCCTCTCGACGGCATCTAGTACAACCATGCTGAGTACAAAGGTCGTTAATTGGCTGTTGCGAGTTTGCTTCAACTCGTCGGCGTCGGCGTGTAGCAGTAATTCAGTAACGTCTCGGCCACACGCTTGCGAAGCCTCCTCCACAAGTTCCCAACTCTCATGGTCGACCCACTCGGCTCCCATGCCGGGCTTTTGTGATCCTTGACCAGGAAATGTAAATGCCAGCACACGGCCTCCCTATGCAGTCACCTTGTGGGTTAGACCATCCAATGGCCCTAAAGGTTTCACATGGCCATGCGAAACCTGCCGACCACGGCTGTAGAAGAGATTACGGGAAACAGAGCAATCATGGTGGCAATCTGACTCAATCTAGAGCAATAAGGCTTGGGAAGGCCCCTGTGGGGCCGCTAGCCTCGGCATTTGCCGCCCGGGTGGTGGAATGGCAGACACGGAGGATTCAAAATCCTTTGCCCTCACGGGCGTGCGGGTTCAAATCCCGCTCCGGGCACAAGTTTCGTCTTCAATGAGATACCGCATGGGATAAGCGTTTACCTCTAGGTTGTAGAAATGACTGCAGACCCATACTCGTCTTGGAGCGATGACGATTTAGCCTCGCTGGCTCATGGGTTTAGGGATGACCTTTATTCGGGTCAGGTTGCGCTTGTCACAGGTGGCGCTGGCGGTATCGGTAGGGCTATCTGCATGCTGTTGAGTCGACTCGGCGCTCAGGTCGTTACCTGTGGCCGCGATGAGGCGAAACTCAACGAACTGCAAGGTTCTTTCGCGCGGCAAGATGTCGAGGTATTCGCAATCCCAGCCAATGTGCGCGACCCCGAAGAGGTTGAGGCGCTGCTGAGCGATACCTGGAGCAAATTTGGTCGATTAGACCTCGTCGTTAATAACGCAGGTGGTCAGTTTGCTGCGCCGGCGACCGATATTTCGCCGAAAGGTTGGGCCGCAGTCCTTGAAACAAACCTCTACGGACCCTGGTTTGTAATGCAGGCTGCGGCACGGGCATGGATCGAAAACGGATCCGGGGGTTCGATAGTAAATATTGGAACAGTTACTGGGCGAGCATCAGTAGGTATACCTCACACAGCCGCTGCAAGAGCTGGAGCTGCGGGGCTAGCCGCATCACTAAGTGTCGAATGGGCGCCTCATGACATTCGAATCAACACCATTGCGGTCGGTGTTGTCCGTAGCCCTGGGCTAGTCAATTATCCCGATGAGGCCCGCCCATCTTTTGACCATAATCCACAACGACGTTTAGGTGACGTTCAGGACATAGCTCAAGCCGTAGCGTTTCTTGGTTCCCCTGTGACCGCTTCGTTCGTCACCGGCGAGGTATTCCACGTGGCTGGAGGAGAGCAGGTGTGGGGCGAGTACTGGGCCCTCGGAAAACCTGAATATTTTCAGATCGAAGACAACTCAACTTTTTGAAGAAACAGGAATAGTACAAATGAGTAATCGGACAGACACGACTCGGTTGCAAGAAATGGCTCGCGCTTACACCACCTCAGCGGTGCTGTACACAGCCTTGGATGTGGGCCTTTTCACACACATAAGCAACGGGTATAACACCGAGGTCTTGCTTGCACAGGAAACAGGACTGCGACCTGTCGATATCGACCGTTTGGTTTCATGCGCGTTAAGTCTGGACCTTCTCGATTGGGATGGAGAACAGCTGTGTAACGCCGCAGACGTCGAGACATACCTCGTTGAAGGGAAGAGCAGATATGCCGGCCCCTGGATGATGTTCACTCGGCCAGACGTATCTGGGTGGTTTCAAATGACCGAAAAGATGCGAGAGCCCGATTCAACGACACTTGGGATGTACGACGAACTTACGGTTGAATCTGCTCGGAAATATCATCAAGCAACTGCGAGCATCGGCTTTGGAGCTGCTCGACGTTTTGTTCGCACAGTCGACTTGTCCAACCGACGTCATCTACTTGACCTAGGCGGAGGTTCGGGGGCCTACAGCATTACCGCTGTTGAGAGCTTCGAAGGCTTGCAGGCAACAGTTCTAGACCTTCCGCCAGTGGTCGTAGCAACCGAGGAATACATTGCTGACGCTGGCGTGGGGGACAGAGTGACAACAGTGGGAGCAGATTTCACACAAGGAGAATTCCCATCTCCAGTCGATGTAGTTGTGATGGCAAGCAACCTGCCGATTTACAACAGTGAAGTGATAGGTGCTGTAGTGGCAAGGGCCTTCCGGGCATTGGAGCCGGGCGGCGAAATGCACCTTATTGGAGAGATGCTCGATAACGATCGCAAAGGCCCCGTGGATGCCGCCATGTGGGGAATGAATGAACTTGTGTGTGGAAGTGAAGGACGAGCCCATACCCGAAGCGAGTGCGAAGAGTATTTTCGTTCCGCTGGATTCAGCGATGTTGAAGTCACGGATTTTGTATCAGGTACGCTTGCCCGTTGCTTCGGTCGTAAGGCGTAGCAAGGCCAGGTAGCGAATGCGGACATTTTTGGCTAGGTTTTCTGGCCCCATGTCAATCAAAACCGTTGAGCGCCAGCTCCGTCGTAATAGCCAGCAAATTGCGCACACGCAGGCGGAGCTTGGGGTAATCGAAGAGCAGCTAGAGCATTTCAAGGATGAAGCTGAAACGGCCAGAATTCATGCACTTGTCTCCGAGACGCCGATATCAGAGCGAACGCATCAGCGTGCCGCTCGGCACTTGATTGCAATAGATAAGCAACGTGAACAGCTAGTAGCGCGGCTGATGCAGCTTGAAGGCCATCAAAATTCCCTACTTGATCAAATAGGTAGAGAATTCAACTGACGCTTCTCTTCAGCGAAGAAAACCGGATTGATTGGCTATTGTAGAGATCTCCACGTCCCGAGGCTGCGGCCTCCCAACACAAGGAACCAGTTGCCCAAACGCGTCGTAATTGCAGAAGATGAAGCAATCATTCGCTTAGATCTTCGCGAAATGCTCGAAGAAGAAGGCTACGTCGTCGTCGCGGAAACCGGACGTGGCGATGAGGCAGTCGCATTAGTTCAAGAACACAACCCAGATCTGTGCATATTTGACATCAAGATGCCAGGCATGGATGGCCTAGCTGCCGCCCGCGAAGTCTCGTCTGAACGCAAAGCAGCCGTCGTGATCCTTACGGCGTTTAGTCAGAGGCACCTCATCGAAGAAGCTAGAGACGCGGGAGTTCTCTCTTATTTGGTGAAACCATTTCAGCGCGAAGAACTCGTCTCAGCAATTGAAGTTGCTTTAGGTCGATTTGAAGAAATACGGCAGTTAGACGCCACAGTTCGAGAATTAGAGGGCCAGCTCGAAGTAAGAAAAGCGGTTGACCGGGCCAAAGGCGTTCTGATGGATGAGGGGAACCTCTCGGAAAGCGACGCATTTAACTTCATACAGAAGTCTGCAATGTCAGAACGAACAACGATGTTGGATGTGGCTAACAGAGTTGTCAGCGGTAATTTACGCCCATAGCCGCTAAAGATTGCTCAGCCTTTATCTACATCATGCGCCTGGCTAAGTCTGGGCTCTAGGGTCTTCACTGTGGCGAAGCATTTACTACTTGACGGCAATTCACTCACTTACAGAGCGTTCTTTGCATTACCAACGGACATGGCAACCGCCTCGGGCCAAGTAACCAACGCTGTTTTTGGTTTTACGTCAATGCTGCTGAATTTAGTTAAAGATCAGAACCCAGATGGAGTCGTAGTTGCTTTTGATCGCCCCGAACCGACCTTCCGCCATGAAATGTTGCCTGAATACAAAGCTCAGCGCGATCCAACTCCCGATCTCCTCATTGAGCAGTTCGCGATAGTTCGGACCGTGCTGGACGCCCTGCAGGTTCCTACCGTCGACCTCGTAGGTTTTGAAGCGGACGATGTTTTAGCGACCATGGCTGTCCAAATAGCTGACAACGGAGATGAGGCCATTATTGTTACGGGAGACCGAGACATCTATCAGATGGTTAAAGATCCCCTAATCAAGGTCCTATACAACAAGAGGGGCGTAAGTGACTATGCCCTGTATGACGAAGCAGGCATAGTTGAAAGAACTGGGGTTACCCCTGAGCTGTATCCACAGTATGCAGCACTGCGAGGCGACCCCTCAGATAATCTCCCCGGGGTTCCAGGAGTAGGGGAGAAGACAGCGGCGAAACTCATTAATGCCTACGGCGGTCTGGACGGAATCTTCGATCACGCTGACGAGCAAACTCCAAAGCTTCGACAAAACCTTATTGAGTTCGAAGAGCGGGCAAGACGAAATGTCGACGCAATGGTTCTCCGAACCGACGCTCCAGTGGATTTAGACCTGGCATCCGTTAGGTGGGGAACAATCAACACCAGCGACGTAAGGGAATTGTTCGAAGAGTTAGAGTTCAACTCCCTATACGAACGTCTCGGCGAGCTAGTGGGCGGCGACCTTCCGTCAATGGCCTCACAAGAGAATATTTTGGAAGCGGAGCCAACGATCGCAACTTCAGCGGATCAATGCGTTGAGCTGCTTGGGGGTTTGATACAAAGCCAGCTACCGGTGTCTATAGGTTGGCTAGCTGATGATGACGGCTCTTTGATGGCTTTAGCGGCTGTGCATGAGCCCGAGAGCGCTGGTGTCTTGGTCATTGAAACACAGCTCCTTGAAGATAAAAAGGTGCAGTCAGCGCTCGAAGAGGTCTTGAACGTTGATCGGAACGGTTTCGACACCCATGATGCGAAACAGCTAACTCGTGGTTTACGTCAATTGGGACTCAAATCCGATGGTTTGAGAGTTGACACAGCCATAGCTGGCTACCTGCTTGACCCAAGCGGGGGTCGTTACGTTCTCGACGAGTTACTCAAGAAGTACTGTCGCACTGAAATCGTGAGGGGCGATGTAGTTGAAGCGGGCCAGTTAGACCTTGCTGGAAGCTCAGATGACCAGTTATTGGACGTGGCCAGGGATGCCTTAGCAGTCAACCGGTTGGCGCCCACTATGTCGAACCTCATAAATGAGAGATCGATGGTGTGGCTGTATGAAGAGCTGGAACGCCCTCTTATTTCTGTTCTCTCTCGCATGGAAGATGCCGGCGTGGGTGTCGATGTAACCGAGCTAACCAGAATGCGTGACTACCTCGTCGGGGAGGTACAACGACTCGAGTCCTCTATCCACGATCTCGCCGGTCATGATTTCAATGTGAATTCCACCAAACAACTGCGTGAGGTGCTCTTTGAAGAACTTGGATTGACTCCACAGAAAAAGACCAAGACGGGATACTCCACCGACGCTGCGTCGTTAGAAAAAATTAGAGACCAGCACGAGATCGTTGCGGTCTTGCTCGAGTACCGGGAAGTCGAAAAGTTGCGGTCAACCTATGGCCAAGGGTTACTCGACGTCACGGACTCAGATGGGCGAATTCGAGCAACTTTTAATCAAACCGTTGCAAGAACAGGCCGTTTGAGCTCTGAGGATCCAAATCTTCACAACATTCCTGTCCGAACTTCTCTTGGTCGCGAGTTTCGAAAAGCCTTTGTTCCCACCGAAGGATTTGAATTACTTGTAGCTGACTACAACCAAATTGAGCTTAGAGTTATCGCGCACCTAGCCGAAGACCCCGGACTTATAGGTGCTTTCGAAGCGGGGGTCGATATTCATAATGCGACTGCCGCTTCAATCTTTGGGGTGGACCCGGACGATGTCAATGTGGAGCAACGGTCGCAAGCGAAAATGGTGAGCTACGGCCTCGCCTATGGAATGGAAGCTTACGGTTTGGGCCAGCGCCTAGGGATCGAGACTGGAGAGGCAGCCGAAATATTGAAGGCTTATTTTGTTGCGTTTCCTGCAGTGAAATCCTTCATGGACGACGTCGTGGCGCAAACAAAAGAAACCGGATACACCGAAACTATCTTCGGGCGACGACGACCAATTCCCGACCTTCTCTCATCAAACTTCAGGGTTCGCCAGGCAGCAGAGCGTCAAGCCATGAATGCGCCGATACAAGGTCTTGCCGCCGATATTTTCAAAATTGCGCTGGTCGAAATTGACCGGTCGCTTGCCGACATGAAGGCGCAAAGCCGTCTCGTCCTCCAGGTTCATGATGAAGTGATCCTCGAAGTTCACCCTGATGAAAGAGACGTAATCAAGAAGATGACTATTGGGAACATGAAGGATGCAGCAGAGTTGCGAGTGCCGTTGGAAGTAAATGTCGCTACCGGCCCCAGTTGGGCACAAGCGAAGGCATAAAGTGCGCTGCCTGCCCGACTCTATTGAACCGAATGACTAGCGATCACTGGTTCGAAACAGTGGCTGACCACTTACAGGAGGCGTATTTAAGATACGCATTTACTCGAAATACTAGTCAAGAGGTCGATGGAGTTATTCGTGATCTAAAGCTTCAGGCGGGTGACAAGGTGCTCGACGTAGGCTGCGGCCCCGGTCGACACGCTTTAGAACTAGCTCGACGCGGTATCAGCTGCACCGGCATCGACATCTCGCAGCGGTTTATTGACATAGCCGTTGAGTCGGCGCAGAAGGAAGGTCTCGAAGAGATTGCGCTCTTCCAAAGAGCAGATGCCAGAGAAATGACCTTTTCCGCTGAGTTCGATGGGGTTATTTCGCTTTGCGAAGGCGCCTTCGGTCTGCAAGGTGGACCAGCGGCATCTGATGTTGCGAACTTGCAAGCAGATCAAGCCATTATTCGTGGCATGAGCGAAGCACTTAAGCCCGGGGGTTATCTACTTCTCGCGGCGTTCTCCGCTTACTTTCAGATCGCTTATGGTGAAGAATCGGCTGAGAATTTCGACTTGATGGCAGCGACCCGCCATGAGATTACCGAAGTCAAAGATCCGGACGGGGCTCCAATGAGCACGGACCTATGGACCACGTGCTTCACACCCAGAGAGCTGTGGCTTATGGCGCAAGCCGTAGGCCTTGATCCGCTCACGGTCCGAAGTGTGCACTCAGGGGAAAATTGGGCGAGAAACCATATTGATTTAGATCAAGCCGAGTTACTGCTACTGGCGCGTCGCCCGCAATAGATTGACCCCATCGGGTAGAAGTTAACTCCTGAGATGGTTCCGGCCTTACGCCCGTGTAGCCTTGGTCACCGTGCCCAGTGGGAGCTCTGCCACAGGCGCCCCGTATTGTCTACCTAGAGCCAAAAAACTTGTGTCTGATACCACTGAATTCGGCAGCTTTACCGATGCCGGCGAATATATTCCCCGCACTATTGTCGAGAACGATCTCGGCTCAATGTCGTTTGCGGATGCAATCGACGGCACCATCGTAGAGTTTGAAGACGGCGACCTAGTTACTGGAACAGTGGTCCGAATAGATCGCGATGAAGTACTCCTTGACATCGGATTCAAGTCCGAAGGCGTAATTCCCAGTCGTGAGCTATCAATTCGAAACGCTGTCGACCCATCTGAGATTGTGGACCTAGGCGAAGAAATCGAAGCGCTGGTCTTACAAAAAGAAGATCAAGACGGCCGCCTTGTCCTATCCAAGAAACGAGCACAATACGAAAAGGCCTGGGGCAAGATCGAAGAAATCAAAGAGTCTGATGGTGTGGTATCGGGTCCAGTCATTGAAGTTGTCAAAGGCGGACTCATCATCGACATTGGTTTGAGAGGCTTCGTCCCAGCTTCATTGGTGGAGTTACGACGGGTACGTGATCTAGATCCTTATATCGGTATGGACCTAGAAGCCAAGATCATCGAACTAGACAAAAATCGCAACAACGTTGTGCTGTCCCGCCGAGCTTGGCTGGAAGAAACACAAAAAGAGCAACGCGAAGAATTCTTGGACAATCTGCAGCCTGGGGAAAAGCGAAGCGGTGTCGTATCTTCGGTTGTGAGCTTCGGAGCTTTTGTGGATCTAGGGGGAATGGACGGCCTTATCCATGTCTCGGAGTTGTCTTGGAAACACGTAGACCACCCCAATTCCGTTGTCACGGTAGGCGACGAAGTGGATGTAGAGGTTTTGGAAGTAGACAGGGAACGGGAGCGGATTTCGCTGTCCTTGAAGGCCACCCAACAAGATCCGTGGCAAGAATTCGCTGATGGTCACAAAGTTGGCGAGTTGGTTTATGGTCGGGTGACCAAGTTGGTCCCATTCGGATCTTTCGTTCAGGTTGGAGATGGAATCGAAGGACTTGTCCATATCTCGGAGATGTCAGCGCATCACGTAGAGCTACCCGAACAAGTTGTTACTCCCGGCGAAGAGCTATGGGTCAAAATTATTGATCTGGATCTGCAACGGCGCAGAATCAGTTTGTCAATCAAACAGGCAGCCGAAGGTGGAGTCGTAGCAGCGGAATATCAGGAAGCGTTCGGCGAACACGCCTACGACGAGTCAGGCAACTTCATCGGAGAGTTCAGTTACGACGCCCCAGCCGAAGGTGAAGAATCAGAGGCTGAGAGAGCTTGGCGTGAATATTACGAAGAGCACGGCGAAGAGGCTTATCGTCAAGCCGTCGCCGATTATGAGGATGCTGAACAAAACGAGCAAGCTGCTGAGGGTGCTTTAGAAGAAGCGGCAGCTCCGGCTGAGGAAGCGTAGTAAGCGAGATGATAGTCATCGGTCTTACCGGTGGCATCGGGAGTGGGAAAAGTACCGTCTCCGATCGTTTCGTTGATCTAGGGGCAGTCCTGATTGACGCGGATCGTATCGTTCGCGAGCTACAAGAGCCGGGGGCCAGCGTGCACGCCGACATGGTCGCACACTTTGGCGCAAGCATCTTGAACGATGACGCAACACTTAATCGCCAAGCAGTCGCTGACCGGGTCTTCAGCGATAAGGAAGCACTTCGTGAATTAAATAACATTGTTCACCCGCCGGTGAACCGAGAAATCCGTCGTCGGATCCGAGAACAGGCGGCTACGGACAACCTATTGGTTCTAGATATCCCGTTACTCGTAGAAGGTATTCTTGCGGGTGGGCCACCGAGGTACATCGTCAGTGGAATCTTGGTGGTCGACACAAGTCCTGACGTTGCAGTTCAACGTTTAGTTCAGTTTCGAGGATTTAGTGAAGAGGACGCCCGATCGCGAATAGCTGCGCAAGTCCCAGCGGAGAAGCGACTGGAATTAGCAGACTTTGTAATCGACAACTCAGTAACTCTCGAGGAACTTGGGCCGCAGATTGAGTCAGCGTTTGCCTGGGCGCGAACGCTCCCCGCAACTGAACCGACTCCTGAACCCGACGAACCCAGCTGATTTGGCGTCGTTGTTATCCAAACGCAACCACAAGCAGAATCCCCGCTAAAACCAAAGCACTCCCCAGGTAATCCCGGAAGTGATGATGTTCCTTTAGGCGGGTAAGCGAGACTGCAAATGCGAGCACTATTTCTAATTGCCCAAGCGTTCGAACTTTGGTGGCGCTAGCAAGGGTCATCGCTGCTATCCACCCGGTAGTTCCGGCAAAACTTAAGAAACCAACTTGAAAGCATGTGCGCCGGTGGCGCCAAATTGCGATGAGTTGTTTTCGGTCGAAGGCCGAAAGCAACGAGCCATGAATCAACATTTGGAAGGTAAGTAGCGCAAACAAAGTAAAAGAGGTTTGATGCCACACGGATGCTCCGGTTAAAGAGGTCGAAGCGCCGCGGATACCGATTGCTGAAAACGCGAAAAACAATCCAGCAGCCACACCAAACCAAGCTGCTCTGTCCCCCAACCCTCTTATCGCGGCGTTAATCCCCGATGTTGCGGCAAGCAACGCCACACCCATCAGGACCGCCACAGCACCCACCCATCCTGTACTTCGGAGCGGTTCATTCAAAAAGATCGCAGAACCAATCGCTACCAAAATCACCTCAGATTTTGAATAGACGGTTCCAATAGCAAAATCGCGTGCCCGGAAAGCCTGGAGTAGCAACGCCGTACCAGTAATTTGAACCACAGCCGCAGCACCAATCCATAAATAAAACCGGAACGGCACACTCAGACTTTGTGGAGAGAGGACGCGCGTCAAAGCAAGCGAAACTAGGGCCAGGGGCCAAGCAAATAGGAATCTGACATAGGCCGCGCCGAACGAAGAGAGGTGACCTCGCAGCTCATGTTGCCGCGCGGTCCGCATTACCTGAGCTGCGGTGGCCCCAAGTGTTACGGGAATCCAAATCAGGCCACCTGAATCCATGAACGTTCTTTCCCTGACCGCTAACGGCCCTATCCACTCTGTTATGGAGTCTCGGTGTGCTCGGGGCCTTCCAGACGCTGCTGAAGTCTGTTCATACCGTGAAGCCAGCGATCAGGGTCCGCGGTCTTTCTTTCCATCCAAGTTTGGGCGATCGGGTCCGTGAGTACTAGGAACCGCTGCTCAAGGATCGCTTCCACCACCTGCTGGGCCACTTCTTCCGGTTCTTTAATCGGCCCCCCAGCCTGTGATGCCCACTCGCTATCGGCAGCGTCACCCAACATGGGTGTACGAACGGCTAGAGGCGCCAACAGCGAAACTCCAATACCGCGGTGCGCATAAGTGAATGCAAGCCATTCAGCTAGGCCCACGACGGCATGTTTGCTTACCGCATATGGAAGATTGCCATGAGAAGAGAGAATTCCAGCCATCGATGCGGTGTGGAGCAAGTACCCCTCGCCTCTGTCGAGCATTCCAGGAAGAACACCTTGAATAGCATGGACATGCGACATGAGGTTTACGTCCCATTGACGTTGCCACTCCTCAATGGGACTGTCGAAGACACCTGAACCCGAGCCGATTCCAGCGTTGTTGAACAGAAGATCAATAGGTCCGATCTGTCGCTCTACCTCAATGACCATTGAATCGATGGCTGCCTTATCTGCGAGATCGCATTCCACCGCAATGCCTTCTATGGAGTCGGCAACAAGTTGTGAGCCCTTAGCATCGATATCGACAACGGCTACCTTTGCCCCGGCATCCGAAAAAGCTTTAGCGCAGGCAGCACCGATACCGCTAGCGGCCCCGGTAATAACAGCGACCTTTCCCTCCAGTTTCATAGCCCCCCCAATGCTTAAACCTGCAACTGCGTCCCACAATGTGGACAATTAGCAATGCCATCCCTCATGTCATATTGCGATTCCTTGACAAGTAGAAAGCATCCCTCACACAAGATTTCATCCTCTTGCTTGCTGGGAATTCGGTCACCTTCAGCGGTAGTGATTACGCCTTCATCTTCGTCTTCGTCTTCGTCATCGTCATCGTCGGCAGATGACATCCGCTCCTTCAAGATTGTGTCTAAATCAGCTTCGACTTCATCATCGTCTTCCTCTTCGTCTTCATCATCTGAAGCTGGGCGAGCGCCAGCCGGGATCTCTCGATTCTCATCGTCATCATCATCGTCTGTAAGGTCATCACCCTCAAGATCGATTTCGATTTCCTCGCCCATCTCTTCATCGAGCAGATCAGGGTCAGCGTCGATTTCGTCAATTTCTTCTTCTACAGGTTCATCACTCATTTTGGCCTCGGGAGCTGCTAACTCAATTAGTCACACATGCTGCTCAGCGCGGAGGATACCCATAGATCGGCCGTTCGGTGTGAATGAAATAAGAAATCCCTAAAGATCTTGATTTTTTTTCGAAACCGATACAAGAGGACCTTGCTAGGAAGTTCCACTTCCTAAGCTGTTTTATGTGAGTTCTGAGGCTCGACCGACGCCAACTGCAGCACACCCTTTTCGGGTCGTATCAGACTTTGCTCCAGCCGGAGACCAACCCAATGCCGTCCAGTGCCTCGCTGATGGGGTCGAAGCTGGTCATCGTTTTCAGACGCTGCTTGGCATCACAGGATCAGGCAAAAGCGCAACAATCGCGTGGGCTATCGAGAAAGTTCAACGCCCAACTCTGGTGTTGGCACCTAATAAATCTCTCGCAGCACAGTTAGCTAACGAGTTCAGGGAATTTTTTCCGAATAATCGCGTTGAATACTTCGTCTCCTACTACGACTACTACCAACCAGAGGCCTACATGCCAGCCTCGGACACCTACATCGAGAAAGATTCTTCAATCAATGACGAAATTGATCGGCTTCGCCATTCCGCAACTGCGGCATTGCTGACGCGGCGAGACGTAATAGTCGTTGCGTCAGTTTCGGCTATCTATGGCCTTGGGCCTCCTGATGCCTATTTACAGCACATGCTGTATCTCAGGTTGGGGGAGACACATAATCAACGAGAGGTCCTCGGCCGCCTCATTGACATGCAGTATGAGCGAAACGACATGAACCTTGTCCGAGGAAAGTTCCGGGTAAAAGGAGACACCCTTGAAATTCATCCCGCCTATGAAGAGTTCGTTGTCAGAATCGAACTTTTTGGCGATGACGTCGAACGAATTACAAAGATTGATCCCGTCACCGGAGAACGACTAGCCGAACTGGAAGAAGTAACTGTCTTTCCAGCGAGCCACTATGTCACCGATGGCGCGACGATCCACAGAGCGATCACTGATATCGAGGCTGAACTGCAGCAACGGCTCGCATTTTTTGAATCCGAACAAAAACTTCTTGAGGCGCAGAGACTGCGCATGAGAACTGAATATGACCTTGAGATGCTGCAAGAAGTCGGATATTGCACAGGAATCGAAAATTATTCGATGCATCTCGATGGCCGAACTTTCGATGAACCGCCCTTTAGCCTTCTGGACTTTTTCCCCGACGATTATCTGCTGGTGGTTGACGAAAGCCATGTCGCAGTTCCTCAACTTCACGGGCAATTTGCGGGAGATCGATCTCGAAAGGACACGTTGGTTGAACATGGCTTCCGCCTGCCATCGGCGCGCGACAACCGGCCGCTGCGATTTGAAGAAGTAATGGAACGTCTCAACCAAGTGATTTTTTTATCTGCCACGCCGGGCGAGTACGAAATTGAAGTCAGTGACCAAGTTGTCGAGCAAATAATTAGACCAACAGGGTTGATTGACCCCGAGGTGATTGTGAAGCCTACGCGCGGGCAGATCGACGACTTAATCGAGCAAATTAACCACACTGTTGGTCGAGGGGATCGCGTACTTGTGACAACCCTTACGAAGAAGATGTCGGAGGACCTCACCGATTATTTGCTGGAGCTAGGAGTCAGGGTTCGCTATCTCCATAGTGAAATTGACACAATTGAAAGAATCGAAATTTTAAGAGATCTGCGCCTTGGCGAATTTGACGTACTGGTTGGAATAAATTTGTTGCGTGAGGGCTTGGATCTGCCTGAGGTTTCTCTTGTAGCCATCTTGGATGCAGACAAAGAAGGCTTTTTGCGAAGCCAAACCTCGCTTATCCAGACCATTGGTCGCGCAGCCAGAAACGTAGATGGCCAGGTGATCATGTATGCCGACAACATCACCGATTCAATGCGAGCGGCACTCAATGAAACTAATCGCCGCCGGGGTCTCCAACAGGCCTACAACGAGGAACATGGCATTGACCCCCAAACTATCCGTAAGGCCGTTACTGATATCTTGCTTGTGTTACGAGGGCAAGAAGAGGGTGCCCCAGTTCCAGAGAAGTTGTCGTCGAAACGAGTTCGTATTGATGAGCAAGCGCGTCGTGATTTGGCTGAGCTTCCAGAGGATGACCTGCATCGATTGATTCACTCTCTGGAACTTGAAATGGAAGAAGCCGCTGAAGACTTACGATTTGAATACGCGGCACGCTTACGCGACGAGATCCGGGAACTTCGTCGTGACCTTCGTGATGCGATGAACTGAAGGTGAACCAGGAACTATGGATCACCCAGTGCATTAGCAACTAGTTTGCCACTAGGGGTAGCGGCGGTAGCCAGCCGCGAATTCTTTACTAGGGGGTATTTAGATGCCACATGAAGTTCGCGGCGTCGTAGCTCGATCAAAAGGCGCTCCGGTGGCCGTCGAAACCATTCAGGTACCAGACCCTGGGCCCGGAGAAGTGGTAGTCGATGTTCAGGCATGCGGCGTATGTCACACCGACCTTCACTATCGCGAAGGCGCAATTAACGACGAATTTCCGTTTCTTCTCGGTCATGAGGCCGCAGGGACTGTAAGTCAAGTTGGGGCAGGTGTCTCCAACGTGAATGAAGGTGATTTCGTCATACTGAATTGGCGCGCTGTTTGCGGACAATGCCGAAGCTGCCTACGAGGCAGGCCTCAATACTGCTTTGAGACCCACAACGCGCACCAAAAAATGACGCTGGATGGAGTCGAGTTGACAGCCGCCCTCGGTATCGGCGCATTCGCCGAAAAAACGTTAGTGGCGGCAGGACAAGCAACGAAAGTGGATGATTCGGCCGAACCGGAAATAGCTGGCCTGATTGGTTGTGGGGTCATGGCGGGCTTAGGTGCGGCGATGAACACCGGGGGGGTTACACGTGGAGACAGCGTTGCTGTTTGGGGTTGCGGGGGAGTAGGTGATGCCGCAATCGAAGGTTCTCGCATAGCTGGAGCACACACGATCATCGCGATAGATCTAGATGACCGAAAACTTAAGTGGGCTAAAGATTTTGGCGCCACACACGTAATCAACTCCGCTGGTATGAGTACTGACCAAGTCGTCGAGGCAGTTCAGGTGCTGACGGGCGGTAACGGCGTAGACATCGCAATCGAAGCAGTAGGCTCACCTGCTGCCTATGAACAAGCATTTTACGCGAGAGACCTAGCGGGCACCGTAGTCCTCGTTGGCGTTCCCAACCCAGAAATGCGCATTGACCTACCCATGATTGAAGTCTTTGGGCGAGGTGGTTCCCTCAAAAGCTCATGGTATGGCGACTGCTTGCCGACCCGTGACTTTCCAATGCTCATCGATCTTCACCTTCAAGGGCGTTTGCAGCTGGATCGGTTCGTATCCGAGAAAATCGGCATTGAAGATGTTGAAGCGGCGTTCCACAAGATGGAGCAGGGAGAAGTTCTGCGCTCGGTAGTCATGATCTAAGCCTTTTAGCTAAGAGCGTCCTGTTTAGAGATATGGCCCGAGATAGGCTCCGGCACGATGGGAGATCGATTAATCGTTCGAGGCGCGAGGGAAAATAACCTGTGCGACGTTGACGTCGACCTACCGCGTGACAACTTGATCGTGTTCACGGGTCTATCGGGAAGCGGAAAGTCATCTCTCGCGTTTGACACCATCTACGCCGAAGGTCAGAGGCGATACGTCGAGTCGTTATCCGCCTACGCCCGACAATTTTTAGGGCAAATGGACAAACCCGATGTCGACTTCCTAGAGGGCCTCTCACCGGCGATTTCGATCGACCAAAAGAGCGCGAGCAGGAATCCTCGATCCACAGTCGGCACCATTACCGAGGTGTATGACTACCTTCGGCTTCTCTATGCCCGGATCGGAGTACAACATGACCCTGAAACAGGCGAAGTCGTCCAGCGTCAGACCTCGCAAGAGATCGTCGACAGAATACTCACGCTCGGTACGGAGAAGAGGTTCCAGGTCCTAGCGCCCATTGTTCGGGGAAGAAAAGGCGAGTACCACACTCTCCTAACCGACCTCGCGTCGCAAGGCTATGTGCGCGCTCGAGTCGACGGGGAAACAGTTGATCTTGGGGACAAGGAGATCCTCCCCGAAGAACGCCTAGATCGTTACGTCAACCACGACATTGAAGTCATTGTGGATCGCCTTGTGCTCAAAGAAGGAATTGAGCAACGGCTTACTGAGTCGATTGAAACAGCTTTAAATCTCGCTGACGGACATGTGTGGATAGAAGTCGTTCCCTCAGAAGGAGAAGGGGAGATCCATACATATAGCCAGCACCTCTTCTCGCCCGCCACGGGGCGTTCATTCGAAGATCTCGCCCCCCGAAACTTTTCCTTCAATTCACCGTATGGGGCATGTGCTACCTGCGATGGTTTGGGAACTCGCTTTGAGGTAGACCCAGAACTAATTGTTCCGAATACCGACCTAAGCATTGAAGAAGGTGCGATCGCTCCATTCGCAACTGGCGCAAGCCGTTGGTACGGGCGGTTGTTGCGTGCTACTGGGGAAGAATTTGATATTCCGATTGAAAAGCCGTGGTCGAAACTCACGGCCAAGCAACGCAAACTGATTCTCTACGGAAGTTCACAAAGCCGAACGTTTACAGTTCGCTACAGAAACCGATACGGCCGCAGTCGGAGCTACACCACTCATTGGGAAGGGGTCATCCCGACCCTTCAACGTCGTCACGCTGACACGGACAGCGATCATTCTCGGGATCGCATCGAGGGTTATATGCGAGAAGTGCCCTGCGCTGTCTGTGACGGAGCGCGATTGAATGAAGTTTCGCTCGCTGTGCGGGTGGCCGACCGCAATATTCATGAGCTTTGCTCAGTGTCCATCGGGGAGGCAGCCAAGGTTATTGATGGCCTGTCACTCAGCGATAGAGACATGATGATCGCAGCGCCCATTGTTAAAGAAATTGACGCTCGCCTCAACTTTTTGTTGGACGTTGGATTGGACTACCTCACCTTAAATCGATCTGCTGCAACTTTGGCGGGAGGTGAGGCTCAACGTATTCGTTTAGCTAGCCAAATAGGTAGTGGCTTAGAAGGAGTCTTATATGTATTGGACGAACCTTCGATAGGGCTTCACCAGCGGGACAACCGCCGTCTAATTGAAACCCTTCAAAACCTGCGTGATTTGGGCAACACGGTGCTGGTTGTGGAGCACGATGAGGAAACGATTCTTGAAGCTGACTGGGTAGTGGACATAGGTCCTGGTGCTGGAGAACACGGTGGAGAAATCATCTATAGCGGCCCTGTAAAGGGTCTGACAGCCGCAAAGGGGTCGATTACTGGTGACTACCTGCGAGGCGCTCGAAGTATAGAGACACCTGAAAAACGCCGAGAGCCGATTTCAAAGGTCCTCACAATAAAAGGGGCACGGGAAAATAACCTCCGTTCAATTGATGTCGAGATACCGCTCGGTTGTTTTGTAGCCGTAACGGGTGTATCGGGGTCGGGTAAAAGTACGTTGATCAACGAGATCCTCCGAAAGTCATTGATGCAACGTATCTACAAGTCGAAAGAGGTTCCCGGGTTACATACCTCGCTTGAAGGCTGGGAAGCCCTGGATAAGGTCATTGACATCGACCAATCACCGATAGGGCGAACTCCGCGCTCGAATCCTGCTACCTATACAGGCGCCTTTGACAGTATTCGCAAGCTTTTCGCAGCGACTAATGAGTCGAAAGTTCGTGGGTATTTACCTGGGCGGTTCAGTTTCAATGTCAAGGGTGGGCGTTGTGAAGCCTGCTCAGGAGACGGAACAATAAAGATCGAAATGCACTTTCTTCCGGATGTGTATGTTCCGTGCGAGATTTGTAAGGGGGCTCGATATAACCGCGAGACCTTAGAAGTGCGTTTTAAGGGCATGACCATCGCAGACGTGTTGAATATGCCGTGCGAGGAGGCTTTGGAGTTTTTCTCAGCGCAACCACCGATTGCCCGTCACATGCAAACTCTGGTTGACGTAGGGCTTGGATACATTCGACTTGGGCAGCCAGCTACGACACTGTCTGGCGGCGAAGCGCAACGCGTCAAACTCGCTAGCGAGCTAGCGAAGAGGCCTACCGGCCACACGATTTATATTCTGGATGAACCTACAACAGGGCTCCATTTTGAAGACATTCGACGGTTGCTTGCAGTTCTAAGTCGCTTAGTTGATCAAGGCAATACGGTGATCGTGATTGAACATAATCTTGACGTGATTAAGACCGCCGACTGGATCATCGACATGGGTCCCGAAGGTGGGAATGGTGGTGGTCTGGTAGTGGCTAGCGGTCCGCCTGAAAAAATTGCGAAAGTTTCGGCTAGTCACACAGGGCAATTCCTTGGTGCCGTCCTGTCAAACTGACGTCGTGTTCGCCCAATAGCATTTAGGTATGGCTCTGCGTCCCGAATCTGGTTCAGTACCCGATCAGCCCGGTAGCTATCAATTCAAGGATTCTGGCGGGCGCATTATTTATGTTGGCAAAGCCAAGAGCCTGCGGAACAGGCTGAACAGTTATTTTCAAGACGCCCGGAATCTGCACCCTCGCACTCTGCAAATGTTGGAATCGGCGGCATCAGTGGAGTGGATCGAGGTGGCAACTGAAGTAGACGCACTCATGCTTGAGTACAGCTTGATTCAGAGGCACCAGCCGAGGTTCAACGTTCGACTCCGAGATGACAAGTCTTATCCGTTTCTCTCCATCACTATGCGAGATGAATGGCCGCGTGCGACAGTTATGCGAGGTAAGAGAAAAAGAGGTAATCGGTATTTTGGGCCATTTGGGCATGCGCACGCGATTCGAGAAACTTTAGATCTGCTGCTGAGGACGTTCCCCATCCGTACATGTAGCGACAACAAGTTGGCTGAGCACCAGCGACTGGGGAGACCGTGTTTGTTGTTTCATATCGAACAATGTGCTGGCCCCTGTGTCGGGGAAATAACGTCCGAGGACTATGAAGGCCTAGTTCGTAAGCTCATCCGCTTCTTAGAGGGCGACACAGAGGACGTAGTCAAAGAACTCAACGCCCGGATGCGCGAGGCAAGTAATGCCACTGAATTTGAATTAGCAGCAAGGCTTCGTGACCGTCTATCGAGCGTTGAACGAGCTATCGAGAAGCGTCAGATAGCTGGTACCCGGAACGAAGATTTTGACGTGATTGGTCTCCACGACGATGAGCTAGAAGCGTCAGTGCAGGTCTTCTATGTGCGTAAAGGCCGCGTTATGGGTCAGCGGGGTTCGATTGTCGACAAAGTCGAAGACGTTACCCAGCCAGACTTGATTGCGAGAATTATCGAAGACTTGTACCACCAAGAAAATCCGATTGGTATGCCAAAGAATGTTTTCGTTCCTTCGTTACCTCACCGACAAGGACTCTACGAAGAGTGGCTTACCACGCAACGAGGTTCCCGCGTTGAAATACGGGTACCTATGCGTGGGGACAAGCGAGCGTTGCACGAAACCGCTACACGAAACGCAAAAGAGTCTTTTGCCCGTCACCGCCTAAAAAGAGGCACTGATCACAACAGTCGAGCGCGAGCGTTGCAAGAGCTGCAAGCCCACTTGAAGCTCCCCAATGCCCCCCTGCGGATTGAGTGTTATGACATGAGCCACCTCCAAGGAACTGACTACGTGGGCTCAATGGTGGTCCTGGAAGACGCCGTACCGCGTAAGAGTGAATATCGTCGCTTCAAAATCCGGGATGTCGCAGGAAACGACGACTTTGCGGCCATGGAGGAAGTGCTGTACCGACGATTCCGAAACCTTCTCGCGGAAAGGGAAGCGCCGGATGAAGTTCCCGGAAAGTTCGCCTATCCGCCGCAGCTTTTGGTTGTTGATGGCGGTAAGGGGCAGTTGGGTGTAGCAGTAAGAGTTCTAGAAACGCTCGGTTTGAGTGACGAAATACCGGTCGCTGCTCTCGCCAAGCAATTTGAGGAAGTATTTGTGCCGGGCCGTTCGACGCCGATTGAGTTGCCGCGAGGCTCCGAGGCTCTGTATCTTTTGCAACGCATTCGCGACGAAAGCCACCGCTTCGCGGTCAACTATCACCGTGTCCTTCGTAAAAAAAGAATGACTCGCAGCGTACTGGACGATATATCTGGGCTAGGAGACGTGCGTCGCAAACGTTTAATAAAGGAATTCGGGGGTGTGCGAAAGGTGCAACAAGCTTCACTCGATGAGCTCCTCGCCTTGAGGTGGTTACCTGATCCGGTGGCGCATGCCGTATACGACCGAACTCAGGGGAGCGCGTGATCCAAGATTCGTGGGAACAACACTCCCACTGGTGGCAGCGGGAGTTCACTCGGGGCGCTGATCCCGAATATGAGGAACAAATTCTTCCCTTATTGATGGACTTGGCGGTCGAAGGGGGCAGAGTCCTTGATGTTGGGTGCGGGGAAGGGCAAGTGTCGCGTTTGCTCTCATCTACCTCAACCAAGGTCTTTGGCATCGATCCAGCATGGAACCAGATCCGTGAGGCCGTACGACGCAGCACTCAAGAGGCATATAGCCAAGCTTCCGCAACGGCGCTCCCATTCGCAGCAGGAGTATTTGACACGGCAGTAGCGTGTCTTGTTTTTGAGCACATAACCGCCTTAAGGCAAGCAGTCGCTGAAGTCTCTCGGGTGCTGGCAAAAGGCGGAAAGTTTATTTTCATGTTGAATCACCCACTCCTGCAAACTCCTGGAAGCGGATGGGTCGACGATTATATTTCAGATCCACCGAGCCACTACTGGCGTGTTGGCCACTACCTCGTAGAACAGGAAACTCTTGAGGAAGTTCAACTCGGTGTGCACATCCCATTTGTGCACCGGCCTTTGAGTGAGTACGTCAACGCTCTCTCAGAGAACGATCTCCAGCTAGAACGCATGCTTGAACCGTCGCCGCCAGCAGGGTTTCTGGAACGAAATGACTCCTATCGGGCAGCCGCCCACATCCCCCGGCTGTTGGTGCTCATCTGCAGGAAGCGCTGATGTTCGCATTGAGGCGACCTAGGCTTTAACCATGCAGGACGGACCAAACTTCGTGGTAGTGGCCGGACTGTCTGGAGCCGGCCGTTCAACGGTAGCTGACACTCTTGAAGATTTGGGTTGGTTCGTCATCGACAACCTTCCATCCAGCTTGCTCTCATCAGCGGCTGAGATGCTCACCGCTGCGGACCCCCGAGTCCAGCGGCTGGCCTTAGTGGCTGGGTCACATCAGCACCAAGAAGATCTCTTGGACTTCTTGGCAGGTCTGAGCACGTCCCCAGCCCGAGTAAGTGTCGTTTTTTTGGATGCGCCCACAGACGTGCTTCTACGTCGCTACGACCAAACACGTCGGCGACACCCCCTTGCAACCAACAGCGAGTCCGTAGCTGAAGCGATCCAACGGGAACGTGAGCTTTTGGACCCGATCAAACAAAAAGCTGATCTGGTGATTGATACCGGTGATCTCATCGTGCATGAATTGAAATCTCGCGTAGTTGAAGCGTTCAGCGAAGCTGGTCGAAACCAACTAATGCAGACAACAGTCATGTCGTTTGGGTATAAACACGGCATCCCAATCGAAGCTGATCTAGTCATCGACTGTCGGTTTTTGGCTAACCCACATTGGCTGCCAGAGTTACGACCGCGGACAGGTTTGGACCAAGAAGTAAGAGATTATGTACTCGGAGAGTCATCAACCATCTTGTTCTTGGAGCGTCTTTTGCCGCTCCTTGACTTTTTGGTTCCTTCCTATGTCGAAGAAGGCAAGGCATACCTGACTATCGCCTTCGGGTGCACAGGAGGTCGTCACAGGAGTGTCGTGGTTGCCGAAGAAATAGGGCGTATTTTGACGGAGAATGGTTATGCGCCTCGCACCCGCCACCGCGACCTCGAATCAAAAGAAATATAGAAGTAGACCATCAA
>CENY01077940.1_pt1 | contig 54025 bp, 60 predicted proteins | sample 356181 | NCBI WGS metagenome assembly CENY01 (sample SAMEA2619840, study PRJEB7988) | marine metagenome | isolation source: saline water (ENVO:00002010), including
AATCTTTACCGCTAATGTATAGGCGACCTAGGTTATTAAGATCTGAAAACATTAGAGGGTAATTAGTATGCGATTTTTGTTCAGAGTGGCTATCCATAAATTGAGATGAAATGACTCGTATACGCTACTTAGACCGCAAATGAGGTTCCGCATCCGCACGATTTTTTAGCATTTGGATTGTTAAAAACAAAACCTTTACCGTTTAATCCTCCGGAGTAGTCCAATTCAGTCCCGGCGAGAAAGATATAGCTTTTTTTGTCAACAGCTAGGGTGACACCATTTTGTTCAATCACTTTATCGTCCGCTTGAGCATCAGTTGTTATGTCAAGAGCATATGTTAGCCCTGAACATCCTCCACCTTTAACGGCGACTCTTAATATGCCAGAGGATAACCCCTCGGCTTCCATGAAACTCCTAACGTGCTTAGCACCATTTTCGGTAATAGTTATTGTTAGCGGTTCTGTTATAGCTGACATAGTCACCTCTTATGAATATATCGTAAAAAGGATGAATTACTTAGTCAAGCTACCTTATTCACTTAGATTGACTAGGCTAAGTAAAAGAGACGGAAAGCTATATGGATTTTTTTAGGGATATAGATAAATAGTCTGAAAATCCCTGCAACTATAAAGGTGGCAGCGACACCAATGAGTGCGCCACCAATCACATCTGTCGGGTAATGTACTCCAGCATATATGCGTGCAAACCCCCATCCAAATGCAAGTACATAAAGTAATCCCCCCGTTTTTCGGTGTTTAAGTACTACACATGTCGCAATTGCAAAGCCTACTGCAGCTGCATTGGAAGGAAAAGAAGGATCGGTTGGTTCATAGAACAAAAGATTGAGTTCGTTTTCAACAAATGGACGTGCGCGATCTACCCTGACATTAATTATAGAGGTAATTAAGTTAGAAATTCCGATACTACCAGTTCCGATCAAGGTAATGGCCTGATTAAAATGTCGATCACGATCATTTCCCGAAAACCATAATGAGACCAGAATTAAACTACCTATCACGGGTATGGCATAGTCACTAACTATGATTCCCATTACGAAATCAATAATCGTAAATTCCCCGACCCATGAGTTTAAATAACGAACTACCGCACTTTCCATAAAGTCATATTCCTGTATGTGGCAAATAATAGGTAATAAATAGCCCTAAAAAATGTAGTTTCTCTAATCCAAGAAAGCCCAATAGGTGGCCATTTTTGCTTATTCCTATCCCATCCATGATTCGCACCCCAACGATGATTGGTTATCGATGCAATCGAGGTCATTAGGGCTATTGCTAAAAATGCGCTAATTGCAAACCAACGCGTTTGGACCACGCCATCAATCCCATCTCCTGTGTCAGGTACGTTTCGATCGGCACTGAGAAAAAACCAAAAAAATGCTATCGCTATAAGGAGAGATGCAATCAACTTAGTTGCAAATTGATTGTTACGAAAAACTACGAATCCCCAGAGCTGATTTTTAACGGCGGCAAATTGAAAAACCCCAATTGTGCTTACGAACACCCACAAGGTGTAGTCAAATTCAAATCCGGTCATTTGTCGTAAGTGTTTTTTCCTGGAGAAGCCACGGTCAAAGTATGCATATATTTGGCGTTTTCGCCACGGACTATTGGGAAATACAATTCTTGGAGCTTTTTAGTCACCGTCCCAACAGTACCATTCCCAACTACACGATGATCGACAGTCCCTACTCCCTGGATATGAGCAGCAGTACCAGATAGGAAAACTTCTTCAGCTGTGTAAAGCTCACTCCGATCAACAGGACGTTCCTCGATTTTCATACCAAGTTCATTCTTAGCAAGTTCGATCACCGTCTGCCTTGTTATTCCGGGGAGAACATTACTTTCTAAAGTCGGGGTAGCAATAGTGTCTCCATAGACAAAAAATATATTTTCTCCAGTTCCTTCGCTCACGTGCCCATCAGTATTGAGCATTATTGCCTCATCAAATCCTGTTGCTAAGGCATCAGTTTTTGCCAGAATCGAATTTAGGTAAAGACCATTTAATTTGAATCGTGGTGGAACCATAGTGTCGTCAATGCGTCGATATGACGCCACGCAGCAATTGATAGCACCATCAGTATCAATATAGTTCCCAAATGGAACCGCCAAGCAAAAAAAACCATCAGCTAGGGCTTTGAGATTAAGATTTGCAACTTTTTCTTCAGATTTATAAGCAACTGGACGAATATACAGATCTTCTTGATACCCTGAGCGCTCGACAACTTCAACTGTTATCTCACAAAGGTCCTGAGCGCTATAGGGTAGGTTAATCCAAAGCATTTTGCAGCCGCTTAGCAACCTTTCATAATGCTCCTTAAGCTTGTACAAATAAATTTTATTATCTTTGGAGTTCCAGTTTCCACGGATGCCTTCAAATGCTCCAGTACCATAATGAAGTGCATGCGTCATTATTCCAACTTTTGCTTCTTGTAAAGGAACATATTCACCATTAAGGAATGCTATGGGATTGGACATTTTTTTTCTTTCTTTGAAACTTGTACTGCAACCTTGGAATTATCGCTATCTATAACTTAGCGTGTCAAATTTTAACTCTTTATCCGAATTCAAGCATTTGTAATGACTACTGATGCTAATTGATTTTTTAATTTATTTGGAGATTTCATTAAAATCGATAGTGGTATCATTATTACGCAAACGAAAACTAATCCCCATACGGATAGGTAATATTCTCCTTGCAAATCAAAAATAACACCCATGAAAATAGGGCCAACTACTCCGGCTGCGACTGCTCCACCTTGTAGAACTCCTACAATAGATCCTAATGATCGTGTACCAAACATCATGCTGCCTAAAGTCCCACGCATTGGAATGATACTCCCAAAGCCTATGCCAAATAGGATGATAAACGGTGCAGTCATTAGGATTGAATTAACCGGTACCAACTGCAGGTAAGCGAATGAGATGCCCATAAATGCGGCAACTGTGGCTAATACAAGGCGATAATCTATTATATCGAGCATATAACCTGCTCCCAACCTTCCCAATCCGCTTAAGGTAAATACTAAGGTGAATATCACAGCTGAAGAGCTTGCTGTAAGCCCAACATCCTGCACGAAGTAAGGTATCAAATGTACTTGAAAGGCAGAATTTACCATGAACATTCCAGAGAGGTAGCCAGTAAACAACCAAAACTCAGGCGTGCGAGATGCACTTCTAAGATTCATGCCATTTTCACTAGTTGATATCGTACCGGCTACTTCATCAGTAGGCGTACTTTCGTCTATATCACCGTCTGGTAGTAAACCATATTTTTCTGGTCGTTCTCTTGCGACGGCACTTATTAATGTAAGGAAAAGGAGCACTATCACCCCATAGCCAATGATTATAGCGCGCCATCCATAGACTTCTTCTAAGGAGGTGTTGAGGATGACAAATGGCGATCCGAAAATTGGCCCCATGACTGCTATTCCAGTAGCAAGTCCTCGTTTTTTGCGAAACCACCTAGCTATTACAACTGGCCAGGTGACTGCGTGGCTCATACCTGAAGTACCTACTGATACGATGAAAATTGCTATATAGAAGCTTACAATCCCATTAATTAATCCTAGTGCTATAAGACCTAGCCCTGTTGTTATGGCACTCCAAAACAGCAATGTTTGGGGCTTAATTTTATCTAATAAAAAACCTACGATGGGGCTTATAATTCCCGATTCTAGCTGACGAAGAGACATAGCCCCGCTAATTACCGAGCGACTCCATCCAAAATGATTTTCTATAGGTAAAATAAATGCATTAAGTCCCTGGAAATAGGCTGCAGATAGAATGGAATTAGTAATCACACTTCCAGCAACGATATACCAGCCGAAGAATATTTTCGGACTAGGACGACTTTTTTGCATTATTTGTTCATATTCAATCTAAATTTTCTAGCGTAACTTCATATGTCATGTACATATTGTTTCTCGCTACGGTAATTATGATGGTGTCCCCAACACGATACTTCTGTAGAATTAAGCTAGCGAGATTGGTGGTTGAAGATAGTGGATGATTGTCGATCCTTACGATTACGTCGTTGGGTTTTAACCCAGATCTATCAGCAGGCCCATTCTCACTAACAGAGACAATTAAAACACCTTCATCTACAGGGAGCTTGAGTTCTGCAGCTGAAGCTGGAGTAACATCTCGGATTGTAATACCCATACGAGGCCTGATTACTCTTCCATTTTCGATCAATTGAGTAGAGATTGCAGAGGCGGTATCAATATTTATTGCAAAGCCAAGTCCATCTGCTTGCCCGCCTCGTATAATTGCAGTGTTAATACCGATTACTTCTCCATTTAGATTAAGCAATGGCCCCCCACTATTGCCAGGATTTATCACTGCGTCTGTTTGAATTAGATCGTAGAGTCTTGTGTACGTATCGATATCTAAAGAACGTTCTTTCGCGCTTACTACACCGACTGTGACGGAACCTTCAAACCCAAGAGGGCTACCAATAGTTATTACCCAATCTCCAATTCGCGTTTTGCTGGTGTTGCCAAATTTAGCTATTACGAGATTCTCAATTTCTTCAGGGTTTACCTTTAAGACGGCAAGATCAGTTTCAGGATCAGTACCAATTACTGTTGCGGTGATTCGCTGGCGATTTAATAAAGCAATTTCGATGCTGCGCGCGTTTTCGATAACATGATGGTTAGTTAATAGATAGCCTCGCTTGTCAAAAAAAACCCCTGAACCTTGAGATTGACGAATAGAGGATCGGCCAAAAATAGACGTTTGTTGTACATCCGTTATGACTTGCACTACAGAGGGCATTACTTTTTCGACTACAGATGCAATATCGGGTAATTGGATAGAAGGAATGGAGGGTTCATCTTCGACAACTTTTATGGAGTTATTTGCTGGGGTAGGCGTCGGGATTGGAGCTGGTGTGGACACGCCTTCACATGCGCACAAAAGAAGTATGGATAATAAAAAACAGAAAACGTATTTAGGCAATGAAACTACTCTTCATAAGTAAGGGTCCTAACATTACAGGACTTACATATAGTCTATATTAATTATGCAATTTTAAGAGATTTGAAATTGCTCTGGCTTGAATTTCGTGTAATTGTTTTATTCCTTCAGTTGCTAGATCGAGCATGTTATCAAGCATTTCGCGTGAAAATGGGGCCTCTTCCGCTGTCCCTTGTACCTCTACAAATTTTCCCGATTTTGTCATGACAACGTTTAAATCAACTGAAGCCTTGAAATCTTCCTCATAGCACAGATCGAGAATGGGTGCCCCATCTAGGATACCAACACTTGTAGCTGCAACAGCCTCCGTAATCGGGACATTGTGCAGTTTTTTCTCATGTACCAGAGAGAGAAGCGCTTGATAAAGAGCAACATATGCACCAGTAATTGATGCGGTACGAGTTCCTCCATCAGCTTGAAGAACATCGCAGTCAATATATATGGATCGTTCACCTAGTTTGTCTAAAGCACAGACTGAACGTAGGGATCTCCCAATAAGCCTTTGAATTTCATGCGTCCTTCCACTGGATAAACTTCGTTCCCGTGATGTTCGGGTATGGGTTGCTCTAGGCAGCATATTATACTCTGCTGTCACCCACCCTTGACCTTGTCCTCTGAGAAAAGGTGGGACTTTTTCTTCAATACTGGCAGCACAGATAACTTTAGTAAGTCCAGTTTCGATTAGCACGGAACCTTCGGGGTGACTTTGGATCCCCAGTGTTATCTGAGTCGGGCGAATTTGATTTGCATTTCTTCCATCTAATCTACTCAATTATGCACCTTATTTAAGTACCAAGTCTTACTGGATCAGTTTCCTGTTGAATAGTGCGGATAATCGACATTGCGGTTAACTTGCCAGTTTTAGGGTTTTCCCCCGGTATATTTTCTAAATGAACACGCATCAATCCGAATTCACCTTCAACTTCTATATCGTGGCAGTTTCTCTGCAATCCAGGGACAGCAATCATTTTTACTGTTGTATTTTCCGGCCCTACCCCCGCAAAGCTTACTGCAGCAGAAACATTTAGGTTGGCAGGAAAGCCTTGGCATGCTTCTCTGGCATTGCCTTCAAAGATTAACGTTTCCTCAGTCAACTCCCATAAATTGATGGAGTTGTTCGTTATATGCGGGGCGCCGTCTAGAGCTTCAGGTGCTTTACGTGATTCCATGATTACTTTATCTATTTTCCCTGTAGCTGCAGCTTTTATCCCATCCAATCCAATTATGGCACCAGATGGCATCAACAATCTGCAGTTAGTCTCACGAGCTAGATCTATTAGGTGGGCATTGGCAATCAAAGCTCCAACACTAATAATCATTACGCCTTTTTGTTTATCGAACACTTCTTTAACTAAGCTAGGTACTACCTCACTCCCAGCTGCTTCAACAATTAAATCAGCCTTGTCAATTAGTTCATCTAGAGATAGGAAAGGCGGAGGGACCTTCATGGTTTGAAGAAATGCGTTAGCATTAGCTTCAGATCTGCTGTTTACACCTGCAATAGTTACGTTGAGTATGCCCTCATTTGACGCGTTTAGAATAGCCCGACCGATTGCTCCACATCCGACTATACCAATCGAAAGAGTAGATCTTTCGTTATTGCTCATTACCTTCCCTTAGCCAATCAATATAGTCTGCCATGGCTTCTTTAGGCCCAAATTTATTAACAAATCCCAGTTCAGATTCAGCCCTAGACATATCGAGATAATTATTATTTTTGTACGCGGGGCTTTTACCGGGTTGAAGAGAGAGCTTTGCATTTGGCATTACTGAAAGCGCTGCATCAACTAACTGTTGATTAGTAACTGCAATGCCTGAACTAATGTTGTAAATTTTGTGCTCTAGTTTGTCTTTCAATACGATTAGTTTAATGCCTTCAGCGCAATCTTTAACGTAGCAAACATCCCCGGTATCTTCTGCAAAGGGCACCCCTCTAGAAAAATCAGGTTCGATATTTTTGTAAGCCGCATGTGCAAGCCTGCTAGGTAGATTCATCATTGAATGATAAAGCGGTCCCCATATTCCACCAATTCGCATCGCAATTACTTCAAGATCTGTTCTATCGGCGTAATGGAATGCGAGGATCTCCCAAGCTTTTTTAAATGTTTCAGTAGGATTTGCAGATTGCACTGGTAAATGGTCAGTTTCTTTGTAAGGTCCTTTAGGAAGGGAATGATAGGTTGCTATTGAGCTAGCCAGAGATAGTCTCTTCACCCCTGCGTTCCTTGATGCTTCCAGTACCCCAATTAGGCCGTTCATGTTGACTCTATAATCTTCATAAGCACTGAGAGCTGCCACTCCTGGAACGGCAAGATGCACAATATGTTCTACCTTGTGTTTCTTAGCAAGTTTTTCAATAATTTCTGGTTGAGAGACATCAGCTTTTTCAACAGTAACGCTTTTACCAAATTCATCTTTTATAAAACTTGGTTCACGCCAAGTTTGGTAATAAGTGATAACCACATCTTCGCCTGCATCAACTAATGCTCTTGTAGTGTGGAGCCCAATGAAGCCCATGCCTCCAGTGATCAATACAGTCATTTTGCCTCCCTCAATACAGTTAGAATCACGTTGGTATAATAAGAGTATCGCATTGTACTTGTTGCTACTAGTATTAGTATTCCTCTTTCGAGTTAAGCCAATCTAAATAATCTTGGATACCAGCATTAATGTCGAATTTTGGCTTCCAGTCAGTCTCACTAATAATTCTAGTGTTACTTAAATAGGCGTCAGGTCGGTAATTAGGTCCAGGTCCTGCTTGTAATTCGACATTAAAATTTGATTTTACTGAACTTACTGCATCAACCAATTCTTGTGCAGTAACGGTTGAATTACGGGATATGTTATAGGCAGAATGACTTAAATCAGGAGCCTTGGAAAGAGAGAGAATCGCGTCTGCTACATCTTTTACGTAGGTTAGATCGAACGTTGCGTTAGCATATGGGATTCCACCTCGAGCTATAGAAAAATCTGGTTGAATATTACGTACAGCAGCGTGGCATAACCGACTAGGAAGATTCAGCATTGAACGGTATGTTGGTCCGAACACTCCACTAATACGCATAGAGATAATACGCATTGAAGCACTGTTTTGATAATTGTTAGCAAAGTTATGAGCAAGTATCTCCCAAGCTTTTTTGAACGCCCCAGGCTGGACATTTCCCGTAAGTGAAATCGCAGTATCTTCGCTAAAAGGTCCTTGAGGCAATTCGGAAAATACTGCTCCATTTGAAGCCCAAAATAATTTTTTAACTCCACCCTTTAAAGCCCCATCGAAAAAATAGGAAAGTTTGTCCATATTGATACGGATATCTTCAGCAGGATCTGGTGAAGATTTACGATGGATGGCCAAATTTACGATCGTATCTATTTCATATTTTTGTACTAGTTCACATATCTGCCCAGGTTCACCTACATCACATCGGATAACTGGGAGGCCGTCATGGCATGCTTGGTTCAGAAAAGAAGGTGGTGTAGTGTTGTCATAAGATGTAACCACGATGGTTTCACCTGCATCCATAAATTTTCTCACTACGTGTCCACCTATGAAACCAAACCCTCCTGTGATCAAAGTTGTCATAAATTTATTGACTCCACTTTAGTAATACCGATGTCGATAGTGACATTATCGATCAAATGATTTTCTACGAAGCCAGTCTGGCTATCCACTTTCAAGTCGAGTAAATCACATAATGTTTCTTCTTTGAAATAATCTAGATGGTTTGTAAGAGCATCTAAAGCATCTGGAGGACTTGATTTTAGAGTACAAATTATCCGGTCCTCAATTTGAAGCCCTGCATTTTTACGCATGGTTTGGACTCTATGGATGATTTCACGCGTGAAGCCTTCATTCAATAAATTTTGAGTGATAGAAGTTTGAATCCCTATTAATAATCCTTCTGCAGAGGCTTCACTACTTGTTATGACATCATCTTTAGGCTCAAGTTCAATAAGTAAATCTTCAGCTAGCAGAACCGAGCCCTCAATAGTGATTTTGCCGTGTTTAGACAATTCGGTAACAATTGATGCTGCAGTTATATTATCAATACCTTTACGTACTTTATTTAGTTCTGAACCTAATTTTGGTCCTAGTACTGGCAGGTTAGGTCGTACTGTGTAATCACCAATATCCTCTGCCTCTACAATAGATATTTCTTTGATATTAAGTTCCTCGAGGATTTGATTTTTTATCAGAGGGATAAGTTCTAAATCTTCAGATCTAGGACGAATTAAAAGCGAAGCAAGAGGTTGCCTCACTTTAATTTTCCCTTTACTTCGAGCACTTCGCCCCAAACTTGCAATGCGCTTGGCAAGCCTTATTGCCTGAGAGAGCTTTGCGTTTATGAGACCTTCATCATAGGTAGGGAAATTAGACAGATGTACGCTTTTAGGTGAACTATGAGGTGCTAGATTATGGAATATTGCATCTGAAACGAATGGCGCTAACGGAGCAATCAGTTTACTTACGGTGAAGAGACAAGTGTAGAGGCTCACGTATGCCCATATTTTGTCTTCATCGTTTTCAGATCTCCAAAATCTACGACGACTTCGTCTTACATACCAATTTGATAACAGATCGACAAAATCTTGAATCTGACGCCCCGCAGCAGTTGGATTAATTTCGTCGAGATGGGCAGTAACTTGTTTTACTAGTTCGTTTAACTCAGAAATTATCCATTGATCAAGTTCATTTGGAGGTAAATTAGATAAATCTGGCCCACCGATTTCAGTCTTCCAAAACGAAGGGTACTTGTCAGCATCAAATTCATCGATGTTCGCGTAGGTGGTAAAAAAACTATAGGTATTCCATAGAGTTAGTAAGAATTGCCGTAAAGTTTCTTGGACAAGATCTTTTGAAAAGCGCCTAGCTTCTGAAGCAGGTGCAGCTGTGAAAAGATACCATCTGAGGGCATCAGCACCATGCTCAGTGACCACGTCCCATGGGTTTATTACATTTCCCTTAGACTTGGACATTTTTTCGCCTTTACCGTCAAGGATAAGGCCAAGAACCAAGCAGCTTTCAAATGATGGCTTATTAGCAACAAGTGTTGATAAAGCTAGAAGGCTATAAAACCAACCTCGCGTTTGATCAACTGCCTCGGTAATGTAATTCGCAGGGAAAAATGGGCTACTGATTAGATCATCTATATTATTTAGGGTTATGGGTTGCCCGCCAGGACCATTTAGTGTTGCCGGGTATTTCCATTGAGCGAACGGCATAGCGCCAGAGTCATACCAAGCATCTGCAACTTCCGGTATACGCTGCATTGTTGCACTGCATTGATCGCAATTAATTTCGATTTGATCAATAAATGGTTTGTGTAAATCTAAGTTTGAAAAATCTACAGTACTTTGATCAATGCATTTATTTTTTAGTTCCGCTTTGGATCCAATTACGGTCAAATGCTCGTTATTTTTACTACATCTCCATATAGGTATTGGAGTTCCCCAATAGCGCTCACGTGATACAGACCAATCAATGTTATTTCGTAACCATTCGCCAAACCTTCCTTCTTTAATATGATCAGGTACCCAGGTTATGGATTGATTACCTTTTACCATTTCATTTTTTTTAGATGTCGTTTGGATATACCATGAAGCTTTGGCGTAATAGAGCAGTGGGGTGCCGCATCTCCAGCAAAAAGGATAAGTATGTAGATAAGGAGAATCATCCTTAAAGAGCAATTCTCGATCCGAAAGATCCTTGATAATGTCGCGGTCAGCAATTTTAATGAATTTCCCGTGACCGGGGAAAGGAGACTGCAATATACCTTTCAAATCGACAGTATGTAACGTAGGGATTGCATGAGCCTTTCCCAACTCAGCATCATCCGCTCCATAAGCGACTGCAGTGTGTACGATGCCGGTACCATCATCAGTAGTGACGTATTCTGCTGGTAATACTCGATGAATATGATTTTCGGATTTATAGTTGTCGAATGGGGGTATATATTGAATCCCAACTAAGTCAGCCCCTGTTAATTCAAGAATTACACTCCATGTATCACCTAGAACTTTTGCTTTTAGATTAGAGGCAACAATTAGTAATTCTTTAGACTCCTTGTTTTCACAGAGTACATAATTCTGGCGAGGGCCAACTGCAAGTGCTGCATTTGCAGTTAATGTCCATGGTGTGGTAGTCCAAGCTATAAATGCAGGTTTTTGAATTGACCATTTACTGTCTTTAAATCCCAAGTTTTGAAGCGTAGAAGCCAAAGCCTTCTCATCTTGATTTACTGAAAGAGGGAATTTCACAAAAACACTTGGGTCGGGTGTATTGTCTTTGTAACCTAATGCAACTTCATGTGAACTTAAGCTAGTTACACAGCGTGGGCAGTGGGGAGTCACTTTGTACCCTTCATATACGAGTTCCTTTTCCCAAAGCCTCTTGAAAATTTCCCATGCAGTCTCTATATAAGAATTGTCATAAGTGACATAGGCATTCTCCATATCTAGCCAAACACCGACGCGTTCTGTCATGGATTCCCACTCTGAGACGTACCTAAATACGCTTTCTCGGCATTTTCGGTTAAATTCTTCGATCCCGTACTTTTCGATTTCTTGTTTTGACGAGAGTCCTAATTCTTTTTCAATTTCCAGCTCTACCGGGAGCCCATGAGTGTCCCAGCCTCCGCGTCTCAATGGTCTGTAACCCTGCATTGTTTTGAATCTTAAAATTACATCTTTGAACGAACGAGATAACACGTGATGAATACCAGGGCTGCCATTAGCAGTTGGAGGCCCTTCGTAGAACACAAAAACTGGAGAATCAGAACGTAAATTCTCAACTTCTTCAAAGATTTGATTGCTTCGCCAATATTGAAGTACTTCTTCTTCAAGCTGAGGGAAATTTATTTGGCTAGGTATTGAATTGTACCGTGATTGCTTATTAGCCATTTGGATGAGGTCCTTGGGTTAATGATTCCAGCCTTTGGGCTTCTTGTCGAATATGAGCAATACGAAAACGTATTAGTACGGTACACATTCCTAATTGTATTCCTATTAGCATTAGCCAGCGGAAGCTCTGCTCAATCATTTCAGAAAATCCAATAGATCCTCGTAGTAGCGGATCTTGCCAACTTGCAACTACCCCATGAAGCAAAACAAGGCCAACTAGCATCAGTACTGCTTGTGTACTAGATCGATCATCGGCTTCGACAATTCTACGAGCAAGCCAAATTACTAGAAATATCTCGCAAATGGAAATTAAGGCTGCCAGAAAAGTGAATAAGCTACTCCAACTGACGCTGACGGTGCTTTCGATTTCAAATATAGGGAATCGAGCAGCTTGAGTAAGAATAAAAAAAGACATGAAACTAATTCCTAGTTGACCCCCATTATTTGAAATAACTACGGAAATCACTAATACAATTAAGTAAATCAATACATATGCAATTAAGAATGCTATGGCAGTAACTACTGTTGCTTCGTCTCCTGTGAAAAATCCAGTTGCTAGTAATACGATAGCTCCTTGCCCCGCCGGGAGCCAGGTGATCATTGAGAGCGGTAGCCTGCGACGCAGTGCGAATGTTGAGCCTGCTACGGTAGCAATGAGTAGTAGGAAACTGGGTGGGGTTAGTGACCCGAAGGTACCAGGAAGGTCTAACGCTCTCCAAGGCCATGCTACTAGGGAAGAGAGTAAAAGTAGTATAAATGGCGTGGCAAGTGTAATTAGCAGCCGGTTCCTATCTGCGGGAAGAATTTGAGAGTCAAAAGCCGCGACCATTTGTTTAATCCTGTTGGCTGTTAGACGATGATCGAGTTTTACGACTTTTTGCAGAAGTGGTTTTTTTAGTATCTTCTGATGGCCGTATACTTATTCTACGTTGTATACCCTCTCCAGAACTGATTGTTTCTACTCCATCAAAGCCGCTAAGCGTAGCATGAATAACCCTGCGGTCACCAGCTGGCATTGGGTCTAAGGATATTTCTTCATTATTTTCCCGAACACGTCGTGCAGTTCGTTCAGCTAAAATTCTTAGTTCCCTATGACGTCGGTCTCGGTATCTTTCAACGTCGATAATTACACCTGCAGATCGATCATTATTTGAGTTAATAATCATATTTACAAGCATTTGAAGAGCTCTCAAAGTTTCGCCTTTTTTCCCAATAATGAGCCCTGCATCTTCACCCTGGATGTCAATAACAACACGGTCTCCGTCATCATTCCCGGAATAGCGGATAGTAGGAGATACTTCTACCTCTAGAAAAGAAAGCAGGTCACGTACCGTTTGGATCGCGCTGCCTGCTACCCCATTAGTTTGGGTGATCAAACTTACTTTTACCTTTGCGGGCTCTGAACCAATACCTAAGATACCGGTTTTTCCAGTGCTAATTACGTCGACTTCGATTTCGTCTCGGCCTACGCCGAGTTCTAGTGTCGCGAGCTCTATCGCTTCCTCTACCGTCTTCGCTGAGCGGACGAGGCTCTGGTCTTCCATTGCCTTCCTCCTTGTCATTTAAATATCCTCCAAGCGTAGGTCCTAGCTTTGGAGATGAATTTCCTTCAGGCGCTTCCGACTGAGGGCGTAATCCTCCCCAGCCTGTTACAAAATACTGCATTACTATACCGATAAGTGTTGATGCCACCCAATAGACTACTAGCCCTAGCGGGAAAAATAAGCTGAACATTCCGAACATTACAGGAAACATAAACAGCATCATTCGCTGTGTGCTTTGCTGCGTAGGGTCTGATGAGGCAACTTGACTCATTTTTTGTTGTACATACATACTGATACCCGAAAGCCCTACGAGCACAAACCCTAAAGTACTACCTGCACGCATAGGTTCAAGGGCTAAGTCCATTCCCAGGAATCCACGATTTACTGGAACAACTGAGTCTAATAGTGGGAGCCAAGAATAGAGTTTACTAGATAGACCAGCTAGGTTTTCTGGAGTAAAAGGTAAGACTCCATTGATTGCCCAAAATAATCCAATGAAAATGGGCATCTGAATTACGAGAGGACCTAGGCAGCCTACAGGGTTTACTCCTGTTTCTTTGTAAACTTTCATTACTTCTTGACCGCGTAGTTGAGGGTTTGACTTGTATTTTTCGTTGATTTCTTTAATACGTGGCTGAAGAGTTTGCATTCGTTTCATTTGCCGTAGCTGACGAACAACTAAAGGATAGGTAAGCGCTCGCACAATTACTGTAAACGCAATAATTGCTATCCCAAGATTTGCACCAAGTAAAACGTATAAGCCTAATAGGCTATTTGTCATAGGCTTCGTAATTAGTTCATTCCAAAGTATTCCTAGAAATTCCATCGCTACCTTACATCCTTGAGGTTACGTGCCCATGAAAGTTGCCGTGTTTTCATATCTACTGCGGAAATGGTTTCGTCTAATGAATGCACAAAAATTAGATTGTTATTTAAGGTTAGAGGAGCTCTGACGCTGTCTCCAACTCGACGATCCCATAAGCGTGATCCCGTTACTGTATCGAGGACAACCATCATTCCTGAATCGGTAGCAAAAATCAGTTTATCTTGATGGAGTACTGGGGCTGCAAGAATTGGTTCGACTTGAGGTTTATCGGGATAAACCCATTTTATGCGGCCATTGGATAAATCGTAGGCGTATATATTGCCATCCATATTAGGGATATAGAACGAATCCCCGTCTGTAACGCTTCCCGACCAAAACCAATTGTTTGCAGCGAATAATTTTTCTGGATTTCCAGTAAGAAGATTTATTGAGTAAAAAAATTGATCGAATGTTCCAAGGTAAAGATTATCATCGAGGATAGTGGGCGGAGATACGATTGCGCCACCTAGCTTACTCGGAGATATCCAATTATTTGAACAATCGGTAATTGATACAGAATGGACATAATGATTCAAGTCCCCAAAATAGGCTACACCATCCTGAATTACAGGGGTGGTCCATAATTGGCCGATGGGTTTTTCGTTTCTTGCAGGATAGCGGCAAATTTCAGAAAGAGTATTTTTATCAAGAACGTAAAGCCTACCCTCATTTGCATCTTCGGCTGCGGCAACAATCAGCTTATCCCCTTGGACAATTACTGAACCTGCTATGCCTTTGGTTAGGTCATTGCCTCCAATTTCAAAAGTACGTAAATCCCTGAAGTCATTATTATTTACTGAAATAACGAGGCCATTGTATGTCCCGAAAAAAATGCGATCATCATTAAGGGTTGGGGTGCCATAGATAGCTGGAAATCCTTGATTTTCTTGGGTTTGCGGCGTTTCAAAAGGCGCAATTCTAGCAACTCCCCCGTCTACAGAAAGTTGAATCAACTTTCCGTCCTTAGTTCCGATATAAGTTGAATTATCAGAAACTGCCACACCAGACCAACTTTGAGTTGCAGCATTACGATTTTGTCCAGTGCAGCCAATCAAAATTGGCGCTATTAATAAAATTAAGATTGCAGATGTTATCTTACTCTTGATATTCGGCTTATAAAATGCGATCAAACTCAACTACATTTCCTTACATAGGCTCGACGTTAGCAAGCCAGCACCATATTTAAATATTATCGCCCGCACTTCGCTTCTTGGGTACGGGGTCGTAGCCATGCTTCCCTAAAGGCTGGCAACGTAAAATCCGCTTAATTCCCATTAGGGTACCCATCACAACACCGTAATATTCTATCGCCTCTTTAGTATAGTTCGAGCATGACGGTGTGTAACGGCATTGCCCTGGCCAGTATGGAGACAGTATTTTTTGGTACAGGGTTATTACTGACACTAAGAACGTTTGCATTTCCCTAGTTTAAATTAGAACCTGCAGATTCGCGACTATCTGGTTGAAGTAGTTCTAATTTGCTGCATAGAGTTCGTGCGGCAAGGAGTAGCTCAGCATGTGAGGCATTGAGAGAAGGGTTCCTGGCAATAATTAATATATCTCTATTTTTATGTAACGGGAGTCTTTTAATGATATCTTTCAAAACTCTTCTGATTCGATTACGCCTGACAGAAGACGAGGAAACTTTTTTACTTACAATGAAACCAAACCTTGGTCGTTCACGTCCATTTGGAACTGCCCTAATTGCAAGGAAGGCATTTGCGCGAGACACGCCGCGATAGCGAATGTTTTCAAAATCACTTTTTAGACGCAAACGTTGCTCACGCGCGACGCGTTGAACGGACATTACCAATCCTTTTAGACTGAGAGTTTATGGCGACCTTTTAATCGACGGGCACTTAGTACTCTGCGTCCACCAGGAGTATGCATACGGTGCATAAAACCGTGACGCCTCTGGCGACGTCGTTTTTTAGGTTGCCAAGTACGCTTGGGCATAAGATCTCCAAAAGGAATGTAACCCTTGAATTTTACTTTTGGGCTTCAAGAGTGTCAAATAAGCGAGTAAGTCAAACCTCGCATAACGCTATTACGAGAAGAATTATTATGGTTTCGAGAGAGAAATTACGGGCTGATGAGCTGTTAATAAGTAAAGGTCTTTCATTTTCAAAAAAAGGAGCGCAGGCTTCAATTTTAGCCGGTGAGGTTTTTTGTAAATCAGGAAGAGTAGATAAGCCTGGACAAAAATTGGCTAAAGATGCTGACGTTTGGATAAAAGAGAAAAGAAAATTTGTGAGCCGAGGCGGCAACAAAATGGAGGGAGCAATTGAGGATTTTAATTTAGATGTTAGAGATATCAAATTTTTGGATTTAGGTGCTTCTACAGGTGGATTCACAGATTGCTTACTTCAACAGGGAGCATCCAAATCTTATGCAGTAGATGTTGGTCGAGCTCAGCTTGCAGAGAAATTACGTCATGATTCGAGGGTGTGGTTTAAGGAAGGACTTAATGCACGTTACACTTTCGATATTGATGAAGAAGTCGATATGATCGTGGCTGATGTATCATTTATCTCGTTAAAATTGATTTTACCTGCGTCTATTGCGCATCTTAAGAAGCAAGGGCAAATATTATGCCTGTTTAAGCCTCAATTTGAGGCTAATAAAACCCTAGTTGGACAGCAGGGTGTGATTAGAGACCCGAAGGTACATGCTCGAGTACTTGGTGATTTTTGCTTATGGGCCATTGAGAATGAACTGAAAATTGAAGGAATTAGGCCTTCAAGGCTAAAAGGTGGAAAGGGCAATCAAGAATTTTTTATTCTTTTTTCACGACTATAGAAATATATGTATATAGCTGATATTAAGATTACTTGGTTTTTATTTAAGTAGAATGATATATCTCAGATAGAGGATTCGTGGTTATCTATAGAAACTTCAACAACAGACAATCTGATTCACTGCATGAGGCATGCGGTGTTGCTGGAGTTTATTTGCCGTCGCCTTCTGGCTATGAAGCTGCAAATGTAGCGTTTCATGCACTGTTTGCCCTCCAACATCGAGGGCAAGAGAGTGCAGGAATTGCTGCTTCGGATGGAAGAAATATTCGTAATTTCACCAGTGAAGGTTTGGTTTCTAGTGCATTTAGGCAAGAGGATATAGAGCGTCTTCCCGGGCATATTGCTATTGGCCATACACGTTATTCGACTATGGGGTCCAGTAGTCTTTTGAATGCACAGCCAATCCTTTCAAAGACTCCTCAACTAGAGCTCGCTTTAGCCCACAATGGGAATGTTATTAATGCGGGGCCCATTAGAGAGCGACTTGAACTAGAGCATGGAGTGCAGTGCAGGACAGGTACGGATTCTGAGGTTATTGCACATTTGCTCGCATGGGCACCAGGCGAAAATTGGGCGGAAAAAATTGCTTATTTGATGAGGCATTTACAAGGTGCATACTCATTGACAGTTTCAACACCTGACACTCTCATAGGGATAAGGGACCCTCACGGATTACGCCCTCTTGCATTAGGAAAATTCGCTTCTGGCGGTTGGGTGATCGCTTCTGAGACTTGTGCATTGGATCATGTAGGCGCGCAATTTTTGCGTGAAATCGAACCTGGAGAATCAGTACTCATTGATAGGGAAGGCTTAAGAAGTATTCCGACGCCATTACCTGAAGCAAAAAAGGCTCACTGTGTTTTTGAGCATATCTACTTTGCGCGGCCCGATTCTATTTTGGATGGTGTACTTGCGCACAGTTCGCGTACTCGAATGGGACGAGAGTTAGCAAAGGAGCACCCTATTGATGCGGATGTTGTAATCGCTATTCCTGATTCTGCTAATTCTGCTGCAGTCGGATATGCACAAGAATCAGGGATACCATTCAGTTATGGGTTGATAAAAAATCGATACGTTGGACGGACATTTATCGAACCAGACCAAAGATTTCGTGATCTTGGAGTTAGAAACAAATTTAATCCACTTCCTGAAGTGCTATCAGGGAAAAAGGTAATCGTTGTCGATGATAGTATTGTCAGAGGTACTACGACCCCCACAATAGTGTCTTTGCTCAAAAGAGCAGGTGCTCTTGAAGTTCATATGCGAGTTTGCGCTCCACCAATTAATAATCCATGTTTTTTTGGCGTCGATATGGCTACAAAAACAGAGCTTATTGCCTCTGATAGGTCTATAGAAGAAATATGTGAGTTTATTGGAGCTGACTCATTGGGTTATTTGAGTTTAGAGGGGTTGCACAGTGCAATAAACAACCAGCCGAGTTCAGAGGGATTTTGTAATGCCTGCTTCACTGGGAATTACCCGATTCCCGTGCAATTGCAATTAGATAAACTTTCATTAGAAAGATCGCTCTCTCAATCTTTTGCTTCCAAAGATGAAGTTTGAGCCTTATCAATCAATGATGGTGTTTTACCACAAGAAAAATTATGCCTAGAGTAGATGTGATAATTCCAGTCTTAAACGAAGAGCATTCTCTTCCTAGATGCTTGGAGAGACTTATCGATTTTCTAGAGGGAAATTTACACTACGATTGGCGTATAGTCGTTGCAGATAATGGATCAACAGATCACACTTTTGAAGTTGCTCAGCGTTACGTTGAACGTTATGTGGACCACGTGGAGGTAATTTACTTAAGCCAAAGAGGTCGAGGTCGTGCTTTGAAAAAAGCTTGGTTGCAAAGTGATGCGCAAGTTGTTTCTTATATGGATGTAGATTTATCTACAGGGTTGGACGCGTTTCCGGCATTGATAGGAACTATACTCGATGGCGAAAGTGATATCGCTTGGGGTTCAAGGCTTTCATCAACTTCAAAGACTCGGCGATCGATTAATCGTGAAATCATTTCTAGGATGTACAATTTAATAATCCGAATGATTATGAGAATTCGCTTTAAGGACGCCCAATGCGGGTTTAAAGCCTTAAGCCATGATGCTGCTAAAGTGCTTCTTCCGCACATAAAAGATAATAATTGGTTTTTTGATACTGAATTATTGATTGTCGCAGAAAAAAATGGCTTCAAGGGAAGAGAAATTCCTGTTGAATGGACTGAAGACCCAGATTCTCGAGTAAAAATTGTAAAAACTGCTTTAGAAGACCTGAAAGGGCTCATGCGATTACGATTTGGTGGAATACCTAACGTTTTTGCTTCCGATTAATTATGCTATGGAAAAACTATGAATCAAAATTCTAGGAACCCTTCATTTGAAGTAAAACCTTCAGTTATCACTGGTGATACTGCTGATGTTTATTTGCATAGGACTCAACGGATTATGCGTAATGAAGGATTGAATCCTACTGTACTCATGGAATTTTCAGTTAGTGATAAGTCAATAATGTGTGGGTCTCTGGAGGTAAAAGCAATACTTAGTAAAGTTACCTCTGAAGGAAACAGAGAAGTATGGGCTTTGGAGGAAGGTGTTTCTGTTGAACCTAACGAAGTCTGCTTGCAAGTTCGAGCCCCATATTCATCTTTTGGACTATATGAAACTGCAATCTGTGGTACTCTTGCGCACCAAACTGGCTGGGCAACTGCTGCTCATGAAGTAGTCAGAGTGGCAAATGGAATACCTTTGATTTCAGTAGGAGCCCACAATGTCCATCCATCGGTGGCTGCTGTAATGGATTACGCTTCTGTAGTGGGTGGGTGCGCTTCTGGTTCCACAGTACTTGGGGCAAAACTAGCCAATACTCCTCAAATTGCTACTGTTTCTGGGGCATTGGTGCAGCTAATTGGAGAACCATTAAAAGCAGTTTTAGCGTTTGACAGAGCTTTTCCGCCAGACGTACAGCGAGTGGCATATGTTGATCCTCGTAAGGATGTGATTAATCAGGTTGTTACACTTGCAGCCGGAGCAAAAGAGAAGTTAAATAGCGTAAGAATTTCACGAACTCCTGGTGGTAAATTAATTAGTCCACATGATGTGCATTTAGTCCGTAAGCGGTTGAATGAAGTAGGGGCTAATCATGTTCAGATAGTGCTAAGTGGTAGGTTAACGCCTGATAGAATTCAGGATTTAGTCGATAACGAGGCCCCAGTTGATGTACTTCATGACACTAGCTATATTGCCTCTTCTCCTCCGGTTCCTTTTTTCCCTAACATTAGGGCAATTAGCGACAAAGAAGTCCCGCAAGAGATAGACCCACTACCACCTAATCCCCGCTTGTTTAGGCTACTTTAGGTATTCATTATTTGAATACCTAGTTCGAAGCCGTCGCTGCCTGCTATTGCTGCAGCACTCGTTACAGGTTTTTCAAAAACGTTGTATGAATCGCCTTCAATAATATAGCGAGCTGCTTCCTCAGCAGTGGAAGCATCAAATGAACAAATTTGCTTGTTGTTAATTTCATTAGCTTCATAAGTGGCCAAATATTGTGAGCTTCTAAATTGAAGTGCAACCTCTTTTACAATTAGTGCATCATGTCGCACTATTGCGAGCCAACCAGAATCTCCTAAATGTGGTACAGCCGCCACAATTCTTGGGGTTTTGTAATCATCCTTTTCATAGTCTAAAGCCATCAATGTAGTCGAAATAGCTTCTTTCAAAGGAACTCCTGCAAGAACCTTTTCGGCTATTGGATCCGTATGTGTGCCGTTTGTGGCAATTGCCCAACTTGCTGCAATCCTTATGGTGTTATAAGCAATATAAGGATTACGTTGGATATCTTTTTCAAAGCCTTCACGTGGAATGATTGAAATTATTCCATTGTTGATAACTGCTTTTCGGTTAGGAAATGACCTACTAGAAACCCTATAGATCACTGCATTTCTTCCTTCAGATGTTTTGCCTAACGCGACTATTCTGCCTACGTACATAGATTACTCCAATGGTAAATTTGGATTCGCATCGATATCGATGTTGTGTCTCACGCCTTGCATTAGCTTGTAATAAGCGACTGTAGCAATCATAGAACCATTATCTGTGCAAAGTTTTGGTGCCGGAATCAGGACGGGTGCCGGACATCTTTCTTTGCAGGCAATTCTAAGTGGGGTATTTGCTGATACACCCCCACCAAGGATTAATCCTTTAGCACCATATTTTTTAACTGCTGTAGCTGCTTTGTGCGAAATGACATCAACTACTGATTCTTGGAATGCTGCGGCAATTTCCGAGACTTTACTATAGTCATATGTTTCATTTGAATATGGATATAGACCATAATCTTCGGCTTTGTGCAGAACAGCAGTTTTAATACCAGAAAAACTGAAATCATAGGAATTATTCAGCCAAGCGCGTGGGAACTTAAATGTAGGATTTACGTTTTCAGAGATTTTTTGTATAGCTGGTCCACCCGGAAAACCAAGATGGAGGACGCGTGCAGCCTTATCAAAGGCTTCTCCTGCAGCATCGTCTCTGGTCCGCCCAATAAATTCATATTTGCCGTGATCTTCCATTAGTATTAAATCAGTATGTGCCCCCGAGGCAATTAAAGCGATTAAAGGGAAACCTGGTTCAGTTGCAGGATCGGGGTATTCCAACCACGCTGCATAGGTATGCCCTTCGAGGTGATGAATACCAATTAGAGGTAAATCACGGGAATAGGCTACGGCTTTAGCGGTATTGATTCCTACCATCAAAGCTCCAATTAAGCCAGGTCCTTGAGTTACGGCTACTGCGTCAATATCGTCAAGTGTTACTTGTGCTTGGCTAAGAGCTTTTTTTATTACTGGAGTAATTTCCAGAAGATGTTGACGTGAGGCAACCTCCGGCACAATACCTCCGTAGCGTGCATGGATATCAACCTGAGATGAAATGATGTCAGAAAGTGCTTCATGACCATCTTTCACAACGGCGGCTGCGGTTTCATCACAAGAACTTTCAATTCCTAAAATTAGCATAGATTCTGCACCCAAGTATTTTGTATCTATGCTACCATCGTGTGGTATGGATGCGGTATGCGTTAGTAAGATGCAAACTGTTAATAGAGGGAAATATGTTTGATCAAGTTGGCGTCGTCAGCGCGTTATTGCTGGCGGCGTTTTTGCTACTATCAGCTTTCTTTTCAGGATCAGAGGCGGCACTTTTATCTGTCCAGCGTGTCAGATTGGCTCATTTGATCAACCAAAAAATTGCTGGAGCAAGTCGAGTTGCTAAATTAATTGAGCATCCAGAAAAATTATTGCCACCCATTTTGCTAGGGAATAATTTTGTGAACACTGGTGCTGCTGCTATTGCAACGAGTATTGCAATAACGCTGATAGAAGATGAAGGCCTAGCGGTAACGGTAGCGACGGTGTCTGTTACGATTTTTTTGTTGATTATTGGTGAAACAGTTCCTAAAACAGTAGCTACAAAACATCCTGAAAGATTTTCAATTTACGTAGCAGCCCCTATCCAAGCATTGGCATGGGTATTACGACCCATCTCATATTTTCTTCAGGTAATAAGCTCAGCGACGGCATCTTTATTTGGAGGTGGCTCATCAGTAGGAGATATTACTGAAGATGAAATTAAAGCAATGGTTCAGGTAGGAAGCGAAAGCGGTGCAGTAGACCAAGGCGAAGCAGATATTATCCGTAGGGTTCTTGAGTTTGGTGACCGAAAAGTGAACGAGCTCATGACACCTCGGCCAGAGATTGTGACTGTAGTGGAAGGTGCTTCTGTCCAACAGTTTTTAGGAATTTATAACGAAAATTACCATACTCGATTTCCAGTAATTAGGGATAATTTAGATGATGTTATTGGATTTATTGCGGTCAAAGATGTTATGAGGCAACTTTCGAAGGGTAATGATTATGATGCTCTGATTACATCCTCTGTTCGGAAAGTAAGATTTGTGCCTGAAACGAAACGTGTTCAGGAATTATTTGATGAGATGCGTTCCTCAGGTGATCAGATGGTAATGATTGTTGATGAATTTGGGGGTATAGCAGGGTTAGTTACTTTAAAGAGATTGATTGAAGGAATGGTAGGAAGAGTTGGGGATAAAGAAGAAGGACAGATTTCTACAGAAATTAACCCTTTGGACGAGAATACTGTTGAATTAGATGCAGGTTTGTCAATTAGTGAAGCAAACGAACGACTAGGTTTAAATTTGCCTTTTGGAGAATATGAGACTGTAGCAGGATTTTTATTAGAACAATTAGGAAGAATCCCTACTCAAGATGTCGTTGTAGCTCATCAGAATTTTAGATGTGCAATTGTGGAAATGAAGGGATCTAGGATTTCTCGGGTCAGATTTACACGTGTAGTATCTGAAGAATGAGTAACTCTGATAGGCGCGTAACTAGGCAGATCGCTATGGGAATTAGGCAATCTGCCTTAAAATATAGTCAACTATTATCGAATAAAAAGCTCGTATTAGCTATTTCTGGAGGACCTGATTCTCTTGCAATGCTATTAGCAACACAGTATGTAGGTAGCAAGATCAGGCAGAAAGTTATTGCAGCCCATTTTTCGCATGGACTTCGTCCGATTGAGGATGAAATCGAGAAAAATTTGGTCAAAGATGTTGCAAAAATTTGCGGAGTAAGGTTTGTTTCGGGAGCAGACAATGTTGCTGCAAACGAGTCTGCTGCTAGAGAGGCGCGCTACAATTACCTATCAAAAGTAGCAATAGAGAATGACGCTATTGCTATTATGACTGCTCATACGCGAGACGACCAAGCAGAGACCGTGCTTCTTCGGTTAGCACGAGGCTCAGGGTTGAAAGGTATAAGCGCAATTCGAGAAATGTCCAGTCAGGTTTTTCTAGGCAATAAAATTTTTCTGCTAAGACCAATGTTAAAAGCCACAAGAGAACAAACAGAAGCTGCTTGCCTAGAGAATGAAATTGCTCCCGCTCGTGATAAGTCTAATGAATCCGTAAATTATTCAAGGAATAGAGTTCGATTAAATGTAATTCCGGAGCTTATAAAAATTAATAGCCAGGCTCAGGCAGCTTTAGTTTCGTTTGCAGAACGTGCAGCTAGTGACGACGAGTTTCTTGAGAATTTTGCCTTATCAGCTGTGACGGAATTTGAAATTCGAACTCCGTATAAAGTTGAGTGGGATAAGCGTCGTTTACGTGCATTACCTGAACCTTTACTTATACGTGTTTTAGAGAACTCTTGGCGATATCTCACTGGTGAAGGATCGACGCTTGGGTCAGAGAAAATCCGACAGATTATTAATGTAATTAAAACTTCAGGACATACTGACTTAGGTAAAAAAGGGCAACTAGTAAATGTAAAGGGGGATAAAGTAGCTATGATGGTTTCAGGAAAATAGGGTATTGCATTGTGCATTTAAGCAAAATAGTTAAATGCAAATAGGCATCTGGCTAGCTTTCTGGCTTCTCTTCGTAGTTTTGTTGTGATTGTTTCAAGTTAGCAAGAATTGCATTTTCTAATGGATTAGGTGTTCCTGTACCTCCAAACGTTGAATCTGGAGATCGGTTTATAGTGTGATCAATTTTTGATGGAACCTGATTATTTTCGGATATGTCTTGATTAAAGTAGTAGTTATAGAAAGACAAAATGAATGGATGGACTGAAAGCTCTGCCTCTTTAGTATGCAAAGCTTGGTTGATTGATTTTTCGTTAGAGTAAAAGCACAGCATATTTTCTGTATCAGGAATAACCCATCCCATTAGTAGGTAAAACCCAATTAGACCCGGCAGGCCTCCAAAAATCAAAGTGATAGCTATCACATCTAGCAAAAGCCAAGTAGACCAGCCAATAATTATTCCCGAAGCCATCAGCAAGATACTTCGGAATAACTTGGAATTGGATTTTGATACTCTAATAATTTCAGTACTAGTTATGTTGCCGACAGGCAAGCTAGTGATTGTCACAGCATCGTCAGTGTTGACCCGGTTGATTAAGCGTAAATTTGTAATTAACGTTGAATTGGGACCCGCTTCATTTGGATCGTTTATTATTCCTTTACGTGAATCGAATCCCGCCTGAAATTGTTCATGATTCAGCAACGAGGGATAAATAACTGCTTGGGAATTTGCTGAATCCATAGACGCTCACCTTTGGTGCTTATTAGATACTCTTATAGCCTAAATGCTATTCGCCTGAAAACTTCCGCATATTGTACTTCATGGCCTTCATTTTTGGCTTTAGATGCGGCATCGATCGCTCTGCGTTTTACAAATTGCTCAATTTTTTGCTGGTCGGACGATAATTGACTGACATGCGCTGAAAGTCCTTTGATTTTTTGATTGAGAGTATTCTCGATATCTACAAAATCGGTAGGGTTTTCCGTCCCCCAAAGTAAAGCATGTCCTGTTTTGTGCGGTTCTAAGTTGTTATTTCGATGTTGGGGGAAATGTAAAAAATCTCTCGCGAATGGGAAGCAGGCATCAAGTGCAATTTGACCAGAGATACGATGATCGCGATGACTATGTGAAAGGTGCCTGACTGGATCCATAGCTAAAACAATTTCTGGTTTCCATCTACGTATTTGCTCTACGATAAGCCCTAAGAAATCATGACTGTCAATCAGTTCTCCATCTCCATAATCTAAGAAACGAACTTCTTGGACTCCTAGCGTTTCCGCGGCCTTAAGTTGTTCTTGTCGTCTTATGCTAGCTAGCTTTTCGCTAGTCATTTGGGTGTCTGAGGAGCCTTTATTTCCATTGGTACAGACTACATAGAGAATGCTTGTTCCCTCTTGCGCCCATTTTGCAACCGTTCCTCCTACTCCAGATTCTCCATCATCTGGATGTGGGATTACTAGCATTGCGCGACTAGGTGTTTCTACTATATTCATTGCTCTTAATGTTATTCTGCTAATATCCTTCTGTCATTTAGTTTCTAGTATTTTCGGAGATTATTTTATGGTCAACTCACTTAGCTTATCTGCTTTTACTCCAGACCAGCTACAAATTTTTGCAAGAATAAAATATGGCAAAACAGCGTCTAAAGAAGAACTGAATGACCTGAACCGCTATTTGGGGCAACCTAATATTCTACCCGAGAGAGATTGTTTTTTTGTGCTGGATGAATCTGCCCCGGTAGGATATATGATTCTGATAAAAGAAGAAGAATTATCTAGATGCATACTTGAATATGGCGTAATTGATTCACCTAAGAAAATCGAGATAACCCATTTTCTGTTGAGAGAATCAATACGACTAACCCAGAGTTCCAATCTTAAAGTTACACATATAGACGTACCAGATTCAGGCTATTTCTTAAATGACTTGCATATTTCTCCTTTTTGGCAACACGCTAGAACGCATTTACATTTGACCAGTCTTTTTCTGCAACCCATATCTGTTGAGCTAAATAAGAATCTCAATATTCGTATTGCAGCCAGAAGTGATGTTGCATCAATCACTTCGTTACAGAATAGAGCGTTTTACGGAAGTTGGGGGTATTGCCCTAATGTTGAAATGGAAATTGAATACCGAATCTTCGACCTTCCACGGGAAGTACCGGATACGGTGTTAATATTAGAGCAGAATAATTTAGATGTTGGTTATTGTTGGACTCACGTTGACCCAGACAAAAATATTGGACATATAGGTATGGTTGGGGTATTGCCTGGCCATCAAGGCAAGGGATTTGGGAAGTTACTTACATCTATCGGAGTAAATTACTTAAGGGATTTTTCTCTAGATTCAATTGAAATTACGGTAGATAGCCAAAATTTCCCTGCTATACATGTTTATGAAAGCGTGGGATTTAAATTGAGCTGGCGATCATTTTGGTATCAACATGTTAGTGGGAGTTAAATTATCGAATCAAAAACGCTAATGCTGCTACAGCAAGTCCAATCCCTATAAGGTAAGAAAATTTAAACGGTTCCCCGAGAATAAGAAATCCTATAGAAGCAGCAATCACAAGGTTCATGGAAAAAATTGGTGCTACTACAGATGCGGGGCCAATATGCAACGCTCGATACAGCGAGAATATAGCCCCAGCTAGTACGAGAGAAGTAAGAACAAGAGCTCCGGTTGAATAGTTTACCCCAATACCTTTACTTGCTTTAGTACCCTCAATAAACCACCACGCAAAGCCTAAGAGTACTATGGAGGAATTGGTGACAATTAATGCGATAGCGGGATGAATTGATTTCAATGAGATTTTTAAGAAAGCTATAGCTATTCCGTATAAAGCAAGAGCTAAAAAAGACCAAACCAAGTAATTCATTACGAGATATTATCCAATTGAAACGAGAAGCAGGGTTGTTTGGCCGTAGCATACAGTCGATAAATTTCTGAGAGTTTTCTAGCGGAGTTTTCCCATGAAAACTCATAGGCACGTTTAAGGCTATTTCCCCCAAACTGCTCTGTAAGCGCAGGGTTGAAAAGAAGTTGTTCTAGTTTACTGCTCATTGCAGAAGTATCACCTGGCTTAACTTTATAGCCCGTTGACCCGTCTGCTATTACTGATTGCAGGCCACCAATATCAAAACAAATTACTGGAGTTTTACAGGCCATTGATTCAAGAGCTACTAACCCAAAAGTTTCATTTAATGATGGAATAACGCATACGTTTGCGGCTGTATAGTAACTGGGGAGTTCTACTTGAGGGACAGCAGGATGCCAAATGATTTTTTCTGATATCCCGAGTTCTAAAGCTCTATCCTTTAGCCATTCAAAGCTCGAATCATGGGTATCTCCTCCTACAAACAGTATTTTTACATGTTCAAGATTTCGGATTTGTGCTATTGCAGAAAGTAAAAGATCCGGGCCCTTAAAACGCTCTAAGCGTCCAACGAATAAAGCTATCTGGTCATTGAGGTTGAGACCTAAGTTAGCTCTAGCTTTAGCTCGGTCTCCTGGTTGGAATAATTGAAAATCCACGCCTAATGGCACAATATTCGTGAGATTAGGGTCTGTATCATAAATGGATTTTATTGAGTTAGATTCGTATTCTGAGAATGTGATTATTCCATTGGCAGACTCAGTAATATTTAACTCTATTTCCTTTCTGATTTCTTGCTCTGTTTGGCCACCAGAAAGTTCTTTTACAACTGCCGATGTATGGAAAGTAAACAAATGCGGAACGTTGATATATTTTGCTAAATCTTGGCCTGACCTAGCCGAAAGCCAATAATGACTATGTATTAGGTCATAAGATAATTCATTTTTGTAAATAAATTGCAGGAGATTGTCACTGAATTCATCTAAATGATGAGCAATACTATTTTTGCTTATTTCAGGATCCCCTGCAGGTAAATGAATAATGTTTGAATTATTCTCAAACTGAATAACTTCTGGTCCCCTTAAATGATGCGATCTTGTAAAGATATCTACAAGGATGCCGTAATTTGAGAGCAAAGGGGAAATTCTCTTCAAGAAAACATTCATTCCTCCAGCTGATCGCATACCAGGTGTCATCATCGGGCAACCATGTGTGGAAATGAATGCGACTCTCAAGCAATTGTTATTTGATAAATCTATGTTCATAGTAACTAAACTAGACTACGCGAGACGACTAGCTTATGTATATTTGAATCAATTGCACCTAAATGATACTTATATGCTTCAGGGCCGCGCAGTAAGTCAAAGTAAGCTAATTTAGACTCGATCGCATCTTTTATGCAGAATGCCTTTAGTACAAGACCCACAGATAAATTTGCATAACTACCGACATACCCACTGTTGTATACCAGTCGAGTGTTTTTGTAATCAAAGCACATCAACGCTGAAACAGGAGTTTCATTGAGTTCTAGAATAAATAGCTTCAAGAAATTAGAATCTTGCATTTTTACTGCAATAGATTGAAGAAAACTTTCTCTCTTGGGGATGAGGAAGTTTTTTTTATCTTCTTTACTCTCAGCCATCATGGACATGAATAGCTTTAAATCTTGCTGTAATGTAATAGCATTAGAGGTCCGGAGGTAAAGATCCCCTGCATTTTCCAGACGTCTAATTTTTCGACGCAATTCGTGTCTATCTTTTTTGTTGAGTAATCCAAGATATTCCTCCCAAGATGGAGGTAGCGATATCCCAGGAACCACGTCTTCGAATTCAATCGCAACATTATAGCCTTGTGCTAAGGCTGCAGAAGGAAGCAAAGAATATGTAGGAGACCATTCAGGTACAGAAACTAATTCAAGAGTATCCCAATCTATTGATTTAATAGTCTCAAATAAATGGGGATAGAAGTCATCATTATTAGTTATAAAATCATGGTAATCAAATAGATCAGTGTCTCCTATAAAGGTGAGCTTACGTTTATTCAGCGCTAATGGTGCGATCCCCAAGGAGCGTTTATCAGACAGGATATGTATTAATTGTAAAGTATAGTTATCGCCGTAGATGGACCACCAGGATTCCTGCCATTCGGGTGTCATAAATACGCTATTCCAATTTTGGAGTGATAAATGTTTACCCCAAATTGAACGACTTTCATCAAAAGATAATGTATTTCCTGAAATAGGTATCAATAGAGACCTCTTAAAGTAAGCTTAGGACTTCAGAGCGAGTACGACTGCTTGTTTCAAAAACCCCCCTTAGTGCAGAAGTCACAATTGAGGTTCCAGGTTTACGAACGCCGCGCATCGCCATGCATAGGTGCTCGGCTCTCATTACTACGGCAACCCCCTCGGGATTCACGACTTCCATTATAGAATCTGCTACTTGTGAGGTTAGACGTTCTTGGACCTGTGGCCGTTTTGCAAAAATATCTACCGCTCGGGCAAGTTTGCTAATACCGACTACTTTTCCACGTGGTATGTAAGCTACATGAGCAGTACCGAAAAAAGGCAATAAGTGATGCTCGCATAATGAGTAGAACGGCGCATCGCGCATAATAACCATTTCTTGATGGTCTTCTTCAAACTGCACCTGCAGTACTTCAAAAGGATCTATTTCGTACCCGCCAACAATTTCTCTGTACATTTGCGCGACTCTTTTGGGAGTATTGAGTAAACCGTCTCTTTCGGGGTTTTCCCCTATTGCAAGCAATAATTCACGTACTGCTTTTTCAACACGCGATGTATCTACAGCCATTTTTATCCTCTTTTATCAATCAATTTCATTACTTTAATTAAATCTGGTGCTGCTTCCTCTGGGGGACTTTCAGCAAGAGAATTTGCAATAGGAGGGTCTTTCAGTCCATTTCCTGTAATTATGCAGACCACAGTTTTTGAAGATATATTGAACCCTTTATGCACATGTTTTATTAACCCTGCAACAGAGGCAGCTGAAGCGGGCTCACAGAAAATCCCTTCTTCACGAGCCATACGTTTATAGGCATTTAGTATTTCATCGTCGCTTACAGCATCAATCTCTCCACCAGATTCATCTCGGGCAGATAGTGCTGTAGACCAACTTGCAGGATTACCAATGCGGATTGCGCTTGCAATAGTTTCAGGATTAGATACAGGTGAACCTTGGACAATAGGTGCCGCACCTGCTGCTTGAATGCCCATCATTTTAGGAGTAAAGGTAGATTTCCCAAGATTAAAATACTCTTTAAATCCTTTCCAATAAGCAGTAATGTTCCCCGCGTTTCCTACAGGTATGTATAAATAATTAGGAGCATCTCCAAGTTCATCAATTAACTCAAATGAAGCAGTTTTTTGGCCCTCTATTCTGTAAGGGTTGACGGAGTTTACTAATGTAAACCTAGATTGGTCTTCTCCTAATTTAATTGCGATATTTAGTGAGTCGTCGAAATTCCCATTGATGGAAATAATTCGTGCTCCATACGCTATAGCTTGGCTCATTTTACCAATAGCTATATTACCTTTGGGTACTAAAACTATTGTTTCTAGTCCTGCTGCAGCTCCATACGCAGCTGCAGATGCACTAGTATTTCCAGTTGATGCACAAAGTAGTCGTGGATTACCAGTTTCAAGTGATTTGGCAACTGCTATCACCATCCCTCTATCTTTGAACGAACCTGTAGGATTGCATCCCTCTAATTTGAAATATAAAGAGTCTATTCCGAGAGTCCTCCCGATTGATCGGGATTTCACTAATGGAGTATCACCTTCACCAATACTTAAATTTGAAACCTTGTTATTGATGGGGAGGTATTCACTATATTTATTTATTATTCCTTTACCCATTTGAGCTCCGAATCAATATTACTAGACTTTGTTGTCTTCAATACGTATAAAGCTACAAAGAGTTTCGATCACATCCAAATTTTTTAATTGTGTGATTGCAGCCTGCGCCGATTCCTCTTTACATAGGTGGGTAGTTATAACGATCTCTGCTAACAATTTTGATTTCCCCAAAACCTCTTTTTGACTGACGGTTGCAAGGTTCACGTTCATATCCCCAAGAACTCTGGAAATTTGGGCCATTACCCCAGGTAAATCTTTTGCTCGTAAGCGAAGATAATACCGTGTTTGTAAATCATCGAGTGAAGAAGGTTTATACCGTGTAGATATTTGTGGCATTAAATTACTGGTTTGATTTGAATTGGTACTTAGCGTTACATTAATTATGTCTCCAAGAATGGCAGAACTAGTTGGTCCAGGTCCTGCTCCAGGACCTTGAAACAATGCCCATTCAACAAGATCACCTTCGAGTTCAATTGCATTATCGACTCCATTAACTTTGGCTAAGGGGTGATCATTAGGGATTAAAGATGGATGAACGCGAGCCTGTAATGATTGGTCTTTTAATTTGCTAGTTGCGAGGAGTTTGATGGAATAGCCCAATTCCTTCGCGTAGAAGACATCTTCGGAGCTAATTGCTTCAATTCCTTCTCTATAAACATCAGAGTCTTTAACTTCAGATTGATATGCAAGTGAGCTTAGTATTGCTAATTTATATGCAGCATCATCTCCATTAATATCATTTGTAGGATCAGCTTCTGCAAATCCTAGTTTTTGCGCTTCTTTTAATGCTGCTTTAAACGAAACAGCCGAATCGGACATTCTTGAAAGAATGTAATTTGTGGTCCCATTTATTATTGCCTTAATGGTATGAATTTCATTAGCTGTTAAATGATGAGTTAAAGCTCCTATAATTGGTATCCCTCCACCCACAGAAGCTTCGTAGTTTAGTGAGATATTTTGCTGTTCGGCTTTTTGGCGAAGCGCGTTTCCATGCTTCGCCATCACTTCCTTATTAGCGGTAATAACATGTTTTTTTTCAGCGAGTGCTAGCTCAATGTAATTGAGGGCTGGTTGTTCACCTCCAATCATTTCTACCACAATGTCAACATCATCAGATTTGATGAGGGATTCTGCATTTTCAGTGAAAGATATACCTTTTTTTAGGTGTGGTCGCTCCTTTGATAAATCCCGTACTAGAACGCCTTTAATTTGTAAGGGGCGCCCAATTCGGCTAGTGATTAAAGCAGACTTATTCATAAGCTCATTAATTACACCGGTGCCTATTGTACCTGCACCCAATAAGCCGATACCTATTGGTTTCTGGCTACTCATAATCGCTTTCCATTTCGCGTAACACCCATTTGATGTCGTTGTTGTTAAATGTAAATTCTATTTCCTTTGTCTTTTGATCCATCCAAGACTGAAAATTGTTTTGAGCTAGTCGTGAGCGCATGTCTTCAGCAATTGTGCTATCGGTGGAGCTGTCGGTGATACGAAATATGATACTCCCTAAGCTAGTGGCAATCGGACCTTGTGTACGCTTAGTATTGTTATTGGAGCCAAAGAAATAAGGGTCCATTTCTAATAACGCACCTTTCGGAACCCACCCCACAACCCCGTTTTCGCCAGCAAATATGTTATCGATATTTAATTCCTTCGCTACGGTATTGAAATCTTCACCAGAAGATATACGGTCGTAGGCTATTTCAGCATTGAGGGAATTAGATGTAACTATCCACTCCACAAAGACTTGATCTGCTGTTTTTGAAGCGTTCGATAAAAATAAATCAAAATAAGAATCTTCTAGAAGCTGACCCTTTATCCAATTTTTATAAACCACACTACTTATGCCGATTGTTCCCACGAATTTTTCAAGAGCTTCTTGGCCATCGGCACTTAGTGAAGTCGGTCTATCCGATGGCTCAGTTGCTTTTTCGAACATAACGATTAACTGCTCGTCAACTTGCTCAGATTGGAAATCTATACCAAGGCTTGAAGCGTGTTTTTGTAATAAATCATTCTTAATGAGTGTATTTAGCGAAACATTAGGATTAAATTGTCCAGTTAAAAAACCTTCAAGCTTAGCTATAGGCGCGACATCTCTAAGCAGATATTCTTGACCGTTCAAATTCGCCACAACCTTGTTAGGAGGTTTTGCAAAATTGAAATACCATCCTGCTACAAGTAGAACCAATAGAGCTACACCAACTACAAGAGCACTCCCACGAAGGATTTTCTGATACCTGCGCTCATTAGCCCTGTTTTGGACGCTGTCCTGCAGAGCCGGGCGCGCGCTTCGGTGGCGTTCCGCACGGCGGCGCTGTCGCATTTATTCTTCCGGTTGCTCGTTTGCAGATTCTGTTTGTGAAGATACAGAAGTTTCGTCACTACTAACACTTACGGTATCAGCAGTTTCAAGAGATACCTCTGTGGTCTCTAGGGAGTTGGGAGCAGGAGCTTCCACTTCATTGACGGTACGAGAAGGAGAGTCATTATTGTTAGCATAGCTATTGAATCTGTTGTTGGAACCATCTCGTGGGGTAAATCTTCTATTTCGATCACCTCTGTCAGGCCTGCCGAGCTCGATCTGACTATGACCTCCAGTGTATGGAAGAAGAGCTAAAAATCGAGCGCGTTTAATTGCAACGGCTAGTTTGCGTTGATGCCGGGACCGAGTGCCCGTACGACGACGAGAATCAATTTTCCCCCACTCCGATACAAAACGACGAAGAATTGGAACGTCTTTGTAATCAGGCGACTTGTTTTCGGCGCTGAAATAGCAGACTTTTCTTCTAGGGAAAAATCTCCTTCCTCCAGTTCGCCGTCGTCGTGTACTCTGCATTCAGAAACTCCTTAATTTCTCACTAGAACGGAAGGTCCTCAGGTGAGCTGTTCTCATTACCATAAAACTCTTGTGCGGAAATGTTAGAACCATTCCCGTAGTCTTCAAAATTATCATTAGAACTGAGCCTGTCTAGGAATAGGACTCGATTCGCCACAATTTCATTACGAAAGCGCATTTGACCGTCATTACCTTGGAACGAATGACTTTGTAACCTACCTTCTACATACGCACGCCGTCCCTTGGCTAAGTACTGATTAACTTGCTCTGCCAAGTTATTCCAGGCAACGACAGTAAACCATTCTGTTTCCTGCTTTCGCTCCCCATCCTGTGCGTTGTAGGATCTGCTTGTTGCGATACGAAAAGAGGTCACTGGACTACCTGAAGGCGTGTAGCGCATTTCAGGATCAGTTCCTACATTCCCAATTATCATGATTTTGTTAAGTCCTACCAAAGAAGACTCCTAGTCCTCAGTCCGCACAAGCAAATGACGAATAACGTCATCAGCCAATTTCAAATTGTTTTCTAAGACCTTAGTACCATCATTTTCCATTCGGATATTAGTAAGGTGGTAGTTCGCCTCGGTATGGGAGCCTATTTTGTATGCAAGCTTTCGCTTACCCCAATTATTTTCACTGACAATCTCCCCTCCGTGATCATTAGCAATTTTTCGTACCCGCTCTATAACGGCGTCGACTCGCTCCTGATCAGCATCAGGGTCTATCATCAAAACTAATTCATACTGGCGCACTATTTCTCCTAAAATTTAAAACTTCAAATGGGTCAACCTATACGCAATTTAGAATTATAGCAGTGAATAGAAACCTACTCAAATATTCTCCAAATCTAAATAGTTCTAGTAGTCAATTCCCGGTACGGGGAAGCTCGCAGTTAACTGGCTTACCTCGTCTGCAATTATTTTTAACTGTTCCGGATCATCCTTTTCGTTTAATGTTTGTACTATTAACTGCGCGACTTTTTGAGATTCTTCTACGCCAAATCCCCTACTAGTTATGGCTGGTGTTCCAAGTCTTAAGCCACTCGTAATTCGTGGAGGCTGAGGGTCGTTTGGGATTGCATTTTTATTGGCTGTTATTCCAACTTTCCCTAGTGCATCTTCAGCTTCAGAACCAGTTAAATTAATTGGACGAAGGTCTACAAGCATCAAATGATTGTCTGTACCTCCAGACACAATACGCAGCCCGGAACCTTCGAGGGCGGATGCCATTGCTTGAGCATTTTCTACAATGCTTTCTCCGTATCTTTTGAAATCAGCTGAGAGCGCTTCGTTAAAGCATACCGCTTTGGCCGCGATTGCGTGCATTAAAGGTCCACCTTGTGCATAAGGGAATACAGCTCTATCTACATTTCGCTGATACTCTTCATCACATAGGATGAAGGCACCACGAGGGCCTCTGAGCGATTTATGTGTTGTACTTGTAACGATTGAGGCATAAGGCACAGGTGATGGATGGACTCCGGATGCTACAAGTCCAGAAATGTGGGCCATGTCAACCATAAGAATAGCGCCTACTTCATCTGAAATTTCTTTAAATTTCGCAAAATCAATCGTACGTGGGTAAGCGGTATAACCTGCGACTATAACTTTCGGCTTGGTTTGTTTTGCTAAAGCAGCGATCTCTTCGTAATCAAGTTGCTCTGTTTCCTGATTTAATCCATAGGCTACGAAGTTATATATTTTGGATGAAAAATTGACGGGACTTCCGTGTGTTAAGTGCCCACCTTGGTCAAGGCGAAGTCCCATGATTGTGTCACCGGGTTCACAAATTGCTGCATATGCTTCTAGATTGGCTGTAGCGCCACTGTGAGGTTGTACATTTGAATGCTGGGCTCCGAAAAGCTCCTTTGAACGTTCTATAGCGGATCCTTCAGCAATATCAACAAATTCGCATGAGCCATAATACCTTCGTCCTGGGTAGCCTTCTGCGTATTTGTTTGTCAGTGCAGATCCTTGGGCTTCAAGGACTGCTCGACTCGCGTAGTTTTCTGAGGCTATAAGTACAATGTTACGTCTTTGCCGATCAATTTCCTTTTCAATTGCATTAGCGATTAGGGGGTCTTGTTCTGCAAGGGAGCTCAATCTGTTCCTCCATTAATATTTGAGGGGAAATTTACTTTAAAGGATAGGGTTTTAGTAGTGTATTATGCAATTGTGCATCGTGCATAATATTCAATAAACACTTGGCTAGAACACGAATCACTGCGATAATGGTGGTTCCCATCTAGGATTGAGGAATTTTTAGGGGTCTTAAATTATGGCTTACCAGATTTATTTTGCTGATTTATCCGAAGAGAATAAAGCTCTGACTCTTACACTTTTACGATTGAAAGAAGAGGCAGGGACGATCGAAAGTGATGAGGCAAAGCTATTAGAAGAATTAAGAGGAAGTCCTACACCTTGGCCTCAAACTATTGTAGAGGAATCCACTACACGCAGTTACAATCGTGGCGGGCCCCGTCGGAATACTCGTCGGAATTCATCTTCTAGTCGTTCTTCTCGATCATCTACATCTGAGAACTAGTTACTGCATGGTTGTCGTCCAAAGACTTAGCCCAGTCTTGAAAACTGCGTAAATTTTCTAAAGTTTCGATTAATTTTTTTCCCCATGGGGCATATTGAGCAGTAGTACTTAACGTGACGAATTGATTGCCAACATCTATATTTTTGCCAAGATGCGATGCTAGAGCGTGACGCGCACCTCCAATTTCTTCATGCATTCTAATTTGTATATTGCTACCGTGTTGTTGAACTGCTTGAACATTCGCGATATCTGCTAAGAATTTAATTCGTGTGATGAAAAATAGATTATGCAATTCATCTGGGAATTCCTTGCCAAATCTTTCCATAATCTCCTGCTTGAGGTCGGTTAAATCTTCTAAAGCTCTAATATTTGCCAATTTTTGATAAATTCGCATTCGTGTAGACATATCTTCAATGTAGCTGCTTGGGATAGCGGAGATAAGTTCAAGATCAACGAGAGACTCTAGTTTAGTTGGGGTTATTGGCGACTCCGTGTTGATTTGAGCTTTCAGCGCAGCTACTGCTTCAGCTAGTAATTTTGTGTACATTTCGAAGCCGATTGCGTGAACATACCCACTTTGGTCTGCGCCTAATAAATTACCAGCTCCCCTGATCTCTAAATCCTTCATGGCAATTTTGAATCCAGCTCCTAGTTCATTTGCAGCTAATATCGTTTCAAGGCGCTTTTGGGCATTAGATGTGAGAGTCTTTCCATGCTCAACTAGTAAGTAGGCATAAGATCTTTCAGAGCGTCTACCAATCCTCCCTCTTAGTTGATAAAGCTGAGCAAGACCTAATCTATCGGCATTTTCTATTATCAACGTATTCGCATTGGGGATATCTAAGCCTGACTCAATGATTGTCGTGCATACTAATACATCAGCATAACCCTCACTAAAATCCTCCATCACTTGGGACAATTTAGTTTCTGGCATCTGCCCATGTGCTACTGCGACTTTGATATCAGGTAGTAATTGTTGAATTTCCGCTGCTACCGCATTGATACTCTGGACCCGGTTGTGCAAATAAAATACTTGTCCATTACGGTCAATTTCTCGTTGAATCGCTTCTTTTATCAATTCTGTAGATTTTTCTGCAAGAAAAGTTCGAACGGGTAGCCTTTCCTCAGGCGGAGTTTGGATAGTGGAGATATCTCTTATACCGGCTAAAGCCATATTTAAAGTTCTTGGGATAGGCGTTGCACTTAAGGAAAGGACATCTACTTCTTCCCGCAATGACTTCAAGCGTTCTTTATCATTTACACCAAATCTATGTTCTTCATCAATTACTACTATGCCAAGATTTTTAAATGAAACATCGGGCTGTACTAAGCGATGGGTTCCTACGATGATGTCAATTTTGCCTTCGTATAGTCTTTGCAAAATCCCCTTTTGCTCTTTAGTCGTTTTGAACCTACTAAGCAATTCAATATTCACTGGAAACGGGGCTAATCTTTCACTGATTGTCTGAAAATGTTGCGCAGCGAGCACTGTCGTTGGAACTAAAATTGCGGCTTGCTTTTGACTTAGTACAGATTTGAAGACTGCCCTCAATGCTACTTCTGTTTTCCCATAACCAACATCTCCACAAATTAGCCGATCCATTGGGCGAGGCTGTTGCATATCATACTTGACTTCATTTATGGCAGATTCCTGGTCAGGAGTTTCGATAAATGGAAACGAATCTTCCATTTCACTTTGCCATATTGAGTCAGGTTCATGTGAAAATCCTTTGACAGAGTCTCTTTGCGCATAAAGATTGAGAAGATCAAAGGCTAATTTTTTTGTGGATTCTCGTGCCCTCGCGATACTGCGGGCCCATTCTTGGGTACCGAGCCTGGTTGGGCTTGGGGGTGTATCAGACCCTCCTGAGTATGGGGTAATTCTTGATAATTGCTCCATGGGTATATAAAGCCGATCGTTTTCGGCATATTCAAGTACTAGATATTCCTTTGGGTTGTCTTCGGATTTGATTATCGTGCCAATAAATTTTCCGATTCCGTGATCTGCATGCACAACCAATTCCCCGTGAATTAATTCTTCTATGGAAGTTGCCCTAAATTTGGAGACATGCCTTCTAGGCTTTGGAATAAATTGCTTTTTACTACCAAAAAGCTCGCTGTCAGTTAATATCGTCAATATAGTTTTAGAGTTTTCAGTATCTTTAACAATAAAACCTGCCGATACAGGCAGCACTGTTGTAAGAGGCGTAACATTGGAATTTTCACTACTAAACGATTCAGTTTCAGACACACCAATCTCTTGCTCTGTAAGTATTTCCTTGAGGCGTTGAGCATGCAGTGTTGAGAAGATAATTTTACCCATATTCCTTGCTTTAATATCGCCGATCATTTGATCAATTGCACCGTGATAGCTTGGAGCCGGGGCAAATGGCATATTTACGTTATTGAAACCATTCGATGGAAGGGTATACCGCGATAAAGAAATATAGCTAGGAGAGTGTATTAATTGATTTCGAATTTCCCTCCATCGTTTGAGTATTGAGGGGAAATTGATTGGTATTTCAGCACGAGCCTCTTTTTGCTGGCGAATATGCGTTTCTCTATCTTCTAGCTGACTTGCTTGCTCCTCTATTTCGGAGAATTCGTTAGTGATTATCATTGTGTTTTTAGGTAAATGATCTAGCAAAGTATGACGCAGGAAAAATCCTGAGTACATTGCGGTATTTTCTGCTTGGAGCCCGGAGATAAGATTGGCTATTTCATCATGAATCCTATTTTTTTCGACAAGATCCATTTTCGAAAAATCCAAACTATTTAACGACTGGGTAACTAACTCAGGGTTTAGCAATTGAGGAAGGATTTCTTTTGCTGGATAGATAGTTAATGAATCCGTTACCTGAATAGACCTTTGGGTTAACGGATCGAACGAACATATCTTATCTATTACATCCCCCCAAAGATCTATTCGTAGTGGAGTATCATGAGCGGTAGAAAATATATCAATTATTCCGCCGCGTTTTGCCGTGGTACCTAGTCTTTCTACATTCGATTCAACTGCGTAACCCAAATCAGTCCAGTTCCTGAGTAGAGAATCATAGGAAATTTTATCTCCTTCGTGGAGGGAATGGGCGTGTTTAGCGAAAATTTCAGGACCTATAGTTTTCTGGAGTAATCCCATTACAGAAGTAACGATGATCGGCGGGTATCGCTTCATGGAGTAGAGGGAGCCAAGTGCAATGAGACGTTCATGCGCAGTTCCTGATTCAATAGAAAGCCTTTCGAAAGATAGAATTTCTGATTCAGGGAAATGAAAAGCTCTATTATTTAATTCAGACAGGTAACTATGGAGGCTTTGACATAAATTACGTGCCACATCTGCGGTGGGGCATAAGACTAATAATGGTTGATTCCTATCTTTTTGGATTCGGGAAATCAACACTGCTTTAGAAGAATCAGGCATATTGCCGGCGTGGATTGAGGAATGACCAATATGCTTCTGAAGGAGTTGATATTGTTCAGTATCGTTAAAAAGATCTAGCAATTCAGGCGGGTTCATGAATAGTCCACACAAAACAAGGCGCTCCTTGGTAAAAGGGCACCGTATTGATTCATATTCTATCAGGTATAGGAGTATTAGAGAATTAATTATTTGATGGGATACAATGAAGAGAGTCGTGGAGTGCGTGATAATTACGGAGATTTAATATTGTCGCTTGGAAACAGAAATATAGCTTTTAAAAGAATTGTGGTTAAAGCCGGAACCAATGTTCTGACACAGGGTGGAACGACTTTGAATCGTTCTGTGATGGAGTCGCTTGCCTCTCAAATTGCTACAGTTTGGAATAAAGGCGCTGAAGTTTTACTGGTAACATCCGGAGCTATTGCTGCAGGTCGTGAAGTCGCGCCTAGTATTTCAAGTGGTGAAAGTATTGCTACGAGCCAGATGCTTGCGGCCATTGGGCAGAGCAGACTAATGCATGCTTATCAGGAAATATTTTCAAAGCAAAATATAATTGTTGCCCAAGCTCTGCTTACTGCTTCCGATGTGAATGACCAATTTGGATATAAGAATGTGCGCAGTACTTTGATGGGGTTGCTAGAACGGAAAATTCTTCCAATCGTCAATGAAAATGACGTTGTAGATACAGCAGAGATAAATAACCAAAGATTTGGGGATAACGATGTTTTATCCGCTATTGTTGCTAAAATTGTTGGAGCGGACCTTCTATTATTATTAACGGATACGGACGGTCTTTTTACCTCTGATCCTAAACGCGATAATCAGGCAACATTAATTAAGAGAGTGGAAACTATCGATCAGTCAATTCTTGCCCTTGCAGAAGCGCATACGAGTAAAGCGAGTCGAGGTGGCATGTTATCTAAATTAGAGTCTGCTCGATATGCTACGAACGCTGGTGTTACAGTGATTTTTGCCCCAGGTAGTCAATTGAACGTGATTGAAGAAGCATCCACAGGATCCCAAGTGGGTACGTTATTCCCTGCTAAGGTAAGCAAGGATGGTGAAAATGAGTAGTTCAACCAATATTACTGAACTGATTCAAAAAGCTGAAAAAGCAAGGAGTGCATCCAGAGAGTTACGCACTCTTCCGGGCGAAATGAAAAATGCTGCATTAACTGCTATTGCAGAAGCTATTGAGAATAATCATCAAGCAATAATTGAAGCAAACAATTTAGATATGGAATCTGGCCGGGAAGAAGGACTTGATGAGTCAGTTTTGGGCAGGCTTCTTCTCAACGAATCTAGGTTAAGCGGAATGTCGAATGACCTAAGATCTGTTGCAGATTTACCGGATCCTGTAGGCGAGCAATTTGATTTGAGGACATTAAGTAACGGCATACAAATAGAGAAGCGTAGAGTCCCTTTAGGGGTTATTGGGTGTGTTTATGAAAGTAGACCTAACGTTACTTCAGATATTGTTGCTTTGTGCTTGAAATCAGGTAATACGGTAGTTTTGCGTGGAGGAAAAGAAGCAAAAAACTCTAATTTGGCATTGATATTATTAATCCGAGAAGCTATTGAAAAAGTTGGTATCTCCCCTGATGTTGTGCAATTCATAGATGATCCGGATCGGTCTATCGTAGACCAAATGATAAAAGCGAATGATTATATTGACTTGTTTATTCCTCGTGGTGGGGCCTCATTAATTCAGCATGTAAGAGATCACGCTACAGTTCCTTCGATAACTGGAGGTATCGGAGTGGTACATATATATGTCGACGCCTCTGCAGACGCAAAGATGGCATTAGGTATTGTGCATAATGCTAAGACCCAACGCCCTGATGTTTGTAATGCCCTAGATACTCTTTTAGTGCACTCAGAAGCTGCACAAGAATTACTTCCATCTTTAATGTCTACGATGAAAAATTCTGGAGTTGAGGTGAGATGCGACCATAGATCGTTATCTTTATTAAGATCTATGGGTGATTTTGAGTTTTTGAATGCAGCATCTAATGACGATTTTGGACAAGAATTTCTTTCGCTTATTATGTCAATTAAAATCGTGGATAACATTGAAGACGCGATTAGTCATATACATGAATTTGGATCAGGGCATACCGAGGCAATTATTACAGAAGATCCTCAGTCTGCGTCCCAATTTCTTGACGAAGTAGAGGCTTCGGTGGTTTTAGTTAACGCAAGTACTAGATTTAATGATGGCGGCCAACTTGGATTAGGTGCCGAGGTGGCGATAAGTACGAATAAATTGCATGCCCGAGGTCCGATGGGTCTAAGAGAGCTTACAAGTTATAAGTGGATTGCGGTGGGCCAGGGTCAAATTCGGTAGTTGAAGTATATAGTTTAATGGCGGGGGAAAATAATGTTACGATTTGAGCGTGAGTGTAGAACCCCTAATTCGGAAGCCTATACTATTTTTGATGATGGTCAGCCTCAGGGAAGGTTTGATGTCCATTTTGCAGGAACTCTGATCCATGCCACATTATGTGTGTCAGAACGATTTACGACAGACGAGATCCAAGACTTAATTGAAGATATTAATGATGAGATTTTAGATGTAATTGGTCTGGCCCGTGACGATTTTGTAGTTCATGTACATCAGGGACGTGAAGTAGGGGTTTTTTCAAATAGTGAATATTCTGAAGATGACCAAATTAACTCTGAAAATTGATCACTGGTGATTATTGATTTCCATACCCATCTTTTACCTCCGTCATTTATGAATCAGGATTTTGACGCTGCGCGAAAAGATAAAACCTTTGCCTCAATGTTTAAGCATAAAATGACGGATTTACCTTCTATTGAGGATTTTATCGTTGCCATGGATCAGGATGAAATTGATGCCTCGGTGGCAATGGGATATGGATGGTGTGAGTATGAGATTGCAAAAATAGCGAATGATTTTATCTTGGACGCTGCAAAAAAATATCCAGAGAGAATTATTCCCTTTTGTTCTATTCATCCCGGTTGGGGCGACTACGCCATTTATGAGATTGAAAGATGTGTTTCGTTAGGTGCGAGAGGGATAGGTGAACTACACCCTACTCCACAAGCCATTGATTTATCGAATGATGAGAATATCGCTTCGATAATTGATATTGCCTGTCAAAATGATATGCCCATTGTAGTGCACGGATCCGAACCTGTAGGGCATCGTTACCCAGGTAAAGGATCTACAATTCCCCAGCAATTGGCATCATTTGCTACACGTTTTCCAGATGCATTATTAGTTTTTGCACATTGGGGAGGAGGTTTACCTTTTTATGCATTAATGCCGGAAGTAAATAAAATTCTCACCAATGTTTTTTTTGATACCGCTGCTACACCGTTTCTATATAAGAAAGAAATATTTAATGTCATGGAACAGATCATTGGAGCTGAGAAAATCTTGTTCGCTTCCGATTACCCTCTTTTGCGTGCTGCTCGCGTTAAGAATCAGGTTTTAGAAGCAGTGGGTACTGATAGTGCAGGGCTAATAATGGGAGAAAATGCAAATAAATTAATGTTCTAGGTACACTAGATTAATCCTATCAGCCCTCCAAGTATGAGGATAATTCCGGAAATTATTAGGAATAAACTGAATTTGATTTGCTTAGCAACAGAGAGCAACAAATGGATAGTTAAAATCCCTACAAGAAAGGCAATGATTGATCCTAAAAATACTTCTAGTTGAAACGAAAATTCTCTCGTTATTAATATAAGTAGCACTCCTCCTAGGCTTGCAGGGACGCTCATAAGGAAGCTTAGGTAAAGAGCATTTTCATTATCGTATTTCCTGAGTAATAAGAATGAAATTGTCAGACCGGATCTACTCAAACCTGGCAAGATTGATAGTCCTTGGACAAGACCAACGAGCATTGAATCAAGTCGATTAATTGAATCAAATTTCTTAGGAGTAAGCAGATTACCTCTATTGATTTGAGTTAATCCATTAAGTACTACTAACGCCCCAATTAGAATCATTATCAGCGAGCCACTTAACGCAGATACTGCGTGAAGTCCAAGTATTAGAGGAATCCCTGTAACCGCAGTTCCAATAGATGAAAGTATTAGGAAACTGGCTAGAGAAACAGAGTCTCTATTCCCAGAATTACGATTTTTTATTATTGCTAAAAATTCTTTTTTAAAATACACCAAAGCAGATGCAGCGGTACCAATATGTAGCCATAGTGCTAATTCGATCGCGTCCTCGAAATCACGATTCAGCGCTACGGTGCTTACTAGTGAGACTAGCCCTTCTGAGCTTATAGGTACCCATTCGGTTATTCCTTGAATCAATCCCAGTAGAGAATTTTCAATAGCTAGCTCTTGTTGCATACGCTATTCTATCTCCGTCGATGGTTCGAGCATTAAGCATGGTTCGCCCCATTGGGAAACATTCTCTAAAGACCAGTCCTCAGTCGATTCATGCGGTCGTAGACGGATACCTTCGTCACCTCCGAAAATTAAGATGACAGCACCATCACCTGAATCCATAACTTTTGCTGCATAGGCAGGTACTGGTCCACTGGAAGACCATCCAGTTATTTCACAAGGACCTTCCCAGCCATCTGGTCGAAAGGCAGTTTCAACCCAACGTACGGGCTTAGGATTTTCGAGCGGTTCGAATATCCTAGTTACGTCTAAGTCACAATTGCCACCGCTGTAGACATCAACTTCAATGTAATCCATAGTAAAAGTTTAGCAGTGTCGTGACTTAATTAGATCATTTAAATAGCGTATCTATTGGAATCTTCTCTGTTAGGATTTTTATTATGCAGAATTCACTCATAGTATCTGGGATAAAAGGATTGCCTGAGTTAAAGCCGGGGGATGACTTGGCTAAATTGATCCAGGAGTCAATGAATAAACAAGACTTAGAGTTTCAATACAAAGACATACTTGTCGTTACGCAAAAAATTGTTTCTAAAATCGAAGGACGCACCGTGGATTTGCGTACAATTATACCCTCGGAGCGGGCGAAAAAATTCGCTATTGAATGGGATAAAGACGCACGTGTTACCGAATTAGTATTGCGTGAGAGCGTAAGAGTCCTAAGAATGCAGTATGGGATCATAATTTCAGAGAATAAGAATGGGTTTGTATGTGCGAATGCCGGAATTGATGCTTCTAATGTGGGCAGAAAAGGTGACAATCATGTAGTTTTATTGCCTGTTGATTGCGATAAGTCTTCAGCAATGATTCGAGCGAGAATAAAAGAATTAACGGGCGTTGAAGTAGCGGTAATTATTTCAGATACATTCGGCCGTCCTTGGCGCGAAGGTGCAATTAATGTTGCGGTAGGAGCATCAGGAATTGCACCTTTGATGGATTATCGAGGATTAGACGATAATGATGGTCGCGAAATGCATTCTACAACTATAGCAATAGTGGACGAGCTTGCTTCTGCAGGAGAGTTAGTTATGAACAAGATTGACAGAATTCCTGTTGCCTTGATAAGAGGCTATGCGTATGAGACTAGTAATGAAAATGAAATTGGCATACGTGCACTTATCCGAGACTCTCAAAAAGATTTATTCCCATAATTATCATTAAGTTTTGCAGCCTCATTATCTAAATAATAGAATTGGTAGTGAAGCAGCTGGTGCCTGGATATGCGGTAGTTTCTTCGGTGTTCCTTCAAATTAGAGGATTCATATGAACAGCGATCAATTGAAGATAGGTGATGAAGTTTTTACTTCAAGGTTACTTTTAGGTACTGGAAGGCACCGAACCTCGGAGCAATTGCAAGGTAGCCTAGAAGCTGCAGGTACTGAAATTGTTACAGTAGCTATTCGCCGCTTGGATCTTTCGAATCCCAAATTGCCTAATATCCTCGATATGGTGGATCCTTCCTTATATAAGATTCTTCCTAATACCGCTGGGTGCACTAATGTCGAAGAAGTAATGATGACTGCACGATTATCTCGCTCCATGGGACTACCGGATTGGATTAAGTTAGAGGTAATTCCTGACCCAAAATATTTACTTCCAGACCCTGTGGGTACTTTGGAGGCAGCGAAGTCTTTAATAAATGAAAAATTCCAGGTGCTTCCTTACATTAACGCAGACCCTGTACTTGCTAAACGCCTTGAGGAACTCGGATGCGTAACTGTAATGCCCTTGGGATCGGCAATCGGATCTGGTCAAGGGATACATACAGCTGAGGAAATATCAATAATAATTGAGCAAGCAAATATTCCCGTAATTGTTGATGCCGGGTTGGCTGTCCCTTCTCATGCTGCTCAAGCTCTGGAAATGGGAGCAGATGCCGTGTTAGTTAATACTGCTATCGCACGTGCTGAGGATCCGATTTTAATGGCTTCAGCGTTCAAACAAGGAGTGGAAGCTGGTCGTAAAGCTTTCCTAGCGGGTAGAATTGAGCGTCAGCAATATGCTCAAGCTAGTAGTCCGTTGGAAGGCGTAATTAACGCTTCTAAGTAATAGTTTGGAATCAAAAATAAGCAATTATTTACCATTAACAGTTTTTATTACTAATTCCCAGCTTGCTGGAGGGATTAGCAAGGTTGTGTCAATGGTGTCGGATGCTGTGGATTCAGGCGTTAATGTCATTCAAATCCGTGAAAGGCAATTGGATTTTTCTGCGCAACTCAAATTAGCAAAGACCTTACGTGAGGTTACCTATAAGAGAGCACTATTATTTATTAATGATCAGTCTGAAATAGCAAGATTAGTTGAGGCAGACGGAATTCAAATACCCGAGCAGAACCTTGAAGTAATGCGGGAACAGAAAAATCAATACGGAGATAAATATTTTTCCTGCTCAGTTCATGGGTTAAAAACTGCGCAATCTGCAACTTCTTTAGGAGCAGATTTATTGGTAGCAGGAACAATTTTCCATAGTGCTAGTCATCAGGATTTACCTCCTTCAGGTGTTAATCTGATAAAGCTAATAACCTCTAAGTCAGATATTCCAGTAGTGGGTATTGGCGGAATAAATGTAAATAATGCTAACTTAGTAATTCAATCCGGTGCCGATGGAGTGGCTGTGATTAGTGAGATTACTCAGTCTCCGAATCCGAAGATTGCTGCAGCAGATTTGGTTAAAGTTGTACAAGAAAGCTGGGCCTTGAGGAGAAGCGCTAATGGTTAAGGTGATTGTTAATGGGAATACCGAAAAGATTCCTTCGAGAATGACCTTAGATACTTACTTAGAAAAAATAGGATTTGTGGGTAAATATGTCGCAGTTGCAATTAATGGCTCCGTAATAGAGAGAGACACGTTTGGACAAGTCATTTTTTCTGATAATGATGTTGTCGAAATAGTTCGACCTGTGGGTGGGGGTTAGTTTAATTACGAAATGCGTACCCAGGCTACGAAAATGGGAACAGAACCGCACTTTTTGCTGATTTCACCGTTGCATTAAATTGATTTCCTTGTTTAAATTATCGTATCCACATGAACATATGTCGTAATATATGCAGCAGTATTGCTCATAATCGTAATCATAATTACCTGTTTTCGTAATTTTATAGTTGCTTTCCGTCAAATAATAGGTTAAACTTTAATTGTCGGCTAAATTGTGGCGCTACTATGGTTTGCTGAATAACACGAAGGAAGGAGCAAAATGCTAACTATGTTGATTTCGTTGTTTACCGCTATGGAGGAAGGTTTGTCGTATTTCGCAATTGCGAGTAATTATTCAAGCCAACCAGCACAGATGGTTCAATCGATCCAATCAGTGCTAGCTTCGAAGTACGAATCTCGTAACTCTGAAGCTTCGGATGAATTACAAAGCGATACAGAAGAGTTAGAAATGGTGGCTGCTTAGCCACCATTTCTAGAAAATAGGAGACTTATTCGAATGACAGGTATTTTAGTAAAGGCTTGCACCAACTGTGGTGGTGACGTTAATTGCCTAGAAGAAATTGATGGCCCAGAGTGCCGTTGCTTACAATGCGGAAGACCCATGGACGTGAAGACCGCCTTATCTTTGCTAAATGGCACTAAAGCAAAGACTGCCGCTTAATGTAGCAGTTACTTCTCTTGGATGAGCAAAGAGCTCACGCGTAATATTTCTAAAGGTTCGTCACCGATACTTTCAAACCAATAGCGTGTGTGATGAGGAATGAAGATCCCTTCATATGCTTCGAGATCGCCTAAAATTACGGCCCCATCGCCATGAAACCTTGCTTTACCATTCAAGATCAACCAATAACCATCTTGATCGTTATGGTAGTGAAGCTTATTTCCTTGGCCTTTTTCCATCACTTGTACCGTGCTGATTACAGATTCGTTGTAAATGAGGTCATAAGAACGTCCATTTTCAGGCCCTCTGTCTCTTGATCCTTCAGCGTTACGGCCAGGATATTTGAATAGTTTCACTTCATTTGCCATAGATTTTCTCCATTAAGATTTCCCCAAAGCGGTATATTACCCTTGCGCCTATCAATTAACATTATTAGAGTATGATAACCATCGTAGAGAGGATTACCTAATGGGCACAGAATTTTGGATTATCTTTATTGGCTGGTTTACGATCGCTGCCGGACTGGCTTTAACCGCGTATGTTATGCATAAGAGAGAATCCAATTAGATATTCTCGTAAATAGGGAGGACTCATGCTCACCCAAGAAATGAATGACAGGATTACTAGAGTTGGTCCTGACTCGCCTATGGGGAAGCTGATGAGGCGGTATTGGCATCCTGTGGCGGGTTCCTCGCAGCTGGATGAAGATAACCCTACCAAGGAGATACGTTTACTGGGAGAAGATCTTGTTCTTTATAGGGACAAGAAGGGGATTTTAGGTTTAATTGAACCTAGTTGCGCGCATCGTAAAGCTAGCCTAGCCTATGGCGTTCCTGAAGATAATGGAATTCGATGCGCATATCATGGTTGGATATTTAACGAGACTGGTGCATGTGTTGACCAGCCATCCGAGCCTGAAGGGTCAAAATTTAAAGACAAGGTTCGTATAAAAGCTTACAAGGCCCAGGATTATGCAGGTGCGATTTGGGCTTACGTTGGACCAGAACCAGCTCCTTTGTTGCCACATTGGGATGTTTTGGAATGGGATGGATATAGACAATGGCAAGTTACTAGTCTTCCTTGTAATTGGTTGCAATGTCAGGAAAATTCTTTAGACCCACTTCATTTTCAATGGCTTCATAGATACTTTGGGGGATGGATGATGAATCGTGGCAAGTCCTCGGACGAGCGGGATGCGTGGAATGCAACTACAGGTGCCAAAGGTTCTGATCATAAAAAAATAGGATTTGACTTAACAGAATACGGAGTTATCAAGCGACGCTTGGTGGGTGAAGAGACTGAGGAAAGCGAATTTTGGCGTATTGGGCACCCAATTTTGTTCCCCAACATATTAAGAGTGGCTCATGGCATGCAATTTAGAACGCCTGTTGATGATACTCATACTTTGCACGTGACGATGCAATTTAGGCCATATTCAGAAGCTGAAAACCCTCAAACAGAAATACCGTATGTGGAAGAGCCATTATTTGATGAAAATGGAAAGCTTAGGTATGACTATGTAGTCGCTCAGGACCAATTAGCCTGGGTTATACAAGGACCTATATCAGATAGAACTACTGAGCGATTGGGCGTTACGGATGTTGGAATAATTATGTTCCGCCGTTTACTCGATGAACAAATTAGTGTTGTTGAGAACGGAGGGGAACCAATGAATCTACATAGAGACGAATCTGAAAATGAAATCATCGTTTTGCCTTGTGAGTATTTTCAGTATCCAGGTTATGAGGGAACTGGCGGTCCATTCAAAGACCTAAAACCAGCACCTGCCGAAGTAGAAGCTATCTTGTCAGGACAAGGTGCGACGCTCAAGGAATGGGATGGTGTCAAGACATTAACGGGCGAAGAAAGATACGCATTTAGCTCAGATCCTGAATCCAACTATTAGCCTGGTTTGATTAAGCTACTTCGAGTAATATTCCTGTAAGTTCTTCTGGTTTGTCTGCCATAACAATGTGCCCGCATTCGAGTTCGAATAAACGCCAAGAAGGATCGTTTTTTAATGAATCGTAGTAGGCCTGAAAATATGGGTGCGGATAGGCAGTAGCTCTAATGTATGTTTTTTTTGATACCCTCTCGATTGCTCCAGTGAGTACGATTGGTTGAAGCGAGGTACCTATGGGCTGAGCCGTTGCTAATGACTCGAACCATTCGCGATCATTAGGGTTAATGTTGTATCTTTCCATTGAACCTGGGGGCCGAGAAATTTCACCTGCTTCTTTTGCTACAAGAACAGCTTCCCTACTTTGAGGAGATTGCATTTCAAAAGCTGTCTGGCCATTTTCAGGCAGGAATGCATCTAGATAGACAATGGACTTAATCAGTTCAGGGATTTTTTCAACTACGCCGGATATTACCCACCCACCTGAAGAGTGCCCACATAACACTACGCTGGAGAGTTGTTCCCATTTTATTACGTTGACAACATCAGCGATGTGAGTGTCAAGATTTATTTCTGAGCTCATCAAATGAGATCGCTCTCCACATCCTGTTAGCGTGGGAGTAAATACCTGATGACCTTCTGCTCGAAGGATATTCGCGACTTTTCGCCAGCACCACCCACCTGCGTTAGTGCCGTGAACTAATACGTAAGATATTTGAGTTTCGGAGGCCATAAATACTCCTTACGAGTTTGCTTCTACCGTTCGAGCCTAAAGAAGCGTGACATATTATCACCCAAGATATCTTGCTTGGCTTCTTCATTAAGGCCGTTCATGTTTTGGATTCCTGCCGCGGTATTAGGGTAAGTAGAAGGAGGGTGGGGGTAGTCACTTCCAATGATGAAATTTTTACTTCCTATTGTTTCTATTGATCCGACAATAGCCTCTTCATCTGGCTCCACCGCCACAAGGCAACTTTGTTTAATTAATTCACTAGGTAATTCGTCACAACGTGCACATTGTGGTTCTATTTGGAATACACGATCGAGTGTGTACATGACCCACGGTAGCCATGATCCACCAGCTTCGAAAAATGCAAATCTAAGATTAGGAAACTCCTTTAAAACTCCACCTAAGGTCAAACTTGCCATAGCCACCATATATTCAAAGGCAAATCCGAGGTAATTGCTGACGTGAAGCCTACGCATTCTTTCCCAGCCTAATGTGTAGTTGGTTGGGATATGATCGTTGACCTGGCACTGAAAAGGATTCCCATGTACATATAGCGGAATATCAAGCTCAGATAGCGTAGCCCATAGTGGGTACAACTCAATAGAATCCCAGTTTTGTCCCTTCCAATTGCTGTTAATTGTTAATGCCTTGAGCTTTAAATCGTTCGATGCACGCTTAGCTTCTGCAATGCAACTTTCTATAGACTCTGTGCCGAAAGGAATCACACCTGCGCCAATCAGTTGATCAGGGTATTGGTTTTGCGCCGATGAAGTCGCGTTGTTATACGCCATTGACAAGGCGAGGCGTAGGCCAGGGTCCCAGTCTCGTTCTATAGGTGAACCGAAAGGATTGGCGTAAATACCATCGGGTATAAGTACTTGAGCATCGAAACCTGTTTCGGGCAGCAGTCTTACTCTTTGCTCGGCTATTCCATGCCCAATGGGCCCGTTACCTTGCGAGGTGGTTGTGGCTGTTGGGTTAACTGCACCAGTTTTTTGCCCGGCTTTAGTTGCTCGAAAGCCTCCTCGACGTGCTTCTCGATTAGAAAAAACTTCTCCGTCACGAATAAGCATGTTTACCGCAGCATCAGAAATATTGAGTGTTTTTGACACATCAGTAAAATCCGGTAAAGGGAAAAAGTGGCTATCACCATCAATTTTTAATGAAGTCGTTTTCTTATCATTTGCAACCATTTTTCCCTCCAGACATTAGATCTTTTAGTCGTCACAAATTATTAAAAGGCCTCGGACATTGTTTCAACGACGAAATCATACAACGAATCAGGATCATATCCAGCATTTTCTAAATGGCGCCTAGTCATTCTATTAACGAAAGAAGACGCAGCTTGCATGATTAGCATCCCTCTACCATTTAACGTTTTTCTACCTGATAAGCGTGCATGTCGCAATAAAACTGTTTCATTAGGTGAGTAGACAGCATCAACAAAGACTGCCGAAGACTTTGCAGAGGTAATCGCTTGCATGGAAGCCTGATTATTCAATGTAATTTCAGGATATGAAAGGACAAACCACTTTTGCCAAAAGAGAAGAGCATCATTTTGATCATTTATTTCTGGAGGATTTGCGGGAGATAGAGATGAGAACGGTTCTAAGCTAGTGAGTGATTTATTAGTGAGAGCCCTAATCCCAGATTGACCAACTGTGGAGGCATTTACAATCACATCTAATTCCGGCATATACAAGTGTACGGTTTCGGCGGGGATAGCTAATATTTTTGTACTATCGCTGACGGTAGCTTGAACTTCATAAGCAAGATCTTCTACGCGTTTTTGAGAGCGATTGGTCATATACAAAGTTCCTTCTTCAATTTGCGAAGCTATTGCAAAAGCGGCAGCTCTACCTGCCCCACCTGCCCCAAGTAGTAATACAGTTTTCCCTTTGAGAGTTGAGATGAAAGATTCTGATTCTCCTGGCAGTCGCTGGAGCATACTGGAGATAAGTCCATCGGCATCAGTATTAAATCCAGTTAAAGTCTGATCAATGTTTAGCGCAAAAGTATTAACAGCTCCAATTTGGCTGGCGGTGATATCGATTGAGTCCAAAAGATTCATGATATCGAGCTTGTAGGGAACGGTTACATTAGCACCCATGAATCCAGGGTAATTTTTTAAGGCATTTACAAAATTAGATAAATTTTCTGGGCGTACATCAAACGGGACGTAGGCTGCGTCGAAATCAAGCTTCTTGAATACGGCATTCCACATACCGGGACTTCGTGAATACTTTGAAGGAGACTCCCCGATAGATCCTGCCAGTAGGCTTTTTTCACTAGCTATTTGCGGGATTTGATTTTCAACATAAAGTTGTATATCACTTATGGTCGATTCCATAGTACTGTCTTTCATGTTCAGAATTAAATCTATTTTACGTAAAGGTTACAAGATGATTAATAATCTAACAGATATTGAGCTTATTACTTTTGCGCCAAGCGCGACAGTCGCTGTAGCAAAAAAGTATGGATTTTTCGAATACGAAGGTTTGAATGTGAAAGAAACTCGAACCCCCAGTTCATCTGAGCAGATGAGAGGTTTGATTGAGGAAAGATACCAGATAGCTTCTACAGCTTTTGATAATGTTCTGGCTTGGTCTAATAGGGAAGGATTAGAAATTTTAGCTATTGCAAAAGCGAGTTCAATGGTTAAATTGCCAATGTACGTTACATCGGAAATTAGTAGTTGGACTGATATTAAAGGCAAAGTGCTCGCCGTCGATGCTATAGATACAGCATATGCATTAGTGCTAAGAAGGATTTTGTTGGAGCATGATTTGGTCCTAGATCGTGACTATACTTTTCACCCAGCAGGTTCTACCGGATTTCGATTTGAATCAATGGAATCAGGCAAAACTTGCGGGGCGATACTGAATCCCCCGTGGAATAAAAAAGCTGAAGATGTAGGTATGAAATTATTCGCTAATCACAATCAAGTTCTTCCAGATTATCCAGGAGGTACATATGCCGTTAGTAAAGATTGGGCAATGGAAAACCATGATCTGGTTATATCTTTTCTCCGTGCTATGCTTCGCGCTACAGACATTATTTATACAAATCCAGATTCAAAAGAGATACTCTCAACTGTTGAACAAGGACTAAGTGTGTCTGCCAATGAGGCAAAGGGAATACTTAGCCGAGTACCATTCAATTTGAATCTAAGCGCTAAGGAACTGCAGATCCCATTAGACTTAAGAAGCGACTTTGGATACCAGTTACATAATGGGATTGAAGTTGAAAATTATTTGGATAAGTCCTATTTGCTAGAAATCGGCATTGAATGAAGTAGCGTTAATTGTAAAAAAAATTCGTTGACCTCTAGATTATCCATGCATACACTGAATTCAGTCGATTAA
>CENY01171631.1_pt1 | contig 53398 bp, 44 predicted proteins | sample 356181 | NCBI WGS metagenome assembly CENY01 (sample SAMEA2619840, study PRJEB7988) | marine metagenome | isolation source: saline water (ENVO:00002010), including
GGCGCGGAGGGTAACTACGAGTCTCTGGTGGCGGGAATCGACCAGGTAATGGATGTCATGGCAGCCGAACCGCTGTCCGAGCCTGCCAATGTTGCGCTGCTAGGGCACGAAACCAGCTAAGGGCTATTAGTCCTCACCCGGTAGCCGGCAGCGGCCGTGCTTACTGCGCTTCGAACACCAGCAGGGCATTGCCCGGCATCTTACCGGCAAACCCATAGCCGGAGCTGACGATAAGCTGCCCCTGGTAGGCGATGGGCGCGGCGGCCCCTCCGAACGCACCGCCGTCGGCCGTGACGCCACCCACGGCCGGAAACTGAATATCCGTATCCATCTCCCATAGCACCTCGCCCGTGTTGGTGGCGAAGATACGCAGATACCCGTCGTTGCCTCCGGCAATCAGTACCTCCGGCGTAGTGGTCACGGCCTGGGAGTAACCCGGCTGGCAGAACATCTGATCCTCACGGCATACATCCTCGGACGGCACGCTCCACAGGTACTCACCGCTTGCCAGATCCAGGGCGTACATACCGGGCCGTCGCGGCTCCGGATATTCCCGACCATCGTCCGTATCGCTGATGGGCACGAACAGCCGCCCGCTGTCTGCCGCCATGCCGAAATACACGCCGGCGTGAATGCCGCCGCGTCCCACTTTGTTCTGCCAGCGCACCTCGCCGGTGTAGGGATCCAGCGCGTGCACCACGCCTGATTTCTGGCCGGCGATGACCACATCGTGCCCTTCGGCGTCCTGCGCGAGCAGGGTTCCGGCACCGAAGTCATAATCAGGGCCGTCTTCCGCGGGACAGTTGGTCCGGTCAACGGGGCCGCACGCGGTATTCCAGGCATCCCCTTGGGTGGCCTGGAAGATCCAGTTCACCTCGCCGGATTCCAGATCGATGGCGAAGATCGCGTCGCTGGTGCCATCCGCCGGGGAGGAGTAGTTCTCCCCCGTACCCACCAATAGCTGACCCCGCTTGACGTCGATGGCAGGGCTATTCCAGATAGGCGAACCCGAAGGGCCGTAGTTCTGCGCACCCGCCGCGTTTACGCCCTGGGGTTTAGGCGGCTCGGGAATCGTAAAGGTCTCCCATTGCTTCTCGCCCGTACGTGCCTCATAGGCAATAACGGACCCTCTGAACGTACAGCATTCGTAATTCGGGTCCGCGGCCGGCACCACTTCCAGAGAGGACACCGGCACGTAGAGAATGCCTTCATGCAGTGACGGCGTGCCCGTAAGCGTGGTGCTGTGGTGCTCGCTGGGTCGTACCCGCCAGGCAAGCTCGCCGGTAAGCGCATTCACCCCGTACAGGTTGCCGATCAGGTCGCCAAAAAACGCCATGGGCTGTGCTGTCTCATCACCAGCGGACCATGGGGTGACAACAATGCCGGTGCGCACCTCGGCGGATGCCACAAAGCTCCAGCGCGCACAGCCCGTCTGGCGATCCAGTGCATAGACGGTGCCTCCGTGACTACCCACGTAGACCGCACCACCGGCCAAAGCAGGGGCCGACCTGGCACGCAGCGCACCGGGAAACGCAAAGGCCCACTTCAGCTTCAGCGTAGCTACGTTCTGCGCGGTGAGTCCTGCCACCTCAGTGGGAATGGCATGAGTGCTTGCCGGGGTGAGTCCCCACCCGGAAAACACCGGGGGCTCCTCGAAATCGAAGGCCGCTGCCTCACCCTCACACATGGGGGGCTCGACGCCGGCCAGCGCTTCATCTATGGGCGCCCGGGCGAGAAACTCCGCCACCGCCACTTTGTCTTCATCCGACAGGGCAGCCGACTGCGGCTGCATGACGCCTTCGGTCATGGCGCGGTAGATGGATTCCGCCGACATCAGCAGCAACATCGCGCGCTGGGGCGCACGGTCCAAACCACTCTCGTGGCAAGTGCCGCACGCGCGCATGTACAACTGGCCACCGTGGCTGGACAAATCGCCCATCACGAAATCGGTCCGCGGTGGGGTAGCCGCAGACTCGCTTGCGGGTTCAGACGGCTCTGGTGGGGGTGCCGGTTGCTCGGAGCAGCCGCCCATGGCGATGGCGGCGGTCAGGCAAACCGCCGCAAAAATCCTCTCAGTCACCGCCCACCCCCTTCGGTCAAGTCGCTACGCTGCTAGAACTCCCAGGTTACCACGGCACCGTAGGCGCGAGGCGGGCGAACCGCAGTATAGGTCCACAGGCCGTCGAAGGAGGGATCTGTGCCCACATCGTACGCCTGCACCCAGGAGTCGTCGTCGGTGAGATTCAGCCCCCACACACTGACACTCATATTGCCGTGCATGTAGGTAATCGACGCATCCAGTACCTCGTGGGAACCCACCGAGCTCTGTGGCGAGTTCAGGAAGGTGAGCTCCATGTCGTCCACGAAGCGCAGGGCGGCCCGGGCCACCAGCTGACCCTGGCCGATGGGGATCGTTACCACGGGAGCAATGGTAGCCGTGAGTTCCGGCGCCCTGCGCAGCTCCAGATAACTCAGATCAACATCAAGCGCTTCGTCGCGCAGACTGTCGAATTCCGCATCCAGCCAACCCAGGTTGCCTTCCAGGGTTAAGTACTCGTTGACCAGCCAGCTGAAATCCACCTCTACTCCGTTGATGCTAGCCTCGGCGGCGTTGGTAACCTTGGTCTGCTGTCCCGTGCCACCAACCGCGGGCACGCTCTGCTCTTCCTGCTTGTTCTTGTATTCCATGAAGAAGGCGGAAACGTTCAGGCGCACGCGACCGTCCATCCACTCACTCTTCATGCCCACCTCGAAGTTGTTCACCGTTTCCGGATCGTAAGGCTGAGCGGCTGCCTCGTACTCGCCGCCCAGAGGCCGACCGTTGAAGCCACCCGCACGAAAGCCCTTGGAATACAGGCCGTAGAACATGAGGCTGTCCGTGGCCTGAAAGCGCAGGCCCACCTTTGGCGTGAACTCATCCCAGGACTTCTGAAACGGATTATCGGGATTGCCCTCGATGGCAAGCTCAGGCATAGACGCATCCACGACCGAGCTGGTCTTGTCGTCATCGGTGTAGCGTCCGCCCACGGTCAGTGTCAGCTGTTCGGTCAGCGCGTAGTCGGCCTCCACGAAGAACGCAAAAGACTCGGTGGTCTGATCCACTTCCTGGAACAGCGGGAAGACGATGGAGTCATCAAAGGGGAAAGGCAAGCCGAAGAGGGCGCCAAAACCTATGTAGCTGGTCAGATCGATGCCATACACGGACTCCCAGTAGTACGCGCCCGCCGTATAGCTCAAGCGATCGCCGGTGAAGTTAACACGCAGCTCGAAGCTGTCCTGCTCCCATGTGGCCGGACGGTCGGTGTGATAAAGCGAAAGCGCCGTTGAGTCCCAATCCTGAAAGACTTCCTCGTCGGTTTTGAAGCCCCCGTAGACAAACTCCACGCTGTACTGATCGTTCACGTCCCAGGACGCATTGACGATGTGGGTCTCGGTGTCGAAGTAGGTCTGATAGGGTGGCATGTCATTCTGCAGAACCGTGTAGGGAGCGCCGGATTGGGGCGTGGTCAGGCTCTGGGCGCATTGACCGTAGGCAAAACAGAATGCCTGGGTCGGCTGCGCCATATTGAGTAGCGTATTGGCGTCCTGCTCCTGCTCGGTTTTGTCGAACCGGTAGTAGAGCTCGATGTTGTCCGCGGGGCTCCAACGAACACTGGGGCTGATCACCCAGTAATCCGACTTGCCCACGTCACGTCCCTGGGTGGCGTTGTAGAACCAGCCATCGTGGTTTCTCGTCGCGCCGCCAATTCGAAATGCCAGGCTGTCTGTGGCGGCCACGTTCACGTAGCCCTCCATCTGGAACTCGCCGTGGTTGCCCGCACCCGCGCGGGCACGGCCCGAAAATCCTTCGTAGCTGGGCCGCGCTCGGGTGGCGTTGATGACGCCGCCGATGGAGTTGCGGCCGAACAAGGTGCCTTGCGGCCCACGTAGAATTTCGATGCTTTCCAGGTCGATGGCGCGCAGCATGGCGCCGGAGTTGACCCCGATGAAAACGCCATCGATTACCACGCCAACCGTGGGATCGAAGTTCTTTTCGATATCCGTGGTTCCGATGCCGCGGATGGCAATGGCCGCAGGATTGCCGGGACCTTGCTGAATGTCGCTCACTACCAGATTGGGGGACGCGTTCTGCAGTGTCTGCAGGTCAGTGTCGAAGCGAATCATCAGGTCGTCGCTGCTCAGCGCGGAGAGAGACATGCCAACGTCCTGCATGCTCTCCTCTCGCTTGCGAGCGGTTACCACGATCTCTTCCAGCGCCAGTGGCTCTGCCTGGGCGGCCGATTCTGCCAGCGCTCCCATACTTGGGAACAACGCGCACAATCCCACCGTTAATGCGAATAGACTCTTGTTCATAAGCCTTCCTCTCGTTTGTATCTCCTGTTGGTCTTTGTCTTACCTCTTACAACGTCGATCTAACGCGGCCATAGAGCGCCGGTGGAGCCAAGATGTCAATAGACGAGCACCTGCAGTGCCTTGCAAATTTACTTGCTGGATTGTAAAAAGGCGGTGCAGCAGTTCCCTCCCCAACCAGCCAGACGCCCCGCCAAACGTAGCCTTTAGCATGGAGGAATAAGTGGATCTAGAGTCCATAGACCTTTACCACCCCGACGTCCAAGAGGACTGGTTTCCGGCTTACAGGACGCTATTGGAGCAGGCACCGGTCTATCAGATTCCAGGAACCAGCGTTTTTGTTGTCTGCAAGTACGAAGACATTCTTAGTGTGGTGCGCGACCCTAAGACGTTCTCTAACCAGCCCGAAGAGCACGGAGGTGAGCCGCTCATCGAGCACGCGAAAGCTCGCCAGTACTACATAGACCACGGGCTCGGCAAGGAAACGGGTCGCACTCGCTGGCCGCTGCTGGGTATGGACCCACCGGATCACCGCAAGTACCGGGCACTCATCGACAAGCATATGCTCAGCAAAACGGTACTGCGAAGAAACCAGCCCTTCATAGAAAAGACGGTAGATGATCTGATCGATGGCTTTGAGCAATCCGGGGAGATCGAGTTCGTAAAACAGTTCGCCGAGCCGTTGCCGGTAACCATCATCACCGCCATGATCGGCTTTCCTCTAGAGGACATGCCGCAACTCAAGGAGTGGTCAACGGCCTGGACGTTACCTTTCCGGCGCGGGCTGAGCCTGGAGCAGGAAATGGACGTCGCGCGCCAGGGCGTCGAGTTCCAAGACTACATCAAGCGGATTGCAGACGAGCGCAGAGCCCAACCAAAGGACGACATCATTACCCACCTAGTGCAGGCACGCTATGAGGACAGGCGCGCTCTCACAGACCACGAGATCGCCTCCATCGTGGACAACATGTACGTGGGCGGAAACGAAACCACCACCTTCGTGCTCACCTCCGGACTATGGCTGATGCTGCGCGATCCTTCTATCCATCAGACGCTAAAGCAAGACCCCAGCATGATTCCTACGTTCACCGACGAGGTGATGCGCCTGGAGTCTCCTACCCAGGGCTTGTATCGAACCGCCACGGTGGACACCGAGATTCGGGGGGTTCCCATCCCCAAAGGCTCCACCGTGCACATTCGCTACGGCGCGGCCAATCGCGACACAGACGTCTTCGAGTGCCCGGAGAAACTCGACCTCGACCGCGCGAACGCGTCCAAGCACCTCGCCTTCAGCCAGGGTGAGCATGGATGCCCCGGCGCGCCGCTGTCCCGTTTGGAGCAGGTGATCGCCTACGAAAGATTGCTCGCCAGGCTGAAAAACCTGCGCCTAACTCCGGGCAAGAACGAATTCAAACACCACCCCGGCTTCGTCCTGCGTGGCCTGGAGGAACTCCACCTGTCGTTCGATCCCGCCTAACTACCCGCGCCGGCGCGGTTACCACAACCACCCTACCTGCGAAGGCGTTCATCATCTTACTGCTGTTGAGCGTCGAACCATGTCATCTGCGGATGAGCCCAGCCAACAGCCAGGGCGATCGAGCAAACCCGATGGTAGCTGCCACCCGCAGCGCGGACTCCAGCGGGTAAGGCAGCGTGTGAATGCGTCCGTGCACCCGCACGTTGCCAGGCACCGGTGGCTCGGGGTGCAACCAATCGTGCAGGGTGAGCAGCCCGTTGATGGAACGCGACTGTCGCGGTTCCAGAGTTTCCACACCCAGGGCGGCCGCCCCCCCGAACGCCGCGGCAAAGACCGGGTGCGCCAGCGAGCGGGTGCGAGTGATCGCCGCCGTGTTGGCGGACACGCGCGGGCACCCTTCCTCGGCCATTCCGGCCCAGCTTTCCGCCGCCATGACCTTGCCGATGTATTGAGCGGCCTGATAGCTCGCCCCCTGTATCCCTACCACCGTGCGGCTGGCAGCGGCGTCACCCGATACGACGACGCCATGGCCCTTGCCCATAGCTCCCAGACGTGCGCCCATGGCCTCCCAACCGGGCCGCGCTTCGAGTCGCATCTGCATGGCACGGCGATCTTCTAAAGACATAGCCGTGGGCGTCGTGGGTGAAACAAGCAAGGTCACGCTACCCACCAGCTCGGGCGGGAGCGCATCGACCAGTGCGTTCATCGCGGCGGTCAGGCGCAATTCTCGTGCGTGACCCGGCGCGTATGCATACAGCCCCACATCCAGTGGCCTGTCGCTGGCAAAGGCGCGCAGGGTTGCCAACACCTCGCGGGGTTGGGCGAGCAGATCCACACTGCCTGCGGGCCAGAACAAGCGGCCCGACATCCCTGGCGAATCTCGCCAGCTGCGCGGTGGGGGCTGAGCATCCAACCACAACACGTCCGCGCCGGCTTCCAGCCACAACCGTGTAGGGGCCATCTCCGCAGCGGCCCCCAACACCGCAATCTTGCGTCCCGAGAGCGTCACGGCCCCGTCGCAAAGCAACTCCTCGCTCACCCAGGTGAGCGCCTCGCCCGCAGCTGGTGTCGCGACACAGCGCTCAACCAGCAGCGAGGCGAGCGATGCCAGTCGTTGCGATTCCCATTTCTTCCCCCGATAGACCACGCTCGGCCGCCAGCCCGGCGCACCGGGAAACGCATGCATCTGCAGGGGGAGCGCTGATGCCGTTACCTCCAGGGCATCGTGCAACGGGAGATCACCGGCGCTGCCCCGCCATACCACCACTTTTCGCAGCGCACCGGCGAGGTATCGCGCAATATCGGCCCGCCGGGTACTCGCCAACCGTGCGGCCTCGTAGCGGGGCAGCACCTCTGGATAGGTTCGCCGAAACACCTCGTGGTTCTCGGGCAAGCCGGCATCCAGCAGCGCCGATGGGAACGCCGCCTCGGTCTCAGCAAGCACTGCGTGGAGCGCGCTAGATGCGCTGTGTGATCCCGCGAGGACCACGCCACCAGAAGGACAGTTAGCCATCAATACGCGCCTCAACGCCGGGCGAGCAACTCCTGGACGGTTGCTATATCTTGCTGAATGTCAGCTAAATCGGTATCTGGATCAAGATCCCAACGGGTGGTAAGAAAGTACGAATCCGGCTCAAGTGCACCCAACTCTCCGGTCGCCTTCACGTTGCCCGTTCCGAACCCCTCCACGCAGAACCCTTTGATGGCGTGGTCAAAATTCGCCGCCGCAGTGCTGCCGGACTCCGCCACAACGTAGGTTAGCGAGTCGAACTCGGCTATATGCGCTTGGGTAAGCGACAGCTGCGGACACAGCAATGTGGAGGCCACCGAGTAGTGGTCCGTGAGCTTGGCGATCCGAGCGTACTGGCCTGATTCCACCCACGGCGCCAGCGCATCCTCGCCGCATCGAGGGTCTTCCACAATGACGATATTGTCGACCTGAGCTTCACACAGCACGCTGACGAACTCGCCGGTAAGTTCGCCCACCGTGAACTGATCCATGCGCGCCGGCGGAATTGCCAGTTCCAGCACCGATGCCAGGGTGGCAGGGCCGGGCATGGCGCAGGACACGGGCTGATTGGGCAATGCACCTTTGACCCGCGCAATGGCGTCGACGAGAGTGGCGATTCGAGGCGCTTCTTTGACCGCATCCGGATTCGGGTCTGCGGACCCACCTGGGGCCGTCGTCGGCATCGCTTGCCAATCGGTGCCGCATCCGGCCGCTTCCGCCCACAACGTGGGATCGAAATTCACGCAGACCATGGTCGTTTTGAACAGCTTGCTGCTGTCGACCACGGCGGACGCCATCGCAACCGGGTCTTCGGCCATATCGCGAAGGCTCACGTTGCGGACGCTGGAGCCAATGGCGTACAACCAGGGAACAAACGTTCCTCGCATGGCGTCGCTCTAGCTATCGGCCAGATTCAATGCTCAGGCAACGACACCGGGGAACTCACCAAAGTACTTCAGCGCATCCTCCGGCGGACGCTTCTGCTCCCACTCTTTCATGAATTCGCCGTACGGCTTGCCCGCGGCCTTGCGCTCGATCCTGGCCTCTGCCCGCTGGGCTTCGGTGGCTTCTGCATCAACCACCAGGCTTTCGGCATCGAAGGCTACCTTGTAGATCTCGCTCGCCGAATACTCCGAGATGACTCCGGCGCGCAGATCTTCCACCACCTGTTGCGGATCGCGCTCTAGCGCATCGCCCCAGCCGCCGCCGCCGGCACCCACCATCATCCAGACATCACCGTCTTCCACGTCGACCGCCGGGTAGGTCGCGTAGTCGAACTTGTAATCACCCTCACACAAGTGCTGGTCTACCAGCTCGCCGGTCGAAGCCGGCGCATTCCACTGGCCCGCGCGCATGAGCTCCGTCACGTTCGATCCCAGAATATAGGCACCTGGGGTGGTGTTTCCGGCATAGCCGCCGAACATTCCAGGCGCCGTGGGGAAGCGGGAGCCGAATCCCATGGTTCCGTGAGACAGCGCGCCTGGCACCTTGTGAGCAACATAGGCAGTATCCAACCCAGACCCACCTCTGAACTTGCCAAAACCTCCACCATCGCGGGTAATGCGGCTGTAAAGTTTGTAGTACGGGCCGCGGATCTCCAATTGCTCAGCGTCATTGGTGTCCATGAAGTTGCCCCAGATGCCCGCAAAGACATCCACGCCATCACCGTCTGGCCGCGCACCCCCACCGTTGCCGTTAACCGGGTCAACATAAAGGTCGGCTGCCATCATGCCGTGCTGGTTGACGCCCACACCGAAGCCACCTACGGAATTTGCGCTTTGCGTAGCGCTAAGCTTGTCCTTGTGCTCGCTGTCGAACGCCATTTTCATGGTGCAGCAGTGCGCGGCGGCCTGAAGTAAGAAGGTAGGCCAAAGCGAACATGACACGGACGCATCCGCGGATGCGCTCAAGCATGTGCCGTCGGGAATCTTCATCTCGATCTGATCCAAGAGCCCCACGCTGGGTGGTACGTCGCTGAGCAGATAGCTGAAGAACGGGTTCGCCAAGGTGGTTACCGGCATGCTGGAATAAGCATTGAACGACCAGGGGCTCTGTGGGGAGGTGCCCTCCAGATTCACAGTGAGCTGGTCACCTTTCTTGGTAATCGCGCAGTGAATGCGTTGCAGTCCTTTGTCCCCACCAACGCCATCAATAAATACGGTGCAACGATATGTGCCGTCATTGAATTCTTTCAGGCGGCGGCGCACCTGCACGCGCCCGTCGTCCACACAGCGACGTACCGCCCCGACAAACTCCGCAAGGCCAGTCTCTGTAGCCAGTTCCTTGAGACGCCGAACCATACGGGTACAGCCCGCCACGCGGGCCTTGATATCCAGGATCTGCTCGTCAGGCACACGGGTCATATTCCCGATGGATTGCACGAGGTCTTCTCGGAGTTCGAAGTTCGCACCAATTTTCTGCGGAAGCAGCCGGATCCCGTCGCTCCACGCGTTGCTGGCCAGAGCTGAAAGCCCCGGCTCGATAGCACCCACCTCCGCCTGGTGCGCCACCGCACTCACCCACCCTACCAGGGTGCCGTCGACTATGACGGGCATGAAGGCAATTTGATCCGGCGTGTGCGTCGCGCCATACATGGGATCGGTGGAAAAGAAGATGTCGCCATCTTCAATGCGCACCGAGTCGTCCGTCCCCCATTTCGATAAGCTGTACTTGATGGGAAGCTGACCACTTAACGCATGGTAGTACACGCCCGCCGCGGCGCTGGACATGTCACCACACGCCGTATAGATACCCGTCCCACTGTCTTCCGATCGCAGCGCTGAAGACACACCCAGCTTTGCCATGACCTCCTTGCCTTCGGTGGCAATGGTCGCAAGCTTGTGCCGAAAGATGGAAAATTCGATATCGGTCATCGAGTTGGCGAATTGCTCTTCCACACTGGTTTGTGGCTCTGGATCCATGCGCTCAAAAAGGTCATCGATGTTCGTATTGAACTCTGGCAAGGCTACTAACTGAGTGCTCATCAAATTTCTCCGCTAATCTCTCGATTTATTTCTACCACCGGCAAACGGGGCTTGTTTCTCATGCACATCGTCAGCATTGCGTAATTACTGCCGATTCGTGCTCGTCAATCCTGCACTCCCAACCCGCCGGAATAGGCAGGCTGGTCGTGTCACTTTCAACTAAAACCGGCCCCGTTACAACGTTGCCGGGCTTGAGTCTGTCCAAGTCATATACGGACGTGGCTCGATAGCTCCCGTCCCAATAGGCCTCGCGCGTGCCCAGCAGCGCATCGCCGGGAAATGCCTTGCCCAGCTTCCGCGTGGGCAGGCGGCCGCGCTCCGATGGAATGGAGGCGCGCAGCCGGAACAGGTTGATCTCCACACCTCCGGCCGGATAAGCCGAGCCCGGGCCCCACAGCGCCACGTATTGCTCCGAGAAGGCATCCGCCAGCTGCTTCACGTGGGCCTCGGAGTCAATCTTGAGCACGGGCGAGCTCACCACGGTGTTCTGAATCTGCGACCCGTAGCGCATCTCGAGCTCCAGCAGGTACACGGCGTCGGAGGGGTTAAAGCCGTCCTCCGACAAACCCTTGCGCGCCTGGTCGAAAAGCCCGTCGACAATATTGTTGAACGCGCTGGCGTCCAGCACCGGGTCGTTGGCGCCCGGAGACAGCACCACCATGAGGCGGTCGTTCTGGTAGACGTGCGAGATATCGGATACCGCCGATCCAAATGCACAGAACACCGATGAGAAGCGAAAAACGTAGATGGGTCCGCCGGCGCCCAGATGGCTCGTGTACCCCACCGCGTGGGTGGCACCGGCACCGCCAAAGGCGAACACCGCAAAATCTTCCGGCCTCAAACCCCGCAGGGCGATGTTCTTGAACAGATCGTTGCCCGCATGTCCGTCCACCGTAAGCTTCACCGCCGCTGCGGCTTCAGCCACATCCATGCCCAGAGGCCCTGCAACCTTAGCCTCCATGAGCATGTGCGCACGCTCGGCGTTCAGGCCGATTTTGCCCCCACAGAAACGATCGGGATTGATGTAGCCCAGTATCAGATCGGCATCGGTCACCGTGGGTTCGCGGCCACCGGTATCGTAACAAGCCGGGCCTGGCATAGAACCGGCACTTTGCGGCCCTACTTCTAACCTGCCGGTAAGGTTGTTCACCCAGGCGATAGAGCCACCACCCGCGCCGATTGTGCCGACCTCGAGCATCGGTAGGCTGACAAAGAAATTTTCGATCACCGGATGGTAGCTGTAATGCCTTGGGTTGCCATCCACCACCAAGCTGGCATCAAAGCTGGTTCCACCCATGTCGGTGAGCACAGCGTTTTTTATGCCATATTCCTGGCACAGGCGGGCACCACCCAGAAGCCCTGCCACCGGACCGGACGCGTAGGTGTTCAACGCCGGCGTTTTGATCACCTTGCTCACCGCCCCAGTGTTGTTCACCAGCAGAATGGGCTTGGTGTAGTTGCGCGCCCGCAGTTCGTCGCTGAGCGACCTCAGATCGTGGGCGAGGTCGCTGTGCATGTAACCGCTGAGAATGGTGGACATGGTACGCGGGTACTCACCGCTGGTAGGCGAGATCTCGTGAGACAGCAGCACCGGCATGGCGCCCAGGTACTTCTCGGGATACAGCTCATCGATGATCGCCCGCACCTGCAGTTCATGCGCGGGGTTCTGGAAAGACCACAACAGAGATACCACGAAACCCATGGCGCCCTTGTCCACGAGTCTGTGCACCTGATCGATAACACTCTGTTTGTCCAGTGGAGCAATGATCTCACCGGACCAGTCAATTCTCTCGTTTACGCCAGCAATCATATCGCGAGGAATAATGGGCACAGGCTTCTGAGCCGTCGCCTTGTTGCGGATTTCTTCGGGCTGCCGCCCGTCCACCCAGGAGCGGGCCCGGCCCACCAACGTGACGTCTTCAAAGCCTTCTGTGGTAATGAGGCCAAGTTTCGGCCCTGTGCGTTCGATGAGCGTGTTGAGCGAAATGGTGGTGGCATAGGACACCGACGTGCACTGATCGAGCAGATCAGCAAGGTCTAGCCCGATGTTCTCACCCGCCGCCTCGATGGCGCGCAGAGCGCCCACGGACACGTCGTATTTCGTGGTGGACGCCTTGCCGATAGTGTAGCCGCCATCAAACGACACATAGCAGTCGGTGAACGTACCCCCGATGTCTAGATCGATGGCGATGTTCTCTTTGGTATTAGCGACTTCAGTCATTCGAGTTCGTTCTTGGCTTTGAGCGCCTCAATATCAATATCTATATCGTGGGTAAGCGGGTGCCCCGGGGGCAGATACTCGGTATCGATGAGCACGCCGCAGTTGGGGCAATAGCACTCGACAATGCGACACCATTCAGGATCGGGTGCAAACGTGTACTCACCTTCTATGATGGGTTGGTGAATCTCCTCGGGATTACGATCCCGAATCAGACAGCCTTCCTTATAGTTGTTCGCTGCGTCTCCCAACTTGTGGCCGCACCGATTGCAATGCCACTTCTCCGTCATAAGATCTATGTCCAGATACTCAGCCACCTGAACTTTTTTTGATGCCTCATCGGTCATGGCCTGCCCCCATCATCTGTCCCGCGCCACCAGCACCACGTTGTTTGCCCCGTCGATACACGCATCGCGCCCCGGAGACACCACAATGGTGGTGAACTCGGCTTCGATGATAGCGGGGCCTGCAACCCGATCCCCCGGATTAAGGTTCGCCGCCTCGTGCACCCAAACGTCTTCAAAGCCGTCACCCGTCCACACCGACCGAGATGCAGATGCCTCCTTGTTAACGTACTCGCCCTCAAAGGCCGGGCTTTCCAGCTGGGGGTGCGGTGTGGGGGCGGTGGCTTTCATCCGCACGCTGTCCCACATTACCGATCCCGCCGCCTTCCCATTGAGCGCATCATTCGCTCGCCGAACGACGTCCTGGGAATCAGCAGTGGCGTCATCCGCAAGATCCACATAGGCCTTCGTCTGCGGATCATCTTCAAGACTGACACCGGCATGCAGCTCGTAGGTGACATTCGATGCGTCGAATCCCTCACCAAGCATGTCGCGTTGGGCTTCCTGTTTCATCAGTTGGGTAAAGCCGCCCACATCGACCACACCGGTGGATGCATCGGGAAGAGACACTTCGTACAGGTGACTCACGTCCATTCGCGAGGAACCGTAGGCGCTGAACACCGGGCTCATGGGAAAACAGTAGGCCGCAGATATGTCCAGTAGGTCCGCAACGGTGGACACGTGGGTTGGCCCACCACCGCCGTAGGCAAACAGCACTTCCGGCGCTAATCCTCGCGCATCCGCGTAGTCCGTCAACCCGCCCGCCACGATCCGGTCCACGGCCTGACGAATTTCCCACGCGGCCTGTTCAACGGAGAACCCGAGCGGCTCCGCAATGTCGCGCGCAATGCCCTGCCGGGCTTTCTCCACATCAAGATTGCGTCCGCCACCCAGAAAGGTGGCCGGATCCAGATAGCCGAGTACCAGATTCGCATCCGTAACCGTCGGGGAATCGCCCCCCAGCCCATAGCACATGGGTCCCGGATAAGCACCCGCGCTCTGCGGCCCCACCTTCACCTGGCCCTCTTCGATGCGGGCGATGGAGCCACCGCCACCGCCCAGGGAGTCCGCCACGATGGCTGGGACGTCAATGCTGATCCCGTCGATGGTTACCGAATTCTCTACCCCACGCCAAACCCGGCCAACGGCACCAATGTCGGTGCTGGTTCCGCCGATGTCCAGGGTCAGCCCCGAGCGCACGTCCAGGTCCGAGCCCAGTTCGTTGCTGCCTACCAACCCCGCCGCGGGCCCAGAGTTGTATGTGTGCGCCGCCACGCTCTTGGCTACGCGAGCCACCGATCCGCTGGCGTGCACAACCAGCAGCGGTTTGGTATAGCCGCGCCGCCGGATCTCTTCTTCTGCTTTGTATAGGTGGCGGGCCAATCCATGATGGATGTAGGCGGACACCAGCGCGGTGCGCAGCCGCAAGCCGTCATCCCGATTCTGAGAGATCTCGGTGGACACCAAGGTAGGCAGCGCGCCCAGATAATGTCGCGGGAACTCACTGCGCACGATGTCACGTATTCGAACTTCAGCATCATCGTTGCGATGGCTGCCTTTGATACCCACAACCAGGCCGCGAGCGCCTGACTCAAGCAGTTCGATGACTTTGGCCCGGACATCATCCGGCTCGATGTTGCCGACAACTTTGCCGTTGTCATCCACCCGCACATCGACGCCGGACACCAGGCCCTCGGAAAGCAGCCAATCGTAGGCCGTGCCTTTTGCGCTCTCGCCGTAGAGGTCATCTTCATGCCCACGGGTTACCAGCACACCCAGCTTGGGACCGGCACGCTGGATGATCGTATTGGTTCCATATGTGGTGGAATAGCGGATCACCGAGGTCCGCTGCAGCAACTGGGTCAGATTGATCTCCAGGCGCTCTGCGGCGGCTTCTAGACAGTTCAGGAACGCCTCGGTCAGGTCGTGAGGGGTGGTGTCTACCTTGACGCTGAAGGCGCTGCCATCGTGGGTGATGAACCCGTCAGTGAAGGTTCCCCCCGTGTCTATGTCGATGGTGATGCTCATGCAGCTAGGCCCACTGAAACTCGGCCGGCCCGCCGATGCCCACCACGATCAGATCGGCGCCGCGCGCACCTGCCTTGGTTGCCCTGGTAATCTCTCCCGCCGGCACCCAGCGAACTTCTTCGGTGTCGAACAGACCTTCGCCGGCAACGTCGATACTGCCGGAGAACACCAGGTACAGCGCCCCCACATCGTGGTGATAATCGGGAAGACCGGCCCCGGGTTCAATTTGCACCCGCTGGATATAAGGGTCGTCGCCACTGAGCGTGCCGACCCGAGAGCCAGGCGCCAGATTAACGAGCGCCACGTCGTTGATGCTGGCTCGCCCCCACCTAGCCGGTAACCGCTCTAACCGGGCAGTCAGATCGTCGGGTGCGTCATAGAGGTCGGACCAATTGAGACCGATCTCCGCACCAGTGCTCATCAGAAAAAACCGCACGCCAGCGTCACCGGACAGCTCCGGGCCATAGACGTGCCCCGCCTTGATCCAGCGCACATCCCCAGGAACAAAGTTGCCTTCGGGCCCGATGGTCATTGAGCCTTCGGTAATGATGTAGAGCGTGTCGAACGGGTGCCAGTGATGGCCGATGGAGAAGTTTGGTTCGAACTTGGTTTCGAGAAACGACGGGCCGTCGGTTTTCAGCATCCGTACCGGCGTCGTCGGTCGACCATGCGGGTCATGAAACAGCTCCCACTCGACCTCCGAGGGCCGATAGTGTTCAACTGCTTGCGTGCCCCCTTTTCCCATACGCGTCTTCCCCCAAAAACGTCTCTGATCGCGGTCTGCGTTGCGCCGCAATTACTCAGCAATGCCATAGAGAAAAGGCGCCGGCCTCGCAAAGCCGGCGCCCTATTTCTCGAACTTTTACCTCGCTAAACCCTCTAGCTACCTAGAATCGTACCGTCGCCTGTACAGCAACCGAACGCGGCCGGTTTGCCGAAGTACGCTGGTCGCCGCGGGTAGTACCAATCGGTGATCCCGGAGGCGTGCCCGAAGAGGGCGAATCGATCGAATTCAGCATCAAGTACTTATTGGTTAGGTTCTTAGCAATGACAGCCACTTCCCATCTCTGGTTCGCAGCGCCCAACCGGACCGCGGCATTCAGGGTCGTGCTCGAACCCTGCCAGTCATCAGGGTGGTCAAACGCGTTGGATTGATATTTCGATCGAACCTGCGCGTTGAAGGAGAATCCTAACGACATGTTGTCACCAACCACCCTGTCGTAGTCAGCACCAAAAACCAACGTCCACTCGGGCGCTAAATTTCGGGTGGCACCTCCGAGTTGCTGCTTAGGCACTTCACCCGGGTTGAAGATCGTACAACCCTCATTTTGCCCTTGCCCGGACCAACATGGCGCCACGAAGTCAATATAGCGAGCGTCGTTGTAGCCAATGGAGCCATTAAGCGTCAGTCCTTCAACGGGCGGCGCCCAGCGAACTTGAAGCTCGGCTCCGGTCGTTTTTGCTGAGCCCGCATTTTCGGTGATCAGCGCGAAAACATCTGAGTTGAAGAAGTCGATCTGCAAATCCTGGAATTTGTAGTCATAGGCGTCCAACTCGACGACGACCGTACGATCGAACAGCTGCGCCTTAATCCCGGCTTCAAAGCCTTTGACTTTCTCGTTTTCAAACAGGAAGTCTCTGGATGTACCGGAGATAATTCCCAAAATACCGCTGATCGAGAATCCTCCTGACTTGAAGGCTTGTTTATATGCGGCCCACGCTGTGATGTCATCGCTTATGGTCCAAGTAAGTGTTGCCTCTGGAGAAACGTCGTTCCACTTCTGACGCTCGTCGAGACGACCCAGTGCGAACAATCCCTGGAAAAGCGGGTTCACAAAATTCTGCTCAAAAAATGAGGCTTTGTTCTCGTGGTGATACCGTGCACCACCGGCAAGTTCCAACGCCTCCGTGATTTGCCACATTCCCTGGGCGAAGATTGAGTAGGTCGCACCGTTGGTTGCACTGACTTTTTGGTAGGCCGTGTACACATCTTCTGGATCGAGCGCCTGGGGCGTCCAGGCTCCAGCAAAGATTACGTCTTGATCAAAGTCCATGGTAAACGACTGAACAAATGCGCCGACCATAAAATTGAACTGTCCTTCGAGAGTCGATAGCGCGCGAATTTCCGCTGAGAACGCGTTGTAGCTGTGCTCCTCAGCGGCGTAGACGCCAGGCACTCCCGACGTATCAAAGTCTCCACCCCAACGATTACGCAGATGCTGGAAGTTGACCAGGCTGGTGATCGTGAAGTCGTCGGCGAGGTATTCCATATCACCCGTGATGGCATATGAGTCATACCGGTCAAACAGATCGCCGTCGTTTACGTTGGCTAGTGGATTGGTGTTCGCCAACTTGGTGGGGAACGGGTTTTCTTGAGTCTTCCAGTCCTTGGTACAAGCAACGTCCGGCTGAAACTGAGAGAACCCAGGCTCCGCACCGTTGCCACCGCTACAGCCAACGAGTTCGTTAGCGCCCGATGTCGAGGCTGACTGGTACTCGTTGTATTGCGCTTTCAACCTCATTGTGAGGGTATCGGTAGGTTCAAACTTCAGCGTCAGGCGCGCGATGAATTCCTCTTTCGCAGGCCAGCCATCCTTTCTGGGAGCTGGAACTTCGAGATTTTCTTGAATAAAAGCCCCACTTGATAACAGCGCATTAGCATCTAGGGTTGTATAGATCGCCGGTCCCGCTTCGTTGTCGATCCATCCCTTGTCTTGTTTGGAGGAGCGAATTGCCAAGCGGGCCCCAAACCAGTCGGTGATCGGTGACGAGATCACACCAGAGACGTAAAACTCCTCAGCATCAAACTCATAGCCTGCAGTCGCCTGTATCTCAAGCTCGTCGCCTGGATCGTTGGTCCGAATATTCAATGCACCGGCGGTGGCGTTCTTGCCAAAGAATAGGGCCTGCGGTCCCTTAAGAATTTCAATCTGAGCGGCGTCGAACATACCTTCATTGATTACTCTGCCCTGACCGAAGTACGCGCCATCCACAATTGCAGCGACCGACTGTTCAACGGCGATGCTTGTAGTCTCAGGGCCGATCCCCCGAATATTGACCGAGGCGCCGTTACCCGCAGAACTGCGGTATATAGTTACCTGAGGCGTTAGCTCCGCGACGTCTTCCAGACGCGTGAGGTTGTAGTGTTCCATCTTTTCCTGGGACACTGCGGTCACAGCAACAGGGATGGTAAGAGCCGTTTCCTCTCGCTTACGCGCGGTTACGATGATTTCCTCTAGTTGAGCGGCGAACGCGACACTCACGTCAACCACCAAGATGGCGCCTATGACCGCAGCCATAGTAACTCCGCGCCAGACCCGTTCATTGGGCGCTTTACAGCGACCTGTTATGTTTCGTGACACTGATTTCTCTCCTTCAACATAAGTTGATTGGCATGAGACCTTACGCGCGACTCAGCGCAGCCCCTAGCTGCGCACCACTTGGGCGCCGCAATTTTTTTATTTTGCCAACCTCGCGGTTGGCTATTAGATCGCTTCCGCTCGGATTAAACAACCTCATTTGTGTCTATTTGCTGGACAGGTTACATCTGCGGCGGAACCCCTTGAGCCAACCACTTGGATGGTTTATCGTCATCGCTGCAATTGGACCTATTCGTGCCAAAATTGTTAGCGTGCAAACAATTGGTCGAATTGAGCCGGTATCCGTAATCGAGCGAGCCACAAGGGGAAGTAATAATGAAATTCGGCATCATCGAGCTATCCCAGCCAGACAAGGACCTTGAATCCTACCCCTACCGCGAAGTACATGAGCGGGTCACCAGGGAAATCATCGAAGCCGACAAAGCCGGCTACGACTACGTCTGGATCGCCGAACATCACGCCAGCACCAGCTACGGCATTCTGCCCGATCCGCTCACTTACATTGCCTACCTGGCAACCCAAACCGAGCGCATCACCCTGTGCAGCGGCGTGATGGTGGTGCCTCTGCACAACGTGGTGCGCCTGGTGGAAAACATCTCTTTCGTCGACATCCTCACCAACGGGCGCGTGGCCGTTGGGTTGGGGTCAGGCTACCGGGAGCACGAATTCGACGCCCTCGGTGCAGATTTCGAAAACCGGCGCGCCTATCAGGCAGAAGCGCTGGAAGTCATGATGAGCCTGTTTCACACCAAGAAGGTTCAGCACAAGGGCGTGCATCTACCCGACATCAACATCGACGGCGACTACGAAGTGCTTCCCCATCCGGTGCAGGAACCGCATCCGCCCATGTACATGGGCGCGGCTTCCGAAGAGTCCATCGGCTTGTGCGCCCGCTACGGCCTGGGCTTGCTGATGTCTACGCTCACACCCATCCAGCAGTTGGCGCCCAAGTCGCGCTTCTACCTCGATCAGTGCCAGGCCACCGAAGCACCCTACAACGAGAATCCGGGGCACAGCACCGTGGGCATAGGGCGCATGGTTTACGTGGCGGAAACCGACGCACAGGCGAAGAAAGAAGCCGGCGAAGCCGTGGTGCGCCACGTCCATACATTTACCGGCGCTTCGACTTCCGGCTATCTGGGAACAATCTCCAAGGACAACAAAGACAAATACCAGGTGGCCAGCTACGAAGATCTGTGCGAGGACACCATCATCTATGGCTCGCCCGAGACCGTGACCGAAAAAATCCGGTACATGGAAGAGACCACGGGGGCAGATTCACTGATTCTCCACTTCCCACCGCAGAACACCCGCGAGCAGAACAAGCGCACGCTGCGCTTGTTTGCCGATGAAGTCATTCCGAAGTTTGCCGACCACAAGAAAAGCGGGGTTTCCGCCGGCTGACAGCACGCCACCCCTCTGGCAGCATACCGGGATGGCTCGCAAAACCGATCCAAGAAACTTCGAGCGCGTACTCGATGCGGCGGCAAAGCTGTTTCTGGATGTGGGCTACGATGCGGCATCCATGCAGCAACTGGCCGACCGTCTGGGGCTTCACAAATCCAGCCTGTATCACTATGTGAACAGCAAGGACGACCTGCTCAAACATCTGATTGATGAGGCTCAGACCACTGCTGAACACGACTTGGATGTGGCCGAGCAGGATCCGGGGAGCGGATACCTCACCGCACTGAAGCTCGCCATCGAGCAGACACTCAACGACCGCAGCCGAGTCAGCCTCGTGTTGCGCCAGAAACCAGGCAGCGCCACGGGCGACGACGCCATCACGCGACGCCGATCCTACGACCAGCGCCTCGCCAAGCTCATTGAGCATGCCCAGGCATCGGAAACCGTGCGTGGCGACATCCATCCGATGCTATTGGCACGCCTGACCATGGGCATGGTTGCCTGGATCGTCGAATGGTACGACCCCGAACGCACGCGCTTTAGCGCCGAGGAAATCACGCAAGCCGCGCTAACCCTGGTGAACCAGGGTATCGGGCTACCCGAAGGTAGGTAAAAGAACCTAGCTGACGTCTCCGAGACCCCGGCTTGCGGCCAGCTCGCGCAGATCCACCTTGGAGACCTTGTTCGATCCCGTGAGCGGAAAGACATCGATATTTTCCACGTAGCGCGGCACCTTGAAGTTGGCGATGCGATCACGGCTCCATGCGATCAACTCATCCGCATCGATGAGATATCTGCCTTCATCCGACTGACGACCGATAACGAAGGCGCAGGCCACTTGGCCCATGCGTGCGTCCGGCACGCCGATCACCGCCGCATCCTCCACGTCCGGGTGCTGGCGCAGTGCCTCCTCCACCTCCGCGGGATACACATTGAAGCCACCGACGATGATCATGTCGCCAATGCGGCCTAGGATTCGGAAGTTGCCCCGGTCGTCGCACACTCCGCGGTCCCCTGTGTGCAGCCACCCGTCCGCATCGATGGCTTCGGCCGTCGCACCCGGGTCGTCCAGGTAGCCGCTCATCACCGCATAGCCTCGCACCGCGATCTCTCCCGGCTCGTTCGCCGGCAACGGCTCGTTGTCGGGGCCAACGATGCGCACCTCCAGGTCGGTGCACGGCACGCCGATGGTGGTAGCCACGGTTTCCGGATCGGCCTCGGGCAACGTGTACGTGGCCGTTCCGCACTCCGTCATGCCGTAAGCCTGGATGACCCGTTCGAAGGTCAGTTCGTCGAGCATGCGGTGGATCAACTCCACCGGCACATCCGATGCGCCGGTGAGCGACAGACGCAGCGAGGTAACGTCGAACTCGTTCAACCTGGGGTGTTCCAGAATGGAATGGAAGATGGTGGGCGGGCCGGGGAAATAACTGATGCGCTCGCGCTGGATCAGTTCCAGAACCGTATCCACATCAAAAACAGGCATGGGATAAACGGTTGCTCCCACCAGCAGGGCCGGCAACCAGCCCCCCGTGTAGCCGAACACGTGGAAGAACGGATTCACAATGAGGTAACGGTCGCCTTCCACATTGCCGTTCTCGGCAACGGTATTGCGAGTCTGCCGCAGCGTCGCCCCGTGGCGATGCGGCACTGCCTTCGGCCGCCCGCTGCTGCCCGAGGTAAACATGATGTCGCACACATCGTCGGCAGCCACGGCTTCCACCGCCGCCCGCCAACGGGCTTCGCTCACGGTCCGACCTTCCGACAGAAAGTTCTCCCAGGAACGCGCCGCGTCTTCGGGCGCCTGGATATCCACGATGCGAAGCGCTTGCGCGCCCGCCTCCACCGCTAGACCCACCGCCGCTTCACCGTCCACACCCATGAAGCCGTTCGCCACGAACATGAGCTTTGCTCCGGTGAAGCTCAAGGGGTAAGCCGCCTCCGCGGGTTTATAGCGCGTGTTGATGGGCACGAAGGCCGCACCCACGGACTGCACGGCCAGAGCCGCCACGATCCAGCGTGCCGAGTTGGGCGCCCACAGGGCCACGCGATCGCCGGGCCCGATTCCCGCCGCCAGCAACGCCCTGGCCGCTTCACCCATTTGCTCCACCAGTGCGGCGTAAGTGATCTGCACGTTGCCATCGACCACGGCAATTCGATCGGGAATCTCACCCGCTTTTTCGATCACGGCCTGGGCTACGCTGATTTGGTCGGAGGCGCTCACGGGCTATTGCTCTTTGGCGATGGCGGATTCAACCATCTTGCGCTCGGTGCCGTCTAGCCGGGCCTTGAGCCCCCGGGCCATTTCAGCAACCACGCGTGCCGCATGCTCATTCTGCTGAATCCGGGCCCAATAGCCTTTCACGTTCTCGGTTTTTTCCACGGGATTGGCCACGCCCAGACCGGGCATCGTGCTCTCACACATAAACAGGGCCGGCACCAGGGTGCAATCCGCCCGGGTGAGGGAGTCACCCACGGCAAAATCACCCGGGCCGATGTACTGATCCAGCGCGCGCATCCCGCGTTCGATCTGCGCCACCAGCAGATCTCGCGTGGCGTCTACACGGGTTTCCGGATCGAGCTGCGACAAGGCAAGAAACAGGTTGTTCATGATGTAGATGTCGGCAATTCGAGATACCAGGCGCACGGCTGCGCGCGCTTTGGAGGTGCTGCCCAATAGCGTACGGTCCGGGAAGCTGTCCTCCAGGAACTCTGAGATGACCTCGGATTCCGGAATGATCCCATCGTCCAGCTCCAGTATGGGGATTCGGGCCAGCGGAGAGAATTCGGCCAACTTACCCTGGAACCACATGGCCAAGAAAGAATCCGGCAGACCGAACTGAACGTCGTCTTCGATCCCCATGGCATAGATCTGCATGCGGACTTTGGCCGAATACGGACTCAGGTCCCCTGTATAAAGTTTCATCCACCCTCCCGAATCAGGTGGCCGGATCGGCCGCCAATACCCTATCAGCTCGCCTTCAAAGTGCCGGTTCGGACGCCCGCAGATAGCGGTCCAGCGTCTGATGCAGCAGGCGTACGCGCACTTCCTGATAGTTGAGTAGCGTCTCGCCAGGCTTACGCGCCGCGAGGAAGCCCTCCTGCTGCGCGCGCAGGTTGCCCGTGTCCTGATCGTAGACCTCGCCAAGCACAGGGTCGAAGCCCGCCACCGTCGTGAAGCTTTCCCGTTCGGTCAGCCGCACCGGCCGCGCTGCCGGCGGGCGCGGTCCGCCTTCCGGCGCAGGCCGCAGAATCAACAATTCGAACAGCGTTCTGTCGGCAGCATCCCCCAGCGGACGAAAGCGGTACACCATGGGCAACGACAGTTGCGGAAACAGCAGCATGTTCGGGAACAGCGAGTACTGGGAGACATCGATCATCTCGGTGTCGGTGAAGCGGCTGAGGTCCACCTGATATTTCTCACCAAGCTGCGCACGCAACACCCGAGCCATGACGATGCGGGCACTCTCACCCTCGCCGACGATAACCGTATCGCCCAGCACCGACCGATCTCCCACCAGCATCATATCCACCAGCTCCTGTTCGGTGGGGGGCGGGTCGATGGACGGGCTGGACACACCGAAGGCGCAGAAAAACCGCGACACGTGGTCGTTGAACACATCGTACTGAGTCCCCTCGTCGTCGCTACCGTAGAGCAGCTGGGGGTGTGTCTCCTGGGTATGATAATTCTCGATGAACGCTTCCTTGGCCGCCTTCCAGTTGCAGTGCAGCTCTTTCTCAATATGCAGCTCCACGAAGCGCCCGGCCAGATCGAAGTTCTCCATGTGCTCGGGCATCGGCGCCATGTAGGCGCTCAACGGGGGAGCGTCGGGGTCCAGATTGACGAACACAAAACCGCCCCAACACTCCAGGGAGACCCTGGGCAGGGAAAAATCCCGCTGGCTCACATGGGGCGCGTCCCAGTCGTACGGCACGCGCTTCAGGCCGCCGTCCAGGTCCCAGGTCCAGCCGTGGAAGGGGCAGCGAATTTCGTCGAAGCCGCCGTCCGAGCCACCGGATCGGAATTTGGTGCCACGGTGCAGACAGGAATTCACGAAACCCCGGATGCGCGAGTCGTTACCGCGCACAATCAGCACGGAGTGACGGCCAATCTCATAGACGTAGAAATCGCCGGGCTCAGGGATGTGCTCCTCGCGACACGCCCACTGCCAGGTGCACGTCCACATGCGCTCCATTTCCAGCTCGTAGAATGCTTCGCTGGTATACCGCTCGAAGGGAATGTCCTCGTCGCCCAGAAACTGTGGGCTTTCTAGCTCGAACACCGCGGGCACGGGGCGCCCGTCGTTGTGCACCAACTCCTGAGCGGACGGCGTCGCCGAGCGCGCTGGCGGCTGCGGATATTTCATCACAGACGATTCACATAACAAACTACGTCACCAAAGCGTAAAGGGATTTGAACACAGGTACAATCAAGCGCAGTAACGGGAGGGAAGCAATGGGACAACTCGACGGTAAGCGCGCAGTGATCATCGGCGCGTCCATGAAAGACAACATCGGTCAGGTGATGGCCAGGCGTTTTCGCGACGAGGGCGCTGAAGTCCTGGTGGCGAGCCGCAAGGCCGATGCATCCGCCGCATTCGCACAGTCCATCGGCGGGTACTCCGCTACCTGCGACGTCACCCAACGCGCCGACGTGTTTGCCCTGGCGAAGTCAGCGAAGGCACAGATGGGGGGCGTGGATATCGCCGTGAACTCCTCGGGCCTGGCCCTTGGCGGGCCCTTCCTGGAATTCGCCGAAGAAGACCTGGACCAGCTCATCGCGCTGCAGTTCAAGGGTTCGTATTTCTTCCTTCAAGCCATGGTTGGCGCCATGCTCGACAAACCCGATCCTGGCGGCTCCATCATTCAGATCAGTTCCGCCGTGGCACACCGGTCCACCACCGTAGACCTGGGATTCGACGCCTACATGGGCACCAAGGCGGGTATCGACCACGTGGTGCGCTGCGTGGCCAACCAGTTCGGCAGGCAGGGGATCCGCGCCAACAGCATCGCCATGGGACACACCGACACGCCCATGCACCACGACGCCTACCAGGGCGACATCCCCGATTGGATGAAGGCCGCATTTTCGGATGCAACACCCATGGGCCGCTACGGTACCTGCGACGACGTGGCCGCCGCAGCGGTCTGGCTCGCCTGCGACGAGTGCTTCATGACGGGAGATTCCCTGCAGGTGAACGGCGGCCTGACGCTTCGTCGCAACCCGCTGCAAGCGGACCTCGACCGCTACGAACGCGATTGGGCCGACAAATAATCAAACATCGGAGAAGCGAGATGGCCGAATACCTACCACCAACGCTGGACTGGGTCCGCGAGCAGGTGGAGCTTTACGAAAGCAGTGGCGGCACCCAAGGCACCACGCTACTCGACACCGGCATGCCTTGCATCATCGTCACCCACGCGGGCAACAAGACGGGCGGCATTCGCAAGATCCCATTAATGCGGGTAAAGACTGAGGGCGGCTATGTGCTGGTGGGATCCATGGGCGGCGCGCCCACCAATCCCTCCTGGGTATACAACCTGCGCGCCAATCCCGACGTTGAGATTCGCGACGCCACCGAGGTCTTCAAGATGATGGCCCGTGAGGTGCACGACGAAGACGAGCGACGGCAGTTGTGGGCGGCCAGTGCTGAGGCGTTCCCACCGTACAACGAGTACCAGTCCAAGACCACTCGACGGATTCCCGTGTTCCTCGCGGAACCCGTGTGACATTGCCGCGGACTACAGCCAGCGGCCCATGACCATTCGCTTGGTTGCATTGGACATCGACGGCACCCTGCTCAAACCGGGCGCACCGGCGGATGCGCTGCCCGGAGAGCCGATCACCAGTGCGGTTAGAGCGCTTGGCGCCCGTGGCACGACCGTGGTCCTTGCCTCTGGACGGATGTTCCCGGGTACTGCGAGCGTGGCGCGGCATCTTCACATCGACCAGCCACTCATCTGCCAGCAGGGTGCTTCCATTCACGATCACGACGGCCACCTGCGCCACGGCTATGCCATCGATCAGACCATTGCCTTGGAACTCCTCGATTACGCCAATGCCCACGACTGGCCCCTGGCCTGGTTCGATTCGCAGCGCTATCTGGTCACCCGGCACTGCGAGCAGGCGCAGTTCTTCTCCGACGTCTCACTAATCGACATGGAGATTCACCCCCAGCCGCAGCTATCGGGAATTCGGGCAACGGGCATCGACATCATCAGCTCGAAGGAGGAATCCGCCAAGGTGCATGCACAGATCGAACGGCGCTACGGGGGGCGTCTGTGCCTGCTGGACTTTCCATCGGTAACCGCCGCGCACGATGCCCAGGCCAGCAAAGGCAACGCACTGAACCTGCTCTGCGAAGAGCTTGGCATCGCACAATCCGACGTACTGGCTATCGGCGACAGCGTGAACGACGTATCCATGCTGACCTGGGCGGGGCACAGTGCCGCACCGGCCCACTGCGACGATTATGCGCGCGCGGCGGCCGCGGAGATTCTGCCAGGCGACGGTGTCGACGGCGTAGCGGCCTTACTGAACTCGCTGCTTGAAGCTTCCGATTGAAAAGCTAAGGCCTGACCACTTCCGTCAGCCCAGCGTAGCCTGCAATCCGTAGTAAAACACCACTGCAAGGGCCGCGCCCACGGGTAAAGTGATTACCCAGGACATGAAGATAGTGCGCACCACGCTGGACGCGCCGGATCGGGTGCTGAGTCTCACCATGAGCGCCACCTCGGGCGGGATCGTCAACCCAAACCCTACCCCGGCGCTACAGAACCTGGCAGGTTCTTCCGCAAGCGACACCAGCGGATTCAGCACCACGATGTCGCAGGCCACTCAGCAACGGCCAGAACTCATGCAGCTGTATGCGTCCATCGGCGCGTTCAATGTGCAGTTCGAGTGGTCCATTCTCAGCCGCCTGTTGGCGCCGGGAAACGCCATCGGGCTTGAACAGCTCGGCGCGGTGCAATGTCCCACGCTCTTCCTTGCGGGCTCAGAAGACCCGCTGTTTCCGCCAGATCTACTGGCGACCTACGTACCACATTTCGGCAACGCGTCCATACAGGTGGTTCCAGACGCCGGCCACTCGCCCTATTTCGAGCAGCCCGAGGCGTTCAATGCGCATCTGGCGAGGCACCTGGAAGCCACCACGTCGTAAGGCGGTAGAACCGCTATCGGCGGTCGATGAACGTGTGTTCCTTGCCGAACAGAAACGTCGACCGCTGCATATCGATGAAATTGTGCTCGTCTTCGATGAAAGCGGCGTTGGCTCTGCGCGCCTCTTCGGTTCGCGGCGCCTGGCCAAGGTCCACCCACGCTTCGGCGTGCCCGAGGTAGGACTCCACCTCGGTGCCCCGCTGCGCTTGCAGCTGCGCATCCAGCACCGAATTAGCCCGGTGCACCTGACGGTAGCAAAGGGTTCGGGTCGCCTCAGCATGGGACCGCACGATGGGACCATGGTGGGTCAGCCAATAGTGCCGAGCCTGCTCCTCGGACAGCTCCTGCTTATGCCGAAGCGGAAAGAACACCCGCACCACATTGCTCTTCACCCTGGCCACCACGTTCTCCGGTGCGGGATTAACCTGGGGGTACTCGTAGGCGAACCACAGCGGCGATTGCGGCAGGTCGATGAACTGCTTTTCGTCTTCCAGCAACACGGCCCCCGCCGCCTGACCGGCTGCGCTGCCCAGAGCCGCTTCGAGTTCGGCTTCGCTCCACCACCACAGTTCCGCCACGCCGTCGTAGTGGGCCTCCATGTCGCCGCGCGCCTGCTGCGCGGCCTCGTTCGAGCCGTCATCGATGGTGTGGGTCTGCACGTACCGGAGCACATTCATGTCTTCAGCAAAGCTCGCCACCAGTGGGCCGTGCTTGCTGCGCCAATAGTCCTGAAATTGCTCCAGCGACAATCCGGGCTTCTTGCGTAACGCGAAAACCAATCTGATCATGTCTTACGCCCGCCAGACTTTCTTGTTCATGGAGCCGAACATCTCGGAGAGTTCCACCCGTGTGGGAGTGATCTTGACGGGTAGAAAGTTCGGGTCGTCCGGACCGGTGGAGCCAAACTGAGTGAGGTCGTAGTCGATGGCGCCCCAGGCATGGTTCTTGGTGGCCTGATCGGTAATCAGTGTCGCGCTCCCGCGCACCATCACGTGAACGAAATCTGGCGGCGCCACCTGGTATTGAATGTCCACGTTGTTGTTGGCGCGCAGCTGATTGGCTTTAGGCGAATCCGGACCCGTGGCAAACCACAAGACTTCGCCGTCCCAGGTAGGATGCACGATCCTCACGCGCGGCTCCTTGCCATCCACGGTAGCAATCGCGCACCAAACGGCCTTTTTGCAGGCCGCATCGACGGCGGCGAAAAACGCCTCCTTTTCCGCATCGGTCACTCGTGCCATCGATCATCCTCCTAATACTGCCGCCACCCAGCGCAGCGATTCGACCCACAGGGTAACCGATGCCATTGAGGCGAAGCCAACCGGCAATGGCGCATTCTGATATGTTGGCGATCGATCGCTACAACGTCGGAGGAGCGGGCAGAGTCCAATGAGCGACCACACACAACCGAAACCCATTCGCAACGAAGAGCAGCTCGCCGCGCACATCAGCAGGCCCTTCGACGACGTCGCCATCGAGCGGCTGCAAACGAAGCTGACACCCACCGATGTGGTGATTTCCACCTTCCCCAAATGCGGCACTACCTGGTCGGCGCAGATTGCCCATGGCCTCCGATCCGGCGGCGATATGAGTTTCGCTAACCTGGGCCAGGTATTTCCCTGGCTGGAGATGGGCCACTTCTTCGGACAGAATCTGGACAGCACCCGCGCCTTCGAACCCGCACTATTCAAATCTCATATGGAACTCTCCGAGCTGCCCCCCGGCGGCAAGATCATCAACATAATCCGCAATCCGGGCGACACGCTGATGTCGTACTACAACTTCTGGGCCGACGTACTGTTCGACCGAGACGAAGTCAGCCTGGACATGATGGCGCGGCAGTTTTTCCTGCTGGAGCGAAGCGATGCACCGCGAAACATGTTCCAACTCAACTACTACCAGCACCTGGTGGACTTTCATACCACGGAATACGACGGGCCTGTGCTGTTCGTGGCCTACGAAGACCTGAAAGACGACCTACCCCTAGCGGTGCGACGCATCGCGCGCTTCATGGATGTGGACCTCAACGACGAGTTGCAAGCTAAGGTGACCCATCAGGCGTCGTTCGAGTTCATGTCCGCCCACCGGGAGAAGTTCAGCGAGCAGGTACCCAACGGCGTCATGGAAATGGTGGTGACCGGGCGCGTGGGCGACGCCGAAACGGGCTTGAGCGACCCGCTCAAAGAGCAGCTGCAAACAGCCTGGCAACGATATGTCAGCCCGCGGCTTGGCTACGCAGACTATGCCGAGCTGCGAGCGGCCATCGGGCAAGAGATGCAGGACAGCAACGCCCGCGGCGCCTGACGAGGTTGACTGGGCAGGCATAATCGCGGCAACCGCGAAATGACTAACGCTGCGGCTATCGATGCAGTCGGGATAGCGGACGAACGCGCCGCCAGATCAGAACGAGCGCAACAACCAGGAGGAGCACAACGGTCAAGGGCGCGCCCCAGCGATCTGCAAGGCCGTTCAGCGCAATCTGCCTGAGCTGCTCGTAGCCCTCGGGCACTGGCAACACGCCGTTTTCCCGGGCGTATGCCTGATACATGGACAACATACGCTCAAAGCGCTCGGGCTGAGTCTGGGAAAGGTCCACAGTCTCGCCGGGATCGCGCGCAATGTCATACAGGTGCCAGCGGCCGTCCCCCAACGGGGCACGATTCATCATGATTTTGTAGTTGCCCTGAAACAGCGCGGCGTTGCCTGCCAGCTCATAACCCACCGGATCCTCATCGCCATACACACGCTCCACGCGCCCATGGATCAGGCCCATCAAGCTGCGTCCGACCATGGGCTCCACGGCGCGGTCACCCAACTGCGCACCGGGTAGCTTGCCGCCCGCAAGCTCAATGATTGTCGGCGCGATGTCAGTGACATATGCAAACGCATCGGTCAATCCCTGCTGGGGAGAGATGGTGCTTCCGGAGACAATGAGAGGTACGCGCATGCCCCCTTCGCCCGCGTAGAACTTGTAGTAAGCCAGGGGACCGACCGCCGCGCTGGCGAAGCTCGCTCCGATGCTGTTGAAACTGCCCTTGAGTCCCAGAGTCTCGTAGGCGTTCTCGTAACCCATCCGGTCAAGCGCGAGCCGACTCGCAAGGGAGCGCGGTTGAGCCGATCCCGTAGGTTCCGCCCCATTATCCGAAGTGAAGATGAAGACCGTGTTGTGGAGCTGATCGGTAGCCTCTAGGTAAGCGACCAACCGCCCGATGTGGTAATCCATCGCCTCGACCATGCCAGCATACACAGCCATGCGCTTGGCGTTGTAGCGCTGTTGCTCCTCGCTGAGCCCATCCCAGTCGTCCGTCGACGCCATATCCACCATACCGCTGTCCGCTGGAACCAGACCCAGGTCGATGGCGGCGGCCCGGCGCTGGCGTCGCAGCACGGGCCATCCTTTGTGATAAACGCCTTCGTACCGGTCGATGAACTGTTGGGGTGCCTGCACGGGAATATGCACTGCCATGAACGGCACATAGGCGAAGAACGGTTGAGCATCCCCGCGGTTGCCGTCGATGAACTCGATGGCCTTGTCTATGAGGAAGCGGCTGGAATAGAAGTCATCGGGCAGCTGTAGCGGCTCACCGTCGGCAAACCAGTTAGCCTTTTCGTAGATGGGCAGATAGGGCTTTTGCTCCCAGTTGTCTGCACCGGTATCCATCATCGCCACGGTGCGCTCAAAACCGCGCTGGCTCGGCAGCGTCCCAGGCGATTTGCCCAGGTGCCATTTGCCGGTGAGATAGGTGTGGTAACCCATCCGCCGCAGCAGGGTCGCTACCGTCACTACGTTATCGGTGAGCTCCCCCTTGTAATGCGGGTGCTCGCGCTGCTCAGGCGGCAGGGCTTCGGGAATGTTCGGCACGCCGTTGCGATGACTGTCCACCCCCGTGAGCAGCATCGCCCGCGAGGGCGCGCAGCTGGCCGCGGTGTGATAGTTGCTGAAGCGAATACCGCGCTGTGCCAGAGCGGACAGGGTGGGCGTGTTGATCTCGCTGCCATAAGGGCCGATATCCGTATACCCCACGTCATCGGCCAGAATCAGCACGATGTTGGGCTGCTCCGCGGCGCCGCTAGTGGTTGTCAGCAGCGCGACAAGCAAGCCAACCGAAACGGCCAATATCCTGCACATCATTCGTCTACCCATCAGTTCGGCCAGTAGATGTACTCGTCGTCATGCTCATAAGCCTGCCCACCATGCTTATCGATGCGCTGCGGCAAGTCCACCACCGACGGCCACATTGGGGGCGCCTGAGCCGCGTTGTGCGTATCCAGCAGGGCTTCCAGCTCGGCAACCATGGTCGGTGAACTCTCAGCCAGGTCGTTGCGTTCGGTCGGATCATCCGGCAGGTAAAACAGCCAGCGCTTGTCCATGTGTTGGGAACGGATGAGCTTCCAGCCGTTATGCAACACAGTCTGCTGATGGCCCTGACGCCAGAACAGCGTCTCATGGGGCACCCCCGGCAGGTCGCCCACAACGAAGGGCATCAGGTCCACCCCATCGAGCTTGCGGTTCTGCGGAAGGCTTGCACCCGCGGCCGCAGCAATGGTCTGGAATACATCCACGTGATGCACGGGTGCCTGATATACCGTGCCGGCTTGAATCCGCGCCGGCCAACGGGCCATGAACGGCACATGCAAGCCGCCTTCGAAGTGAGTGAGCTTCCAGCCGCGATACGGCTTGTTCACGTCCGCCAGCTGCACGTAGCTCGCGCCACCGTTGTCGCTTGTGAACACGATCAAGGTATTCTCGTCCAGCCCCAACGCCGCCAATCTGGCCACAATCTCCCCCACGCTCCTGTCTACGGAATGAATCATGGCCGAGTACACCCGCAGGTGGTGGTCCTCAATATGCGCATACCGGTCGTAATCCGCACGCGTGGCCTGGAGCGGATTGTGAATACCCCAATGGGACAGAAATAGAAAAAACGGTCGGTGGCGATTGTTGTCGATCACCCTGAGCGCTTCGCGCGTAAAGTAGTCCGTGAGGTAGCCGTCGGGCTCGAACGGTTCGCTGCCGTTGAACTCCACCGCGTAGTGGGCGCTGGCCCACACCATGCGATCGATGGTCTCCGCGTCGCGTCGCGCGTTCACCACGTCGGGGTGATCCTCCGGCAGGTAGTACAAGCCTTCCATATACAGACTGTCGTCGAAGCCCTGATCCTCCGGCCGCAACCCGGGCGCCCCGCCCAGATGCCACTTGCCGATATGGGCCGTGTAGTAGCCTGCGTCTTTGAGCACCTCGGCAATGGTCACCTCTTCGGGGGGCATTCCCAGCTCGATCATGGGTGGCAACGAGCGGGCGGCTTCCGCATCGACCAGAGCCCGCAGTGGCGGCTGATCCACATCCTGCATCCACTGGATGAGCGTTGCCCCCACCCGGAAGACGGGGGTGAACTCGAAGCCGAACCGAGTCGAGTAGCGGCCGGTCACCAGACTCGCGCGGGAGGGTGCGCAGATCGCATTGGCTGCATAGCCGTTGGCGAACGTAACACCCGCGTGCGCCAGCGCGTCGATATGGGGGGTCAAGACCGTGCCATCGCCGGCGCCGCCGTTGTGCAACGAGATGTCGTTGAAGCCCATGTCATCGGTGAGAATGAGAATGATATTCGGTGGGCGGTCCGCGGGCGGCATTTCGGCAACCGCAGGCCCGGAAGCCCAATCAATAGGCTCGTTTTCAGCCACCGGCGAGACGACCTGCCGGAGTATCGGCGCCCCCCACACCAACAGATCGACACGGTTGTGCCACGTCACCGCGCACAACGACACCAGCACCCCGAGAGTGAGGCCCAGCTTGCTCACGACCCAACGGTCAACTTATGGTTAAACGGACTCAATTGACGCCCTGCTTCCAGCACGATGTCCGCGCTGGACAATTTTAATGCTTCGCATAATATTAATGTAAGCCATTATTACAAGCGCGTCAGGACATGTCCGACCAAGAGCCACTGCAATTCAAAGGCGCACCAGGTTCGCCCTACACTCGAAAAATGCTGGCCTACCTGCGCTACCGGCACATTCGCTACGAGTTTCTGGTCGGCGATCTATCAAAACACCGCGGCCTCCCCGAGCCGAAGGTCGATTTGCTTCCCACCTTCTATCTGAGAGCCGACGACGGCGAACTGAACGCGGTGGTCGACTCCACGCCGTTGATACGCCGGTTCGAAACATCGTTTCCCCAACGCCCCACCATTCCAGACCATCCCGCGCTAGCGTTTCTCAACTATCTCATCGAGGACTATGCGGACGAATGGCTGACCAAAGCCATGTTTCACTACCGCTGGTACTACCAGGCTGACATCGACAAGGCCGGCACTATCCTGCCGCAGTGGCGCAGCATCCAGGCCTCGCAAGCGCAGCTCGATCAGGCCCGTGCGTTCGTATCCCAACGGCAGATTGAGCGACTCTACGTGGTGGGTTCCAATGAGGTGACCGCCCCCGTGATCGAGGCCAGCTACCGGCGCTTCCTCGAAATCATGGACCGCCTCATAGAGCGTCAGGGTTTCGTGCTGGGCAGCCGGCCCGCCTCTGCGGATTTCGGCCTGTACGCACAACTTACACAGCTGGCCAATTTCGACCCCACCCCTGCTGCCATCTGCCTGGCGAGCGCACCTCGCGTTGCCGCCTGGACGGACCTGGTAGACGACCTCAGCGGCCATGCCGGCGATGCAGCCAGCTGGATGCCAATCGACGACGTCGCAGACGTGCTCGGGGACCTGCTGAGGGAGATCGGCCGCGTCTATGCGCCGGCGCTACTGGCCAACGCCAAGGCAATGCAACGCGGCGAAAGCGAAATGGAAACCCACATCGACGGCCAGCGCTGGGTGCAGCCCGTCTTCCCTTATCAGGCCAAGTGTCTGCAGGGGATCAGGCAGGCCTACACGGACCTAGACGATGGATCACGGCGCGCGGTGGACGACCTCATCGCGGGAACCGGGTGCGATGCGCTGGCGCAACCATCACGAGGTAAGTCGTGAGGAAGGCGATCTACGCGCTCGGAATCGCCTTAGCGGCGCTCGCCGCACTCGCCACCGCCACCTTCTACACCGCCGCCGGACAGGATGCGCTGTTCCAACGCGCGGCCAAATCACTCATGGCCCAAACTAGCGTTCCCATCGAAGGCATACGGGTGGTGGTGTGCGGCAGCGCATCGCCGTTTGGCAACAGTCCCGCCAGAGCCCAGGCCTGCATTGCCGTACTCACCGCAGAGCATTTCTTCGTCTTCGACGTGGGCGCCCGATCCCCCTTGCGCATCGCTCAAGCCCGCCTGCCCGTGGCCCGAATCGATGGCGTCTTCCTCACCCATTTTCATTCAGACCATATCAGCGGTCTTCCGGACGTAAACCTGGGCAGCTGGGTCCAGGGCCGGAAATCAAGTCTGCCCGTGTACGGTCCGCCAGGCATCGAGTCGGTAATCGACGGATTCAACCTGGCGTACCGCCTGGACAACAGTTATCGCGTGGCGCATCACGGCCCTGCGTTGCTGCCGCCAGCGGCCGGGCCGATGACCGCCAGGGTCATCACGCCGGGAGAGGTCGCCTGGCAGGACGGAGGTCTGACCATACGGTCCTTTCGGGTCAATCATGACCCCATCGAGCCGGCGGTGGGCTACCGGGTGGATTACGCGGGTCGATCCGTGGTGATTTCCGGCGACACGGTAGCCACCCACACGCTCTTCGCAGCCGCCAAGGATGCGGATCTGCTGCTGCACGACGCCCTGGCGCGCCACCTGGTCGATCCCATGATTGCCGGGGCAACCGAAGCGGGGATTCCAGCCCTGCCTGCCATCATGACCGACGTGATTGACTACCACGCCGACAGCCGCGAGCTGGAGGGCCGTGCGGCCGCGGCGGGCGTAGGCCAGTTGGTGCTGTATCACCTGATCCCAACACCCCCCAATACGCTGGCGGAGAACATGTTCACGCGTGGGCTGTCACCAGACACACTACTGGCGCGCGACCTGCAGAGCTTTGACCTTCCGCCACACAGCACGGAAATAATCATCCGTGAACCTTGAAACGCGGCTACGCTCAGCCGCCATGCGGCGTCTGTCGTCCGCCGGATTTCAGCAACTCATGCGCCAACGGGCTCGCCTGGGGCGACGTCTGACGAGGCAGCCGCCGGCCGTGCACTATTTCCACCAGGTCGATGATCCCTACAGCCACCTTGCGGTGCAGAGGCTCGATACGCTGAGAGCCACCTATGCCCTGCCCTTCGTGGCACACCTGGTGTCGCAGCCGGAAGCTTCGTTTCTCGGCAACTCGGAGCATTACGGCCCCTGGGCGCGCAACGACGCCGCCAGCATCGCGAGCGCTTACCAGGTGACCTTTCCCGCCAACCACCGGACTCCTGCACTCGCCGACGTGGCTGCTGCCAACGAGGAGCTGGCCGGCCATCTCACGAGTTCGGACTTCGCGCACAATGCGGCCGTCGTTGGCGAGGCCTTGTGGTCCGGCGCCGCGCTCGAAGGCGCGCATACGGGCGACGCAGGCCGCTTTGCGGTTGACCGCGGCAACGTGCTGCGGCACAAACTGGGCCACTACCTCGGCGGCATGTTCTATTTCGACGGCGAGTGGTACTGGGGTATCGACCGCCTCCGGTTGCTGGAGCAACGCCTGATCGACGAAGGCTATGCCGGACGCGCAGTAGAGATCACCACACCGCAGCCCACCGCGCTGGACACCACCGTAATAGACGCCCAGCACGTCCTGCTGGAGTACTTTCCTTCATTGCGCAGCCCTTACACGGCCGTGGGGCACCCGCACGTCTTGAGCTTGATCAAGCGCAGCGGGGTCACCGTCAAGCTGCGCCCGGTAATGCCAATGCTCATGCGCGGCGTGCCGGCTCCACGTGCCAAACAGCGTTACATCATGATGGACGCCGGCCGCGAGGGTCGAGCGTGCGGCAACCCGTTCGGCAACATCGTCGATCCTTTCGGCGAGCCGGTGAAACGAGCGTTTGCACGATTTCCCGCAGCGCTCGCCATGGGCAAGGGGATGGAATTCATGACGGCCTACCTGGATGCAGCGTGGGTACGCGGCGTCGACATCAGCACCGAAGACGGCTTACGAGAGGTGGCTGCAAACGCCGACATTCAATGGAACGAACTCGTCCAGGCAGAAGACACCGAATGGACAACCCTGCTCGACAAGAACCTGAGTGAGATGCTCAGCGCAGGACTGTGGGGCGTACCAAGTTTCCGGGTGTCCGGTGGCAGACTCGACGAACCGTTCGCGTGCTGGGGCCAGGATCGAATCTGGCGGGTAGAGAATGAAATCGCCAACAGAGCCTAAGGTGGACAATCGCCAGGCGCGCAGCGAAGCCACGCAGCAGGCGCTCATGCGCGCCGCCGAGAAGTTAATCGCCCAACGTGGTATTGAGAACGTGACCACCCGGGACATTCTTACCGAGGCAGGGCAGCGCAACACCTCCGCGCTTCAGTATCACTTCAAAAGCTTCCCGGGCCTGGTGAAAGCACTCCGCAAAACGCGCAACGGCCAGATCAAGAGGCGTCGCGCAGCGCTGGTGCAGGAGGCGCTCGCGCGCAGGGCCGAACCCCCACTACGAGAGGTGTGCAAACTCATGGTGGCTCCCGCGTTCCAGTTGGCGCGCGCCGACGCCGGATTCCGACGCTACATCAAAGCGTTCGGTCACGAGATCACTCTCGCCGAGGAATCAGCCCTGGCTGTAGCAGCAGGACAGGGCGACGCCGACACGCGTCAGATCGGCACGCTGCTGCGTAAGGCCCTCCCGCACCTGAGTACCGAGGCGTTTGCCCGGCGCCTGGACGGAGCGCTCCGCCTCATCTCCGCATCCATGGTGCACCAGGCCCACCAGAAGCAGGCTTTTGCCGGTGCCGAGGCCGATCTGTTCTTCAGCAGCCTGATCGATGCCGTGGTGGGCCTGCTGAGCGCGAACGAATCGGAGCAAACCCGGTCATTGCGAGAATCTTTGTCAACGCGGAAGCACGCATAGGGGGTAACAATACAATGAACGTAACCAACAGTGTCTATCCCAACGAAACACAGCTGCGCGGCTTCGCCGAACCTGGCCCAAGCGGCCCGATCTACATGGTCAACCTGCTCAAATTCAAGCCGCGCGCCGAATATCCGGACGGCCGGGCGACCGACCTGAGCGGCCGGGAAGCCTACGCAATCTATGCCGACGCCGTAGCAGCACTGTTGAATGAACATGGAGGTGCCCTGACGTTCGCCGCCGATGTGGAACGCCTGATGCTGGGCGAGGTAGAGGAGCTCTGGGACACCGTCGCGATTGCCATGTACCCGTCCCGCGCGGCCATGCTGGAGATGATGAGTTCAGCCGAGATGCAGACTATCGGCGTCCACCGGGCCGCCGGGCTGGCCGGCCAGCTCAATATCGAGACCGTGGGGACTCAGGGTCGCTGGCTGGAAGCTGATTAGCCCGCACACGGAGAGCATTCGCCGCGGCGCGTCGAACACTCAGGCAGGCAGAACCTACCCCCTTCCGCGCGAATGCGCTCCGAAGCGCGGCAACGCCAGGGCAGGAGACTTCATCAGCGGCCGGGTGGATTATCAGCCAGGTAGTCGTGCAGCACCTCGTGGAAGCGCCGCACTCGGGTTTCCTGATCCGCCATATAGGGCTCCTGATATCCTCGTGAGCGCCAACCGGCTCTCTGCCCAGCGGTGAGCGTCATATCCTGGACCACCACCTGGTCCGAGTATCCTTCCATGCTCTCACCCGTGCCGTATTCGCGAAAATCCAACTCCGCCTCGGTGAGCTGGAGAGGGTTCACCGCGGTGCGATTGACGAACTCCTCCTGACCGGCAATGGGATAGGCCATGGTCCATTGCTCGAAGAAGCACTTTTCGGGGTCCGTTGGGTGCGGCTCCCACTTCCACACCAGAAACGAATCCGAGCCGGGCGCGATGGCGATGTTGGGAAACAACACGCCAAACGGGCTCTCGGTGAGGTCTTCGTCGTCTAGATGCTCGTAGTGCAGGTAGCCCTTCTCTTTCCACAGGCGCTTCTTGGCCGCTTTCAGGTCCAGCCAGCCCTGGATGGCCCGGGTCTCGAAATCCGGGTACTGATCCGGATCGATGTCCCAAGCCCGCAGCTGGGCGTCGAAGGGATCCGGTTCGCCATCGGGCAGCCGGTCGCGCAGTGACGGCCGCCCCATCTGAATGATGCGGTTGTGTCCCATGGGGAACATTTCGTAGCGCGAGGTGAAATGGTCCTGATCGATGATGGGTGGCACCTGTGGGTGCACGGTGCGTGTGTGGTAGGACTCGTTAAAGTTGTCAGACCAGAACTTCCAGTTGCAGTCGAGCGCCACCCTCAGCCAGTCCACCCGCACCGTCTTCTCAAACTGGTGGTTCTTGTAGATCTCCGGAGTGGGCGCCAGATAGGTCATCAGGTCCGGCGCTTCGTCGTCCATGGTGTACCACACGAGACCGGCCCAGGTATCCACGCGCACCTCGATCAGCCGGATCTTGCCTACCGGGTCTTCGGGATAGTCGTCGCGATCACAGCCGTCCAGCAACGCACCATCGATGTCCCAGCGCCACCCGTGGTAAGGGCAGAACCAGCTCTCCTGGGAGCCGCGGTCGCCCCAGACCAGGCGTTGAGCCCGATGGCCGCAGGCGTTGTAAAAGCCTTTCAGGGAGCCATCTTTCTGCCTGGCGATGATCACCGACTCGTGCATGAAGTCGTGCACGATATAGTCGCCGGGTTCGGGCAGCTGCTGCTCGCGCCCGGCGATGTGCCAGATCTTGGTCCACAGGTGATCCCACTCCTTCTGCATCCACTCTTTGCTGTAGTAGCGCTCAGGAGAGATCACATCACCACGCAGGTTGCTGGGATCCTTTCCATCCATGGCCAACGGATGCTTGAGAATATCGTTCATGACACCACCTCGCTCTGCTTGGCACGATTAGACTCATGGCGGCCCACGATGTCAAAACGCCGAGGGCACCTCCCTCTGGCTCACCCTGCAGACTCCGCGTTCATATATCGATCAATCCACGTGTGGTAGTGCTGCACCCGGCTTTCATCATCATTCAGCCACGCCTGGCTGAACCCCCGCGATTGCATACCCTGCTGGATGTCGCGAATCAGCGAGATGTCCTGGTCCTGGGTGATGGTCATGGTCTTGCGGCCTTCAACGATGTCCTGATAGGGAAACTCGTCCCGCTCCGGCCGCGCGCCCGCGCCCTGGGCCTGTTCGCGGCTGAACGAGATGTTCACTCCGGTTGTCTGCGCGTTGTCGTCTGGCTCCATACGCAGACTCAGCTTGTCCCAATAGCACCGATTGGGATCCGTGGCGTGGGGGCGGGCACGCAGGATCATGTAGTCGTCTGGCATGAGCACCAGGATGGCGTTGGGAAAAATGTTGTACTGCACGATGTCCGACAGCTGGTCATCGCTCAGCCGGTCATAGTTGTAGCCCAGCACCGCGGCCATTTCCCGCTTTTTGATCTGCACGTCGCGCCGCACGTCCAGCACCCGACCTTTGTAGTCGTCCTTATTCATACCCAGCGCTTCTAGCTGCGCCCACTGGGTGGGTGGCACTTCGTCGGGAATGGCCAGACGCGTGTTCACGGTAAAGCCGTCGATGCACACCCGCGTGTGTCCGAAGTCCCAAAGATCCACCGTCGCGGTGGGACAGTCGAAGATGAGCTGATGCTGGGGGTGAATGTGCTCCACGTGATACAGCTCGCCGAAGTTGTCGTAAACGGCCTTCCAGTTGCAGTCCAGCCGCACCGTCTGATCCTCAATCAAACGCATTGCTTCGGGCCGAAACGGATCCACCAGCGCCTTGATGGGCCCGAGAAACTCATCCAGCGTAGGCGCATCCGGATCCATGCACACCCACACCGCCCCCGCCCAGGCCTCTACCCGCAGGGGCTTCAATGACAGCCGGTCGCGCGGCACGCCGCGGCTGAAGCTTTCTTCTTCCGGTACGTGGACCAGCCTGCCGTCATTGGCATAAGTCCATCCGTGATAGGGGCAGGTGTATTGCTCCAGCCAACCGCGCTCGGAGAGCAGGATGCGCGCACCCCGATGCTGGCAGGCGTTGTAGAACGCCCCCAGCTCGCCGTCGTCACTGCGCGACACCACGATGGACTCCGGCGCCAGATCGAACACGAAGTAGTCGCCGGGCTCCGCCACGTCCTGCTCCAGCCCCGCCAGCAACCACACCTTGGCCCAGAGCTTTTCTCGCTCCTGCATCATGTAGTCGGGCGATATGTATCGCTCAGCGGTAATGGGCGTTACGGGTACGGTGGGCGCACCCCGGTCGGAACGTGCTTGGGCCATGCCGCCATCCTCCCTGTCCTGATTCAAATGTACCACGCCATGGCCGGGCCTTTGAAAAAAGCGTGCGTTCGCTGCCAGGCACGGCCGAAAAGGTACTCAGCCTGCTGAACGACTGAAGCGCGTGGCCCGGCGGTGTAGTATCTGAGTCGTCACATGGGCAAAAAGCGGAGGAAGGGAAATGGCATTCAGCGGCGTAGATCACGTGGTGGTGCGGGTGGCGGACCTGGAGGCAGCGGTTGAAAATTACGTAAAGATTCTGGAAATCGAACCCCAACGCCAGCATTCCGAGGCACTCAAGGCGGATCAGGCGTTCTTCCACTTCGACAACGGAACGTTTCTGGAACTGATCTCTCCCACGGACGACAGCTCTCCCCTGACAGGCTCGCTGTCGAAGCTCGGAGATGGCATACACACCATCGCGTTGCGCGTAGATGACGCCAAGGCCACCACCGAGTCTCTGGACGCCAAGGGCATACGCACCATCGGCGGCGCCTTCGTACACCCGTCTAACGCCAACGGCGTACTGGTGCAGCTCAGCCAAAGAGGTTGAGCGATATCGTCCCAGGCCACCGGCGCGCACAGGAACAACGTAAAGATGACCGACCAAATCGAGCTGGAGATTTTCTCAGACTACGTCTGACCCTGGTGCTATCTCAGTACCGGGCGTATTGAAAAACTCCAGCAGAACTTCGACGTATCCATCACCTGGGTACACTTCCCCCTGCATCCGGAAACGCCCGCCGGCGGCATACCCATCGAGAAGCTATTCGCGGGCCGCAACATCGACATGGATGCGGCCCACCAGCACATGAAAGGTCTCATGGACGCCGAATCCCTGCCCTACGGCAAGCGAACCCATACCTACAACAGCCGGCTGGCTCAGGAGCTGGGCAAGTGGGCGGACACTCAACCTGACGGCAGCCGCATTCACGACGCCCTCTTTCGGGCCTACTTCGTGGACGGAAAGAACATCGGCGACGTGGAGACGCTTGTTGACATCGCAACGGGCGTCGGCCTACCTGAAGATCTGGCACGAATCGTTCTGGAGCAGCGCGCCTTCAGCGAAGCCATAGACGAGGACTGGGCGAGGTCCCGCGCCTTTGGCATCACGGGCGTGCCGACGTTCGTTGCGAGCGGTTTTGGCGTGGTTGGCGCTCAACCCTACGAAACGCTGGAGCAACTGCTGGACCACGTACAGGCGCCACGCGCGGACAACGGCGCCACCTGAACCTGCCGCCAGAGATCGCGCCACGGGTCAGTCTGCCCACATGGAGCGCATGCGGGCGTTGGCGTCGATTCGAACGTTGCTCACGTCGGTAGTCCGGTGGGCAGTCGGCTGACTATTGCGCTCGGGCCAGGCGGTGGCCTCGAACCGAGCCAGCACACCCTCGGTCATGAAGCGACTGCGCGCGCCATACAGGTGGCGCTCGCCATAGCGACGTTGCTGGGTGACGTAGAACTTGAGTGGCGAAACCAGGGACAGATTGCGTTTCGCGCGGGTCATGGCCACGTAGAGCAGTCGCCTTTCCTCTTCGATCTGCTCAGGCGTCTCGGTGGAAAACTCGCTGGGGAAGGTGCCGTCCACTACGTTCAGCGTGTACACGCTGTCCCACTCCTGCCCCTTGGCCGAGTGCACCGTAGACAGAATGAGGTAGTCCTCGTCTTTCAGCGGCGTGCCCGCCTCATCGCCGGACGACTGAGGCGGATCAAGGGTGAGCTCGGTCAGAAAGCTCTCGCGGCTGGCGTGCCGGGTCGCCAGGGCTTCCAGTTGCTCCAGATCGCCCGCACGCACGTGGGCCGCCCCGTGCAGCCGCTCCAGGTGGGGTTCATACCAACGACGCACCAGCGTCATCTGACCGGCCCAACCCGGTGCGCCTGCCAGTTCCTCCAGCAACGCCACAAAATCTGGCCAGTCCTCGCGCGCCTGACCGGGTGCTGCGAAATCTCGAATGGCAGTAATGGTGCCGGCCCGCTCGGCGATAAGACCCAGACAGCGCTCCGCCGTGGCGGGCCCGATACCCGGCAGCAGCTGCAGGGTACGAAAGCCGGCCAACCGATTACGCGGGTTGTCTACGAAGCGCAGCAACGCCAGCACATCCTTGACGTGGGCGGCTTCCAGGAACTTCAGGCCCCCGTACTTCACATAGGGGATGTCGCGGCGAACCAGCTCGAGCTCCAGCAGATCGCTGTCGTGAGACTTGCGCATGAGCACCGCCTGCTGGCGCAACGGCGTACCTTCCTCACGGCGAGCCAGCACCTGCTCGGTAACATAAAGCGCTTGAGACCGGTCGTCCTCTACCATTACGTAGCGCGGCTTTTGCCCCGACGGCAGGTTCGAGTGAAGGTGTTTTTCGAACTGGCCGCTGGCTTCGGCCATGAGCGCATTGGCCGCATCGAGGATGGGCTGCACGGAACGATAATTCTCATCCAGCGTGATGACCTCGGCCGGCGGGGCAAAGCGTTCGGGAAACGAGAGGATGTTCTGCACGGTGGCGGCACGGAACGAGTAGATGGATTGCGCGTCGTCGCCCACCACGCAAAGCCCCTGCCCCGCGGGCTTCATCGCTAGCAGAATCTCCGCCTGCAGTATGTTGGTGTCCTGGTACTCGTCCACCAGCACGTGATCGAACCGCGCGCCGATATCCCGCGCCAGGGCAGGTTCGGCCATAAGCGCGTGCCAGTACAGCAGCAGGTCATCGTAATCCAGCAGCTGCTGTTGCTGCTTGGCGTCCACATAGGCGCGAAACAGCCCGTTCAGCTCATCGATCCACTCGGCGCACCACGGATAGGCGCTTTCCAGCGTCTGGGCGAGGCTGCCCTGGGTGTTCACACGGTGGGAGTAGATGCCAAGGCACGTATCCTTGCGCGGGAATCGTTTGCCCTTGCTGGCAAACCCCAGATCGTGGCGCACAACATCGATAAGATCGGCGGAGTCGCCCCGATCCAGTACCGAGAAATTGGCATGCAACCCAAGCGAGCCTGCGTACTCACGCAGCAGGCGATTGCCGATGGCATGAAACGTCCCGGACCACAGCTGCCGGGTGGAAGCAGCAATGACCTTACCCAACGGGGTTTCCGCCAGCGTCTGCGCTGCGATGCGTTCCGCCCGCTGCAGCATCTCCTGCGCGGCACGGCGAGAAAAAGTCATCAGCGCAATGCGCTCGGCGGGCACTTTGTGCGTGAGCAGGTAGGCCACCCGATGAGCCAACGTGTTGGTCTTGCCCGTGCCCGCACCTGCGATCACCAGCAGCGGACTAGAGTCGCTGCCGGCCCCAGGCTCGATCCCATAGGTCGCAGCGCGACGCTGCGCCAGGTTCAGGGTGCCGCCGAACTCTTTTTCTGCCGTCTTTTCTGCCGTAGTGGCTTGCGCCATGGAGTGAGTGAGGCCCGATCCGCATACTGGATAACTGTACAGTATCCTCAGGGCAGGTTACAGGACGGCGTCACCCTCACCCCAGATCCGAAATGCTTTCGTCCACCGTGTAGGAACGCATGAAGCGCATGTCGAAGATTTTCTCTTCGTCCTCGCGGATCTCCTGCTGCACTTCCGGCTGGCTCAACGCCTTTCCGCAGGCTTCCATGGTCGCCTGGTCCGGGTACCAGATTTCAAGGAACACATCGTACTCGGGGTCGCGCAGCTCACCGTCCCGGTCCACCGTGGGGTTGGTGAAGCGCCGCATGTACTTGGCGGCGTATCCCTTGAGGTATTTTTCCCCAATCACACGATGCTTGGTCTCGTAATAATCACGAAACTCGGGAATGGTCATACCCGGCCGACGCTTCATAGGCATTACCAGCTTGATCATCCTGGGTCTCCAACAGTCTCGGTGGGTTAAGACTACACACCCTCGCGTTCGGGTCACAGCCATTCGGCCGTGTGCCAGGACCCGTTCATTGCGACCCAAGCCAAGCTGGTGCAAGCGCTGATCGTTGAGCTAGGATGTGTTGGAGCCAACCATGCAGCGAGGAAACCCATGCTTCGAGTCTGCACTCTGTTCCTGCTATTACCACTCATGTTCAGCCAGCCGGCCTACGCCGACGATGCCCTGGCCACCATGGCCGGCATCGTGCTCAGCATCCAGCACTTTCCCACCGCGGAAGACAAAGCGGCGCTAGGCGCTATCGGCGAAAGCGAGGCCAGCGACGCGGTGAAAGCCATCGCCGGCGCTATCGCCAACATCAATCACATGCCCAGCGACGCCGACAAAGCGGCTCTGCAGGCCATCGCCGCAGACGACGGACAACCGGCCGGCGTCAGGGACTTGGCGGGCATCGTCGCCGGCTTTGCGCATTTTGCCGGCGCGGACGCAAGCGACACGTTAAAGGCGCTGGCCGGCCCTTAGGTCTGCTAGAGGCTGCTCTCGAGCAGATAGATCGACAGAAGCCGCCGCTCTTGTGCGGTACCGGTGAACGGCGGCATGGGCGGCTTGGGCCGCACCAGGTAGTCTTCGAGTTCGGCTAATCCGAACCGGTCGGCCAGGCCGGCAAGGCTCACCTGCCCATCGGCGAGGGGTGTATCGAACTGGTGGCAGGCAGCGCAGCCAGCCGCCAGATAGGTTTCCGAACCAGACACCAGCGCCGTTGCCCGCATCTGCTCATCAGGACGTTCGTCCAGATAACGCGATGACGGACCAACAGGGGTGGGGGAGTCGGCGGGCAGTGCCATCAAGTCGCCCGTCGCGCCTCCGGCCGTCACTCGATACACGGCGTTGGCAAAATCGTCGGAAATATAAATGGCGCCGTCTGCGCCCTCCGCGATCTCGGCCGGTCGCCCGATGACGTTACCGTCTTTGAGAAAGCCGGTGAGAAAATCCCTGGCGGTAATGCCATCGGCTCCCCAGGTGAGCGAAATCACCTTGTAACCGTCTTTCTCGGAGCGGTTCCAGGATCCGTGCAGCGCCACCAACGCTTGTCCACGCAACGCCTCGGGATGCTGCTCGCCGCGCAGAAAATGAATGCCTAATGGGGCGTTGTGCGCGCGAAAGTCGAACACCGGTGCCATGGAGCTGGCGATGAGCGCCTCATGCCCCGCACCCATGTCCGGATCGATATCCCGATCCGCGTTGGCATAAGGCCAACCATAGAACGCCCCTTCCTCGATCAGGTTCAATTCGCAGGGCGGGTAGTCGTCACCCAGCAGGTCACGCCCGTTGTCGGTGGCATACAAGCCGCCATCCAGCGGGGACCAGTCGAACCCGGCGGAGTTGCGCAGCCCAGTCGCGTAGATGCCCAGATATTCACCCTCGGGGGTGAAGCGCAGCATGGCCGCGCGCCGCTCGTCTTCCTCCTCGCACACATTGCAGCTGGAGCCCACCACCACGTACATCAACCCATCCGGGCCGAAGCGCAAAGGCTTGCGCCAGTGGCCTCCTCCACCAGGCAGCCCGGCGGTTATGACCTCGTAGCGACCGCTCACCGAGTCGCCGTCAAAGGCAATACGCCCAATCTGCTCCTCTTCACCCACGTACAAGTAGCCATCGTGAAAATCCAGACCGTTGGGCCCGTCGAGATTCTCCAGCAGGGTCTTCCTGCCATCGCTCTGGCCATCGCCATCGGCGTCTTTCGCCAGCCAGACGATGCTGCCTCGCGAAGTGGACGCCACTAGCACATCGCCGTTGGGTGTGACTCGAAGCATGCGTGCGTCGGGCACGTCCGCCGCGAACAACGAGATGCCGTAGCCATCGGCCACCACCAGCTCGCGACCAACCGTCTCGCTATCCGTGCTGCGGGGATCGAACCAGTCTGGAAACACGTTGGCCAACATACCGCCAAGGGGGATGTTTACCGGCGGCAGCATGATCCACACGACCACCACCAGCGCCACGATCAGTAGACCCAAGGTTATGCCGATTCTCTTGACCCATCGCACGTCCAGACACTCCCGGAGCCGTTGTGGTTGCGCGGATAGGCCGCCGGCCAATCCGAGTTGGCGCCTATCCTACCAGCCGACTGCGGTAGTATGGTCGCTAGGCGACATCGACGGGAGGCGACATGAACGACGAAGTGATGCACGCGGTTGGCGACGACCCGGCCTGGAGCGAGAGCTACTACTTCAACTTCGTCGATCCCAACACCCGGTTGGGCATGTTCACCCGCATGGGCTTTCGGCCAGGCAACGGTTGGGCAGATGCCCTGCACGTAGTCTATCTGGAAGGAAAACGAGTGGCGTTTACCTACGGCAGGCGGGAAATCGGCAACGATCTATCCGCATACGACGGCGATCTCAGCGCCGGCGACCTGACACTGATCTGCGAAGAACCTCACCGACGCTGGCGCATTACCTACAGCGGTCCGGCTCAGGACATTGCCGACGCCCAGATCCTCCTGCAGCGGCGCAAGTCACGACCCCAGGGCTGGTACGAGCCGGCAACGCTGAACATGGACCTCACCTTCGATTGCCTGACCCAGCCGCACTACTCGGGCCAGGGCGCGCGCGGGCACTTCGAGCAGAGCGGCCACGTGGCCGGCACCATCACCCTGAACGACAACAGTTGGGAAGTCAGTGGCTATGGCGTGCGCGACAAAAGCTGGGGCCCGCGGGATTGGGGCGCGGGAACACGCAGCTCAGAGCCAACCATGTCCGGTAGCTCGGGACCCTCTCCGTTCGTCAACTGGTTCTCCATGAACTTCGGCGAGCACGCCGCCATGGGCGGCGCCTGCGGGCGCGGTGAGAACGCAGAGATGGTCGGCAGCGGCTGGATGCAGCGGGATGGCGAGAACCTCGAACTGGAAAATGTCCGCATCACATCCAGCTACCAGCCCGACTCGATCGTCCACACCGGAGTACGGCTCACTGCTATCACATCACAAGGCGAGGAACTGGAGATCGAAGGTCGGGTGCTGAACGTGTGCCCGACCAAGATCGCCATGCCCGGCGGCGCCACCTTCGTAAACGAAGGCCTGGCTGAATTTCGCTGGGGCGAGCGAACAGGATTCGGCATCGCCGAGCACTGGCACGCGGTGAGCGCGGAATAGAAGGATGGGCACCCGCTGCGCCGAGGCTAAATCACCTCGGCCTCGAGGAGTGCGGTGATGCGGTCCCAGTCCCAGCCGAGCACGTTGAGCAGCACGTCCTCAGTGTGCTGACCAAGCTCCGGCGCAGGCTCACGCACGCTGCCTGGCGTTTTCGACAGGCCTACGGGAATTCCCATCACCTGGGTCGGGCCGTGGCTGGGATGATTTACCTCCAGCACGTAGTCGTTGGCGCTTACCTGAGGATCGTCAGGCAGGTCGTCGATGGAATTCACCAGACTATAGATCAGGTCGCTGGCGTCGTTCCGAAACAAGGTAAGCCAAGCATCGCGGGGCCTGGTGGCGAATGCTGAATCTAGAATAGCCACACAGGCCGCGTTGTTCTGGCCACGGGCACCCATGGTCTCGAACCGGGGGTCCGTGGCGAGCTCGGGGCGCCCGATCAGTCGCGCCACGTCAGCCCAGTAGCGGTCTGCCTGCAGCATAGCCAGCGCGATCCACTGATCATCGGCACAGCGGTAGTGGTTCCAAAGCGGGTTGAATGCGTGGCTGCGGTGGGTCCGGACCATGGGCGAGCCCGCCATCAGCTTTCTCGACACCGACAATGCCTGCAGGAACATCATGGATCCGAGGTGCGAGGCGTGCAGTTCCTGCCCGATGCCGTGCCGCTCCCGCGCTACAAGCGCAGTCATCACACCATAGGCCATCATGATGGCGCCCATCTGGTCTGCGATACCCCCCGACACGCCCAGCGGCGGCATGTCCGGCTCGCCGATGGCGTTCATGATGCCCGAGCGCGCCAGCCCCAGATAATCGAACGAGGGCTCTGCGCTATCGGGCCCCTCAGGACCGTAGCCCGTCGCGCTGGCGTAGATCAACGCAGGGTTGATCTCGCTGAGGGTCTCATAACCCAAGCCAAGCCGATCCGCCACACCCTTGCGGAAGTTCTGCACGAACACGTCGGCCTTCTTCACCAGCTCGTGCACGACTTGCAACCCTTCGGGCTTCTTCAGGTCGAGGGTGATCGAGCGCTTGTTGCGGTTGTTCGACTCGAAATACCAGTTGGGCGCGTGGCTTGTATCCTGACCCGCGGTGACGAACATCCAGCGACCGGGATCACCCGTACCCCGCTGTTCGATCTTGATCACGTCCGCGCCCATGTCGCCAAGCATGGCGCTGCACGCCGGCCCCTGCTGCCAGATAGTCCAGTCGAGAACGGTGATCCCTTCGAGCGGTTGCGGCATGGGCTTGGCCCCCTCGGAAAGCAAACCGCAAAGCTACCTCACCGGAGCAGTGGAAGTACACGCCCCGGCATCTCGATCACCATTCCACGTCCAGCCGCGCAAACGCGCTGCGCCCGTAACCGGGCAAGCGCTCGCCCACCGGAAGGTCCGCGTTGCCTCGCACGCGGTTCACGCCGCCCAGGTGATCGGCGTAGCGCTTGTCGGCCAGGTTGTTCACTCCGAACCCGAGCCTCACGTTACCGCTGATCTGCCAGAATCCATGGAGGTTGAACAACTCGTAACTGCTCGATCTCAGCTCGCCGTTGGTATCCGACACCTTTCGCTGAGCGTCGTTCCAGAAGCTCTCCAGCGTAAGGCCCCAACGGCCGGCCGCGTAGTTCAGGGCAACGAACGCATTCAAAGGCGCGACGCGATACAGGTTGTCGTCCACGTCGTCACGCTTTCCGCGCACATAGTTGACCACCCCGTTGAGCGACCAGCGTTCGTTGAGCTCATAGGCCCAGTCCACGTCAAAGCCGTACAGCTTGGCGTCGACGTTGTTGAACTGCAGCGGCAGCGGGTTGGCGGCGCCGTTCATGGCGTTCATCATCTGCACGAACATCAACGCGGGCATGTCCGCGGACGCGGTGCCTTGAATGTAGTCGTTCACGCCCCGATAAAAGATACGAGGCGCCAATAGCAGACCCTCGCGCTCCCAATCCAGCCCGAGTTCAACCTCGTGCGCAACCTCCGGATCCAGACCCAGGTTGCTCGTGTAGGTAAGGCCGTCGGCCAGGCCCGCCGTCGCCTGCATGGGCAACCACAGGAAGCGCTCCTGATATGACGGAGAGCGGGACTTTCTGGACAAACCGGCGTAGTAGGCGAGTTCCATGGACGTCCGATAGGTGACTTTGACCACCCAGTCGAAGTTATGATCCGTGGACGACCGATCGGCGCCGTTGAATCGGTCGCGCAGCGCGACTGCGGGGGGCATGCCCATCGCCGCGGGTGTCGCGTCGACGGAATCGCTGTCCATGGAAACGTTGTTGTACCGCACGCCAAGCTGCGCCATCCAACCGTCTCCGAAACGCTGTTCGCGCTCCACGAAGATTCCCAGCACGGTGCGTTCAGCGTGGTTGAAGTTGCGCACGAAAAACATGGGATTGTTGGGATTGTCGATGTCGGAGTCGTGCACCTCGTCGTGCCCATCCACGCCGACCGTCCAGCCGCCCATCCGGGCAGAAACTGCGAAACCCAGGCTTTCGCCGACGGCTATGTTGCGTCGCCACATGCCTTCGGCCATGGGCGCCTGGCGCAGGTGGTAGTTGGTCATGCCATGACCGATGTCGCTGTAGTGCAGTTTTGCCTGCACTTCAACGGCCTCACTTGCGTACGTCCAACCGATTCTCGCGAGATTGGCATCGATATATTGAATATCCATGGGCAGCGCTGGCGTGCCGCTGTTGCCGGTCTCGCTGCGCCCATAATCCAGCTGCAGCGTGTGTGCACCCATACGAAACCCATAGCCGACGTCGAAGCGGTCACGCTGGTAGCGGGTGGGCAACAGCTTACCGCCTTGAAACTCCGCGTCATCAGCAGACTCGGTAAGCCCCGACAACCGCAGCTTGTGATGTTCACCGCCCAGGGAAACGGCCGCGCTCAACACCGTGCCGTTGTCCACACTGTGCGCGCCGGTGCGCGCGCGGCCCGCCAGCTTCAGCGCGCCGTCACCGAACTCGCCGTCCCAGGTCTTGGCGTTGATCACCCCGCCAATAGACTCCTGACCGGCGCATACCGGAGCGATACCCCGGTACACTTCCAGCGACTCCAGGTGTGCCGCGGGCGCGTAGGACAACGGCGGGTCCATCCAGTTGGGACCGCCCGCGCTGATCACAGCGCCGTTGATCTGCGTGTTAATACGATAGCGCGACATGCCTCTGATCTGCGCAATGCCTGTGAGCGGACCGTTGCTGACGATGTTGGCCCCCACCGCCTTGCGTAGCAGCGTCGCCGAATCGGGGGCGATATCTACGGTATCCGCGAGTTCATACGTCCGAGAATTCTTTTCGCCGATCACCACGAGTTCTTCCAGCTCCGCGCGATCCGCCTGGACAGACTGGGTTACCACCAGCGCGCCCACTATCAATGCAAGTGTCCTGCACATCTCCTACTACTCCGCCAATCAAATGACTCCGAGCGCCTGAACCTCAGGCACCGGATTGAAATGAAGGTCCGGCCGCAGGGGCCGGCGCTAGGAGAGCGGTGGAGCGCGGGAGAGAAAGAGGTTGGGGGGCCGTCTGCTGACCTGTGAGCGCATATGGCTCAACGCGGCCTCGGGCTCGGGGCGGGCCTGAGGCGCCTCGAGCCGAGTCACCAGCACCACGGAATTATCGAGACCGCTGCCCAGCGGGCAATAATCGGTGGCCAAATGATCCGTTCGAGCCGACTCATCCCCGTGGTGAGGCGCTGCACTGCCGTGGTGAGCGTGCGCAGCGCCATGATGGCCATGCCCGGCACCGTGGGGGGCGTGCTCCCCGCCAAGCGCCTGGACAAACGCCGGCGGCAGCCCGTCGGGACACAGCATCACGAACCACCCGTGCCCGGCGCTGGCTGGCATGTAGCCGCCTGGAAACAGGCCCTGCATCAGCAATACGAGGCCTAGGGCCTGCGACCAGGCACGCGCGCGGCTTCTTTTGATTGGCTTGCTGATCGGTTTGCCCTTTTTCAAGCTAGTCCACACCCGGCGTCGCATGTTGCACCAGCTTGCTCATCATCTCCACCCCGCGGCCGCCACGGAATAAGCGGTTATCCTTACCGGCGTCCGGATACCAACGACGATGTCGTGTAGTCTGTTGTGCCCACGTCGAGAGGCCGCCGAACCATGGCTATGTCCCGAACCCGCGTGCACCTCGTGACCGGCGGCTTTCCGCCTGGCGCAACCGCCGCCCACGACATCGACTTCGCACGCCGCCAGCTACTCCAGGCCCTGAGCGAGATCCAGGGTGCGCGCGTCACGGTCGCCTCGGACTTTGCGGACCTCGAGCGCTGGCTGCCGCAATGCCAGGTGCTTGTGACCTACGTGGCTGGCCCGGTGCTCACGGACGATCAATGCGAAGCCGTGGAAGCCTGGCTGGACGACGGCGGCCGCTGGCTGGCGTTTCATGGCACCAGCGGCGGCAAGGCCGAGCGCGTGGATGGCAACGCGCTGGTGCGCCGCATGGTGCGCTCGCGCCATCATGAGGTGCTGGGGGCATTCTTTCTCAACCACCCACCCCTTAGACGCTTTAGCGTGGACGTGGCGGCGCCCGAACATCCGCTCACCGCCGGGATTCCGGCCAGCTTCGAGGTCGCCGACGAGCTATACCTGCTGGAGGTGGATCGGGCGCGCGTAGAGGTGCTGCTGACCACCTGCTTCGACGAAGACCCCTCACCGCCCGGATTCGGTTTCCAATACGAGCGCGACACCTCCCCCCTGGAAGACGGGCGCACGCGCGCAGTGGCCACACAGCGCGCTGTCGGCAAAGGCGGCGTCATCTATATCGCCCTGGGCCACTGCCACGATGCGGCTTCGAACTCACAGCCATTCGTGGACACCAGCATCGAGCCCGACGGGAAGACCCCCAAGACATTTCGAGGCGTGTGGGAAGACGACACCTTCCGCCGCCTCCTAGAAAACGGCCTGAATTGGGCAGCCAGAACCAACCATTGATCATCCCGGCGGTCTAGAAAACGCCGCCAACAACCGCATAATGCACCCCCTAAATTGCAAGACCACGAGTTCGTCATGGATTTCGGCAAGACCGGCGGCGGTTTGTACTTCGGCATTCCCTCAGGCAGCCTCAATGAGCAGGTGCTTCGCATACTGGCGAAGGCCGGGCACCCGCTCGAAACCGGGCGCCGCTACGAGCTGACCACGCCCTACGATCCAAACGTGGTGTTTCGCGTGCTCGATCGCAAGGAGATGCCCGAAAAGGTGAAGAAGGGCGTGGTGGACTGCGGCATCACCGGCAAGGACTACATCTTCGAAGCCGGCATGGAGCAGCAGGTGGAAGTCATCGGCAACTTCATCTTCTCCAAGCGCACCAATCAACCCTCGCGCATCGTGCTGGCTTCGCGACCGGAACACGGCATCGAAAAGCCGGAGGACTGCGTGGGCAAAACCATTGCCACCGAGCTGCCCAACCTGACCCGACGTCGCATGAAGGAGCTGTTCGGCATCGACGACATCAACATCCTGCCATCTGAGGGGAAGACCGAAGCCAAGGTGGTGATGGGCGAGTCGGATGCGTTCACCGACATCACCGAAACGGGAGAGACGCTGCGCGCCAACGGCAACAACATTGTGGCTGAAATCTTCACCTCCAATCCGCAACTGATCGCCAATGCCGATGCGCTGGCAGATCCGCTCAAGCGTGAAAAGATGGAGGACATCCGCATCTGCATGGAGGCGGTACTCAATGCCGAAAAGGAACCGGTGTATATGGTGTTTATGGATGTACCCACGCGGGTTCTGGACGAAGTGGAGCAGCTGCTGCCCGCCGTGGTCTCCCCGACCGTGAGTCCGGTGGTGGACGAGGCGTGGCGCAGTGTGTCGGTAGTGATCAACGAGTCGGAACTGAACATTCTGGCGCCTCGACTGCTGCGGCTGGGGGTAGACGGCATCGTGCCAGTACCCGTGCCCAAGGTGTTTACTCAGGATATGGTCGGGGGAAGCTGATGGCAGACACAGCAATCGAGGAAGGCGGCAACCTCACCATCAACTACGCCAAACGCGGAGGATTCGTCCCCTGCGTGGCACAGGACGCAGACAACGGTCAGATCCTGATGCTGGGCTATGTAAACGAAGCGGCACTAAACACCACCCTGGACAAGGGCATGGCCACGTTCTGGTCTACCTCCAGAGACGAGTTGTGGACCAAGGGCGAGACCTCCGGCGACTATCTGAAATTGGTGGAAGTGCTGGTGGACTGCGATCAGGACGCGCTGATCTACCGCGTCATTCCGCAGGGTGCCGGCGCTTGTCACACCCGCGACGCCGAAGGAAACGTGCGGC
>CENY01000498.1_pt1 | contig 53365 bp, 49 predicted proteins | sample 356181 | NCBI WGS metagenome assembly CENY01 (sample SAMEA2619840, study PRJEB7988) | marine metagenome | isolation source: saline water (ENVO:00002010), including
CATCCCATGAATTTTTCGAAGATACCATCTCCAGATTTAAATTTTGCCACTACGAGGTTTTCTTTTTCCATATTTCGATCCCTTCTTTTTATTGTAACTTTCTTGTTTATAGTTCGATAACTGCACGTCCTAGAATTTTTCCTGCGCGTAGTTCATCACATGCTTCATTTATCTCTTCTAATTTGAAACGCTTTGTTACCAGTTTGTCCAGAGGAAACTTTCCCTCCTTTTGCCACCTGAGAAACATTTCGAAGTCTTCTATTGGGTATGTTGCCCCAAGGCTTCCTAAGAAACTGCGCTGCCCAAGCATGAATAAATTGGGATCGATCGTTATTTCGGGGTCTGGCATACCAACTAATACAGCTGTTCCGCCTCTGTTATCTGCGCCCATTCCACCTGCCCGAACGGCCGGCAATATCTGTTCAGTTGCGGCCCTTACTCCGATGGTATCAAAAGCGAAATCCGCTCCTACGCCTGTAAGTTGATGAATCGCTTCGACTGCGTCGGTGTTTGCAGAGTTAATAGTGTGAGTAGCACCGAATTGACGAGCGAATTCTAGTTTTCCGTCATCCAAATCGACGGCTATCACCGGGTAAGCATGTAGAATGGATGCCATTTGTATAGCGGATAAACCTACTCCACCAGCTCCAATAACTACCACTGAATTTCCAGGTCTAACTTTAGCTGTATTTTTAACAGCTCCTGCACCAGTCAATACCGCACATCCAACGATAGCGGCAAGATCAGGTCTGTCATCATCATTTATCTTGACCACATATTTTTCTAAAGCTAAAACGTCTTGAGCCCAAGCATGCACAACAACTTCAGATATTGGTTTTCCTTTGTATGTAGTTCCAGGAGGATCTTGAGCAGGTAGTCCTCCAGAGAATACATCGTTATATTTTGATACCCATGTGACAATAACCTGGTCTCCTTCTTTAAGATCCTTTACCCCACTACCAACATGAGTCACGTGTCCAGCTGCCTCATGGCCCAAAATACTAGGAGTTTCTAGCCTTTCTCCAGCAGCCATCTGATGTAATTGTGAGTGGCACAAACCTGTAAAAGATAGTCTAACTATTACTTGGTCAGCTCGAGGGTCGGGGACCTCAATTTCGTCGACTGCAAGCGGCTGGTCTTTTCCTACGAATACTGCTGCTCTAGATTTCATGTTTACCTCTTTACATTTTCAATATTATGAAAACAATATCTTTAAGAATAATTGAATATTATCGAAATTAACTATGTCTGTACAAACTTTACCTTGGAAATTAAAGGTTACATCTGCTAACATTTTAGTAAGCCACTTTATAAAAGGTGGCAGTTTCTCGTATGGCCGCTCAGATGATTAGCTTTCACACGCTCCTTCTTGAATACGGTATATGTAGAGATTTAAGGAGAAAAAGTTGAGAATTTATGTAGGAAATTTGTCATACAAAGTTGATGAAGACGGTTTGCGTGAGGCTTTTGAAGCTCACGGTGCAGTTGAGTCAGCACAAGTCATCATGGATAGATATACAGGCCGATCCAGGGGATTCGGTTTCGTAGAAATGTCTAATGACGATGAAGCCAAAGAGGCAATCGCAGCAATGGACAATCAAGAGATTTCCGGACGTCCTGTCAAGGTCAATGAGGCCAAGCCAAGACGAGAACGAACTGATAATTAATCAGCAAACTGCTTCCTAAATATACACTTAGGTCAATACATAATCGATTTTTCGGCAGAATATCTGTTTCCAACTCTGTATTTTATAAAATTGGTAATATAGATATATTGAATTCAGTAGTCGAAAAATCGGTTATACGAAACTCTCTCTGATTTTGCGATAGGCTAAACCCGTTAATATCAGTAGTGGACCGAGTATGATAAATGCGGCTACTCTATAGTTTGTATCTAGTAAGAACACGTCTTGGATAAACAGCTTTGCGATTGGTATTGCTAAAAGTAGGGCTCCAATTACAGTCATCAACTTAGGTGATATAACAATTTGGTTTCTAACTCTAATTCCAGCAAGAATCAGCATTAGAGCATATATTGACCAAAACAGCGTTATGGTCAATTGTTTCGCTTCTTCAGATTTGAAATAGTCGACAATTTCTACAGTACCTAGCCATATCGATAGGAATGTGGCTGAAGAAAATAATGTCAACGCCATATATTTTTCCCATATTTTTACGATGTGGCGCTTAATTACGTACAAATATGCAGAAATATAACATGCAAAAATACAAATCATGAAAGCTAAAAATCTGTAATTTAAAATTGGCGTGTGATCGTTTTCAGTTCCAAACCAATTGATATATTCGGCAAAAGTGTCAATAGTAATTGCATGAAATATTGCTGATACCAAAACTATCAGACCTCCCAGTCTGATCTTGGCATCGTTAAACTTTATCCCAATTCCAATAACAACTGCTGCCTGAGCGGACCAAGCTATTGTTATCCATTCTCCAGCAAATTGAATCGGGATAAACACAGTTAAAAATATTAGTGATATACCCAAAAAACAAAATGAAATTAATTTTGAGATTTTCGCGTTGCGGAAAGCAGCAATACCTATAATACCGTATAGTAAAGACAATAAAATTGTGGCTAGGCCCAGCCATTGTTCATATGATTCAGTAAGGTTTGACATTGTTAGGCCAAAAAATATGACTGCGTTGGCTATTATTAAACTGAAGTCAAAGTTATCTGGCTTAGACCTGTTATAGATGTTGTGAATTACAGTGGCCACTATAAATATTAAGAAAACCCCTGAAAGCCCTAGTTGACTGTATATAGCATCTGCATCTGGTAGTTCGCTGGCCATTAAGCCGCCTACAACATATGAACCGATTAAGCCTAATAATGTGTACCACTGCCATTTTTTTCTACTTGCCAAGGTGACTATACCTAAGTCGATTATCAATATATATATGATGCCGAGATATATATGCTCTCGTATCTCAGTCTCCATCAATACCGGAGTGATAAATGCCCCTACAATCGATATAAAAGCTATTACTTTTGAGTCATACCTTAACGCCATAGACCCGCCGAATAAAACTACAAAAAGTAACACGGTAAAAACGGGGATAGGATCGATTAGCTGGTAAAATGCAAAAGACGCGTATACGGCTATGTAAAGTATAGCTAAACCACCCCCACATATTCCGTATGCCCAGCTAGGAAATTTTTTGGAGGCATATTCACTGATGCCTAGCATAACTATTCCAGCAACAATACCAATTATGATTCGTCCTGTGGGACCAATCCACATATCAAAAGCAGCTTTTATAAAAAACCCTATCCCAATAGCTAGGATTATAGACCCGATAACAGCAAACCAGTTTACCGATGCGAATTTATTTATGAACGTTGTTTGGGCTCGAGAGATAGAAGGGATGCCGGATCCCTGGTTTGGCGCCGGATCCTTTTGTGTTGCCTCTATCGGAACAGTATCATGTTTAGCGTAAAGCGTCTTTTCAAGATAGAGAACCCTATTCTCGAGATGAACAACCTTTTTGTTCATAGAGGAGAGTTGATCTGTTAGGTGTTCTAAATTATGAACTGTATTTATATCCTCTGACACAATCTTATCAGTGGAATCAGGATTGTTTATAGAAACTGAATCAATTGGAGTTCCACAAAAAATACAGAATTTACTATGTGACTCATTCTCTTTTTGACAGTTATTACAGGTATTCATATTGTAAACACAGTTGTGTCAGTATCTTACAAAATAACTCAAAAAACTATGAAGCGATCGATACTTATATTGGAATTTATATTTCATATATTAACCTGAAGTTTGTTGTCTGATGTTAAATTGCAGCCTGGTTCGGTTTGCAGCGTATACCAGAGTGAGCATTAAAGGCACTTCCACTAAGACTCCGACTACTGTTGCAAGCGCGGCTCCAGATTCTACTCCAAATATACCAATAGCTACAGCTACTGCCAATTCAAAAAAGTTTGAAGTCCCTATAAGAGATGCCGGAGCAGCAATTTTATGCGGCACGCGTAGTAAGTAACAGGCGGCATAAGCTATAACAAAAACCAGATAACCCTGGATTATCAGCGGGATTGCGATTAGAAGGATTAATATCGGTTTATCGACTATGACATCACCCTGAAAACCAAAAAGGATTACCACAATTACTAATAGTCCGACGATCGAAAATGGTTTAAAGCGTTTTGAAAAGATGTTTACTGAAAAGTTGTTATTTTTACTCGTTAGAAGTTTCCGAATTAAATAGCCAAGTAGTAAAGGAATTATCACATACAGTGCCACTGAAAGTATTAAAGTGAACCAAGGAATAAAAACTTCAGTTATATCAAGAAGTAAAGCTGCTATAGGAGCAAATGCAACCATCATAATTAAATCATTTATGGATACCTGAACTAGAGTGTAGTATGGATCGCCATTTGTCATCTGACTCCAAATAAATACCATGGCCGTGCAAGGAGCTACACCCAATAGAATTATGCCGGAGAGGTACTGCTTAGCTAGTTCTGGATCTATCCATGATGAATATATGTATTCAAAAAAAAGTATCCCGATTAATGCCATTGAAAAAGGCTTTAATCCCCAATTCACTATCAACGTTACGAGAATGCCTTTGGGGTTATTCTTAATTGAAGCAATAGATGAATAATCAATATTAACCATCATTGGGAATATCATGAGCCATATAACTATCGCTACGATTATGTTTACTTCGAAAATTTCGAGCCGTGCAAGTTGATTAAAAAAGTCTGGCAAAAGATATCCAGCTGTAATACCAATACCTATGCTTAACCCAATCCACAGCGTTAAATATTTTTCAAATACACCAAGAGGTTTTCTTTCGTTTACCATCTGAACATATTAAATTACAAATTCAATAAATTAATATATTAATATCCCTGAATTACTTCATGTCTCCTCGAAACAACCCAGGTTTTTGTTTTGTTATCACCTCAATGGGAACTTAAAAACCCAAATAATTGCATCAAGTACTAAGCAGTGAAACGTTATATATATAAGTCCAATAATTGATGCTGTTTTTAGCCTACTTGATTCAATACCAATATCAGAGACTGAAAACCACACTACTAATGATATTAAAGCTGTTGCTGTAATCCAAAGTGAAAAAACGGCCAGAATCCAAAACCCAATATGTTGCTTTCCTATATATGTTATTGTGGCAGGCATCCAAATAGCAGATGCAATCAAGAAGATTAGACTAAGGCAAGTTATTAATCTAAAAGTCTCTGTGTTCGCTGAGTCAGGGTTAGATTTAAGTACAACCACAAAATAGAATAATAAATATCCAGCAGCTGCCAACAGCATCGAAATTGTGAAAAGACTTTGCGTGGTTCCTTTTATTCCGCCCCATAGCGCTGATCTAAATTCGGGGAACATTGTTAGGATAATTACATATCCGCCCAAAACTAATATGGCGCCAAGCACGTTAACTGAAATAAAGAGTGAGACGTTAGACATAATTTATGTGTGGTGGAGACGGGGGAGGGTCGAACTCCCCGTCCAAAAAGCACCGATTCAAAATATACTACAGGTATAGCTAATCATTAAAATTCGCTCAAACACCTCCTGATTAGCGAGGATAGACATTAAAGCTAGTCAGTTAATCTTTTGATATAAACGATTGACTCTCGATTAGATCAGCATCCCGAATATGTCGCCTTATCGCTCCTCCGGGAAAGGAACGGAAGACGTAGAAGCTAAATTAAGCTGCTAAAGCTAGCTGTTTTTTGCCAGTTACTTGTTTGTCATCTGATTAACGAGGTTGATGACACCTCGACCTGCAATTTTGACCCAACACTCCCTGTCGAAACCACTCGTCCCCAATAACTTGTATTTTAACAATAATCAAGATATATGCACAGTGCGTTGACCTACAGTATTTATCGATGCTAGCCTGTAAGTGAAAACAATCACCAATGTTGTACAATACATGTACCACCAAAATTCAAGGAGTTTTAATAAATGCATCGAATTGTCTTATTTAGCATTATGGCAGTTGTGATTTCATTAGCTTTAATATCGTGTGGAGGTGAAGCTACCGGTAGCGAAACCGTCAAGAAAGCCTCACCATCTCCAGTTCCGAGAGCCCCGATGGATGAAGAAACCATTGATGGAGAAGCGGCTAAAGTCGATAGAGGAACGGAAGTGTATGTATCGATGCAAGACCCTGGAGGATCTGGAGAATATATATATGATCCAGAAGAATTGAATTTCAGCGTAGGTGACAAGATTACTTTTGTTGTGGAATCAGAATCAGAATTCCATACTTTCACGGTAGAGGATCTTGGTATTGATATGGCTGTTGCTGGTGGGGGTGTTGATGAAGTTACATATACTTTTGATGCAGCAGGAACCTATGAATTTATTTGTATTCCACACAAAGAATTGGGCATGGTTGGCAAGATTATAGTTAACTAAAACTATAAAAATTGAATTGTTCCTTCACTGTTGCCACACCTTATGTTGTGCCAATGCGGGTATTAGTTACTATATATAGACCTGAGATTGACTTAAAGTGCATAACGTTTCTATACTTTAAAGAGTACCGATTAATTGTGAGGGAAATATATGCGGCTGACTTGTTTAAAGGATAATCTTAGTAAAGGCCTATCAGTGGTCTCACGTGCTGTTGCGACACGTACAACTTTACCAATCACACAAAACGTTGTTCTATCAACCGATCAAGGCCGATTGAAATTATCTTCAACGAATTTGGAGATGGCAATCAGTACGTGGATAGGTTCCGAGATTCAAGAGGAAGGTTCTATAACGATACCGGCTAGGATTCTAACTGAATTCGTTAATTCATTGCCTTCAGAGGCCATAGAAATCGAACAAATCGATACTCCATTAGGTTTGTCTTTAAAGTGCCAGCGTTCTCAAACTAGTATTAATGGTAACCCGACAGAAGATTTTCCTCCGATCCCGTCGGTAGACTCTGGAGTGCAAGCAAACATAAAAGTTGATGAGTTGAAAAAGGCAATAGCTCATGTGGTTTTTGCAGCTGCCACAGAGGACTCAAGACCAGTATTGACTGGAGTTAAGTGTGATATAAGCGGAGATACTTTTACCATGGCTGCTGCTGATGGTTTCCGACTTGCAGTTTATACTGGTAAATTAACAAGTTCGGTAGACGAAGATTTACAATTTGTTATTCCAGCGAAAGCTTTATCTGAGATTAGTCGTTTAGCAGGAGTACAAAGTGAAGACGTTATATTTACTGTTACTCCATCAAAAAGTCAAGCTCTCATTAAATTGGAAAACATAGAATTAGTTTCACAGCTGATACAAGGTTCATTTCCCGACTACAATCAACTTTTACCAGAGACTTACGACAATAAGGTGATTGTAACTCAGAATCAATTTTTGGCGGCTACCAAAACTGCAGCTATCTTTGCTAGAGACGGAAGTGGAATTATTAGACTACAATCTACTGGTAGTGGCGATGGTGCCCGATTGGTAATTTCTTCGAGAGCAGAAGAAATAGGGGAAAGTGAAGGGGAGGTCGACGCAACAATTGAATCGGGTTCTAATGACATGAAGATTGCATTTAATGCAAGGTATTTATCGGATGTTTTAGATGTCATCGGACAAGGAAACGTGGTTTTAGAAACCACATCACCTTCAAGTCCCGGCGTCCTCAAAGCTGAAGGCAATGATCAATATATACATGTAGTAATGCCAATGTTTGTACAATGGTAATGATTTCCTTGCAGTCGTAGATTAGTTAGTAAAACAGAATTGTTATAGAAAGGGTTTCTAACCCTCACACGCTTACTAAAGCAGCGATTCAATACAAATCTAAATAATTATTTTGAGTTTTAAATTTATTTATTGGAGTTAATAATGCCAGGTTTATTATCAGATATTGATCCAAATGGGTTGTTAGAATATTCAGTTGTTTATACTGACAGGTCACTTAATCATATGTCGCAATCATTCCAAAGTGTTTTAAATGATGTATCAGCGTCACTTAAAAGTGTATATAAAGCACAATCGGTCATAGTTGTTCCAGGTGGCGGAACCTATGCGATGGAAGCGGTAGCACGGCAATTTGCAAATAACAAAAGTTGCCTAATATTGCGTAACGGCTGGTTCAGTTTCCGATGGACCCAGATATTCGAAAAAGGCAGTATTCCAGCAAAAGAGATAGTAATGAAAGCGCAACGGTTGGGCAATGGTTCTCAAAGTCAATTTGCTCCTGCAGATATCAATGAAGTTATAAATAAGATTAAAACAGAAAAACCTAATCTCGTTTTTGCTCCACATGTAGAAACATCGTCTGGGATTATCCTTCCGGATGATTATATTCGTTCCGTAGCTGATGCGGTGCATTCCGTTGGAGGCATGTTTGTATTAGATTGTATTGCTTCTGGAGCTATATGGGTGGATATGGAGGACACAGGAGTAGATGTGTTAATTAGTGCACCCCAAAAGGGGTGGAGTTCATCACCAGCGTTTGGGTTGGTGATGCTTTCTGGAAAATCCAGGGAGATGATCACCACGACGCAAAGCACAAGTTTTTCCTGCGATTTATATAAATGGATGGAAATTATGGAAGCTTATGAAAATGGTGCTCATGCTTACCATGCCACAATGCCCACCGATGCAATTAAACAATTTCGCAATACAATTATTGAGACTGAAGAGTTTGGATTCGAAAACGCCCAAATAAAACAACAAGAGTTAGGTGATAAAGTTAGACGATTACTTGAGGCCCAAGGTTTTAAAAGTGTGTCAGCAGAAGGCTTTCAAGCACCTGGTGTCGTAGTAAGTTACACTGAAGACAAGCTAATACATAACGGCTCAAAATTCTCAAGTATAGGCATGCAGATTGCGGCGGGAGTGCCTCTCCAGTGTGATGAAGGTGAGGATTATCAGTCCTTCCGTATTGGTTTATTTGGGTTAGATAAGCTGAAAGATGTGGATGCCGCTGTTAAACGCCTTGGTGATGCGATTGACCAAATTAAGTGACCACTTAATGAAAATGCTCAAGTTAAATATATCAAAGTCAGTTCATCAAAGATTTACGATGAAATTGATTCTCGGATCTTTGGTTGCTGTTTCGTCTATGGTTTTAATTGCTTGCGAACTCGACTTACCCGATTTAGAAGTCGATCCAGGTCTCGAACCCGAAGTGGTTATCGAAGAAAAGATCATTGAGGTTGAGAAGATCGTTGAGGTTGAAGTGGAGAAGATTGTTGATAATGAAGTAATTGTAGAGGTGGAAAAGTTGATTGAGGTAGAGGCAGACACAATTGTAGTGGACTCTCCTGATGAAACTAAGTCTGGGCAAGGGGAATGGGAACTGGACGTGGACCTCGAGACTGGATTCATGACTTTACTTGCAAATGAAGCATCTCTACTGGAAATTCTAAGAGAACTGAAAACAGAATATCAAATCGATGTGATTGTATCCAAACTCGTCGACATCAGGGTGACTATAGACATAGACAGTGTACCGCTCGACGAAGGCTTGGCAACATTAATACCAAGCGATTCTAGGTTTCACTTCCGGGTGGAAGGTCGGGACTTATTAATCGAAGGAAAGCCTGGAGAACAGATAGCTGCAAAGCAACTGGAACCCGCGCAAACCGACTTACCAAACAAAGACCAACGCACCCGTCCCCGTTCAGACGGTGAATTAAATACCGAATCAAAGATTCCACCAGAAAAGGTCCAGGAAAGACAAACCGACGGAGGTAGGGGAGCAGCGAAGGTTCATCCCGAGAAGATTCTCGAAGGCTCGCTGGACTTGGACGCCATAGTAGCTAACCCCTCGCTATCAGGAGAGAACTCCTATGCCCGCGTTGTACTGCACATAGCCTTGGAAGGCGTAACGCCAACCGGATTTTTAGAGGTTGAGGGCAGCCTGGTGCAACCCACCAACGTTAAAGGTGAGCTTATCTACGTGGCTTCAGTTAACGGAATTCCGGTTGCGGTGGGATCCCAGCAAGATCCATTAGCCCTTCACACGGCCGGCGAAGGGCATGAACATATGCACGAGAAACTAGAAGAAGGTATCTTTTTAATCTCTTTGCCTGAGCAATTTCTTGTTCAAACAACGCTTGAAAGTTCCTCCATTGTTTTCTACTATCTGGAGCCAGTTGGCCCAATCCCATCTGTTTTGAGCACTGATACTATTAGCTATTTTAAACCTCACCTAAAGGCTATATCCAGGATAGGAGGGGACGAGATTATTGCAATAAAAAATAGACAGGAAGTCTTAACTTATGATGATGCTTTACGACTAGTGGGGTTAGAAAGCATTGGTGAACGAAGATGAAGAAATCATTATTGATTGTATTAGTACTGGGATTCTTATGTTTCATCTCGATCCCTCAAGAGAGCGCAGAAGCAGACTCTCATTTGCCTTTTCCGGATTTAGTTAACGAGCTGTTCCGGAGTGGTGACAACGGATCAAAGATGAACCTTGTGATTATTGGAGATGGGTTCCAGGCTGGCGCAGACCAGGTAATTTTTGACGCTTTCGTTGAAAACACAGTGATGGAAATATTTAATAACGATCTGTTCGCGGAGACCAAGAATGCATTCAATGTTTACTCTCTAAATTTAGTATCCGTTGACTCAGGCGTAACACAGATAAGAGGTAATGTTGGAGCAAACTGGGGGGCAATCACCTCTGATATAGATGGAGATGGAATACCTGCGGCGCTTGATACTGCCCTTGGCTATGAATACAGCGGCGATTGGAACCGTTGCTGGATGGAGGGGGGCTTCACATCCACAGGCGTCTCCTCAAATACGGCGGAGACAAACATTCTCAACACCTTTGTGCCTCAATGGGACTATGCCATTGTGATTTTGAACGAACCTGGCTTTGGCGCATGCGCGAGTGGTAATACATTCAGAATGACTATGAATCCTGGTTCAACTTGGCAGGTTGTGGGACACGAATTTGGACACTCGATAGGTGGTTTAGGAGATGAGTACATAGCATCTTTAGGCAACTATGCTGGAGTGGAACCTTCTCGTCCAAACCTTACTATCAGCAACACTCGTAACTCTATTAAATGGGGTGATGGAGGTTTGGGGTTTGTAGACCCGAACACTCAGATTCCGACTCCCTTTACGTTGACGGGCTTAAATGCTACAGCATGCGGAGGATTGGATCCAGTTGAGGATGCCGGTGTATTCGCGGGTGCTACCTTGGGCAGTAATAGCTGGACTGGTGGTATTTTTAGGGCACATTGCAATGATCGAATGGACTCAAATAACCCTCCATATGGCGCTGTTAATTACTACTTAATGCGGGAGGCAATCGAACCATTTCACGAGTACGATTTTGAGAACTCCTATGTTGGAGACTTTAATGGCGATGGCAAAGATGACATGGTGCTTCACAACCGCAACAGTCTGGCCCTATACGCCTCCACCGGTAGTGAACTTGAGATGGATTGGATTGCTACGCCAAAGATAACCAATTGGGAGTTCAAATCAGGAGATAGATTCTATGTGGGTGATTTCAGTGGAGACGGCATGGATGATCTTTTCGTAGTCAATCACACCGGATGGACACAAGGAGCTAATAATCCTGTATCTGTACTAGGCATGCTGCGGTCCACTGGTTCAGGGTTTTTGCTCGAAAACCGGTATGACGATACTCTTCCGGGTTGGGACAGCATGAAAAGCAATGATCAATTTTTCGTGGCGGACTTCAATGGAGACGGCCTGGACGACCTTTTCGTTTTCAACGGGGCAATTGGCATTGACTGGGACATAGCATACCTACAAATGCTGAAGTCCACAGGGAAAGGTCTTTATTCGGGACATAACCATCGATCCGGTCTTGAGTACGTTAAGAGGTATGACGATACTCTTCCAGGTTGGGACAGTATGAAAAGTAATGACCAATTTTTCGTAGCTGACATCGATGGAGACAGTTTAGAAGAGATCTATGTCTTCAACGGTGCGATTGGAGTAGACTGGTCCGAAGCCTACCTCCAACTATTCTCGTCTACCGGTACTAGTATTAAATATGTTAAGCGGTATGACGATACTCTTCCAGATTGGGGCAGTATGAAAAGTCACGACCAATTTTTCGTAGCCGATTTCGATGGCGACGCTGACGACGATCTATATGTTTTTAACGGACATGATTGGGATATAGAGCATTTGCAGATGCTTCAGTCCTCTGGAACCGCATTAAGCAATGCCAAGAGATTCGATGACAAAGTACCTGGTTGGCAATTGAGGAGAAACGACCAGTGGTTCGTTGCTGACGTGAACGCCGATGGAAAAGAAGATCTGTACGTTTACAACAACGCTGATCCGGACATTAAATCACACGATGGATTAAGTTGGTCTACAGAATATCTGGGTATGGTTCGTTCCTCCGGGTCAGACTTAGAAGCCAACTGGCATGGTGATTGGATTGGCAATTGGAATTTGCAGCTAAATGACAAATTCCTCGTCGCCAATTTCAATGGATGGTCATGGGGTTCGGGGTATGAATATCATGACCTGTTTGTTTACAATAACAACTGGCCCGTATTTGCAATGATGCGCTCGCATGGTGGTTCGCTACAATTGAACTCAATGTATCCAAGATGGATCCACAACCACAACTATAACTGGAATGGATGGTGGTAAGCCTTTAACAGGCAAGTGGCAGCAGAATTCAATCAGATCTGTATGTCAATTAAATCCTAGAAATCGCTACTCCGCCACCACCTGATCTAGGGTCAGAACCTCCTAGAAATAGACCGTCGGAATCTCTGAGTGCAACTTGAGCCCGTGCCATTAATGGATTAAGTGGAAATGGATCTCTCCTGACAGCATGACCCATCTGAGTTAGTTCATCAACTACTTTTGCACGGAATCTAGCTTCTAGAAATAATGGTCCGCCTTCGGTATGTATTCTTGGAGCTAAAACTGCTTCGGCAGGGGACATACCAAAATCCACCATATGAACAATTGCCTGAACAATCGCACTAATTATTACAGCTCCACCTAAAGCCCCGATTGCTGCTTCAGGTCTATCTTCATTCCAAATTAAAGTAGGCACCATATTAGACATTCTTGCCTTACCGGGAGCAATGGAGTTGGGCTGGCCCGTTCGAGGGTCAGCAAGATTCATGCCATTGTTGTAAATAAATCCTAAGCCCGGAGTGACAACTCCTGAAGCCCAACCGAGGGTATGAGTTAAAGAAATAAAGTTTCCCTCTTCATCAGCTACACTTATAGTTGTAGTATGGCCTTCGCCCACATCCCCGGTAGACTTACCGGTATACCCTTTACGTATTTGTGAGATCTGGCTACTCAATCTGTCTTGATCTAGGATCACTTCATCAACAGGTACTGTGCAGAATTCAGGATCAGCGTTGTAATCAAGGCGATCTTGATGAGCCATTGATAATGCCGAACCCAGTACGTGGAGATATTCTGAACTACCATGTTCCATTTGCTGAAGATCAAATGAGTCTAATAAACGTAACGCTTGAATAATAGTTTGTCCTGAGTCAGGTGGTTTTACAGCGGTAACCTTTTTGCCACGGTAATGACCTGTTAGTGGATCATAAACGCGTGGTTTATATTGGCTGAAATCGCTTTCAGTCACGAATGCTCCATGTTTTTTGAAATCCTCTAAGATCTCTTTACTTAAGTCGCCTTCATAAAATTCTCCAGGCCCGCCTTTTGCGATTCTGCCCAATGTTTCAGCCATGTCTCTCATATCAATAGTAGAGCCATAAGGATGGAAACTTCCGTCTGCCTGCAAAAATATCTTTTTGCACTCGTCAGTAGCTGAAAATCTTTTTTGGGCGCTTGGCTGACCTGGTACCACGGGCATTGTTATCCAGTCCATAAAAGTTGGATGAACCGGTAGCCCGATCTTGGCTTGTTCGATTGCGGGAAAAAGTAATTCATCCCATGGCATAGTGCAGTAACGCTTATGGATTTCAGCGAACCCGGATATTACAGTTGGCAACATAATTGACGTATAGCCAAGTTCGTTTCTGAAATCATCAAACACGAATAAACTTGATACTTCGGTACGCGATTTAAGATCAGACTCCCACATATCGGGCCTGGCTTTGGTACCTGCACGGCCAGCAAAACTTATTACTTTATTTTCGTTCTTCTTAGCACTGTATACCTGAGAGACACCCATACCTCCTGGCCCACACATGAATGGATCCCATACCCACTGAGTAAACGACGCAGCGAGGGCAGCATCAAATGCGTTGCCTCCTGATTCCATTACTTCTATTCCAACATCAGCTGACCATGGTTGGGGACAGGCTACGATACCTTGCATTTAGTTCCACACCTTTTCGAATAGCTTCAGCCAATTACCACCCATTATTTTTATAATATCCTCGTTTTTATATCCTCGTTTTTGTAGCTCGTTGGAAATGTTACGCATTTTATCCGGTGATTCCAAGCCTGAGAGAGACTGGTAAGAATCCGGCATCGGGTTCTTTCCAACAGATTTTGTTCCTTGTTGCATGAATATCCATTCATAAAAGTCCTGAGGTTGGTCCTGTGTAAAGTCCGTTCCTATAGCTGTGTGATCTATTCCAACTCTCTCGATAAGATCTTCTATACAGTCCACATAATCAATTAATGTTGATTTGAGACCATTTTTCAAAAAAGGAGGAAATGCATTTGCGCCTACTACACCACCTTTTTCAGTCACTAGTCTTAAAGCATCATCAGTTTTGTTTCGAGGATGATCAACATATGATCTGGCATTCGCATGAGTAATAGCCACAGGTCCTTCTGATATTTCTGCTGCTTCTAACGTGGTTTTATCTCCGACATGTGATAGATCTATCAATATACCTAAACTATTCATCTCTTTTACCGCATCAACCCCAAATAAACTTAAACCCTCATCTCTTCTTTCGTAGCAGCCGTTTCCGATTAGGTTACGCTCGTTATACGTTATTTGTATTATCCTTACACCTAATGCATGAAATAGTTGCAGGCGATCAAGTCTATTTTCGATTGGAGACGCGTTTTGCCAGCCAAAAATTATCGCAGTTTTATTATCTGATTTAGCCTTTATAATGTCCGCTACCGAAGTTGCATGCAATAAACTGTTATTCTCTTGAAAGCGGGCATACCAATCTTCAAGATTTCTCATTGTTTCGTGGAAACCTTCCCAGACAGCGATCGTAGCATTGATTGCTGTGACACCTCCTGATTGCAGGCTTTTATATACTTTAGGACTGTTCCAGTTACTAACATTTAACCCATCTATAACAATTGAGTTATCGTACAGTTTTTTTTTGTCCTTAATGTTCATGACCGTCCTGCTCTATGGCCGTAGATACGCCCGAGTAATCTTAGTGCCATCTTGTTTGCCAGACCATTCTGCTTCTGCAAACGCCTGGTTTATCTCAGACAAAGGAAAACTATGTGACATAAGCTTTGGCAAAGAGTATTTATTCTGCGTCTTTACTAAAAAGTCCATAGCGACTGGAAGTGTGTACGGATCATAGTGAGCGATGCCGATGACAGTTGTATTACCCCAAACTGTGGTAGCTACGTCAATAGAAGTTTTCCCACCTTTCCACATATTGCCAATTTCTACTAGCGTGCCACCAAAGCGAGTTAATTCCAGTCCCTCGGTAAACGCATCAGGAAGACCTACAAGCTCCATTACAATATCACCTCCTCTTCCTTCGCTTAATTCTTTCACACGGGCAATTCGGCTTTCGGGAGTATTGTATTCAGTAATATCTATGACTTCATCAGCTCCACATTCTAAAGCGAGGTCTAGCCTGGTCTTTGAACCATCTAACATTATTACTTTTGATGCACCCATCTCTTTTGCCGCGCTCGCAGCATTGATTCCAAGGCCACCTGCGCCTTGAATCACTACAGTGTCGCCTAATCTTATATTGGCCTTGTTCAATCCAAATATTACTTGAGACACCGCACAGTTGACTGGCGCCACTTCTGCATCAGATAACTCGTTTGGTACCTTAAAGACAAAATGACCTCTGGGTAAATAAAAATATTCGGCAAAGCCTCCTGAACATACAGGGGCTTCCTCAACAGGTTTACGATTCCGAGTTCGGTTCGGGCATGTATTTAACTCACCTCTTAGACAGTTGTAACATTTTAAACACGGAAAAAAATATGTATAAGCAACACGATCTCCCTCTTTTAGCTGCCTGCCCAGAGAGTCTGTATTCACTTCCGATCCCAATTTTGCCACTATTCCGGTCATTTCATGACCAATTATAGTAGGTCGATTTAATGGATCCTTGGTCCAGTTTCCAGGTTTAAGATGTCCTCTATAAAAATGTAAATCCGAACCACAGATCCCAGCGGCAGTTATTTTAACCAATAAACCTCCTGGTTCAACTTCAGGAACCGGTAATTCCTGTAAATCAAATTTGTATGGTTCAACATATATAGCTGCTAATCCGGTTTCCATATATCCTCCTAACCCATTTGTTATGAGATTTTAATTGAGTGGTGCGCGTTCATCCTATATCATATCGTTGCAAAGGTTTTGTAAGTCACCCCAATAAGTAGATAATACAAACCCTTTATTAATTTATTAGAGAGATTTTAACATTGGATGAAATTTGGTTTTATGCCGTATGGGCAGTAGGATCGTATCTTGTGGGTTCCGCATTGGTAGGAGATCTAATATGCAGAGCTAAAGGTATAGATATCAGAAAACTCGGTACAGGTAACCCTGGTACTGCTAATATTTGGAGGCAAGTTGGTCCAAAATATGGTATCGCTGTATTTGTACTTGATATTCTTAAAGGCGTAATTGTTACTTTACCTTTAAGGCTTTTGGATATAGAACTTGAATGGATAGCTATTTCAATGTTTTGTATGTTATTGGGTCAGTTTTTCCCAATATTTTTCAGATTCCAAGGGAACACAGGAATGGCGGCTCTTTTTGGTACAGCAGCTGGTCTAATACCATTAGGAGCAGCTATTGCTGCGCCTGTAGCGATTATAAAATTTGCTGTCACGAGGAACGTTGGTTGGTCTGGAGGAATCTTCTTTGCAACTTCATGGTTAGCCGGTGGATTGTGGTATATGAGTGATTGGGGATGGCTTGGAGTAGTGTATCTAATGGCAGGAAGCATATTGGTTTTTATAAAACAATATACTCAATACAGAAACAGTCCAGACAAAACCGATAATTCATCAAATTAACAAATAAGTTAGGAGTAGAGTGTTGAGCAAGCCTAGAGTATTTATAACTAGAAATATATTTCCCGAAGCCATCAAGGCTATCGAAAAAGTAGCAGAGGTAGACCTTTGGACAGATGAAATGCCTCCATCTCGCGAGATTTTATTACAAAGATCTAAGGGAGTTGATGGAATACTTTGCCTCCTGACTGACGGCATTGACGCCGAATTTATGGATAATGCAGGCTCTCAGTTAAAGGTCATCAGTCAGATTGCAGTTGGTTACAACAATATTGATATTGCCGAGGCTACCAAAAGAGGTATTCCAGTCGGATACACTCCTGATGTTTTGACCCATGCTACAGCAGATTTTGCTTTTACATTATTAATGGCTGCAGCACGTCTTGTAATTCCGGGACATATTGCTGCTCATGATGGATCTTGGAAAACTTGGCACCCTCTACATTTTCTCGGACAAGATATTTTTGGATCAAAGATAGGAATTGTCGGAATGGGTCGCATCGGATTTGAAATGGCAAAACGATCAACTGGATTTGATATGGAAATTCTTTATTATGACGTGAATCGTAGGGAGGATTTAGAAAAGCAATTAAAGATGACGCACGTTGGGCTGGATGAACTGCTTACGGAATCAGATTTCGTTAGTATTCACGTAGATCTCAACCCTTCGACCAAACATATGTTTAGCACCAATCAGTTCAAAAAAATGAAATCCTCCTCTGTTATTATCAACGCAGCCAGGGGCCCTGTAATAGATCATATGGCATTATATTCTGCCTTGAAAGATAAAGAGATCGCTGCAGCCGGACTCGATGTTACTGATCCAGAGCCTATACCAAACGATCATCCTCTTCTTTCATTGGATAATTGTCTTATAGTCCCTCATATTGCGAGCGCCACAGTCGAAACTCGAAGAGCGATGTCTAACCTTGCTGCAACTAATTTGATTAACGGATTGTCAGGTGTGTCTTTATCAACCTGCGTAAACCCTGAGGTTGATAAATAGACTGCTGTAATCCCGCTCGGATTGTTGTAATTTTTAACCAGTTAATATAAAACTGGCATACGTTATTCAACTTTCGTCAACCATTACTTAATTTAGCTATGGTTGTACATTTTCGAGGAGAAACATAAATGACTTCCCATACTGATGAGATCAGAAACATGTCCCTTCAATATCAATGGATGCATAATGCAGATTGGACGCAGATGGCTGAAACCGGCGAACCATTGGTTATGGTAAAAGGAGAAGGTGTTAGGGTAACCGATTCTACAGGAAAAACCTGGTTGGATGTACATGGCGGATATACCTGTGTGAATCTCGGATACGGACGTACAGACATAGCAGAGGTGGCGTATGATCAGATCTCAAAGATTACATATTTTCCTCAAGGAACTACTACTGTTCCAGTAATAAAGCTCTGTGAAAAGATAGCTGAATTAACTCCTGGTGATATATCAAGATCATGGCCGGGATCAGGGGGCTCAGAGGCCAATGAAACTGCGATCAAGATGGTTAGGGCATACCACAATAGAAGAGGAGAGTCAGGTAGATACAAAATTATTAGCCGGAAAGGTTCCTATCACGGCACCACCGGCGGAGTTATGTGGCTGGGTAATAATGCGACAGATTTCTCGTTAAGTGATTTTGAACCAGCTGTACCTGGAATGGTGCATGTTCCACATCCTAATCATTACCGTGATGAATACAATTCGACAACGCCCTCGGAAACTGCAATTCGATGCGCACAAGCAATAGAAGATGCTATTTTAATGCACGATCCAAAAACCGTAGCAGCTGTAATAGGTGAGCCAGTTTCACAGCCTGTTGGAGCTCCTGTACCTGCCCCTGAATATTGGCCGATGGTTAGGGATATATGTGACAAATATGGTGTTTTACTGATAATCGATGAAGTGATCACTGGATTTGGTCGCACTGGAAAAATGTTCGGAATCGAACATTTCGGAATCGAACCAGATCTCATGACAATGGGTAAAGGAGTGATTTCTAGTTATTTACCATTAGCAGTTACGTCAGTTAGCGAACGAGTAGCTGAACATTTTGGAAGTGACCCTATCTGGCATGCTGTAACGTCAGCAGGCAATCCAGTCTCAGCTGCAGCAGCTTTAAAAACAATCGAAATAATTGAATCAGAAAATATTCTTGAGAACGCAAGAGTACAAGGAGACTACCTGAAAAAAGGTTTAAAAGATTTAATGAAAAAGCACATTGTAATTGGTGATGTGAGAGGGATAGGGTTGTTAATTGGCGTTGAGTTAGTTGCTGACCGAGAAACCAAACAGAAGTTTTCTAGAGATATAAATGTTGCTGGAAGAATAAATAAGGAATTTAGAAACAATGGCTTAATATTGCAGAGTGACGGCAATGTTATAACAGTTGGACCTCCTCTTTGTGTTACTCAGACGGATTGCGATGAGATTATTAATGGAATAGATGCATCTTTAGAAGCTTTAGAACATCAACTAGGAGTCAAATAATGGTTACCAACACTAATCCGGAAACGCAAGAAACTCAAGATTTAAGAAAGTCATCGTTAAAGCATAATTGGATGCACGTTAGAAGTTGGATTGAGATGGCAGAAGAAGGAGATCCAATTATCATTAAAGAAGGCAAAGGGCTTACTGTTGTTGATACTGATGGTAATGAATGGATGGATGTGAATGGAGGTTACTTGTGCGTGAATGTTGGATATGGACGCACAGAGATAGCAGAAGCTGTACGGGATCAAATTAATAAAATTAGTTTTACTCCAAGAGGAACAACCACTGAACCTGTTGCACAATTAAGTAAAAAACTTGCTGAACTCACACCTGGTGAACTGGAAAGATCATGGCTATCGACTGGAGGCTCTGAAGCCAATGAAACCGCTGTGAAGATAGCTCGTGCTTACCATAAACGTAATGGGAATCACACAAAATACAAGATAATCTCACGTCGCGGCTCCTATCATGGGGCTTTGGGTGTGACACAGTGGCTAGGAGGATACGGCGGCTTAGGAAGTAGGGTTGATTATGAACCAGCTGTTCCAGGAATGCTGTATGCCGCTCAGCCTAATTCTTATCGGCCTGAGGTTGCAGGTACAACTGCGTCTGAAATAGCAATTAATGCAGCTAAATCAGTTGAAGACCTAATTCTCTATCATGGACCTGATACTGTTGGAGCGTTTATTGGTGAAGCTTTTTGTGCTGATACAGCGTATGATGCCTGTGCAGTTCCGGGTCCGGAATATTGGCCCATGGTCAGAGAAATCTGCGATAAATATGACGTGCTAATGATTGTAGATGAAGTAATCACTGGTTTTGGCAGAACTGGAAAATGGTTTGGAATAGATCACTGGGACACTGTGCCAGATATTATGACTATGGCGAAGGGGATTGTAAGTGCTTATGTACCACTGGCAGCAACTATGGTCACACCAAAAGTATCAAATGCTTTCGCGGGTGAAAATAACGTTTTCGCTCAAACACTCACATTTGGGGGGCATCCTGTGTTAGCAGCGGCCGCACTTGCCAACATTGACATTATTGAGAAAGAGAAATTAGTGGAAAGAGCAGCAGAACTTGGTGAGTACCTTATGGAACAGATGTTGAGCGTGGGTTCAAAGCACAAAATGGTTGGCAATGTCAGAGGCCTTGGATTAATGACAGCTATGGATTTAGTAAAGGATCCTGTTACAAAAGAACGTTTCCCTAAAGAACTAAATGTTGAAAAGATAATGGCCAATAAGTTTGCTGAGCGTAAAATGATAATACGCCCCCGTGGATTACTATGCTTTAGCCCTCCATTATGTGTCACTAGGTCTGAAATCGATCAGTTTATGCAAGCGGTAGATGAAGTTTTAGGTGAAGTTGAATCTGAAATCGGCATGGCATAGCAAACCGTACACCAGATACGATATACGGGGATAGTAATTTAACTGTTAAAAAATATGCGGGTGAATTTAAATTCCTTAAAAGTATTAGTAAGCACTATATGTATAGCTGTCGCTATACTACTCATATTTGCCCAAATAACGTCCGCACAAGAAAACAAACCTTATGCGGCTACTGTCTCAATTTCTGGCATGATTGATAAAGCTGAAGCTCGGATCCTAGATAAAAGTATCCGAACAGCTTATGAAACAAATGCGAGTTTGATCATTCTGCTTATCAACACTCCTGGTGGTGACCTTGAATCAACTCGCAAGATGGTTGCTTCAATCTATAGTAGTAAAATACCAGTGATTACTTACGTGTGGCCAAGCGGAAGTCAAGCTGCATCTGCTGGAACTTTTTTGCTGGCTGCTGGCCATTTCGCCGTTATGGCTCCATCAACAAATGTAGGGGCAGCTACTCCAGTATCCATTACCGGAGAAGATTTACCTCCAACTATTTCAAACAAAGCTACACAAGATGCTTCTTCATTTCTACGCAGTATTGCCAAGAATAGAGGTCACAACGTAGACGCATATGAGACGACAGTGACTCAATCGAAGTCTTATACTGAAATCGAAGCAATCGATGCGGGGCTTATTAATATGATATCTGTAGACACTGAACAACTATTGAAGAAAATTGACGGAAAAACAATTCAAATTGATCAAGTCGATTTAATTCTGGATACATCAAATCTTGAAATACAGACCATTAAACCGCTCTTTCTTGACCGGTTTCTACAATTTCTTTCCAACCCAAATATCGCCCTGATACTACTAGCAATAGGGTTTATAGGGATTTTAATTGAATTGATTAATCCTGGCGGCTTCGTTGCCGGAATTACAGGCATTGCTGCAATCATTTTGGCTCTCGTTGCGCTGGGCAATTTACCGGTCAATTGGATGGGAATGCTCCTGATTGGTTTTGCTGGAATTCTTTTCTATATTGAAGTACAGGTGAGTGGTTTAGGAATAGCAGGATTGATTGGAGGGGCTTTATTCATAGTCGGCTCTATTCTGCTTTTCGGCGGATTTTCAGAGCCTGATATTAACGGCCCTGGTTTCATGGCGAATACGTGGATATTGGTAGTTATTTCCACAATTATTGGTCTTGCAATCATTATTTTGGTCAAATCTTCACTCGATGCTAAAAAAAATCAGTATAGAACCCATGAACGTGTTTCTTTAGGGCAAGTTGCTAAGACAATTACAGACTTAAATCCCGAGGGCACAGTTTACATTTCAGGTGAGGAATGGAGTGCTGTTAGTGAAACGGGTTCGTTAATAGAATCGAATTCTTCAGTAGTTATAACAAATAAAGACAAACTTATATTAAAAGTCAGGAAAACGGATTTATAACAACATTGATTAAAGCAATTAAATTAGTATCCAATCGTAGATTTCGCGACGGATTATATGATAGTTTTGGCATAAGAGTTCTCGCATAAAACATAAGAATGGAGGAATTATGATTCCATATTTAACCGTAGTTCAACAATATGAAAGACTTGGTATTTTCTGGCTAGGACGATTCGCAGGCCTAAGAGACGGTGGCCTGCATCTATTGATATGGCCATTCCATTCGACTGTCAGGGTAGATCTACGAGAAATCGTAATCGATATTCCAAGACAGACCAATATTACAGAAGATAACGCTCCAATAGACATCGACTTTCTGTTGTACATGAGAGTGATGGAAGCCGATAAATCTATACTGGAAGTAATGGATTTTAGATCTGCTGTTGTTGGAATAGCCACCACCAGCCTCAGAGCAGTTATCGGTGAAATGACCCTAGATGATGTTTTGTCAAAGAGAGAACATATCAACAGCACATTAAGAGCACGACTGGATGAGGTGACAGACCGATGGGGCATCAAAGTTACTCAAGTGGAAATCAGAGAGATTGAACCACCACCAGATATTCAAGAAGCCATGAATAGACAGATGTCAGCTGAAAGAGTCAGGCGAGCAGCAATAATTGAGGCTGAAGGAGTTAAAAAGGCTGCTATCACTACAGCAGAGGGTGAGAAACAATCAGCCATCCTAAAAGCAGAAGGTGTCAGACAAAGTGAAATATTAACAGCGGAAGGTGATCAACAAGCTATGAGCCTGAGAGGCCAAGGTCTGGCTGATGCTTTGACGAACATCTCAAAAGTCGCTAAGGGCGTAGACAGTAAGACAATGAGCCTTAAATATTTTGAGACTCTAAGTCAATTAGGAGCAAGTGCTTCAACTAAGTTTATATTCCCTATGGAATTTACCGAAATGCTTAAGCCTTTCTTAGGAATGGCTAAAAACGACTCAAAAACTAAGTAAATTAAATTTATAGGTTATATATCAGACTTAGTTAAATACCTTAGTGAAGCCTCGTCAGCTAAATAACCAGCAATAGCTTCCAGGGCTCCTGTTTCAGTTCGCCAGTTAAAATATTTTTCGTAGTGAGCCCGGGATTCCCATGTCTCGAAAACAACTAGGTCTGTTTCGTCATCAGAATTAAAATAAAAGCCCACGTCTTTGCATCCGTCAAAAGACCGTGTGTCAGGTATGATCTTCTTGATGTGGTCTTTAAATGCTTCCACTTGGTCGGATTTTAACTTGAAGTTTATTATTACTTGGGTGTCCATTATGATTATTCCTGTTTTTATAGTCTAAATTCTATCTTTTATTCGACGAGCTAACGATATATTAAACCCAGGCAATGATGCAATATCGTCTATAGAGGCTTTCTGTACCATCTTGAACGATCCAAACTTCCTTAGTAGTTGTTTACGACGTTGAGGACCTATTCCTGGAATTGCATCAAATAATGAAGCATTTGATGATTTCGACCTACGTTTTCTATGTAAAGTAATAGCGAATCGATGAGCTTCATCCCTTGATCGTTGAAGTAAATACAATGCCTGAGATCTGCGGTCTAGAATGATGGGTTCAGGAGTCTCTGGGACAAATATCTCTTCATGCTGTTTAGCTATACTAGCTAAAGGAATGTCCTTAACTCCAAGCTCCAAGAAAACTTGTAGTGCAGCTCCCAGGTGACCTCTACCTCCGTCAATTAATACAAGATCAGGAGTTTTTACCCATGAATCCGAATTCCCAGCGATTTCGTTTAACTTTTTAAACCTTCTAGTCAACACTTCTTTCATCATGGAATAATCATCAATGCCATCAACATTTTTAATTGTGAACCTTCGATAGTCACTTTTATTAGGTATGCCATTTTCAAAAACAACCATAGATCCGACTGAATTCGAACCTTGTATATTAGATATATCATAAGTCTCAATACGGCGCGGCAACCTAGGTAAATTAAGTGCCTCTTGTATTTCGGATAATGCTTCCTCGGTTGAACCTTCTTCTATTTGTTTCAATTTTAATTGTTCAAGACCACGTTGGGCATTTTCCACCACCATATTTAGTAAGCGCTTTTTCTCACCTCGATAAGGAACAGTTAACTTGACTTTAGACGACTTTGTTGAGCTAAGCCAAGCTGAAATGGACTCCATATCCGGCATTGCTTCTGGAATTATAATTTTCGATGGTATGTACTGTGTTTGAGTATAAAATTGCTTTATAAATGCTGATAATACTTGAGCATCAGATTCGTCTAAAGTGCCTTGCATAATAAACTGGTCTCTTCCTACTAAACTACCTTTTCTAACAAAGAAAACCTCGATTCTGCTTTGGTCTAAATGTTTTGCTCCTGCGATTACATCTATATTTTCTCCTGAAACGTTGATTACTTTTTGTTTTTCATGAATCTGCTCAATGGCAGTTAACTGGTCCCGTAAGTTTGCGGCTCTTTCAAAATCTAAATTATCCGAAGCATACAACATGTTTTCACGAATTTCTTTTGTCACATCATCAGTTTTACCTTCCATGAATAAAATTACTTGCTGTATAACTTCGTCATACCCTTTGGCATCAACGGCACCAGTGCATGGCCCAACACATCGATTAATATGGTAATCAAGACATGGGCGCTCATCTTGACCTGATATAGGCTTTGTGCATGAACGATATGGAAATAGTTTTTTTAACAAACCTAGAGTCTTACGAACACTCCCAGCGTTTGGATACGGACCAAAATACCTTGAACCGTCTTCAATTATCTTTCTTGTTATATAGACCTGTGGGAAAGCTTCCGCTGTATCTATTTTTATAAAGGGATACGACTTCCCATCCTTTAATCTGGCATTAAATCTCGGTTGGTACTGCTTAATTAAATTACTTTCAAGCAGAAAAGCTTCTAATTCGGATTCTGTGATGATAAATTCAAAATCATCGATTGAGGAAACCATCCGCTGTATTTTAGGAGGTAAATTTGCCTTCTTTTGGAAATAAGATCTAACTCTATTTCTAAGTACCGAAGCCTTGCCTATATATATAATTGTTCCTGAGTTATCCTTCATAAGATAAACCCCAGGTTTGCCTGGTAGATGATTTAATCTTGCTGAAAAGTTACCCATGTCACCGAATTACAATACTAGCAGTAAAAGAGTATCCACACTTTATATAAATTAATTATTGGCCAACGCTTGCTAAATTTATTTTAATTTAACGTTATGGTTAAAACTGCTAGTGCCGCGGCTAGAACTATTGCAATGCACGCGATATGTAACAGCTCCACTCGCAAATAAGTAAATACAGTGGCTTGTACTGCTACATCTGCCTTTGGTTGTACTGCAACACGTTTGGGTGCCAACTCAGGTTGATCTGAAGAAACGGTATCTTGCGCAGTAGTAACTTTCGGTTTAGTTTCTTTGTCTTTAGAAAATGTAACTGAAGTCTGAGCTTCAGTTAGACGTACTGCAGATCCTCGGTTTTTTTTGCGCGCCTTCATAGCAGCCTGTTTGGATGCTACTTTTCTACCTTTTTTTCCCATTTATATGTTCCTTGTCGATTCATGATCTTGGATGTGCTTTATTATATTCTCTTTTTAAGTGGTCGTTACTCAGATGAGTATAAATCTGTGTGGTCGATATATCAGAGTGACCCAAAAGTTCTTGCACATGCCTTAATGGAGCACCCCCTTTTAGTAAATGCGTAGCAAAACTATGCCGTAATAAATGAGGGTTCACTTCTCGTGTTAATCCGGCTTTTAAAGTTCTCCTATTGAGTATAAGCCAAAAACCCTGTCTAGTCAGTCGATTACCGTTTTTATTTAAAAACAATGCCGGACCAGATGCCTGAGTTTCCTGCTTTGGTCGGCCATGATCAATATAATCAATTAATAATCGAGATGCGACTATATGTATAGGCAATATCCTTTCCTTTGATCCTTTGCCAATAACCCTAATTAAGTTTTGATTAAGATCAACACTATCAATGTTGCAAGAAATTAATTCGCTTACTCTAGTACCTGATGCATACATTAATTCGAACATTGCCCTATCCCGATAGTCATCAGGATTAGTTCCTTTAATCGAATCGAATAGTGAATTTATTTCTTGCTCGGAAAGTGTTGATGGCAAGGATCTAGATAACTTTGGTGTAGAAATATGTTCACAAGGGTCGGAAGAAATCTCATTTTCATCGTACAAAAATTTAAAAAATGAGCTCATCGACGCTATTTTTCTTGCTTTAGTTGGCACGGTGTATCGATTTCTGTCCAAATTAAGTATATAGGATTTTATGTGTGACTCACTTACATTAGCCCAATTCCACTTTTCATTTTTAAAACATAACTCGCTATTTCCCAAAAAAGTGATCAATTGACATAAATCAGTTTTATAGGCGCAAAGTGTATTAATTGATGCGCCTCTTTCAACTTTTAGATATGCAAGAAATAAATTTAATCCGTCATAGGCTTGGTTTTTATTGTTTTGCAAGTTCACGCAATGTATTTTCGTTGATTTGGTAACGAAACGCCTATGACACAGAGGTTCATATATTCATTGTTTTCACTGTAATAGAATTAATACTATTAGAATCGAGATTGAAACTTACTTCTAAAATAACAATACATTGGTATCATTGTCCAAAGAATATAAACAGGGTCAGGTAAACAAAGTGAAAACAGCTGAGAGTATCAATTAATGATAGACATAACAGTTGGACCGAATCTATTTACGATTCAAAATGGAATAAATTTAGCTTTAGCGTGGCATGGTATTTTCAGCTTGGTTGGAGTAGTAACGGCTGTATATTTGGTTGCACGTTGGGGGCCAATGAAAGGAATATCATCTGATGATATGTACTCAATTGCAGTATGGTGTGTACTTGGAGGGTTTATTGGAGCAAGATTAGTACACGTTATTGATCACTGGGATTTTTACTCGGACAACCCAGCAAGAATAATAGCCATTTGGAGCGGAGGAATAGGTGTTTGGGGAGGAATATTAGGCGGTTTCTTTGGCGGCATCACATGTGTTGCAGTACAAAAAGTGCCAAAGCATTATTGGGGAATTTTGATGGATATAACAGCGCCAGCCCTTCTTTTAGCGCAAACCATTGGAAGGTTAGGGGATATAGCAAATGGAGAACATTGCGCAAAAGCCGCTAGCCACTTCCTAAGTTTTTCATGGAGTCATCCACAAAGTCTGGCACAAAACTGTGCCTCTGGTTTTGGCACCGGAACGGAGCCTGTTATTTTTTATGAAATCCTTGGAAATATCATTATTATTGCGATTTTATGGGCTCTCAAAGACCGACTGAAGCCGGCCGGCATGTTGTGGTGTGTTTACCTGGCACTGTATTCCATCGCTAGATTTGGGATTACATTTGCTAGAGAGGATCGGATTTGGGCTCTAGGCATGCAAGAAGCTCATTATATTGCTTTAGTTTGCCTCGCAGTCACAATACCAATTCTTGTGTATAAAGCTAGGTTTGTGTCACCTGCACCAATTACTGCCAATGTTGAAATAGTTTCGATATTGAATAGAAGTGATAAAAGTAGGGCCAAAAGAAGAAGAAAATAAAACTAATGAACTAGATAGATACAAAATCTATGATCTGGAGTTGAATTGTCACATTCCCTCCCCAATAGTTCTCATTAAGTTTGTAAACCGCGTCTATTTTGCTTCCAAGTTGATCATATTTTGAACCGAGACCAAACCCGATTGCATCGAATCTTTTTCCGCCATGTTGTACGATTAGCTTTATATGATCATTTGTTTTTCCTACTGTGCGTGATTCGTATACTTCTAATCCACGTGTCAGGAAAACCGGTTGCGGGTTAGATTGACCAAATGGTTCCATAGATTTCAAGAATTTCAAGTTTTCTGGATTTATATCGGATAGTGTGATTTCGCACTCATACCTGATTGGATCCTCCGTTATTGATGCAGTTTCTTGCTTCTTTATTGCATCTCGAAACTTTTCTTTAAATACATCAAGTTTTGTCCGTTGTAATGTAAATCCAGCAGCCTGGCTATGTCCACCGATTTTTATAAAGTCTAATCCTGTATCTAAAAGCCCATCTAATACCTCATACCCTTTAGGGCCTCTGATGCTTGCCCTGATGTTATCTGCATCCAAACAAGCTGCTACGGTGGGTCTACCATATTTATCGCTAAGTCGCCCTGCGACCAAACCTAGTATTCCAGGATGCCAGTCAGCATCATAAACAAACACTGCAGGATGTTCTTTAAGTCCATTATCAAGAACAAGTTCATGCGCTCGCTGGATAGCTTTATTGGAAAGATTTCTTCTAGTGGTATTTAATTGATCTAAATTGTCAGCCAAAGATTCTGCTTCACCCATATCGGTAGTAGTTAATATTTCCAAACTAGTTTTTGCATTACCTAGTCGACCAGATGCATTCAGCCTCGGTATTAAAGTAAAAGAAAGATCGCGAGCTGTCACGGTTTTTAGATTACAATTTGCTCGTTGTGCAAGGGCCTTGATACCCACATGACTTGTATCTTTTAATAGATCTAGTCCATGCTTAACGATAAATCTATTTTCGCCAATAAGTGGCCCAAGATCTGCGATAGTTCCAAAAGCAGCCAGAATATAAAGATAGGAAGGTACTCCAATTCCGAAATGTGCACAAAGGGCTTCACAGAACTTTAAAGCAACACCAGCTCCGGTCAAATGCTTGAATGGATATTCAGAATTGGACAATCCAGGATTAACCACAGGAACACCATTAGGCATTGGTTCATTCGCAATATGATGATCAGTTACAACGACATCGATATCTAGGCTCCTAGCTAAGGTAACTTCTTTGAATGCTGTTGTGCCACAATCAACTGTAATGATCAATTTTACATTCCGCTCGTTAAGGTAATGTATAGCTTCCTCGTTCAAGCTATGACCCTCATTGATCCTGTCAGGGATATAAGTGATGACGGATGCCCCAATGTGGAAAAGAGTTTCGGCCAAGATAGCAGATCCCGATATCCCATCAACATCAAAATCGCCGTATATTGCAATCGTGTTACCTTTGTTAACAGTATCAGCTACTAATGAAATGCCTTCTTGAATATTTGGTAGCAGTTGAGGATCGAAACTTAAACGCTCATCGGAGGTCAAAAATTGAACTGCTTCGTGCTTAGATTTAACTTCACGGTTTGACAACAAAGTCGCTTGCAAATTAGGCAAGTCCGCGATGAATTCACTTATTCCCAAATTGGGCTGATAAAGCATCCAAGTTTTAGAGATTAAAGGATGCTCTTTGCTTTTAAATAATCTTGTTTTATCTTCATTTTCCAAATTACAAAGCTTAAAGGTCAATCCCCTTAAATACTAGTGAACTATTATGACCGCCAAAACCAAATGAGTTTGTTATAACTGAATTAACATTAGTTTTTCTAGATTTGTTTGGAGTATAGTCTAGGTCACATTCAGGGTCTGGAGTTTCATAGTTTATTGTAGGCGGAATAGTGTTATTTTTAATGGCCTGAACAGAAATAACAGCCTCAAGTGCCCCTGATGCCCCCAAAAGATGACCGGTCATAGACTTTGTAGAGCTAATTGGCACTTTATAGGCATGATCTTTAAATACAGCCTTCATCGCAAGAGTTTCATATTTGTCATTTAAAGGTGTGGATGTGCCATGAGCATTAATATAATCTATTTCATCAGGGGCTATATTAGCTTGTTTTAGAGCACTTTTCATTGCTCTTGCCCCTCCTTCACCACCAGGTGCTGGTTGAGTTACATGGTGAGCATCCGCAGATGCTCCATAACCTACTAACTCAGCGATTGGCTCAACTGAACGTTTTTCCATACTGGCTAATGTTTCTAATATCAAAACACCGGATCCCTCTCCACAAACAAACCCATCTCTATTTGCATCAAAAGGGCGCGATGCCTGCTCTGGATATTCATTATTAGTTGAAAGAGCATGACACGCATTAAATCCAGCTATACCTATGGGACAAATTGAGGCTTCAGTTCCTCCCGCTATAATGATATCCAAATCTTGCGACTGCAACTGATTAAAAGCTGCTCCGATTGAATCAGCGCCACTTGCACAGGCAGATACAGTAGCGATACTAGGTCCTCTAGCTCCAACAGTCATGGACACCTGTCCTGATGCCATATCTGGCAACATCATCGGCACGAAAAATGGCGATACCCTATTAGGGCCTTTTTCAGCAAGAATCTCTAATTGATTCGAAATGGTTATTATTCCACCTATGCCGCTAGCTATCATTACACCAATTCGTGTGGAATTAGATTGATTTATATCCAAATTTGCATGCTCAACAGCTTGCAAAGCAGCCCCGATCGCCAATTGAACAAACCTGTCTAATCTCCTTACTTGTTTTTTGTCTATGTAGTCACCAGGATCGAAATCAGTAACTTCTGCAGCGATTTGGGTTTTGTAATTTTCCGCATCGAATGAAGTAATCTTAGATATTCCAGAGGTGCCAGAAATTAAAGACTCCCATGTGCTTTGTAAATTTAAGCCCACCGGAGTTATAGTTCCCAAACCTGTTACAAATACACGGTTTGACATAATCTATTACTATCTCCAAAGTTATTAACTAAATTATTTTTTAATTAATCAGTTTAAACATAAAGCTTTTTAGTTTTAAAAGGCTTTCACTATATTAAGTTTATTCTTAAGTAAACGAGGATTATATATCAGTCTTATGAAAATATAAGCCAGTTATAATTAACTAATATCGTTTTTACACCAATACAAACATTTATTTTAAACTTTAAATGAAATCACAACTACACAATAAAGTATCTATTGAAACACACGGTTGCAAGTTAAACCAAGCCGACTCAGGAAAGTTAGCTTTAGAGTTTTTAGAAGCTGGGTTTAAATTAGTTGAAAATGGTAGCCCTACTGACATACATATTGTAAACACATGTACTGTTACACATATCGCAGATCGTAAGGCCAGGAGATCTCTACGAGCGGCACGACGACTTAATCCAGAAGCCACAATCGTGGCAACAGGATGCTATGTTGACAGGGACTCAGAGGCTTTATTGAAAATACCTGAAATAGACATAATCGCAAACAATCAAAATAAAGCTAGTTTGGTAAGCGATATAGTTGCAAGTAAAGGAAACTCCCTAGTTAGTTGTACTTTAGGTACTGATGATATTCCAATTAATCTAAACATGATTAGAACCAGGGCATCCATCAAGATACAAGAGGGATGTGATCAAGTATGTGCATATTGTATAGTGCCAAAGGTTAGAGGTAGAGAACGTAGTATTCCAGCAAATGAAATAATTTCTAGCATTAATAATCTAGAAAGTCTTGGTTATAAAGAAATAATTCTTACAGGCACACAGCTAGGTACTTATGGATTCGATTTAGAAAACGGCCCAAATACACTACATTCCCTGATAGATAAAATATTACAGAAGACGTCAGTAGGAAGGATAAGGGTTTCTTCTATTCAACCGCAAGAAATCACACCCGAATTACTTGAGGTATGGAGAGATCCAAGAATATGTCCGCATATGCATATACCATTACAATCTGGTAGCGACGAAACTCTTAAAGCAATGCGCCGCAGATATACGAGAGATCAGTACCTTCATTCAGTTGACCGAGTAATGTCAACATTCACAGACTTTTCGATCACAACGGACATCATAGTCGGATTTCCAGGAGAAACCGACTCAGGTTATAAAGACACATTGGATGTAGTAAACAGAGTAGACTTCTCAAACTTACATGTGTTTCCTTTTTCAGTTCGGCCAGGTACTAGCGCAGCATATTTAAATGAACAAATCAGCCCGGAAATTAAGACCTCCAGAGTTAGTGAATTAATTGAACTTGGCAATATGAAAAGCAGATACTACAGACAAAACATGATAGGAGCTGTCAGGCCAGTACTATGGGAGGATAAGAAAAAAGGGGAGTGGCAGGGACTAACGGATACATATGTGCGCGTAGCGGTTAAAAACGATCAAAATTTACATAACTCCATAGATAGCGTTCTTATAACAGGAAGCACAAAAGATTATATGCAGGGGATGATTGTAGGATAAGAAATAGTTAAATATCTATCGGTCGTAAACCGTACCTTCCACCTCGTTGTTCCACGTACCCAGCATAATTTTCCTGAGCGTTTCCAAATACGAGCAGCCAGCCCTTATCTAATGCCATAGATAAAACTTCACGTTTAGCAATCAATGTTTTATTTGGAGAATAGTCCAAAGAGCTTATACATCCTGGAGCTAAGTGATAAGAAGTCGGCATTAAATCACCAGCATAAGCAATTCGTTCACTTCCTGATTCAATTAAAACAACCTGATGGCCAATACTTGGGCCATCTGTCATTAATGTAGTAATCCCTGGTGCTATTTTGTAATTCCCATCGATCACTTCTAATAAATCCTTTTCCATTAAAGTAGACACATCGTCCTTGTAATATAAGGGCGCTCCACGTTCGCTAGGGTTAGTAGCTTGCTCCAGAGCCGCCCTCTGAACCAAATATTTAGCCTTCGGAAAAGTTGGAAGAGTTTGGCCAACTCTATCCACCTTAGTACAGCCTCCCGCTCTATGAAACCTAAGATCTGTCAAAACAACAGTATCTATGTCTCGAGCAGTCAAACCTTGTCTCTTTAAATTTTTTATCAATTTATTACCAGCAGCACCGTATGCTTCTTTGAGTTTTTCAATACGTTTTGCACCGATACCTGTATCGATTAAAATGTTTTGCGACCCTAGCTGTATTAGGATGCAATTTAATGAAATCCTAACTCTGTTGCTTCTATCTGGTTTTAGATTTTTCTCCCACTGGATTTTTGGAACTGGTCCAAACAGGGCACCGCCATCCAAAAGTAGAGTTCCATCAGTAACCACGTCTATTGATATATCACCGACCTTCATACATTCTCCATTACAATATAATTAACTTAGTTTATCAACAATTGACCTGAAAGCATCAATTGTTCGTTCAGCATCTGATTCGTCATGTTCGGTTGAAAGGTAAAATTTACTGTCTCCTTTAAAAACACCCCGATCTCGTAATAGCTGATTGAATTTCGTGAGTTTTTGCTTATCTGCTTTAAGAGTAGATCGATAGTCTACAATTTCTTCATCCGTAAAAAACACGTCAAATAATACTCCCTCACCAATCACTTTGGAAGTGATGGATGCATCATTCAATGTATCGATGAGGCCCGCCTTAATTGTATTTCCTATCTGATGCATCCTTTCATAGGTTCCAGGTTTTTTCAAAATTTTAACTGTGGCAAGTCCAGCAACAGCGGCTATGGGATTTCCACTTAGTGTACCGATCTGAGGCATCCACTCTTCAGCTTGAACAGCCGAAGCATCAAAATGTGACATTATGTCCTCTCTACCGCCAACAGCAGTCAATGGAAATCCTCCAGCTACAGCCTTGCCAAGGGAACAGATATCAGGAGTTATTCCATAGAACTCTTGTGCGCCTCCAAAAGCAAACCGAAATGATGTAACAACTTCATCAAATATTAAAGGTATCTCGTGCTGTAATGTGACTTCCCTTAGCATTTCAAGGAAACCAGGTTTTGGCGGCAATAGCCTTTGAAAAGGTTCAACAATTACGCCTCCAAGTTCATTTTTGTGTTCTTCAATTATTGATTGAGTAATCTCAATATCATTGAACGGAGCTATGAGCATAGTTTCTGATACAGCTGCTGGAATCCCTCCGGAGTCAGATTTAGGAGCTGGGAACTCATTTGGATTTGAAGGCATCATACTCTGAAGGGCATAGTCATTCATTCCATGAAATCCACCTTCAAACTTCAGTATTTTATCTTTCTTAGTAAATGCCCTGGCAGCCCTCATTGCATACATTGTTGCTTCGGTACCAGTACTAGAAAATCTTACTTTTTCTACGCACTCCATTGCATTTGAAATTTCTTCCGCAAGTAAAATGGCTGGCTCATTATTTGCAAAGAATGTTGTACCGTTTTCTAATTGGCTCTTCACAGCTTCCATGACTTCTGGATGTGCATGCCCAGTTATCATTGGGCCGGAACCCAACAGATAATCTATGTACTCGTTGCCATCTACATCTGTTATTTTGCTCCCCAAGCCGCTTTTTATAATTACATCTGAAGATAAATTACCCAGTGATCCTCCGGGTAAAAACTGATGTGCTTTAGCTATTAGGTCTTTATTATTCTGTTTATTCACGCTAAATTTCTTCTCTCTTTTTTTGTAATACTTGATAAGCCGATTATAGCAAAGGTACACTCATAGTCGTGCTTTCGAAGCAACATTCACTAAAATATAGGGTAACAGGATATTTATCAAATATGAAATTACAAGTTAAAAACGGAGATATAGCCGAACAAGATGTTGATGCAATTGTTGTCAATTTATTTGAAGGAGTGTCTAAACCTGATGGATCGACTCACTCAGTAGATAAGCTGTTAAATGGAGCAATCACAAACTTAATTGAATTAGGAGAGATCAGAGGTAAGTCGGGAGAACTGACTTTGATACATACTCAAGGCGTAATTAAGCCAAAACGCGTAGTGGTAGCAGGGTTGGGTCTAAAGGAAAAGTTCGATCAAGATGTTATCAGGTCCGTGTCAGGCACAATTGCCAGATTTTTGAACTCAAAGCAAATCAATAATTACGCGACTGTATTACATGGAGGTGGCTCTAAATCCATAAAATCAAAATATGCAGCAAGATCTATTGCAGAAGGGACTTTGTTAGGTTCTTACAAATTTAATGGACATAAATCTAAAAAAAGTGTGCAAAACATTGAGAATTTAATTATCGTTGAAAAAGATCAGGCAAAAATAGATGATATTCAGCTGGGAGTTGACCAAGGATCGACAATTGCTTCCTCAGTATCGCTTGCCAGAGATTTAGTTAATCAACCAGCGAACTACATGACACCTTCTCATTTAGCGGATATCGCGACTGACATTTGCGACCAGACCAATTTAAAACTTGAAGTACTCGACGAAAACAAAATGAGAGAACTTAAAATGGGAGCGTTGTTGGGAGTGGCCAAAGGCAGCGTTGTTCCACCAAAGATGATCATAATCAAATACATAGGAGACCCTGACAATTTAGATAACAACATCGGTCTAATTGGTAAAGGAATCACATTTGACTCGGGCGGCATATCCATTAAACCATCAGGAGGAATGGCTGCTATGAAAGGAGACATGGCAGGTGCAGCTTCAGTAATAAGTGCAATGCAAGCAATTGATATTTTAAGCCCCAAAATTAATGTTACAGCTATAGCAGCTGCGACAGAGAATATGCCAGGCGGAAATGCTCAAAAGCCTGGAGACGTGGTTGTTGCGATGAATGGTACTACTATTGAGGTAGATAATACTGATGCCGAGGGTCGATTAGTCCTCTCTGATGCAGTCTCATATGCAGTTCAATTGGGCATTAAAAGAATAGTGGACGTTGCGACATTAACAGGAGCTATAGAGATAGCTTTAGGTAAAGTCACAACCGGCGCATTTAGCAATAATTCCGAATTGGTCAACCAAGTAATTGAAGCTGGCAAAAATGCTGGTGAAAAAATCTGGGAACTGCCTACATTTGACGAATATAGAGAACTGTACAAAAGTGATGTTGCCGATTTAAAAAATGTAGGTGGGCGTCAAGCAGGTTCAATAACAGGCGCTATGTTCATTGGAGAATTCGCGAAGGATGTGCCCTGGGTGCATTTAGATATAGCATCTACATCCACATCAGCCAAAACTTTCGGTCTAATAACCAAAGGTGCAACAGGCACACCTGTCCGGACTTTAGTATATTTAGTATTAGCATTGGCTAAAGATTAGTAATACGTCTAGTGCCAAAGTAAAATACTAATATATTATTTATACCATGGTGGGCGTGGCCAAGTTGGTTAAGGCGCCAGGTTGTGGCCCTGGAGATCGTGGGTTCGAATCCCATCGTCCACCCCATAAGTTTTATCGCAAATATGCGCCCGTAGCTCAACGGATAGAGCGCTTGGCTTCGGACCAAGAGGTTGCGGGTTCGAATCCTGCCGGGCGTGCCAGAAATCAAAACTAGGAGCTTAAAATGATTATTCGTGTGATACGGCCTTTATTGGTTTTATCAGTGACTGTTATTTTTACCATTACATCAATTTCATGTTCTGCGGAAGGTGTGTCACTAGAAGAATTTTCTGGTCTATCAACGCAGTTACAAGCGACTGAAAATCAACTTAAAGAATTACAAATTAAACTTGCTGACTCAGAGTTCAGAGTCACTCAATATGAAAACACGTTAAGGCAGTACACAACAATCGTAGATGCCGATTACCCAAACTTGCTCAAAAGAGTTGAACAGGCAAGACTTATAATGGAAATGATTACTGTTAGTGCCTCTTATCAACAAGGCTTAGTGACTGACTCAGAAATGATGTCAGTGATTGCCAATGTCGAAAAAATCGATAGCACGGTGGTCAAAGAAGGCGTAATCCAAATGATGGCTGATGGTTCGATAATGAATGAAGATGAAGCGGGAGAATTAGTTACTTCTTGGCTCAATGAAGTACATAGACTTTTACAGTGACACTTAATTTATAAGGAATTCTATATATGAAAATTCTTGTTATCGGTGGAACACGCGATTTCGGAAAAGTTACGGTTCGTAAACTTTTAGAGCGAGGAGATAATGTAACCGTGTACTCCCGTGGCAATGTTAAACCTGAGTTCTGGAATGAGGTGGATCATATCTGCGGTGATAGAACAGATCATGATGAATTTATAAATTCATTTAAAAACAAAACATATGATGCAGTTATAGATAATGTTGCTTATTCCTTCAAAGACGTCCATGCAGCTATTTCTGTTTTCGCAGGTAATGTTGGTAGATACCTTGTTTCGTCTACAGCATCTGTTTACGGAGGACCCGGACACGCAATTAGCGGACAGGCTGCAAGGCCAATAAATTCAAAATCTAAAGTCGATGAATTCATTGATTTGTCCAATCACTGCCCCATAATGGAAAATGATTTAGATTTAACAGCGGTCTCTTTCTCTAGAGACGACTCGGTGCACGAATATGCAGAGGGAAAGAGACAATTAGAACGTGTATTATTTGAAAATAAAGATTTTCCATCAACAGTGCTACGCATCCCGTCTGTTGTAGGTCCAGATGAAAATGGAAATAGGTTATGGTTTTACATGCAGCGTATTCTTGATGGGCATGAGTTGATACTTCGTGACGGAGGATCAGCCGTTTTTCGACCTGGATTCCGTGATGATGTAGCTCAATCCTTTCTAGACATAATTGACCAACCTAAAACAGTCAATAAAATTTACAACATAGCAGGTCATGACATAGTTAATTTAAAAACGTTTTTAGAAATTATTGCTAATGCATTAGATATGCCGTTAAATGGAGTCAGTATCCCTAGCAATATTCTGGAAGATCAGTCAGATTTACCCTGGCATGATTGGTTCTATGACTTTTTCTCAAGACCTATTTTATATGTGCCATCTATCTTACAAGCAAAGACAGACTTTAATCTAAAAACAACTCCTATAAAAGATTGGGTGAAGATTACTGTGGATTGGTACAACAACAACGACATGCCTGCATCCAATGGATATGAGAACCGGGATTATGAAATTGATTTATGTCTAAAATGGCAAAATTCATACAAAGATTTCACTGAACACGCTTTAGAGAATTAGAAACCTCTAAACAAATTTATATCGATAATTAACCTATGTCGCTATCAGATTCATATGTATCTTTAAACCGAGTGTGATTAACCACTTCTAATAAGGTATTTACTTTTTCCCAAAAAACTATCAATATAATTGCAATTAACCCGGCAACAAACATAGCCACTGGACCAATTAACAAATTTCTTTGAACGTCACTTAGAATCTGGTGCCAGTATGTTAACCCCAATTCTGCTATTAAATTATCTGTGGCAAAGAAATAATTGCTATCTATACTACCCGGGATGATGTTTAAGGATAAATTGCCAATATATTGACTGAATATAGGGCCAAATAATATTACCGCTATCAAAGAACAGAATAAGAGTGCACCTGTTCCCCATAAAAGTCTCTGCCTTAGGTTATTGCCTCCTAACAGGCCAATCGGTATGAGTGTAATTAAAATCAATATATAGCCGATCCAACCATACGTTTTTACATTATTGATCCAAGACCGTATGCTAGAAATTAATGAACTATTTGATTCACCCCAGAGTTTGGAATCCAAAGATTTTTGATCTCCACTCCACCCATCTCTAACGAATTTTCTAGTGTCATACAAGGCGTCTAAACTAATTAAGTTAGATGACTCAATATCTTCTTCTAGGTCTGCGTTAGTATAAGTAAAACCTCTAGCAATCAAATCGCGAATATTATCTAATGAATTTGTGCTATCAACACCTCCCAGATCAAATAATTGTGATCTTAAAATTTCCTGATCCATATCTATTGTGTCCGGAATTGCGTCAAACACTAGTGAGTTAATAACTTCCGACATCTTGGATTGAGTTTGCAAATATATTTCTGAATCTTGGGGTATACAGAGTGGGAAATCTAGAAAAGACTCAGCCTCCAATAAGGAATTCTGCTGATCATTACTACATATAGGCAAGTTTAATTGATTAACCACATATTCATTAACCGATTCTTGGATTTTATTTTGAGCTGCTAGTTTGTTTGATGAAATGTCTATCATTAAGTTCATTTCATCATTTTCTCCAACTATATATTTTGTTACCTCATCTATCGCGATAGATGTCTGCTCTTCGATCCAGTAGGGAGGTGCAACCTTACGCATTATTTCCAAAATATCTTCGTCATTAAGTTCTAAACCATATGGCAGTGTTATCTGCTCAGATATCAGGTCCTTTATGGCAGGTTGAATTATCCCGTCATACAGAATCTGTCCTGTATTAGCCTCGAGTAACATCAATTTAAGCTCTTCAGAAGCACTTGCCACTCTATCACTAAAATCTATATGTACCGTAAACTCATCAACATCACCAATAATGTATGGAGTAACATCATCTAAAGCTAACTCCAGCTGTTTTTGTACCCATTCAGGCGGTATTATTGCCCTAGATCCTTGAATTAACCTTGCACTGGAAATTTCAACATTTAAAGGAAGTGGTTGTCGACCAATAGCGATCAAAGCGGGATCTAAAAATCGTTGATAGGCAATATTGTATGCATCTGAAACTAATAAAAGGTGTTTAATTTCCTTTACAATACGCTTAATCTCTTCGTCAGTATCCAAGTCTAATTCAATTATTGAATTATTTGGGCTCAAATAAGACTCTAACGAAATTAGCAATTTATTAACAGAGCTTTGGAGCCATGAGGCGGGAATAGCTCTGCGAATTGAATCGGCAAGTTCATTGGGTGGTAGATTGATCGTATCTTCGATAGGTCCAGAAAAACCTAAAGGCAATTCTTCATATGGAACAATATAAAGATCCTCTATAGCCTGATCAAGTACCGGGCCCATCAACTGATCGTAAAAAGTTATTTTATTAAGAGCATCTCCATAAAAAGAAGGCCGCATAAGTTGATAATTCACAACGACAACAACAGAGCTTAGAAAAATTAAAAGCAAAACAAATGCCACAAACGGCAATAACATTATTCTTCTTAATATAATCATATGTTTACAGTCTAACTAAACCGAGTAATGCCTAACTTAAACGCGAAATATACATGAGTTTAGACAGCCTAAGGCGCGGTTTGCAAAATTATTTATAAGTTGTACACACTTTGGGATATTCCAGCTATATATATCCAATTGGCGGTAAGGTTTATGAAAACTCAGCCCTTAATTCAGAGAATATTTCTTTAGTATGGTCAGTACCTAGCTGTAAAACAGTGCCTACATTCATCATTCTATATCCTTCTGCAATCCATCGCCGAGCATCTTGCGGGTCAAAAAACGTAGTTGCAAGTGATTTGTCCATATCCTTCATTTTTTCGGCGACATTCCGCATAATTGTTTCTACTTTACTATGGTGAATCTCACCTGGGACACCCAGGGACGCAGATAAATCCATGGGCCCAACTAACAACACTTCAAAATTCTCTATTTCAAGGATTTCATCTATGTTTTCATAAGCCTCTATACTTTCCATCTGTAAGACAAGAAAGGTATCTTCGTTTGCTTTAGCTACAACTTCAGACACATCTATATTCAATGGAGCCGCAAACCAAGGCGCAATTCCACGTTCTCCAATTGGAGGGTATTTCGCATAATTTATTGCTTGATTAACCTCCTCCGGGTTATCTACTTGAGGAACCATTACACCAACAGCTCCAACATCATATGCTTTTTTTATGTCACCCGGACTATTCCAAGGAACCCGAATAACGCCTGCAACACCTGCTTGCCTAGCCATTACGCATATTGGCCCGATTGATTCAGTTCCCCAAGGAGCGTGTTCTTGGTCTATCCATACCCAATCTGGTCCAGTCTGATAGATTGCAGATGCAATGTGAAACTCTCTACTAAAAAACAATGAGCTTAACAGTAATTCCTGTTTTTTTATTCTTGAATTTATGTCGCTAGGATAATAGGTCATGGTTTGAAATCTTTGATATTACAGGTCATCACTTTCGATAAATCATGAGCTGTAGTATAACTAAGCTTAAGCGTCAGGCTGTTTAGTAATCCTCAAATACGGCTTTGGAGATTTCCAACCATCAGGAAACTTTTCTTTAGCCGCCTCGTCACTCACAGCCGGAGGTATTATCACATCATCTCCATTCTGCCAATTAGCAGGAGTAGCCACGGTATGTTTAGAAGTTAACTGGCAAGAGTCAAGTAACCTTAAAACTTCATCAAAATTTCTACCTGTAGTCATTGGGTATGTCAATGTAGCCTTAATTTTCTTATCAGGTCCGATAATGAATACAGACCTGACAGTAGCATTATCAGCTGCGGTACGACCTTCACATGTATCTCCAGCTTCTTCAGGTAACATGTCATACAGTTTTGCAACCTTTAGGTGAGTATCACCAATGAGTGGATAATTCACGGCAAATCCTTGAGTCTCTTCAATATCAGCCGACCATGAATTATGGTCATCAACTGAATCCACGCTTAGACCAATCACCTTGCAACTTCTTTTATCAAATTCAGGTTTGAGCTTAGCTACATATCCCAACTCTGTGGTACAGACAGGCGTAAAGTTTTTGGGATGAGAAAAAAGAATCGCCCAATCATCACCGATCCAATCATGAAAATCAATTTTTCCTTCGGTTGTGTCAGTAACAAAATTTGGGCAATCAGAGTTAATTCGTAAAGACATATATTTCAATCCTCCTCGATTGTAGTTAAGATATTAATACAAAATAAAATGAATATGTCAAAACTTTTATTATTATTTACTCTATTACTATCTGGTTTAGTTGCAATTGGTTGTGATTCAGCTTCAACTGAGAAATTATACGACAAAACTCCTAAGGTCCGTAGCGAGTTTGCAGGGAAAGGCTTTCCATCCAACGAATCAGGAATCATAGTGACTGGAAATTCAACAATTGAGCTTAAACCGGATATGGCAACTTTAAGTTTAGGAGTGGAATCATCTGCTAGCACGGTGTCTGAAGCACGTGATAACGCATCTGGATCAATCAACAACATGCTGAATGTTATGAGACAAGCAGGAATAGATGATGAGGATATTCAAACCACATCTTTCAATATATATCCGCAATACGAATATATTGAAATACGTGATGATGGACGTGTGAGAGGAGTACAGGAACTTACCGGTTTTACAGTCTCAAACATGGTTACAATAACTATCAACAACCTAGAGGATATCGGTGAAATTATAGATAAAATAACCGATGCAGGAGGCAATGACGTACGCTTTAACGGCATCAACTTTGGAATACAAGATCCTGTGCCATATCAATCCGATTTAAGAAAACTGGCAATTGAGGATGGTATTAGCAAAGCTTCTCAGCTTGCGGAGTATTCCGGAGTAAAATTAGGGCGAATAACAATGATAGCTGATTATTCATCTCAAACAAGTATTTCTTCAGATATCGGTGTTTTTACTGAACGGTCAATGGCAATGGCCTCAACAAACATTAACCCTGGATCCCTAAACCTATCCATGCGCATTGATATGGTATTCCAAATAGAAGACTAACGTATCAATGGATCGATTTGGTAGGCTCGGGCATTCGTTTTATTCTCAACCCACGCTGATTGTCGCCGAATTGTTATTGGGAAAACAATTAGTAAAAGTAGAACGGGATGGATCAACCCTTTCTGGACTAATCACTGAGGTTGAATCATATATAGGTACGGAAGATCTTGCTTGTCATGCTAGAAATGGGCGCACTGAGAGGAACCAAGCAATGTTCGGTAAAGCTGGTAAAGCTTATGTGTACTTTACGTATGGTATTCACTGGATGTTTAACATCGTAACCGAATCTGAAGGCATGCCATCAGCGGTATTAGTTAGGGGGGTAACTCCAATAGATGGTATATCAACAATGAGGCAACGTCGGCAAAGCAATGACAAAGACTTATCAAATGGTCCAGCCAAATTCACACAAGCATTCGGAATTGACCTACGCTGGAACAACACGAATCTATGCGACCCTAAATCCGATCTATACATAAATGACCTTGATCAAAAGACTCCAATGTTTGTTAAGTCGCCTCGAATTGGTATAGATCGCACACCTGAGCCTTGGCTCTCTAAGCCATGGAACTTTAAAGTGATCGGATAATCCTTATTAAAGCTTCACTGTTCCATACGGTAAGCAGCATCCCAAAATGAGTATTCATGATGACTACTTTTTATGAATATGTCCTGCAGTTCACTCAATTCCTTCTTATTCATTTTTAATGTTTCTCTATCTATAAAATTACGTAACCAAGTAGCTAGTTCGGCAAATTCTTTCGAGTTGTACATTTCAATCCATCTGCAATACAGGGGGGCGGTCTTAGGCATACCTTCACGATATAACTTCTGTCCTATTTCTGAATAACCCCAAGAACATGGAAGAATAACAGTAGCAATATGCACAGTAGAACTTGAATATGCAATTTCAAGCATATGATTAGAATAAGCACGTACCGATGGAGACATCTTAGTTTCAATAAGATCAGATAACGTAATGCCAAAATCTTTACAAAAACTTACATGAAGCGACATTTCCACATTCAGGGTGTCGTTAAGTAGTTTTGCGAACCATTCCATATCACCGAGACGATCACACTTTGCAACAGCTAAAGCTATAACTTTCGAAAACTCTATGAGGAATTGGTAATCCTGCTTCATGTAATGTTGAAATATTTCTAACTTTAATTCTCCGGTCCCCAACTCTAAAACAAAAGGATGGTTTTGTTCTTTTAACCATATAGAATTAGCCGACTGTCGCATGTCTTTTGTAAAACTCATTTTAACTTTTATTCCACCGCTTCTATTTGAACTAACATCCCAGTGGAGACATTTCTAAAAATGTGCTCGTCTCCATCTACTTTACCAAACACATTAACTGGACTAGCAGCGCGACTCTCATTAGAAACACTTACTGGAGTTGCACCAAAGAAAATGCAAAATGCTCTACCGGGAGGCCAATATGCTAATTCACCTGACTTAACTACATCAGAGGCATTTTCTTCAGCTACTACCGATATGTTCGTTCCAAAATAAATCTCATCTCCCCAAATACTTGCCTCTCCTGTGAGAGGCAGGTTATTCCATATAGTATCTGCCATAGATGAAGCATCTAAATCAGCATAGACTGATATATCGGCTATCTTTATTTTTACTCTTTTACCAATAACTCAAAATCTCTTTATTTGAACGCAAGGATTCTGTAAGTTTAATTTACAGGTAACCTCAATAACAACTTTAGTGGAAAGGATTCATTATGAACATAAATGACAATCTACACCTTAAACAATTCCTACAAAACAATCATAATAGTGTTTTTTCGACATTTCGACAGAATGGATTGTCTCAGTTAAGTATCGTGACCGTGGGATTATGGAGAAACGGCGTCGCCTTTAGCACTCCACAAGCGACGGCTAAGACTGTTAATCTAAGGCGAGATCCCCGTTGCTCTGTTTTGATATCTGCCGATAATTGGTACCCGTTTGTAGTTTTGGAGGGAAACGCTGAAGTGATCGATTATAAAACTGCAGGCCAGAATAAACTAGGTGCATACTTAAGAGAAGTTTACATATCTGGAGCAGGGAAGGACCATCCGAACTGGAACGAATTTGATCAGGTAATGTCGATTGAAAAGAGAGTTGTCGTATACATCGAACCGGATAGATTCTATGGACCATTAATTAGTATTCCGTCTGGATTTGTTACTAATTTATAGTTTGACCGCCATCAACAACCAGATGTGCTCCCGTCATAAAAGATGCATCTTCTGATGCAAGGAATAGTGCCACAGAAGCTATTTCTTCAGGCTTACCTAATCTTTTCATTAAGGATGTTTCAGCCATCTCTTCATTAGCTTTGGTAAGTTCTAAACCACGATTGATAATAAGTTGAGCTACTCCATCAGTTTCTATATCCCCTGGACAAATACCATTCACTCTTATCTGATCATCAGCCAGATCCATTGCAGCACACCTTGTTAGTTGCATTACTGCCCCCTTAGAAGCGTTATAAGGTACAGCTGCAGATTCTGCTATGAAACCACTTACGGAAGCAATATTTATTATTGATCCGCCTCCAGACTGACGAAATATTGGCGCAACTTGTTTTATACAATTCGCGTAGCCAATTACGTTTGTGCGTAGTGCATGAATCCAGTCGTCGTTCGTTGAATCTTCTACTGAACCCATCGAGAAAGCGGCTGCATTGTTAACTAAAACATCGATAGTTCCATATATGCTTATCGTATGTTCCACCATGGTTTTAATAGAATGTGGATTAGTAACGTCGAGTGGCAAAAAACTAGCTATTCCTCCAGACTCAGTAATCAGCTTCGCAGTTTCTTGCCCTGTAGTCTCATTTATCTCAGCAACAACAACATAAGAACCTTCTTTAGCGAACCTTTCACATGTAGCTCTTCCAATTCCAGAACCACCTCCAGTTACTATCGATACCTTTTTCGTTAGTCGCAATTTTTACCTCTTACGAACTGTCTTAAATAATAACTTGCCCTTTGCACTAATCTATAGTCGCTCCGCCATCAACAACAATATGAGCGCCAGTGATAAACGAAGCATCTTTCGAAGCGAGGAATAATGCTACTGAAGCTATCTCTTCAGGTTTACCCATTCTCTTCATCAGGGATTCTTCAGCTAATGCTTTATTAGCTTCAACGGGGTCTAGACCTAAATCTATGTTGACCTTAGTTGCACCGGCGGTTTCTATTGATCCAGGACAAATAGCGTTTACTCTAATATTGTCGGCTGCGAGATCTAGTGCAGAGCATCTAGTTAACTGAGAAACAGCTCCTTTGGAAGCATTGTATGGAACGAATTTAGGCTGTGCTATGAATGCACTGACTGAAGCTATATTTACAATCGCCCCGCCTCCAGCGTCACGGAATACTGGAGCGACTGCCTTTATGCAATTCGCGTACCCAATCACATTCGTTTTAAAGACCCTCATCCAATCATCTTCAGTAGCATCTTCAACAGTCCCCATAACAAAAGCGACTGCATTATTGACTAATATATCGATAGTTCCAAACCGTCTGCATGTTTCTGATATCATTTCATTGACCGAATTAGGATCGGTCACATCTAGAGAAAACAGATGTGCGATCCCACCGTTATTGCTAATTAAATCTACAGTTTCTTGACCTGTTTGTTGATTTATTTCTGCAACTATCACGGAAGATCCCTCTTTAGCGAACCTTTGACACGTTGCTCTCCCAATTCCAGATCCGCCACCAGTTACTATCGACACCTTGTGATGTAATCTCATAATACAGTTCCTCGATGTAATTATATTGCCTCAATATCCTTTTTGAACTGACTTGATATTCAATTTGGCTGATTAAGCTTTACGATGTTATAGTCATCGAATCAGTTACACAATATTTAAGTATCCTAGTATGAGGTAAATCTTAAAGATCTAAGATGTTTACTCTAAGCTAGGCTCTATTGCAAGTTAATAGATCAACCGCTCAGGAGTTGAAAATGAATTGGAATTGGTATTGGTTCTGGACTATTGTGGGAGTAGTATTTGTAAGCCTCATAATTGCAACCATATTTGTTCTGGATATATTTTTATTAACAAGCAGGCTTATTAAATTCCTGTACCATCTTTTACATCGTTTTTATAAAAACAACACCGTTAAATCAATCTAGTTTGTGTGTAGGTGGTGGCGCAAACAGGGCTGCTACTGTACACAAAGCCGGCAGCGGCAAGAAGCTAATAATAGCTAAATCATAGTTGTTGGACATCTCATAAAGTGCACCAAAAGGTAATGGACCCAGGCCACTTGAAACAACCATACCAATTGTCGCGACGCCCATAATAGTTCCTAAGTGTCTCCTACCAAAATAATTAGGAAATATTACGATCATTGTCGTGTATATCAGTCCTTGTGCAATGCCTGTAAAAATTCCATAAATCACTGCATGCCAAAGATCTTGTACTATAAAAATCCATGCCATAGATGCCATTAATGCTAGTTGTCCTGCAGCAAGAATAAAACGATTCGGCAGCTTATCAAGAAGGTGCCCAGTTAACATGGTACTAAAAACACCCACAGCAGCGGTCAAACTTAATACTAATGTAGCTTGAGTGTCAGTAATACCTCTGGAATTCAAGATTGACATGTGATGAAATGTCATAGCAGTGCCGATCAATGATCCTGCTGTACCAGCGAAAATTATTAACCAGAAAGCTTTGGTTCTCATGGCATGTTTGGAGGTCCAAGATTCTTCTTTAACACTGGATTGCGAGTGACTTGATTCCACAACGTCCTTACGTCCCATATCAGGTTTTAAACCAACGGATTCAGGAGTACGCCTGATAAGTAATATTGCAGGCGGCAAAAGTACTACCCAAATAGCAATTCCCAGGATGACCCATGTGGTACGCCAACCATTGTTAACAATCAAAAAGTATACCAACGGTGGTAGGGCTATTTGAGAGACAGGAGCAGCTAAAGAAGTGATGGCTGTTGCTTTACCTCGAAGGCGAATAAACCAAATATTTACTGTGCTAGTAGAGACCATGGAAAGAGCGGTCTGGCCCAAACTCCGTATACCCCAAAACCCTAAGAAAAGATGAGCAGGATGAGTTACCTGGCCCATCAACACGGTTGCCAATCCAAAAAGAGCGGCTACGGCAGTTAAAACAACCCGGGCTCCAAATTTATCAAAACTACGGCCAGCGATTATTGCTCCAATGAAGGCGCCAATAGAACCTGCGGTATAAACCCCGGAAACAGTAGTTCGAGACCATCCGGTATCTTCAATTATAGGATCAACAAAGATTGCTACAACGAAAGTTTGTCCCGGGCCGGACATAAACATACCGAGCCAGGCGACCATAACAATGATCCATCCATAATTAAATGGTATAAGATTGATCCAAGATGATTTAGATGTAGCGTTGTCTTCAGGAAAAATCAAATTTGCATCTATTTAAAACCAAAGACTTTTATCAACAATGTTTAATAGCTTTTCGCCTTTTTCAAACCGTCGAGCATTTTCGAGTAATACCTTATATTTTCTTTCATTAACATCTCCTCCACCTCCATCCTCTTTCGCAGCTACGTGAGGTGTCAATATGACATTTGGTAGACTCCATAATTCATGGTCTTTCGGCAAAGGTTCAGTGTCAAAAACATCGAGACCTGCTCCTGCAATTTCGCCTGATTTTATAGCTGAAACAAGATCTTTAAGCCTAGTGGTCTTTCCTCTGCCAATGTTAATAAAATAAGCGGATGGTTTCATCATTGAGAAAACTTCAGAATTAAAAAAGAACTCGTTTTCCGGAGTATGTGGCATAGTAACAATAACAAAATCACCTTTGCCAATCACAGTGTGGTATTCATTAGGTTTGACAAGCTGATCTACCGTCTCTGGAGCCTGTGTAACTCTAGGATCTATGCCAATAACATTCATCCCAAAACTTTTGCAATGTTTAGATACTTCAGTTCCTATACCGCCTATACCGAATATGATGGATGTTGAATCCGGTAAAAAAACAAATGGCGCATCATTGGCGTCAACATTATACGATCGCTCTTTTTGGGCACTCAAATAGCCAGTTATGCCGCGTGACAGTCCTAACACATACATCATTATGTGAGCACTTATATGGTCGTTATATACTCCGCGAAAATTCGTTACTGTAACTGAACTATGTGTCAGGTCATCATAGTAAAAACCGGGTGGTGGAGCTGCATGGTGTGCCTGTATCCATCTAAGCTTGCTTGCTCGTTTTAGTAAATTACCAGGAACATACCCAAAGGCTGCATCTGCATCTGCAATCTCGGTCATAGCGTTATCATCATCTACATTGACCACTCTGTATCCTGGTAATTCATCATCTAATCTTCTGGCCCATCGTTTTTGTAAGTCTGACAGCGTAGGCATCAAAACAAGTTTATACATTAGTTAATTTCCTGAGCAAATTTACACGAAGTATTGTAAAGAAAAGGAACTTCAGTCGGTATTTGTAAATTCATAAATTTCTTTGAATAATCAAGTTAATATTATTATTTATAATGTAAGTTAACAAAAATAAGCTTTTATAAAGAGTCAGGAGACTAACATGCGATTGAAGAACAGATTAGCTATAGTAACCGGTGGCAGCTCTGGCATAGGAAGAGCAATTGCACTCGCTTTAAGTAATGAAGGAGCCCATGTAATCGTAGCAGATATTGATGAATCTCCTAGGCGAGGTAAATACCATGAGAAAAGCACAACAACCCCCACTGTTGATGAAATATCAAAATCAGGCGGGCAGGGCACATTCATGCAGTGTGATATGTCTGATGAAAATAGTATAAGAAAACTAGTCGATAAAACAGTTAAGAAACATAACCGAGTAGATATCTTGGTTAATAATGCTGGCATATGTTTCAACAGAAATAGTCAAGAAACTACTACAGAAGATTTCGACAATCTTGTAGATATAAATTTACGAGGCGTGTTCCTGGCTACTAAGTATGCCGTACCGCATATTAAGAAATCAGAAACAGGTAGGATTATTAATATAGCTTCTGTTCACGCCTTCCATGGAGGAGGTGGTCCTGCATATGCAGCAAGTAAGGCAGGTGTTGTAAATCTCACTAAAGATACTGCACTCGAATTGGCACCTCATGGAGGAACCGTCAACGCGATATGCCCTGGCTACATTGAAACTGCCATACAAGACGAACTTACAGAACAAGATATAAAAGATTCAATTGAAAAAACACCTTTACCGAGACTTGGTCTTCCAAAAGATATTGGACTTGCCGCCTTATTCCTAGCATCTGATGACGCTGAGTGGATAACAGGGATATCGCTAATTGTCGACGGAGGAATGTTAGCACCCCTGCCTGTGGTATAACGCTTATTTCTTTGCTAAAGAAGTGAAATGCCTGAAACACCGACAATTATCATAACTACGGCAAATGATCTTTGTGTTATTGAACCCCTATCCAATGGTTCATCCAAAATTCTTATATAACTTAAGCTCAGGATGGCTCCGAATATCACCGCAAACAGAGGTCGTGTAGACATGATCGCTGTAGCTAACGCTACAGGGCTATTATCAATTGCGATAGTCGTTAACCATAACGCAGCGAAAGCCAGAATCGCTTCACTAAAAACGACTATCGATAATCCCTTTACATTTTTTATGAATAATATGCTTTCTTTTATGGTGTCTCTGGTAATCGGCAAAAGCATTAATGGGATCGCTGTGCCAATACCACGGTAAGCAAATACATTCCAAAACGACATTTCATTCAGAGCAGCTTTAGTTAGAGACAATCCTGCACCAAAAAATATACTGGCAACAATCATAACGAAAAACCAAATCCCAAGACTGCCAAACCCAACACCTGTTTTTTTTAAAGATATTAGTACTGCTCCAGCCACAGTTAATAAAATAGCTGTCCATTGCAATACCGTCAGGGACTCTTTTAAGAAGACCACAGCAATTATGGCGACAAAAACTGGAGCTGTTTGATATACGGATGCCACTACAGAAGCATCTTGGTGCCTCAATGCCAGAAACATCAAAAGAAGTGAGACTCCTATCAATACGCCTGACCCGCCTGCTACTAATATATTGATTGCTGAATATGATTCGAATCCAACAAAAGCCATGGGTATAAGAGAACCCGGCAGCTGTAATGCACCAGCAAATATCATAAATATGCGTGGGCTAGGTGAGTGCTTTTCTATAACGATTTTATCTAGTATCCCTACACCGGCAAAACCAATTGCAGAAGCAATAGCAGCAAGAATCCAGTCCATTACCTACTCATCTTAGTCATACTGGCCAACCATGCAGCAGCCCCGTCTGCATGTATGTTTGTCTCATATATCGACTTAACAATCGTAATGTCCGTCCATTCGTTTTGAAAAACCTTTTGTATCTCATGTCGAGAAATGCGCCGCGGACCATCGTCTCCTGGTTCAAACTCACTCCATGCAATTAAATGAAGTATTCCCCCGGGCCTGGCAAGCTGCCTTAGCACTTTCATATACTTATTTCTGGCATTATCGCTGAAACCATGAAAAACACCAGAATCTAGAATAGTGTCAAATACTTCTCCTCCAAAGTCATGTTTAAATAAGTCGCCGCAAATTAACTCGATGGACGCTCCCTTAATTTTAGACTTTTGGCGCGCAAGTTTAATTGCATGTTCTGATAGATCAATTCCAACTACTTCAAAACCATTCGCGTTTAGATATATCGCGTTTTCCGCTGTTCCACAACCCAACTCTAAAACCCTACCCTTAATCACACCCGATTCTAATAAAGATATAACAGCCCGTTGAGGCCTATTAATCTCCCAAATTGGCTTTTCCTCTACGTAAATTCGCTGGAAAAAGTTGACCTGTTGGCTTTTTGAATCGCTCATAGTTCAATAATGCATCTTTATACCATCAACCCACCTAACCTAAACGCCAAACTGAGTTGATTTAAGTTCAAATACGTGAGTAATACAAGTTAAGCTATCGTCAAGGCTTTTGCAGGATTTTCCACAAAAAGCTTATTGATATACTCCTCTGGATAATCCTTATACCTCATTCTTGGTATTATCTGAGAGAGTATGTAGAAATATCCATGTCCACCATATTTAAATAAGCGGTCTTTTGTACATATGTCCTGTGCGACCACCACTTTATTCTCGTACCCTTGTCCCATTATCCACGCTATATCTTCTATACGCTTTGCATCACTTGGCATATCAATATCTACGTTGCCGTTATAGTAGTGTTGTTCTCTTCCAAATAGGTCCCATTCCATGTACGCCCCAGATTTCGCTATTTCAGTCAATGTTTCTTTCTTGAACACAGTTCTATCTAGGTGACCCATAATTGTATGGGATAAATCTGTACCAACCTCGTCCAAAACCTCTAATATTTCAAGCGGAGCGGTTTCGTCTCGACCTGGGTGAATAAGTATTGGAAAGCCTGTAATACTTTGAGCTCTACCTGCGGCACGCAGCACTTTGCGTTCGTTATCAGTCAAAGGCCAAGAACACCCAACTTCACCTATAATCCCTGCTTTTATCCGATCGAGTCCAAGGAATTCCCCTTTATCTGACAAAGCTTCTAGCCCATAGGTCAAGTCAGATACGATCTTGGATTCAATATCCTCTTCATTTTTTGAATTCATCTCCTCTGGGTGGGCCACGTCAACATAATGGCCCGACCCCATAACTATATTCAGTCCTGTTTTTTGTGCGATTGTAGCCAGTCCAACTGGATCTCTTCCAATATCGGGGATAGTAACGTCTACTAAGGTTCCACCTCCAAAGTCTTTATATAGGTTTGCTTCAACAATCGCATTATCTACATCAGATATCAGGTAGTTATCTTCATTAGGAGCAAAATGGTACCTAGCAAGCCCTATGTTTTCCTGCGACAACTTCTCAGAGTAAATATCAGGTACATTTTTTACCCCTGGCACTCTTGGCATATGAGGTAATACCTGAGTTAAATCGATAATCAAGTGTTCATGAGTTAATGTAATGCCTAAAGTCGAGGGGTCTACTGGCCCCAATACGGTTTGAACCTGTCCAGATGGTACATTTTCCATATTCTTATCTTTCCTTCAGTTGATCAGTTGATGAACTTTTGTTGTATTTAATTTTGTAAGTTTACATGTGTATTTAACTAAATCAATAATGTAACTTATCATTCAGTTGTGATTTGATTGTAATTACATGATAAAACTAATCTAAGAGAATATGACCAACTCATACAATAAAAGTAAATCTTTATATAAAAAGGCATCAAAAGCCTTAGCCGGGGGAGTCAGTAGCCAGATTAGGTTAACTGACATGCCGACTCCTTTGTTCTTTGAAAACGGATCTGGCGCCAAACTCTGGGACGTCGACGGTAATGAATACATTGATTATGTACTTGGCCAAGGACCTAATATTTTTGGACATGCCCCTGAGTTTTTACATAAACGAGTAACCGAAGACATAAAGCAGGGGATTATTTTCGCTGGGCAGCACCAGCTAGAAATTGATGTCGCTGAATCAATTAAAGACATTGTGCCCTGTGCCGAACTGGTTAGATTTGCCAGCTCAGGATCAGAGGTCACACAAGCTGTGATTAGGCTTGCGCGCGCTTATACTGGCAAAAATAAGTTCATTAAATTCGAAGGGCATTATCATGGATGGATAGATTCTGTGCTTTATGGTGTCGCACCAGATACAGATCATCTTGGTTCAGCTGCACCCGGATCACTTGGCTTATCGCAAGGTTCAAAAGAGGAAATCATAATTTTGCCATGGAACGA